>Ga0070733_10002557_pt1 | contig 12834 bp, 8 predicted proteins | sample Coa_R1_9_FD_66450 | JGI IMG/M metagenome (GOLD analysis project Ga0070733, IMG submission 66450) | Surface soil microbial communities from Centralia Pennsylvania, which are recovering from an underground coalmine fire - Coalmine... | ecosystem: Environmental > Terrestrial > Soil > Unclassified ... | reverse complement strand
TCAGGTAAATGCGCAGCCGCTGCACCAGGTCAGGTTGCATAAGGGCGATATTCATCTCGGTATCATTACGCATTCCCCGGTTATTCAGATTCGCCGAACCCAGGGTTGCCCAGATATCATCCACGATTGTCGTTTTGCCGTGGACATAAATTGAGCGGTAGAAAGCCTGGTCTTGCTGTCGTGTAGATGAGGCCAACGTGAATGCTTGCAGCGCTCCCGTTGCTACAGCATGAGGAGCAAGTCCCCACAGATAATTGATGCCATCATCAGTAAATTCACGCCCCAGGTTGGGATTATCGGGGAGCAGGAGCGTGACGATTACGCCACGCGCCAGCGCCTCTGCCAGCACGTGAAATAACTCTTCCATATCAGGATGCGGCAGACCCAATGCTGAATTTTCCAGGCCTAAAAATGTCCGTCGCCAGAAATACTGATTCTCGATGTAGATGAAGCGTTTGGCCTGGGCGAAAGCGCGCTTATATGTATCTAGAATGGTGGCGATACCATCTTCGGGTGCAAATCTATACGCTCCTTTCGGAATGGTTCTGGTCACTTGCAGGCGAATAGAATTCTTTGCGCGTAAAGAATGTGCAGCCCTGGTGGGAGCAGTAGGAAGCTGTGAAGTGGATTCAGGGAGTATAAGTGAAGAATGAGCTTCGTGTAACTCGACCACTGCATTCCAGCGTTGGCGAAAATTGTGTTCGACATCCGCAACGGCGGGACCCTCAAACAAGATGTGAACGTCATGCCAACTATGCGGCATCTTGCCATCTTTGCCCAGGCGCAGCGGCGTATAAAAAGGATGGCCCTTCGTGTCCCAGCGGTCGTAATCACCGCTGTTCTCCACCATCAGGTCAAGCCCACCGACAAAGGCAAGCCGACTATCTACGATGGCCGTTTTCTGATGATGCGCTTCGAGTGGATGGTTCAAGAGGCCCATATGGCTATCATCGAGCAAGCAGCGTATCCCAAGTGGTTCGAGAACCTCCTGCACTTTTTTAGGACTCGGCTGAGTCTGAAAAGGAAAGGTATAAGTATCCCAGAGCAAGACCCTGACGTCGACACCCCTACTCACGACCCGGCTCAATACGTTGATAATACTCAGTTCATTACAGTCTTTCCAGAAGTGAAGCTCTTCTTCTGAAAGCCCTTTCGCGCGCAGCCAGGTAAGCAATTCTTCTTGTTCCGGCGAGCCATCCGAGCCCGCGCATTTGTGTTTCCCCCGAACAAGCAAGATTTCCGGGCTTAGCCCCCAGGCCGTAATGTAGATAGATCGCCTGGCGCATAAAAATGCAAGACACATTTCGAGCATGGTCATACGACCATCAACAAGGAAAGCCAGGCGGGGGACATAGCGCACGGGCATGTCTCCCGCCGCCCACCAGTGATCGCTCAAGTTCTCTTTCTCACTCATCTCTCGCTCGCCCTGCTGACCAACGATGTTACGATGGTCAGCTTTTCCCCCATTATATACCTTCTAGACATTTTCTATTATCTTAGACGACTGCACGCTTTGCACGAATTACTTCGCGCTTACTCTTCTTGCCCTCCACTACGATCTCCGCACCTTCTTGCAACTGCTGCACATCAGCAGCAGCAGCAGGTTCACCTGTTCGCTTCAGCAGTACTGTATGCTCGTCAATACGTATGGCGACGGGTACTATCTCACCGGTACCAGACTTAGAAGTATTGGCTGCTATAATAAACGCGCATTTCTTCTCAGAATGTCTTGCCACCCCCACTACAGTCACTTTGCGTCCATGCGCAATCAGTCCAACAGGTAATTCATATGATGGCTGCTCTGCCGGAGAAGATGTGCCAGCTTGCTTCTCATCGTCGTCGGCTCCATGCTGTTGCTGCGAGGTTTGAGATGGCTCCTCGTTGTGCGATCTCTCAAAAAGACTCCCATCATATGTCGAAGGAATGGCAATTTTTAAGACACGAGGCAGCGCATCGAACTGGTAGGTAACCAGGACAATTTTCTCATCTCCAGCGCGCTGCAGCGCTTCTTTGTCGGCCTTGCTCAGATAATCTTTGAGTTTCACTGTAGTGCCGTCCAGCTGTAAGCCAATAGAAGCAGGAACACGAATAGAGAGGTGCGCCCCGCGGAAGAATTGAGTATCCTGGTTATCAGGCTTGCGCCGCAATAAGAGCGATGTAATCTGTTGCATAGTCGAAAGCGGGTCTCCAGCCATAATCACACATACATCGAGCATCCCATCGTCAATAGATGCCTCAGATGTCATTTCCACAGCATTAGCGTAGCGACGGGTATTTCCTATGATCACCTGCAAAGCATCACCCTGCCAGACTCTCTCTGGTCCGCCTTCATTCCCGGTTACGCTTATCTCAACCGGGAATTCATGCTGTTCAGGTACCTTCTCGGCAGCAGCTATGCCAACAGAGGCAACGCCTATTTGCTGTTTGAGCGTTTTGTCGACATGGCCCATAACAGCAGCGTCAATTCCCAGCCCGGCCATCAACAAAAAATGATGCCTGGTTTTTGCAGAAGATTTTACCTTTTTCACCTGGTCAATTTTATCAGGCATACCCTGGATTGGGGGTTGCTCCTCGTCTCCTTGAGTTGTTGAAGTTGTTGGAAGGAATGTGAGCGCTGCGACCTCGACGTGCGCAACATCAACCTTACGAGCTTCGCTGCTGACAAGCGTAAGCGCTGCCTTCACGGGATCAGACGGGACACTAACCTCAGCCGCCCACTGGTTGACCGTACCACCAGGGAGAACGCCAACGATGCCCTTCTTTTTTTTCTTGCCATTCATCACTCCGTTGACGACCTGGTTGAGTGTCCCGTCGCCACCATAAGCGATAACCCTATCATAGCCCTGCCTTGCGGCGTCGGTCGCCAGCTCCATCGAATGCCCACCGTACTCTTTGAGAGCGACATCGGTACGCCAACCTGCCGCCGATAACACCGCTAAAATGGCGGTAAGCTTTGCAAGGTTCTGTCCCTCCCTGGGGTTAATCACCAAACACGCTCTTTGATTACGCATACAATATCTCCTTTTCTGAACGATTAGCATCCCGACATAACCTCCGGCATTGTAAATCACGCCGCTCACTGAAAAATCTACCTCTAGCACTTACGGAAATGGGAAAAAGTTTCATCGAGATATGCTATACTCGTCATCGAGCGATGACATTCAACATCCCGAAGGAGTTTATTTGCATGACCAGACGATACGGCTGCCAGGATATGTTATCACCGCTGCGCACCGTGATTGTAAAACGCCCCGACCAGGCTTTCGGCGCTGCCGACCCGCAGGCATGGCATTACAGCAGACGTCCCAACCTGCCGATTGCGCAAGAGGAGCACGATGCTCTGACTGACATGCTGCGCAAGAGTGGGGCAGAAGTGATCTATCACGACGAATACCTGCCCGATTACGCCGACGCCATCTTTGCTTTCGACCCTTCGCTCGTCACCGACCACGGCGCGATCATTTTGAGCATGGGCAAAGAGAAAAGGCGCGGCGAAGAGGCAGCCATGGCGCGCACATATGAGAGACTGGGCATTCCTATCAAGGCAACCCTGCATGGAGAGGCGCGCGCCGAGGGCGGTGATCTGCTATGGGTGGACCACGACACACTTGCAGTGGGACTGGGTTTTCGCACCAATGCCGAGGGTTTACGCCAACTGCGCGAGATTCTGGCCGCTATTGGCGTAACAGTGATTCCGGTAGAGCTGCCATACTACACCGGACCGGAGGCATGCCTGCACCTGCTCTCGATGATAAGCATCGTGGATTATCAAACCGCCGTTGTCTATCCCCCTTTAATGGCGGTTCCATTCTGGCAGGAATTACATAGACGCGATTTTCATTTGCTTGAAATTCCCGAAGTGGAATATGCTACCATGGCTAGCAATGTGCTTGCGCTGGCTCCGCGTAAATGTCTGATGCTTGAAGGCAACCCTCTAACAAAGCGCCTGCTCGAAGAGGCAGGCTGTGAGGTCATGACCTACCGCGGCAACGAGATTTCGCTCAAGGCCGAGGGCGGGCCAACCTGTTTGACGCGGCCCGTGTGGCGCGAATATCCGTCCTCTATCCTTCTTAGCTCTTAATTTTTAAGAACGCTAAAGCAGAATTAAAAACAAGAGTACCTCACTGGGTTGGAAGCGCCGCATAGGTTATAAACATGCCAGGCGTAGCAGTACGCACGCCAGTTGTACAATATTGGAATCCTTGAGGTAGATTGCCTGGTTTCTGCTGCAACTGCTGGTTAATGTTTGACTCGAAGGCCTGGGCAAACCCGGTCACAGGGATGCTGCTGACATCCGCATGAATAACGTGTATTTGTAACACACAATTACTGATATAGGGTTGGACAACAATGGTAAAATGCTTGCTGACACTGATAAGCATCAGGCTAAACATATCATCCCCGTTAATGGTCAACTGATCGCCATTGGCGAGGTCAACCTGGATATTTTCAGCAGTGCCAGGCAATCCCGACTGGCGCAGTTTCATCGTTACCAGGCTGGTAATAAATGCTTTATCCACCTCAATGGTGATATCGCTTTTGCCAGGCGCAGGGACTTGTAATACCTGTCCATCACCTGATAGTCCGTACAGGAAGAGCGAGCCGATGCCAATCGCGATACCCAACAGCAGCGCGATAAGTGGGATGACGATGCGCCCTGCCCGGCTTCTCAACCAGGCGCGGGGACGGGAAAAGCGTTGTTTGGAAGGAGGTATTAGCGTTTGCATCTATCTTATCCATTTCCATGCCTTAACGCACGCTATTCGTTTCTAGCGATCACCCGCTACCGGAACTTCCTCGAGTCTCAAAGACAGTAACCGCGAAATGCTATCGCTGCCCATCGAGACGCCATATATGACCTGGGCAGCAATCATGGTAACACGATTGTGCGTAATAACAATAAACTGAGTGCGCTGCGCAAGGCGTTTCAATATTTCACAAAAACGAGACACGTTCGATTCGTCGAGGGCTGCATCCACTTCATCCAGCAGGCAAAATGGAGGTGGATTGATCTCTAACAGCGCAAAGAGCAGCGCAGCTGAAACCAGCGCGCGTTCGCCGCCGGAGAGTAGTGAAAGGTCCTGCACCTTCTTACCGGGAGGTTGCACGATTACCTCGACCCCGGCTGGCATGGCAGAGACTTCAGTATGTGGCGCGCCCTCATCATCGTTATCATTTTTGGCGGCGATCAATTCAAGCCGGGCATGTCCTCCATTGAACAGGGTGGTAAAGTGCTCGCGGAAACGGTCGTTGACAGCCTGGAAAGTGGTTTCAAACTGGCGTGCCATGGTGGCGTCCAACTGGCCGATGATGACGCGCAGGTGCAGCGCCGCCTGCTCCATGTCGGCAATTTGCGTGCTGAGAAACTCAAAGCGCGTGCGTGTCTCCTCGTATTGGCGTGGCGCATCGGGATCGCTGCCTCCCAGGGCCTTGAGGCGGCTGCGCAGCGTATCCACGCGTCGGCGGAGCTTGCGCAGTTGTGTTTCCTCTTCTTCTGAAAGCACCGTAACACCACCGGAGCTCATCGTTCGTTCGCTCTCGCTACTTTCCTCGATTGCTTCCAAAGCGAGATCGGCTCCAGCGGCATAGCGCGCCAGCTCGCCGGGGTCGGACATGCTCATTTCTTCTTGCAATTGTTCCAGCAGGGCATCGACAGCATCTCGCGCTTTCTGGCTATCCAGCAGGCAGCGGCGGTAGTCTACCTCCAACTCATTGAGAGTTTGCCGAATCTGCAAGATTTCTTGCTCTAGGGCAAGCATCTGCTGATCGAGTTCAGCAGCTCTCGCTTCGGATGCCTGCAGCTCATGCGTAAGCCCCTGCGCGCGCGTTTGCGCCTGTTCCAACTGCGCGCGATGCGTGGTAATAATAGTCTGCAACGCCTGGAACTGAGCCCCGGCGTCTTGCAAACGCGCCTCTCGCTGCTCGATTTGCGCTTTCAAATCCTGTGCCGCTGTCTGCTGCGCCGCCAGTTGTTGTCGCAGCGACTTCGCCTCCTGTCGTTTGACGGCAAGGGAAGTGCGCGCCCTGCCCAGTTCGTCCTGCTGGCGACGAAATAGCAGCGTGCGTTCCTCAACCTCGCGTTGGAGTTCTTCGACCAGTCCCGTCATTTCGCGTTGTGATTTCTCATGCGCGCGCACTCGCTCGCTCGCGGCCTGCACTTCCTGCTCCAGCCCGGCAAGTTCGGCAGCCAGTTGTTGCTCTATAGATCGCGCCAGTCGCAACTCTGTCTGGACGCGATCAAGCTCACGCTGTGTAGTGGTCAGCGCCTTATTGCATTCGTTGATGTGATTGGCGTTTTTCTGTAACTCTTTATCAACCGCGCTCTGCTCGACGCGGCGTGCCTCCATGCCGCGCTGCGCCTCGCTTATCTTGCCGTTCAACTGGTTAATCAAAGCCACGTGCTCTTCCAGTTGACGGGGCAATTCGCGCAGCTCGCGTTCATAGGCCAGCAAACCCTGTTGACCACCATCTTTGCTGCCGCCACCCGCCAGCCAGCCATGTGCGTGCAGCATTTCGCCACTCAATGTCACCAGCGCTCGCAGACTATACCCGGCATGCGCTCGCCGTTTCTGATAAATGAGGTCAAGCAGCGCGCGCGCTGTCTCAAGATCATCCACAATTACAATGCCGCGCAGCATGCGTTGAAAGAGTGAGACGTAGCGCTGCTCGCACTGTATTAATCGCCATGCCAGCCCTTTGATCTTCACCTTCAGTCCGGGCGCGTCTCTCAGCAGTTCATCGAACGCAGTCTCCTCCGCTCGCGAGCCATTGTCATGCTGGCGCGCCGCGTCATCGAGCCAGATTAGCATAGCTTTGCCTGCGCGGTTCTGCCGCAAGTAATCCAGGCAGAGACGCGCATCCTCGAAGGTCTGCGCCACCACCGCCTGTAAATAAGGACCGAGCGCGGCCTCCAGCGCGCTTTCCATACCGGCAGGCGCAATTCCGAGCTGCGGGACGGGACCGAGCAAACCGCTCAGTTTGCCCTCTGGAGCGCGCAGCAGAGCGCGCACACCATCGCTATAGCCGCTGAGGCTAGCGCGCCAGTTGTTAAGCATATTCAGTCGATCTGAGACGGTGCGCCGCTGGCGTTCCGCTTCGCTCAATGCCTGCTTGAAACGTTCGATCTCCTGCTGCGCATCGCTTATGGCCCGGTTAATGGTCTGCCTGCGCAGCGTGATTTGTTGCTCTTCGTGGCGCGCGCTGTCGAGTTGGGCGCGCTCTGCGAGCAGGCGAGTTTCCAGGTCGCGGATCATCTGTTGGGATTGAGCGATGGTGTCGCGCCGCGCAGCCAGCACGCGGTTTCGCTCGCCCAGGTGCTTCTGTTGTCTGCCCAGGTCGGACTGACTGGCTCCCAGGCGCGCCTGCACCTGGATAAGCTCGCTCTGAGCCGAACGCAGGCGTCGCTCGTCCATCTCAAATTCTTTTTGCGCCTTCGCAACCTGTGCCTCCATCACAGCCAGCGCGGCGGCATCGTTATCGATAGCCTCATCGGCCAGGTCGCATTGTTCTTCCAGGTCGATGAGTTGCCTTTGGGCGGCAGCCAGGCTCTCGCGCAGGCGCAACTCCTCCTGGCGCTGCTCGTCCTGCTGCCGTTCCAGGCCCACAACGCGTTCCTGGCTGACGGCAATCTCGCGCTCGACATGCTGCGCAGCGGCGTTGGCCTCATTATACGCCTCGCGCACCCGCGTAATACCGGCCTGAGCCTCCTGTCTCCTGAGACGCAGAGCTTCCTTTCGCTGCTCGGCAGCCTGCACCGACTCTTCCACGCGCTGCACATTTTGCGCCATTGCCTGCTCGGCTTCTACCGCCTGCTCTTTTGTGACGCGCAGGCGTCTCCATTGCAGGGCATACCAGGTCAGCAGCGCCTCCTGCAGTTCGCTGTTAAGTCGCATAAATTCAATAGCGCGGCGCGCCTGCTCCGCCAGGGGTTCCAGGCGCGGCTCAATCTCGCCCACTATGTCGCGCAGGCGATCCAGGTTCTGCTCGGTTTGGCGCAGGCGGCTTTCGGCATCTGCGCGCTGCACCTGGTAAGGACGGATACCGGCGGCATCCTCAAATAGTCCGCGGCGTTCCTCGGCGCGCAGGCTCAGGGCGGCATCGATCAACCCCTGTCCGACGACGGTATACGAATCATGGCCGATGCGCGCCTGCGCCAGCAGCAAAATAACATCCTTCAAACGCACTCTCTGTTTATTGATGAGGTATTCGTTCTCGCCCGAACGATAGCTGCGGCGCGTCACCGTGATCTCACTATACTCCGAGGGAACCCAGCCCGTGCTATTATCCAGCGTCAGCGAGACTTCAGCCATGCCAAGCGCGGCCTTACCTTGCCCGCCGGAAAAGATGATATCCTCACTTTTTTTGCCGCGCAACTGCCGCATACTCTGCTCGCCAAGCACCCAGCGCACCGCGTCCGCCACATTGGACTTACCCGCGCCATTTGGCCCCACGACAGCAGTGATGCCCGTGCTAAACTCCAACTGGGTGCGCGTGGCAAAGCTCTTGAACCCCAGCATCTCCAGGCGTTTAAGATACACTGTATTGTCAATCCTTTAACATGTCTCTATGATGTGGTTAGGATGATATCATAGTGTGGGGAATCCGTCGAGTAGCTTATCATCATCTAAGGGTTTAGTTGTCATGTTTTTCCTGTTTCATCTGCCAGTCCTCACAAAAACTCTGCTTACGTCCTTAGTAGCGATCCTTACTCTCATTGGTATCATGACTCGTCCTTTCCAGTGGAACGAGGCGCTCATAGCGCTGGCAGGAGCTGCTCTTCTCCTCGTCTCTGGGCTGCTTAGCCCCCTTGATGCTATCTCTACATTGCTTCATGAATGGAATACATTTTTCTTCTTTCTGGGCATGATGAGCCTTTCAGCGCTTGCTGAGGAGGCTGGCCTTTTTGATTGGCTGGCAGTACAAGCGGCGCGGCTTGCCAGAAACAGCGCCTCACTTCTCTACCTGAATATATTTCTACTGGGCAGTCTTATCTCGATGGTCCTCTCCAATGATGCAACGGCTTTGATCTTAACGCCTATTGTCTATGTTCTTATTACCAAACTCCGGCTTCCGGTCATACCGTTTCTTTTCGCCTGTACCTTTATTGCCGACACTGCCTCAATTCTCTTGCCCGTTAGCAACCCCATCAATATTATCATCACCTCACACTTTCCGCTCGATCTGTTTACATTCTTGCGGCTCTTATTCATACCAGGTCTCGTGGTTATCGGCATCAATATTGGCGCATTTTTCGTGCTTTACCGTCGCAAACTACACGGGCGCTTTGATATCAAGCGATTAACATCAGCAGAGGAATCAATCAGACATCCAGCCTATTTTCGCTATACGTGTATCGTGCTCATGCTGGTTGCTATTGCCTATGTCATTGCCTCAGCGACCCAGCTTCCATTATCACTTGTTGCTCTGAGCGGCGCTTTTTTGCTTCTGATAGGAGCTCTTTTCTGGAAACGAGCTGCTTTCAAACAGTTAGAAGGGCATATCTCGTGGTCAATTTTCGGCTTTATCGCAGGCATGTTTATTATCGTGCAGGCTGTAGAGACCACGGGATTGACGACGCAATTTGGGCAGTTGCTCCTCCATCTCTCAGGAAATACCGGCTTCGGCGCGGTCATGGTCGGGACGGTGGGATCAGCAATTGGAACAAATCTGATTAACAATGTGCCAATGGCGGTTGTGCTTACCTCCGCTCTTCATACTGTGCAACACGCTCCCCTGGCAATACAGCATGGCTTTATCGCGGCGAGCATCTTTGGCTGCGACCTGGGTCCAAATTTGACGACGGTTGGCTCACTGGCAACGGTGTTGTGGCTGCTCATCCTGCGACAGCGAGGTGTTAATGTTTCAGGGCTTGACTACTTTAAGGTCGGTATTATCGTTACGCCGCTCCTGCTGCTGGCCGGGGCATTGACTATCTGGCTGCTTCTGCTAATTTAGTGAGTAGTGAGTTATGAATGTTAATTCAGGAGGAAAACGATGAAAGTGCTCTGTTGCCTGGATGGTGTCAACAATGAACAGATCAGCGAGGCGGCAGCGATGCTCGCGGCGGCCGAACCGCTCACCTATGGACTTGTGTATGTGATTGATGTCGGGCCACGCGGGGAAATAGAGCGAACACGCGAACGCTTTATGAGGCGACCATCAGGCCCGCTCTCGCCTCGACATAGTCAGATGCAGCAGGCAGAGCAAGCATCCGCTCATGATATTCTCAACGAGGGACTTCGCTATTTCCCAGGCGCTGAAACCCTGCAGCGGGAAGGGCGACCGGAGCGCGAAATTGTGAATTGCGCAGCCGAATGGAATGCTGATGTGATCCTCATATTACCCCGCGCCGAGTACGGCGATAAACCGGCAATTGGCCCAAAATCTGTGGGACATGTTGCGCGCTTTGTGTTAGATCATGCTCCCTGCCCGGTGCTGCTTGCGCGTCCAGTCACACGAGAGCAGTTCCCCATGCCACGATAAATTCTGGGGTTATTCAGAAATGGTGACATTTTCACTGAACACTTAGCTTTTGACAATTTCACTGAACGCTAACACCCTTTTCGGAAAAAGGTTGACTAACTCGGCCAATTGTGCTATATTTCGTCCATGCAGACAAAAAAAACACCGGATGGACAGAAGCGCCCCTCCTTTATTGAGACGGCCAGGCGAGCGCAGCTCATCGAGTGCGCGATCGAGACGATTGCTACGCTGGGCTATGCCCAGGCCTCGCTGGCTCAAGTCGCCAGGCGGGCGAACATTAGCAAGAGCGTAATCACCTATTACTTCACCAGTAAGGAGGAGTTGCTCGAACAGGTCGTCACCGAGATCTACAGGGCTGCTGTGCAGGCCGTGACCCCGCAGATCGCTGAGCAACCGACGGCTCAGCTTCGGTTGCAAGCCTATATCCGATCGGCAGTTGACTATATTGGCAGCCACCGGATGCAGATGGTGGCCCTCCTGGAAATCGCCCTCAACTTTCGCACGGCGGACGGCAAGCTTCGCTACCGTGGAACCGAAGAGTGGATTCTGACCGCTTTAGAGGCCCTCTTGCGCCAGGGGCAAGAAGAAGGGGAGTTCAGAGCATTCGACCTGCATGTTATGGCGGTGACCATCAGACAGGCCATTGATGTGGTGGCACCCCTTCTCGCGACTCATCCAAATCTTGATACCGATTCATATGCGCAGGAACTGGTGACGCTGTTCGACCGGGCCACCCGCAAGGAATGAACGCTCTCATACTCTGAAAGGAGAAGTATGCCAGAATCAATTATTCACATCGAACACCTCTCCCGCTTCTTTGGCAGCGTCAAAGCGGTAGATGACCTCTCATTGGAGGTGCCTGCGGGCATCGTCTTTGGGTTTCTGGGACCCAATGGGGCAGGCAAAACCACGACCATCCACCTGTTGCTGGGCCTGCTGGAACCCACCCAAGGGCAGGCCAGCGTGCTGGGCTTTGATACCCGCACCCAGGCTGAGGCCATTCGCGCCCGCAGTGGCGCGCTGCTCGAATTTGCCGGACTTTACGAGCGCATGAGCGCCCAGGATAATCTCGACCTGTACGGGCGCATCTGCCAGATGCCGGCGCCTGATCGGCGGGCGCGTATCAAAGAACTGCTCACCCACCTGGATTTATGGGAGCGCCGCGGCGACCAGGTGAGCACCTGGAGCCGGGGCATGAAGCAGAAACTCGCGGTCGCCCGCGCGCTCTTGCACCATCCGCCCCTGGTCTTTCTGGATGAGCCGACGGCCGGCTTTGATCCGCTGGCGGCGGCGGCTTTGCGCGATGATCTGGCCAGCCTGGTGGCGCGCGAAGGCGTGACGGTCTTTCTCAACACGCACAACCTGAGCGAAGCCGAAAAGCTCTGTGCTCAGGTCGGGGTGATCCGTCAGGGCAAACTCGTGACGGTGGGCGCCCCCGATGCACTGCGCGCCAGGACGGGCGGTCCGCAGGCAGAGATCGTGGGGCATGGCTTCAGCGAGCCGATGCTGGCCGCGCTGCGAGAGCGGCCAGAGGTCGCGCATGCCGACCTGCACAACAGCCATCTCGTCCTGGAACTGCGCGGCGAGAGCGAGATGGGCCCGTTGGTGCGTTTGCTGGTGCATGCAGGCGCAGAAATTGAGGAAGTGCGCCGGGGCAAGGCCAGCCTGGAAGATGTGTTCCTGACACTGATGGAGGAAGAAAGCAAATGAGCGACCTCTTGACCATGATCTGGAAAGAATCGAAAGACCTCCTGTTCCAGGGCGGGTGGAGGGCATTGATACGCCCCGTACTCCTGGTCGGCATTCTGGGCGTCTATCTCCCCTTGCAGTTCGGCCTTCAGTGGCTAGCGCTCTCGCCTATCGAGCTGTTTGTGATTCTCTGGATTCCTTTTTCTGTCATCATTAGCTTTATTGGCGATGCCATTGCGGGAGAGCGGGAGCGACATACACTGGAAACGCTGCTGGCCAGCCGCATCTCCGATCGAGCGATTCTGCTGGGGAAGGTGTTGGTGACCGTGGGATATGCCTGGGGAATGGCTCTCGGTGGCCTTCTGTTCGGCCTGATTCTGGTCAACCTGTTCAGGGGGAACCGTGGTGGGTGGATGTTCTATCAGCCTTTAGACCTGTTCCTTGAAGCTCTTGCTTTGAGTCTACTGACCTGTCTATTAGGAGCGAGTGCCGGAGTGCTGGTATCGCTGCGGGTATCTACCGTACGGCAAGCTCAACAAATCTTGGGTATCGGCACATTCGTGCTGGTGTTGGGAGGTGTTTCTGCCTTGCAAGCCTTGCCTGCGAACTTTGTCGCGTCGTTAACCTACTCGCAGTTTTTGCTCCTTGTCATGGCGGCGATCG
>Ga0070733_10002556_pt1 | contig 12837 bp, 9 predicted proteins | sample Coa_R1_9_FD_66450 | JGI IMG/M metagenome (GOLD analysis project Ga0070733, IMG submission 66450) | Surface soil microbial communities from Centralia Pennsylvania, which are recovering from an underground coalmine fire - Coalmine... | ecosystem: Environmental > Terrestrial > Soil > Unclassified ... | reverse complement strand
GGAGGGATGGTGGTGGCGCGGACTTTGGACGACCGTGGGCTGGCGGATGAGTTGCGAGGTGCTTGTACGACGATGGCGCTGGAGTTGGGCGGCTGGAACAAGAAGCGCGGATCGAATCGCGGTAAGTTCAAGAGGGCGCAACCGCGGCACGAGGCGGCGGACTAGTTGCCGCGGGGGCTTGTCGTGATGCGCGGGCGAACTGATGGGGAGACCGCCGAGATTCGCGGTGAGCACGGTACCCACTGTGGCGGGAGCGCCGAAGCAAGCTTCGGCTCGGAAAGGCGGCGGCAAGCCGCCGCACTCCCAGATGGCCTTGGCCGGTGAAAATGCGTGGCGAAATGTGCGTGCCTGCCGAGCGATACGCCTGCGAGGCGAATTACGACACTGTGCGCGAGTTGCTTATCAATGACACGGGGATGTTTGGCTGACGTGTACAAGGTGCGGGGATTCCCCTAAAATGAAAAGCGACTATGAGACATACGATTACTTTGATACCCGGGGACGGGATTGGGTTGGAGGTGTCGCACGCGGTGCAGCAGATTATTGGGGCGGCGGGCGTGGATATTTTGTGGGAGGAAATTCCGGCGCGGGCGGAGATTGAGCGGCGGGGGCAGGATTTTATGCACTCGGGGGTTTTGGAATCGATCCGCAAGAATCGCGTAGCGTTGAAGGGGCCGCTCGCGACTGCTGTGGCTGGAGGGCCGCCTAGCATTAACGTGGGGTTGCGGAAGGCCTTGGATTTGTATGCGAATTTGCGGCCGGTGAAGAATTTGGAGGGCGTGCAGTCGCGATATTTGGGCGTGGATATTGTGCTGGTGCGCGAGAACACCGAGGACCTTTATTCTGGGCTTGAGCACACTGTGGTTCCTGGGGTGGTGGAGAGTTTGAAAATTATTACCGAGAAGGCTTCGACGCGGGTGGCGAAGTTTGCGTTTGAGTATGCGCGGAAGTATGGAAGGAAGAAGATTCACGCGATTCACAAGGCGAACATTATGAAGTTGTCGGATGGGTTGTTTCTGACTTCGGTGCGCAAGGTGGCGGAGAATTATCCGGATATCGAGTACAAGGAATTGATTGTGGATAATGCTTGCATGCAAATGGTGATTAATCCGCACCAGTTTGACATGCTTTTGCTTACTAATTTGTATGGCGACATTATGAGTGATTTGGCGGCGGGGTTGGTCGGCGGGTTGGGAGTGGTGCCTAGCGGGAACATGGGCGAGACTGTGGCGATATTTGAAGCGGTGCATGGGACTGCGCCGGATATTGCCGGCAAGGGGATCGCGAATCCTACCGCGCTTTTGATGAGCGCGATTTTGATGTTGCGGCATTTGGGGGAGATGGGGGCGGCTGCCCGGATTGAGGATGCTTTGCATTTGGTTTATCGGGTTGGGAAGAGTTTGACGCGGGATGTGGGGGGGACGGCTTCGACTGCGGAGTTTACGGCGGCTGTGATTGCGGCGTTTGCGTGATAGAGGTCAAAAGATTTTACACAGAGGGGACGGAGGAAAGGCGGAGAGAAATCTGAGATAGACGGAGTTGAAAGTTGACAGTTAAGAGTTAAATGCGAACGGCGAGTAGAAGCTTTTACCGCGGAGACGCAGAGGGCGCAGAGAAAACCGGCGCCGCGGAAATCTTTGAAGCCCGGGCAAGCTGGGGGGCAGCCTGCCTGCGGCAGGCAGGCAAGCAGCGCCCCTACCGTGGGATTGGAATGCTCGGTGGCGATGGAGCTGTGACACGATCTGGGCGTTGACTTCCCTGCCCTGGGCGTTGAGAATGTGGGCGAGTTGGGTGGTTCATAGGGAGCTGGCGTGACTGAATATACCCCGGCAGTGGCGCGTTATGTGAACGGCGAGATTGAGAAGTATGAGCCAATTTCCGAGGGGACTACTACCAAGCGGAAACGCAAGCCGCATATTGTGGCGGTGATCAACGAGATGTGCACGGGATGCGCGGGGTCGCCGGCTTGCGTGGAGTATTGTCCGGTGGCGGATTGCATGTTCTGGGTGCCAGACTCGGAGCATCCACCGTTTGGGAGGATTTTGGTGGATCCGCTTTTGTGCATTGGGTGCAAGCTTTGTACTAGCAAGGGGCCGGATGGGTCGTTTTTGGAGGGGTGTCCTTGGGACGCGATTGATATGGTGCCTTTGGCGGAGTTTGAGGGGAAGTATGGGGTGATGCCGTTCTAGATCAGTTGAAAGTTGACAGTTGACAGTTGAAGGCGGAAGAAACTTCCACCGCAGAAACGCAGAGGTCGCAGGAAAAACTTCAGTTTGATTTTCTTCTTTGGGTGGTCTGATGTGGTTTTCCTTTTCGAATTGTTTCGCATTTTATGTTTGTGGGATCGCTGCGTCCAAACGGCCAGCTTCTCGTAGCGATTTTCGGCGGAATTGACACTGCACAGGCAAGATTGCCCTCCTGCGGCGGGCGGGCCTATGCTACCGATGGGCTGGATCGTTCGACTTTAGCGGGGTTTGCGGCAGTCGGCGCAGAGGCCGCCTACTTCTGTGCGGGTGACTGTGATTTCGATTTCGCAGTCGCGGGAGATCTGGCTCTTCAGCTGCTCGTAGAGTTCGCTTTCGAACTCGCGGACTTTGCCGCAGCGGACGCAGGCTACATGGATGTGATCGCGCGGGCCGTGGCTCTCGTAGAAATGGCGGTCGCCGCGGAGATGCAGGAGATCGAGCTCGTCGATCAGGCCGTGGCGCTTCAGGAGGTCGAGAGTGCGATAGACAGTGACGCGGGTTACGCGCGGGTCGAGTTTTTGGGCGCGTTGGAGGATTTCGTCGGCGTCGAGGTGGCGGCGGGCGGTGTCCATAACCTGGAGCAGGACGCGGCGCTGACGGGTTAGACGAATGCCACGGGTACCTAGCTCGCGTTCGAGATGGCCGGGGAGTTCATGGTTGATGCGTTCGCCGGTGGAGACGCGATGTGCAGGTGTGGCGGACATAGGTATCGAGAGATTATACCAAAGGAGGCAAGGTGGCGAGGGGTGGAGTTGAGAGTTGAAAGCAGCGGTGCGACGGAGCTCTTACTGCGGAGACGCAGAGGGCGCAGAGAAAGACGACGGCGAAGATTCAAACTTAGACCGGACAAGACAAGCAGGAGGGGGAACGGGCGAGGCAAGCCTCGCCTAGGTCGTTTTGTTGCCGGACGTTGAGCTTCGGCGAAAGCGGCGGCAAGCCGCCGCACTCCATATAGGTTTTGGTGCGTGGCAGGATGAGTGGTGGGGCTACGATGGCGGTGTGAAGACCGCCGCTACGAATTCAACGGCAACGTCAACAACGCCCGCCTAAAAAGAAAAAGCAGGCGGCCGCTACAAATTCAACGGCAAAAGCCACAGCAAATTCAAAAACACCGGTAGAAGAGGCGGCGACGCTACGACTGCAGCGGCGAGTCGGCGACGCGGTTGAGATCGTGGCAAGTTGGGGCGCAGCCCTTCGAACCGGCGCTGCCGGTTCTCAGGATGAATCGCCCCGTGGGGCGATTCACGAGTAGCGCCCCTACGACGCCAATCGCGAGATTGGCGTTGCCAGCTAACGGCAGAGGGTGCACAGCCAGGAGTGGCTGTGCCACGAAAACCGAATGGCGGCGCTGACGGTTTTTGGTTACCGATGGCTTTGAACGGCTTTCAGGATGTCGCTGTACATTACGAAGGCGAAGATGCCTAGCAGGAAGACCAGGCCTACCTGCACGAAGCGTTCTTTTACTGTGATGCTTAGATCGCGGCGGAGAATGCCTTCGATCGCTAGCATTAATATGTGGCCGCCGTCGAGGATTGGGATGGGGAGAAGATTCAGCAGGCCGAGATTCAGGCTAATTACGGCCATGAATTCGAGCAGAGTTGGCAGGCCGCGCTTGGCGGCTTCACCGGAAATGCGGGCGATGCCGACCGGGCCTGCGAGTTGACGGATGGAAACTTTGCCGCTGAAGAGGCCGATTAGAACCTGGCCGATTTGGCGAATGCCGGAGACGGTGGAGGCGGCGGCGTCTTTGCCCGCTTCAACGAAGGACTGGCGCTCGTAGTCTTCGTCGGTGTTGGGTAGCACGCCGACTTGCCAGACAGGTTGGCCCTCGAGGTCCGTGCCCTGCATGGGGGTAATGTCCAATTGCAGTTGCTGGCCGTCGCGACGGACTTGGAACTGAATTGGGTGTCCGCCGGATTGATGCACGCCTTCGACCAGCTGCGGCCAGGTGACGACGGGCTTGCCATTCATCGCGATGATGGTGTCGCCCGGTTTCAGGCCGGCGCGGTCTGCGGGTGTGCCGCCATCCACTTCGGCGATGACGGCGGGTAGCGGAGGATATCCGAAGAGATTATCGGGCGAGGCGAGATGCTCGGGAACAGTGGAGGTGATGATCTGGTTCGCGCCGCTGCGCGAGACGGCGATCGTAATCGGGCTTCCCGGCTTGGCCTTCTCGTACTCGGAATATACTTTTTTCCACGTGGGAGTTGGGACACCGTTTACCGCGATGATGCGATCGCCTGATTGGACGCCTGATGCCGCCATGGTTTGCGGGACGGCTACGACATCCGCGCTTTGGTGTTCGAAGACGGGCGAGGGAATGCCGAGACGCCAAAAAATTCCCCACAGGATTACCAGCGCGAGGACGAAATTCATGGCCGGGCCGGCGACGGCGATGATGACGCGTTGCCAGCGCGGGCGCGAGAGGAATTCGTAGCCTGCGCCGGTGCGTTCCTCGAGCGGGTTGTCACCGGCCATGCGGACGTAACCGCCGAACGGGAGGGCGCTGATGCGGTAATCGGTGTCGCCGCGCTTCACGCCGAAAAGGCGCGGGCCGAAACCGAGAGAGAACACGTCCACGCGTACACTGCAGAGTTTGGCGGCGGCGAAATGGCCCCACTCGTGAACGAAGATCATGATGCCGAGGACGATGGTGACGGTAACAAGATCGACTAAGAAATTATGCATAAGACCTCAAAGAGTATTTTAATTCTTTCCGCGCCGCGATACGAGTTGGATTTCTAGACGCGCCAGGCGGCGGGCTTCGGCGTCGGCTGCGAGCACGTCGGCGATATTGTGCAGCGTGGTGCGCGGCATTTTTTCGAGTACTTTTTCGATCACTGTTGCGATTCCCAGGAAAGGCAAGCGTTTCTCCAAAAATGCCGCGACTGCTATTTCATCCGCTGCGTTTAAAGCGCACGGCAGAGGGCCGCCCTGGCGAGAGGCTTCTTTTGCCAGAGTTAGGCACGGGAACTTCTTCGCGGGTACTGCGGCAAATTCGAGTTTGCGCAGAGTGGACCAGTCCAGGGCACAGGTATTGGACGGAACCCGCTCGGGATAGGTTAGCGCATATTGAATGGGCATGCGCATGTCCGTTGGGCCGAGTTGTGCCAGGATTGAACCATCCACAAATTCGACCATGGAATGGATTGTGGATTGGGGATGGATCACGACTTGGATTCTGTCGAGGTCCGTGCCGAAGAGCCATTTGGCTTCGATTACTTCGAAGCCTTTGTTCATCAGGGTGGCGGAATCGATTGTAATTCGTTGGCCCATCTTCCAGTTTGGATGGGCCAGGGCTTGTTTTGGTGTGATTTTTGCGAAATGGGATAGAGGCGTTTTGCGGAAGGGGCCGCCGGAGGCTGTGAGGATCAGGCGTTTTACTTCTTTGACTTCGCCGGCGCGGAGGCATTGGTGGATGGCGTTGTGTTCGGAGTCTACCGGGAGCAGGGCGATTTTGGCGCGTTGGACCGCTGCCATTACTACTTCACCGGCGGCTACCAGGACTTCTTTGTTGGCCAGGGCGATATGTTTGCCTTGTTCAATTGCTTTGTAGGTGGCTGGGAGGCCAACTACTCCTACTGCTGCTGACACCACGATTTCTGCTAGTTCGTGAGTGGCTACTCGTTCCATGCCTTCTGGACCGAAGAGGATTTCTGGTTGGGGCGCGAGCTTTGTTCGCACGCTTTTTAGCGCTTCGCATAAATCTTTGGCGGCTGCTTCGGTGGCTACGCTGATTATTTGCGGGTGGCACTGTTGGGCTTGGGCGGCTGCTAGTTTTACGTTGTGGCCAGCGGCTATGGCTACGATTTCGAATTTGGTGGGGTTGGTGGCTACTACGTCCAGGCATTGGCGGCCTATGGAGCCTGTGGAGCCCAGGATGGAGATTCGTTTCATTTGTTCGCGGGTCATATTTTATAGAGGTTCTGGGTGGAATGCGAACTTCGGTTGTGCGTTGTTGCTACGGAAGTCAAAGGATTTTACACAGAGGGAACAGAGGAAAGGCGGAGAAAAATCTGAGAAAGGCGACTGAATTTACCGCAGAGGCGCAGAGAAAACCGAAGGCAACGACTGCCCGGTTCGATGAAACTGAACCGGCCGCTACAAATTCAACGGCAACTGCAGAACCAACTGCAACGTCAAAGGCGCCCGCCTCAAAAGAAAAAGCAGGCGGCCTCTACAAATTCAACAGCAAATTCCACGGCAAATCCAAAAGAAAATTCGAGGGCAAATTCAGAAATAACGGCAGAAGAGGCGGCGAGGCGCTGGCACTTTGACGGCGACGTCAAATGCGAACGGCCGAAGCGGCCGACATCGTGGCAAGCTGGGGCGCAGCAAGCAGCGCCCCTACCATGCGACACCGAGATCCTTATTGGGGGCGGGCTAGCCATTGGTAGAGGATCCAGACTGCTGGGGTGGCTAGGATTAGGCTGTCGATGCGATCTAGCATGCCGCCGTGGCCGGGGAGCAGACCGCCGGAATCTTTTACTGCGGCGCCGCGTTTGTAGGCGGATTCGATCAGATCGCCGGCTTGGCCTGCGATATTGGCTACGCCGGCGATTACCAGCAGAGTGAGGACATCGGTTTGCATCCATCTTGCGAACAGGACGGCTACGATCATAGAGGCCAAGACGTTGCCCATCGCGCCTTCCCAGGTTTTTTTGGGGCTTAGCGCTGGGGCCATTGCGACGCGACCTAGGGATTTTCCTACGAAGTAGGCGAGCATGTCGCCGGCCCAGACTAGAACCAGGGTGAAGAGGACTAATTGGCGGCCTACGGGTTCGATCTCGTCGAGGCGCACGATGTAGCTGAACGGCAGCACGACGAAAAGTAATGCGGCGGAGCCGATGGCGATCGCGGGGAGGACTTCGTGCAGGGGGCGCTTGGTTATCAGGCCGAGGACTACGCAGCCGAAGAGAAAAATGAGCAGCGAGGCTTCGACGGAGAGCGTGCCGCCGGCTGCGTCGCGGACCATGGAGATGCCACCCGCGAGCGTGTGCGTTTCGATGCGGCCGAGCGAAAATTGCGCGTAGAAAATCAGGAGGGTGCAGAAGTACGTCCAGAGCTTGAAGCCGCGCAGGCCGATGCGTTCACCGAGATTCAGAAATTCCACGAGCGCCAAGATTGTGACCACGGCCGCGATGCCTGCCAGCAGGATCGGCGGTGCCCACCACACCAACGCTACGACGATGGGAATCAGGACAGCAGCGGTGGCCAGGCGAAGGAACATCGGGCGCTAGCCTCTTCCTGATGCGTCGTTGGATTTGCTTCCTGCTGCGGATGCTGCCCTGCCCCGTTCGCGGGTGGTGCCCAGGCCGCCGTAGCGGCGTTCGCGTTTTTGGAAATCGGCGAGGGCTTCGAGTAGACGGGCGCGGGAGAAATCGGGCCAGAGAGTTTCGGTGACGTAGAGTTCGGCGTAGGCGATTTGCCAGAGGAGAAAATTGCTGACGCGCATTTCGCCGCTGGTGCGGATGAGCAAATCGGGATCGGGGAGGCCTGCGGTATAGAGATGCTCGGAGATGGTTTGCTCGTCGGCGCGGAAAGCGGACATGCCGTTTTCGCGGACTTGATCGAGCAAGGCGTTGAAGGCGTCAACTAATTCGGCACGTCCGCCGTAATTCAGGGCTACCACTAATTTCATGCCGGTGTTTTTCGCGGTTAGGCGCATGGCGGCTTCGATGTCTTTGCGGACGCCGTCCGGCAGCTGTGCGGAGCGGCCTATGATCAGGAAGCGGATGTTGTTCTTGTGGATGGAAGGGAGTTCGCGTTTTAGATATTCGCGGAGCAGGCGCATCAGGAAATCGACCTCGGCTTGGGGGCGGCGCCAGTTTTCCAGGGAGAAGGCGTAGAGGGTGAGGCAGGGGAGTTTCAGGCGCGCGCAGGTTTCGATGATTGCGCGGGCGGTTTTTACTCCGGCGCGGTGCCCGGCGATGCGGGGGAGATGGCGGCGCTGGGCCCAGCGGCCGTTGCCGTCCATGATTACGGCCAGGTGCTGGGGTAATTCCTTCAGATCGAGTTTATCGAGGAGAGCCGCTTCTTCGCGGTCGGCGGGTTTTAGGAGATCGGATGCTTTCACTCGGATTCACTCGGGGATGCGCGGAGTGAAAAGCTAGCATAGGGTGCGGGTGGGTGCAAGGTGGGGTTGCCGGTTGAAAGTTGACAGTTAAGAGTTAAAAGCAAAAGCCAACGGCAAGAAGATGCTTTTACCGCGGAGACGCAGAGTGCGCAGAGAAAACCGAAGGCAACGGCTGCCCGGTTCGATGAAGCCGAACCGGCCGCTACAAGTTCAACGCCAGCGGCAGACCCAACTGCAACGTCAAAGACGCCCGCCTAAAAGGAAAAAGCAGGCGGCCGCTACGAATTCAACGGCGACGTCAACTGCAGGGAGCTGATGCGGCCGACATCGTGGCAAGCTGGGGCGCAGCAAGCAGTGCCCCTACCGAGTATTGGTGGGCACAACATGCTGTGCGCCCACGAATGCGGAACAAATTTTCGGGGTGCTGCGGAAACCGCACAGGCAGGATTGCCTATGCCACGAAAAACAGGCGCAGAGAGAAGCTAAGAAAACCGCACAGCCAGGAGTGGCTGTGCCACGTGTGTTCGTCACGGGGAATGGATTAGGGTGCCTACTAGACCTGCGCTTGATGGTTGGGTGATGGCGGCGTAGACGAGCACCAGGGTTAGGATGATCATGATTATGCTCATGGCCCAGGCGACCAGGTTGAAGCCCCAGGTGTTGGTGTGTTCGCCCATTAGGTCGCGGCGATTGATTAGTAGGAGGATGAAGATTAGGACTACCGGGAGCCAGACGCCGTTGGCTACTTGAGAGAGGACCAGGATTTTGAAGAGGGGGGCGTTGGGGATGAGGATGATGCCGCCGCCTACTATGATCAGGCCGGTGTAGAGACCGTAGAACGCGGGGGCTTCTTTTAGTTTGTTGTCTATGCCTGCTTCGAAGCCCAGGCCTTCGCAGATTACGTGAGCGGTGGAGAGCGGGAGGATGGAGGCGGCGAAGAGTGAGGCGTTGAGCAGGCCGAAGGCGAAGAGGTAGGCGGCCCAGCGTCCGGCTAGGGGGACTAGGGCTGCGGCGGCTTGGGCGGCGTCGGTGATATCGAGCATGCCGTTCTTATTCAGGGTGGCCGCGCAGCAGACGATGATGAAGAAGACGATTACCATGCAACTGATGCTGCCGACCAGGACGTCGAGGCGGGCATGCTTGTATTGTTTGGGGCCGACGCGCTTTTCTACGAAGCCTGCTTGCAGATAGAAGAATTGCCAGGGGGCGATGGTGGTGCCAACCAGGGCTGTGAGCATTAGCAGGTAGTCGGTGGTGAAATGCAGGGTGGGGGCTACGGTTTCTTTAGCTGCCAGGAGCCAGTCTGGCTTTGCCAGGAACGCGGAAGCTACGTAGGAGAGATAGAAGGCGCAGGCTATGAGGAATATTTTTTCTACCTGGCTGTAACTTCCCTTCACTACTAACAGCCAGACCGCGATGCCTGCCAGGGGAACGGAAATAAATTTGCTGACGCCGAAGATTTGCATGGAGGCGGCGATGCCGGCGAATTCGGCGACTGTGTTGCCTAGATCAACTGCTAGCGCGGCTAGCATCACGAAGAAGGTGGAGCGGAAGCCGAATTCTTCGCGGATTAGATCGGAGAGACCTTTGCCGGTTACCACGCCCATGCGAGCGCACATTTCCTCGGAGACGTAGAGGGCGATGGTCATGGGGATGAGCGACCAGAGCATGGTGTAACCGAAGTGGGCGCCTACGGTGGTGTAGGTGGTGATGCCGCCGGCGTCGTTGTCAACGTTGGAGGTGATCAGGCCGGGGCCGACTACGGCAAGGAAGAGGGCCAGGCGGCGACGCGTCATGCGGGTGCGGCGGAGGATGTTGGCGCCGCGGGATTTCCAGGTGGCGGCGGTGGGTTCCGAGTTGGTGAGTTCGTCGGTCATGGTTCGTGTTCGTCAGTTTACTGGCATCCAGCAGGACGTTCTTGAGTGCGATGCGATTCCACGCGTTCTGCGTTTTCGGTTACGTTCAAGAAAAAGCAGATCCCTTCGGGATGACATCGCAGCTTTACTTTTGCAAATAGCGGAACGGTGAATCGCCCGTCCACGCGCGTCGCTAAGAATTCAACCGCAAATTCAACTGCGACGTCAAAGGCGCCCGCCTCAAAAGAAAAAGCAGGCGGCCGCTACAAATTCAACGGCAAAGGCAACTTCAACTGCGAAGGCTGGCGGTCTGAAGACCGCCGCTACAAATTCAACGGCAACGGCGACGGCAACTGCTGCGCGCTAGATTTTGGCTCTCATGCGGCTGACTATGTCGTCTACCGTGATGTTGCCTATGGGATGCTGGTCGCCATCTACTACTGTTAGGCCGCGCAAATTGTACTTGTCGAATAGTTCGAAGACTTCTTTATCGTGTGCGTCGGGCGTTACGGATAGGAGCGGCTCGAAGGCTAGCTCGGACATGCGTTGATCGGAATCGGAGAGGAGCAGGCGCGCGATGGGAACGGTGCCGGCCAGGGCGGCTTCTTTATTGATCAGGATTACGTTGTCGAGCTGGTCGGGGGAAAGCTCGTGGAAGCGGATGTAGTCGACGACTTCGCCGCGGGTGGCTTCTTCTCCGACTACGACTATTTCTGTGGTCATCATGCCGCCGGCGGTGTTCTGTTCGAATTTGAGGAGGGCTTCGACGTCGTTTGCTTCGCGGTTTTCCATTTCCTCGAGGACTTCATTTTTAGCTTCGGGCTCGAGGCTGGCTAGGATGTCCGCCGCGGCGTCGGGGCTCATCTCTTCGATGATGTCGGCGGCGCGCTCGGGGTCGAGTTTCTCGACTACCTGCGTTTGCAGGCGCTTGTCGAGTTCGGCGATGGTCTCGGCCGCGGTTTCTTCGTCCAGGGAGCTGATGATGCCTTGGCGTTCGTCGGGGGAGAGCTGTTCCATGATGTCGGCCAGGTCGGCGGGGTGCAGGGCTTCGAGTTTTTGGCTGGAGAGGCGCAGCTTTACGCGGCGGAGGGGGTCGGGTTCGACGAGGTTCACGAATTCCCAGAGGATTTTGCGCGGCGGGAGTTTTAGTTGAATTTGGCGGATGGCCATTGGGGGGACGATTCCTTGCAGCAGGCGGCGGACTGCGCCGGGGAGGCCTACGTCAACCTGGGTGATGCGCAGCTCCGTGTTGCCATTGGTGCGCTGATCGGAGAGGTCGATGTCGTTTACGCGGACTACCTTCCTACCGTTGGTGTCTATGATTTGCTGGTCCAGGAGATCCTTCCCTACTGCTAGCCAGGCTTCGTTGGGATGGTAGAGAGCTAGTGCGGATTCGTCGGTGGTGAGGCTGATTCTTCCCGGGGCTACTGAGGCGATTTGATCGTAGCGGGCTACGAGCGGGCGATATTGGCCGCGGCCTAGCAGGAGCTGCGCGATGCGGTTGGGTTGGTCGGCGGGTTCGACGAACATTTCTTTTACCCGGCCGACGTAGTTGCCGAGGGAGTCGTAGGTTTCGGCGCCGATGATTTCTGTGGCGTGCAGCATGGGTGCTCCTTCGTGGTGCGTACGGCGAGTGCAGGGCCGGTGGTTCCGCTGGGAAACCGACTTCAACTGCTGCCCGGTTCGGTGAAACTGAACCGGCCGCTACAAATACAAAGGCAACGGCAAATTCAACTGCAACTTCAAAGGCGCCCGCCTCAAAAGAAAAAGCAGGCGGCCGCTACAACTTCAACGGCAACGGCAAATTCAAAGGCGACGGCAAATTCAAAGGCGCCTGCAAATTCAAACGCAACGCCATCGGCAACGGCAAATTCAAAGGCGACGGCAAATTCAACGGCGACGGCGAATGCGTTCTTTGTGGTTGCGGGCAAAAAAAAAGCCCGGGCCGGAGGATGGTGCCGGCCACGGGCGCGCGGAAATCGCCCCTTGATGCTACAGGCCGGGCCTCGCCTCCCTGTCCCCGCATAATTCGCAGGTCCAGCGAACCGATACTTGCGGGGAAGTTCCCTGCCCTTGCCGAGCGTTGCGTGTTTGCCCGGCGGGGCGGTGACTTCCCGGTTCCGAATTGGACGGCTGATCCATTGCGTTGTGCTGTTGTGCTTTAGTCCCAATTGACTAGTAAATGCAGATGGAAAGTTTGTCAAGCAAAGAGTGCGGTTTCTGCGAATTATTTTGCGGGGAAGAGCATATTTTTTGGATTGGTGCCGCGGCGGCGGCAATCGGCTGCGTAGAGCTCCCAATAGGTCGAGCGGAGGTAGGCTTTTTTTGTGAATCCTAATGCTTGGGCCGCGCGATCGATTGCTTTGGGCTCGCCTTCTAATTCGAGGAACGTGCCGGCGGGGGTTTCGTCCAGGTCCAGGTGCAGATTTGGGAGGCGGAAGGTGGTGCGGAATTTGTCGTAGTGGAAGGCTGGGCGGAAGCCTAGGGCGATTAGAGCTGCGGCGGTCTGGCGGGAGGATTTGGTCACTACTTGTTCGCGTTCGGCGCGCTCTTTGTAGCGGGGTGGGCGATTTTTCTTGTGGGGGGCTGGCAGGGGGGCTTTCGTTGTTAGGATTACTCGCTCGCTGCTGGTGAATCGCGCGTTCGGTGTGGTTGGGGT
>Ga0070733_10002553_pt1 | contig 12849 bp, 7 predicted proteins | sample Coa_R1_9_FD_66450 | JGI IMG/M metagenome (GOLD analysis project Ga0070733, IMG submission 66450) | Surface soil microbial communities from Centralia Pennsylvania, which are recovering from an underground coalmine fire - Coalmine... | ecosystem: Environmental > Terrestrial > Soil > Unclassified ... | reverse complement strand
CGCCGCCGGCCACGACTTTCAGGAGCCGTTGCGCGCGGTGACCGTTTACTCCCAGCTTCTAGAACGAAGCTACGCCAGGGGATCGGATGCCGATGTTCCGCTCTATCTGCGATACATCGTGGAAGGAGCCGATCGCCTGGGGGCGCTGGTGCAAAATCTGCTCGCCTATATGCAGGCCAACCGCGATCATGAGACCATCCCCGGGGAGATCGATTGCGAGGACGTGCTGCGCGAGGTTCTGGCGAGCCTCCGGCTAGGGATCGAAGAATCGGGCGCGCATATTACGGCGAAACCGCTTCCCAAGCTGCGCTTCGCTCGTGTCCATATGGTTCAGTTATTCCAAAATCTCATTACCAATGCGATCAAATACCGCGCAGCAGAACCACTGCGGATCGTCATCGCGGCGGAAAAACAGGGTGAAGACTGGCTCTTCTCAGTCCAGGATAATGGTATCGGGATCGCGCCGGAGCATCAGCACAGTATTTTTGGAGTGTTCAAGCGGCTGCATGGAGGCGATATACCCGGAACCGGCATCGGGTTGGCCATTTGCCAGCGGTTGCTGGATCAATATGGCGGAAAAATTTGGGTGGAATCGGAGCCGGATAAGGGCTCGACGTTTTATTTCTCAATCCCCGCCGCAGTTGGCGAAAAGGCCTATGGCTCGACACCTTAAGGGGCCGCCAGGACGTAACTGGAACGATTGTGCACCACCACTCTGCCGCCGGCCGGGTTGGTCACAACCACTTTGATCTTCCGGGTAGAATTGTGCTGATCGGGCTCGGGTGGGGTGTAAGCCAGGGTGTAGGCGGCGCGAATGTCGGCGGCAATGCGGCGACAAAGCGAGTCAATCTGAGAGTGCTGCATGGGCATGAATGCCTCCCCGCCGGTGATCCTCGAAAGGCGATTGAGGACGCCCGGATTTTGGTCCGGATCGTCTTCATCAAACAGCCCGATTGCGTACAACGTCACCCCCGATTCCTGGAGTGCCTGCAGCACATCCCGCGATGAATGAGTGCTGCTATTGTCGCCTCCATCGCTGATGAGAAGCAGCGCCTTTTTTTCCCACTTACCTCTGCGGATGTGGTCGAGCGCTAGCGCCAGGGCATCGTACAGGGCCGTCTTGCCCTCCGGTTTTTTGTCTAGCAGGGCCGCTTGAATCTGCACGAGGTCATGCGAAAACGGAGTCTCGGGCGGCAGGCCCAACTCCGCCCGATCGTTGAAATTCACTACGAATATTTCGTCCTCGGGATTACTGGCACTTACAAAGGAGAGGGCGGCAGCAACCACTTCAGGCTGCCGTTTTCGCATACTTCCACTGGCGTCGACGACGATACCGACCGTCACAGGCCGCTCGTCGCTTGAGAACTGCTTTATAGGCTGTAGGTGACCATCTTCGTAGACTTTGAAGTCGCGAGCCGCAAGACCCTTAATATTCGTGCCGCGAGAATCCTGTACACCGACGTTCAAGACCAGCAAGTCGGTGGCGGCGTACAAAGTGAAGTCCTGCTCAGCCGGATCGATTTTTCTCACCGGCTGAGCCAAGACACCTGAGGGGATCGCGAGCAGAGCGAATGCAATCCAAACGTCGGCTTTGGGCATGGCCTCACCTCGTGGTTAGTACAGCCCACGGAATCTAGCTATAAAACTAACTCAAGTTATATCCCAATTTCACCGCCAGCGCGCCGGCCAGGGCCAGCAAGCCGACCAGTCCGAATAAAGGCATGTGGGATGCTGTTTGCGGCAGGCGTTCCGGAGCGGAATTCTGGCTTACCGTACTCTGCGTGTTGTCGCGATCGAATCTCCGCGCATCATCACGGTCTCGAACAGCGGGCCCGGACGGCGTTACCGGCACCGGGTTGACATCCGGAGCTGGTGCTGGCGTGTTCTGCGGAGCGGCCGCTATCTCAACCGGCGCAGGAGCAGGAGGCGGAGCCGACTCAACTCGTCCGGGTTCCGCAGTGTCGTTTTTGGCTGTTTCGGCGGACTTTGAATCGTTGATAGGTACGGAGGCGTTGTTGTTGCTTGCCGAGATCCGGTCCGCTTCAGCCTTGGGATAAGCGAACTCTTGTCCAAAGTTATCGCCCGGATAGAACCAGGCACGAAGCGCGGGGGGTTGTCCCGCGGGGACTTCCCAGAAAGCGAACACAGTTTTGCCGGTAGGCCGCACCCGCTCATTCGGAATGGCGAGAACGGTGGTGATCAAGTGCTTCTCGTCCTTATCGAAGAATTGAACGATGTGGCGATTCGAATCCGAGCTCGCCAGCTTTATTACGTACGTGCCAGGTTGCAGCATCATATTCGGCAGCTGCATGGTTTCGTCGGTGGTAATGATGGTTTTCTTGTCCCACTCCGCGGCCGCGATGATTCCCACGCCAGCCAAAGCCACGGCTGCCACCAGTGCAAGTTTCGACAAATAGGTTTTCATTGCTGAAATTTCTCCTTTACATCCAGCCCACTTACGCGGGCCTCACTGGGATGAGTGGCACCTACAGGGCCATTTTGCTGTGTTTATCCCGAGCTGATTGATTCTAAAAAAGTTTTGCCGGTGTAGTCTGAGGATTGCAGTTTTCGCGTTACCTAACGTCCGGCAAATCCTTCTGCCCTGTGGCCACAATCCAATGGATTAGGGCATGGAGTGCGCAGGTCTGCAAGTTTTACTTGCACATCCTCACCCATGAAAACTAGGGGCGGTCTTAGGACCTCTTCTTGATCTTGGGCGCGCTTTTCGAGTGATTCGCGGGCGGGGAAAGCGCCTTCTTACGAGAAGCCTTGGGGCGTGTGGCCGAGACCTTCTTTGTCGCTGCGATCTTCTTTCGTTTAGCAGCGGTTTTGGGGGGACTCTCGATGCCTGTCTTTACCGCGATCTTACCGAGCGCACTGCCAATCATCTGTGCGGTGGTCGTCAGGAGCGCTTCTGCCGCGCCTACATCCCGTTTTTTGCTTGTCGCCAATTTAGGACCCTCTTTTTCTCGATTCTCAGTGCTAGCGCCACCGCCGTCCCGGCGATAGCGGAGCGCTGAGTGCCTGATCCAGGGTGGCCGTCACCGGCCAGTATAGCCGGTTTCGGTTCAAAGCTCCGCGCGAATAGTTTCAACGCAGCTGGCGTTTATAGAGCAGATTAATGCTGAAAATTCCGTTCTCATCGCGGGTCGCCATGGCTGACCACTGGGGATTGAGTGTCATTTCCACTCTTATGGTTTGTGCGTTGGCGTTATTCAGTGCGGTCACGTATGTTAACATGATGTTGCTCGCCACCCGCTGTTGCAATGTGAGCTGAGCCTGTGGCAGCTCGGAGCCGCTGGTGAACGTGGGATCGATTTTTAACTGGCTCACGCCGAAGACGCGCTGTAGCCGGCCGGCGATCGGATCCGCCAAGGCCTTATTCAAGATCGCTGACTCTCCCATTTGCTGAAAGCTCTGCGGTGGGGCAGATGGTTGATTGGCAAGCAGTGTCGGATCGGAGGTCGGCGTCGTACCGGCCGCCAACAGGCTTACGATCTCCTGAAATTGCAGCGGAGGATCGGAGGTATAGCTCAACGTCAGGTTCTCGATCGGTCCGTTCACTCGGAGCGTGACGTCCACACCCTTGGCCTGGGTCTCCAAATTCAGATCCAGCACCGGCTCAATGCGGATCGGATTGAAGAATCCGATCGTACCCGTATTTACCGTGTAGGTGGACCCGAAAAAGACCAGTTGTCCCTCATTGACAGTCACACGCCCCAGCATTCCTGGATGCGTCACGGTCCCCCGAATGCGCAGATCGGCGTCTATCTGCAAATTTTCCGCTAAGGAGGACTGAACCGCGGTGGCACTGGTGGTCTGCACCCGGACATCAAGCTTCATATTGTCCAAAAGTGGCGAAGACGTCGCGGATTGCACATTGGGCGCGGCTGCCGTGAGGATGGATCCCAGGTCGGCCTGGGCGGCGTAGTTCACGCCGTTAACCGTTACCGTACCGGAAATCGTGCTATTGTCTGGAGTACCGGTCATGTTGAGGTTACTATCGGCGATGATACTGACGCCCTGCGATCGCACACGCACCTTGGATCCATTCACACGCAGGCCGAAGCGCACGCCGTTCGTCAGCGTGATAAAACCGCCGAGAGTGAGCTTTCCACCGCCCGACTCGGCGGTGAGATCGCGAAATGCCGCGGCATTGCCGTTCAATTGGATCACGCCGTTTGCGTTCGCGAGTCCATTTGGCAACCCGGCATAGTTCACGGTTCCGTTATGAAGCTCCGCCTGTCCGTTCACCAGCGGGTCCTTGAAGGTCCCTCGCACGGTTGTCTTCAGAGCGATGGTGCCGGATGAATCGATGTCCTCGCTGAAGCTTTTGAGCAATGCTAGATTCACATTCCCGTTCAGATTTACGTTCATGGCCTGCCCGCGTAGGGGAATGGAGCCGGTTGCCTGGAAATCGGTTTGCGGGCCGCTCAAATGCGCCGCTTGAATGTCAACCACCCCTCGGTTGAGGCGGACCGCGATCGGTCCCTGATTCTGCAGGAGCAAGCCGTTGCCTTTGCCGAATGCTCCCGAGGCGGCGTTCAGTTGCAGCTTGGTGATTTGCAGAGCGGCGCCCAGTTGGTCGATCTTCATGGCTGGACCGCTGGCGGTTATATTGCCGTCTGCCTGGATCTCAAATGCCGACGCTGGCTGGTTCGGCGGCCCCAGCAGATCCTGAACGTGTGACCACGCCAAGTTAGTGAACGTAAGCTGCGCATCGATGGGGTAGTCGCCCGTGAGCACCGCATCGCCCTGGCCATGAAGCGCTGCCATTGCCAAGTTGGAATCCAGCGTGAAGTTCAATCGACCGCCGGCAGTAGTGGCCGTCAGCGTAGCATCGCCGAAATTCTTGCCCTGGGTCGAAATACCGCTAACTTTCACTTGGGCATTAAGAGTCTCAAGCAAAATGCGAGGTTCTGCTTGGCCGATCTGAGCCGCACCGATGGCGGCGATCTGGAGGCCCCCGCTCAAACCTGGCCGCCGAGTCTGCACATTCTTGATCCGCGCAAGATCTACACGGCTGCTATCCACCTTGAACTGGAGGCTGCCAGATTGCAAATCGCCGATGGCATGGTCGTAGCTGGCTGTGAGGTCGATGCGCGAAGAGCCAGCGGTAATCTCAAGCTGCGGTATGTCGATTTTTTGAGCGAGGTAGGTGGCGCGCGCACGCACGCGATCCACGGGCTCGTCATAAAACACCGCGTTAGTGAGATTCAAATCGACATTGCCTTCAGGCTTTTCGGTGGTGCCGCTCAAATGAGCTGTTCCGGAGACCTTTCCCTTGACGGCGATATCAGACCGATGGAGGAGAGCCAGCGCCTGCTCGACCGGCAAATTGCTAAGGCTTACGTCAGCGATCGTGGGGTAGTCTCGGGTGAGTTGCGTGTTTCCGTTCGCGCGGAGGTTGGAGCCTGCGAAATCGGACGTCAAATTGTAGCTCAGGGTCTGCCCGCTGGTTCGTGCGTTCACTGTCAGATCGCCGTAATTCTGTCCTTCCGAATGCAAACCGCGAATACTGGCATCGGCGGTCAACTGAGTCAGTTGAAATTCCGTCTGCTGTCCGGCGCCGCGCGTGACTTGGGAAAGGCTCCCGCTCGCGTCGGCATTTAACTGCGCGAGGCCGGTTGTCGATGCTCTCTTTTTCTGCAGTCCCTGAAGCATCGCCAGATCCAGCTGTGTGCTTTGAATATGACCGTGAATCTGGCCAGTGGTGAAGCTGTCGCGCGGATGCCGGTACTCCGCCGTGAGGTTGACACGGGCTGCGCCGGCCTCGATGCTGGCGCTCGGGATGGTGACCATCTGATCGGTAAGCTGGACCTGCACCTGCGCGCGATCGAACACTTCTCCCTGGAGGGCGCCGTTCATCACCTGCGCCGTGGCCGCGCCGCGCGGATTTCCGATGGTGCCCGTGATGTTCAAGTTCGCGTTCAACATTCCCGAATAATCGCTGTTGGGCTGGCCGGCCAGGGCAATTAAGTCGGCCAAGTCGCCGTTCTGGATGGAAGCGTCGGCCGATAGCGGACTGTTGGGAGGCGCCTTCCAGTCCAGCAGCCCGACCGCTGCGGAGAGCTGCGCCTGCATCCTCTCGCGCCGCAGGACGCCGTTGCGAAGCGTGGCCCCGTTGCCGGAAACCACGGTGTCCGCCTCGAGGCTATCGAACCGGCGGCCCTCGACGGCAAATCGGCCGGCGGCAAGATGTCCCGCAATCCGCGGTGTAGACAAGCTTCCGGTAAGCGCTCCGGTAAACTTCACTTGGCCGCCATTCAGCGTTACCGGCGTCGAAGTGACGGGGGCAGCCGCCAGGAGGTCGTTCAGGTCGGTGGTTAAAAGTTCAACATTCAGCTGCTTCTTGATCGAGCCGTTCAAGATGAGCCGTGTATGGGGCAGCGCAAGATAGGAATCGCTGATGGTGACATCGCCCGCCGGGCCGCCATAGTCCGCGTTCACCCTGCCGGACACGGGGACGCCCTGAGTGCCCGGTGCGATGGATAACTTCACATGCGCCGTGACGTTGCTCGGAGTTTTCAAGTCGCCGGTGGCCTGCACTGGACCCGAGGCGGTTCCGTCGTAAGGCAGTTGCTGTTGACCCAGCGCGCGTGCCACGGCGCGCAAGCCCAGATTGCGCAGATTTCCACGCAGTTGATAACGCGAAAAATCCTGAAGTGACGCCTCGCCGGCGAACTGACCTCCAAACGCGGATACGCTCAATCCCATGAGCGCGAGTTGGTTCTGATTGAATGTAACTCCAGAGATAAAGTTGAGAGCCCCGATCCTTTGGGGACCGTTTTGAAAAGAAACATCTTTCCCCTGAATGCCCCCTGTGATTCGGTAGCTGTTGTTGGCATCTAATGTGGCGATGCCATTTAACGAAACGAACCCACCGGGCCGTGCGGCGACGGCGGCAAGCCGGCCCAATTCGTCTAGATCGAGCCGGCCTTTGAATTGGAGCGCGCCCTGATTCTTGGGATCTTTCAACGTGCCGGAAGCTTCGAGGTTTGACTGTCCCAGGCCCATATGCAGGCCAGTCACCTGAATCGCGTTTGCCGCCATGGTCGCGTTTGCATCGAAATCCAGTATCGCGGGAGCGCCGCCGCCGAGGGTGAGTGGTAAGTCCGCGGCATTCTTCAAGTCGGCTAGCGCCACGCGCCCGTTGAGGCGGGCCGATATCCTGGGATTTTTCAAGTTCTCGAGCGACCCGTCGATCAGAAGCGAGGATTGCGCGGTAGTGATGCGAGCGCCGTGCAAGTCAATCCGATCGCGCCCGAACCCCAGCGGCAACATGATGGTGAAATTCAGTGGAGTATTCCGGCCTGAGACGACGTAGAGCGGCTGAAACGATAGCTGTCCCTGATATCCCTGGTTCGGAATGCTGTACCACAGTTGTGCGCGCAAGTTGCGGCCCTGCACGTTCAGAGCCTGCTTTTGCGATCCGAACACAATCAGTCCGTTGGTAAGTTCGAAATGGCTTACCGCGAGATTCACCAGCGTTTCGAGCGTGGTTTCATTGGATGTCGACTTGCGCTTGGGCGTTGGAACATTGGTTCGCCCGTCTGCGAGAACCATGATGTTGGCTTCCGGCCGATCAATCGCGAGATAAGTCACATCCACAAGGTGGTGGATGCTGGTAAAAAGCCGCATGTCCAATTGAATTCGTTTCGCTCGCAAGTAAGGAGCCGCATCGGCAGGCTCCTCGCCATGAATCACGAAGTCGGTCAGGATCGAGCGCAGATGCGTCCAGTCGAAAGTGAAAGATCCAATCTCGACGCGACCGCCCGTGCCGTCCTCGGCCGCTGTGATGATTTTGGCTTTCACATAGCCGCGAAACCAATCGGTTTGGACGATGTGGATCGCGGCCATGAAGAGCACCACGATAACCGCGACGGCCGCAATCCCGATATTTCGCCAGATTCGCGCTTTGCGGCTCATTGGAACGCCTCCTGCTTGTACTCAATGTGGTACCGCTTCCGGGCCTGATCGAGCCATTGCGTGAAGTTCTGATTCACGCGCTCGCCTTCAAGAGACGCGCGAATTTTCGGCTCCAGAGCCTGAAAACTATTGTCCTGCGGATACTGGCGGCGAAGTTCCGCCAGGTGCTGATCGTAGTAGGAGCGCAGATCTTCATCCGTCACCAGCGTGCCCGCGCGGAAGCGCTGATCGATGAAGCTCAACACCGTGAGTTGCCACACGAATTGTTCGCGAAGTTGTTCCTCGGTCAGGCCGTAGCGCCCGAGCGCTTCGCGGAGACGCGGCTGCGATCCTCCAAAGCGTTCCTGGCGGAGTTGTGTCTCTAGAGTGGCGGCATTGGTGTCGGTGGGGCGGCGAAAGCCGGAAGTCAAGAGTTCCTGGCGGATGATTTCCTGGTCGATCAGCCGCTCGGCCGATCGATGTCTCTGGTCGGAGTTGAGCTTGAGCTGTTCCCGATTCAGGAACTCAGTGAGTCGCAAATCGCGCTCGATATCGCTGGTCTTGATAACGTGTTTCCCCACGATCACGGCCATGCGGTCCACGATGACGCCGGCGCCGGCGGCACTCGCGAGCAGCAGCAGTGAAATCGTGCGATACATACTTAGACCGTGTACCTCAAAACGTCTGTCCGATCGAAAAGAAGAACTGAAAGTGACTGATTCCCTGGGGCGTGCCCCTGCAGAAGCTGGGTAACGCGGATAACGGCACGTTGGGATTGCATTGGAGGAGCTGCACGGGGGTGCCGTTGAAACCCACAAACGACGGCGGATTGATACTGTAGGCCAAATCTCCGCGAATCGGACCGATCGGGGTCCGATAGCGGATTCCAAAGCCGACTGCGTGCACCATGTAATCGAAATGTTGGAGGTCTTGCTGATGGAACTTGAATGAAAGATTCCCGAGGCTGCTGTAGACGTTGCCCATGTCATGAAACAGAACGCCGTTGATGTTGTCTCCCAGCAGGGGAAATCGCAGTTCAGTATTATTGATGAACAGCGCGTTTCCACCCAGCGGAAATCCGGTGGGCTGGGAGGTCGGACCCCCGGCCACCACCGCCGCGCCGGTGTCTCGCGGCCCGGCTTGATTGTAAGGGAACGCGCGCAAGGAATCCGCGCCCCCGCTGAAGAAGCGCTCCGGCAGAGGGACGGATTCCTGGTCGCTGAGGCCTGCGGGCGGGGAAAACGGGGTGATCACCCCGAATTGCGTTTGCCGCGCGAGAACCACATTTTTGGTCAAGGGATGATAGGTTGCATTGCGCACCAGCACTTTTGCAAAGCTGCGCTGAGAACCGAAAAACCCGCCGGCCATCCCCAGATTGACGGTGTTATAAATGCCGCGGTGCGGCTCGGTGGGATTGTTGCGCCGGTCCTGAATCAAGTTGGCGGAAACCATTCCGATCCGCACCGGCTGCAACAATTGCGGAACCAGCAATACCGGGATGACGACGCTGCCCACACTGACCCGGCGGTAGGCGAACTGGAAGAGCCCGTTTAGCGATTTGGTGAACTTTTGCGAAATCTGCACCGACCCTTCTTCGCGCTTCGAAGCGAAGGTTCGCACGTCCAGCGAATTGTCGAACAGAACCGAGTAAGTAATGTTCCGTCCCTCTACGTCACGGAAGCGCGGTTGAAGATAGCTGATCGATCCTCGTTTCTCGATCGACGAATAGAGTGCTCGCGCCGTAATCGTATGGCCCAATCCCAAAAAGTTGAGTCTGCTGGCGGTCAGCGATATGTCCGGGCTGAAACCCGTGGTTCCACCGGGGGCCGAAAGATCGGTCGTGCTGGGCGTCCCGAAACGCGCGAGCTGCGCGCCGACGCCCAGCGCGAAGGTATACCGGTTGGCTTCTTCGAGATGGTAGAGGATGTACTTGCGCTCGGTTTCCCCATCGGGATTCTCGACCGCGGTATCAACACGCGCAAAAACGCCTAGATCGTAAAACCGCTTTTGAATGTCGGTCTGCTCTATGGGAGAGAGCGCATCACCTGCCTTCAGCGTGATTTGCCGGTTCACCAGGCTCTGGCGAGTGGTGCGCAGACCGGAAGTGATTACCTCCCGCACGTATTGCGGTTCCCCTTCGCTGATCGTATAAGTCAGGTTGACGTGATGCGGAGTTCCAGTCTCCTGCCAGGTGGCGTTGAAGGTGGCGTTTGGAAAACCGTGGGAATAGTAGTACGTCAGCACCTGTTCACGGTCGGAAGCCAGACTTGCTTCCGAGAACGGCTGGCCGGCGCTTGAGGCCAACTGTGGAACAATCTCATCCAATTTCAACTGACTTGCGCCCTGGATATCCAGGCGATCGACAAACCATTGAGCCCCTTCTTCAATCCGGACCGTGACGGCCAGCTCACCGGTCTTGCCGGCAGAATCGTTATCTTCGACTGCTGAACTTACCTTGACGTCGCGGAACCCATTGCTGCGATATAAATCGGTGATGTTTTCTTCGTCTTTACGGCGAAACACTTCACTGTAACGGCCATGGCGGATCCGAAAGGAAGCCGGCTCCATGAACATGCGCTCGCGGATGGTGCCGGTGTCGAAATACTGGTTGCCCGCGATGGAAAGACGCACCAGCTTGTGACGTTCGCCGCGCGAAATGACGTACTCGATCGTCTCGAGATCGTGCTGCGGCGGTTGAACGCGAAAATCGACGTCCGCATCGTAGTAGCCCTGGCTTTGAAGATAATCGTGCAGGTTGCGCTTTCCCTCCACCAGCAGGTCGTTGTCGACGGCGCGCTCCTCGAACACCGGTACATATCGCTTGAGCACGCGCTGCGACATTTTAGTCTCAACCGCTTTTACTTTGACCTGCGGGCCGGGATCGACGCTTATGTCGGGGTGAAGCAGCCGGCGTTCATAATCATAGTCGAGCTTCTTCAATTCGACACGCGCCATGAGGCGGTCCTGTTTTCCGTATTTCGACAGCAAGTACTGAACGCCTTTGCGTGTGCGAGCGTCCGTGACCTTCCTCCACCAATGAATGATAGGAATGCGCCAGCCGGTGATGCGCAATATACTGTCGTCGGACAGCATGCTGTTACCTTCGATGACGGGCGTCGAGTACTTCGCGCGTTTGCCTTCCTTGACGTGAAGGGTGATGAAGACTTGCTGGGCCGTGTCGCTGCGCTCGATGGAGGGGGTCACCTCAGCTTCATAAAGTCCGTTGGCTTCGAGCAGATGTTGAACGTTTTCAACGGCGTGAGCTATGTCCTCGTCATGAAAGGGGGCGCCTAAAGAGAGATTCACCGCGGAGGTAAGCTGGCCGCGGTTGGGGGATTCCATGAGGCTGCCTTCGACCGACACGCCACCGACAAAAGCCGCGTTTTTAGTGACGAAACGAACCCGAACACCGCTAGCGGCTGGCTCGACTTCAACCGCGATATCCTCGAAGCGGCCGGTGGCAAACAGACCATCGATGGCGCTAGCGACATCTGGCGCACGCAGGGGTTCACCGGCTTTCAGCGGCTGAACTCGGGCCAAGTCGGCCGGATCGAGCGGCTGAGGCGAGGAAAATTGTACATCTACGATTCGCCGCCCTTCAAATCGTGAAATTTGTTCCGGCTGGCCCAAGCAAAAAGAAGCAAACGCCCACAGACACAGGCCCACTTCAGCCGAAAATCCCCGTTTGATCCGCACATACATGGGATAGACCTTCGGTGGGGTTAGTTACGCGGCACGAGGGGCGTCCTTAAGATTTGAGTCCGATTCTTTTCAGGCGGACGATGGGAACCGCGCGTTCGCGCGTAAATTTTAGTGAACTCGGCTCCTAAAAAGAAGAGCTGGGCCGAGTAATAGACCCAGATCAGGACGACCACTAGGGACCCGGCCGCTCCATAGGCTGAACCCACGCCTATTTTCCCCAGATACAGTGCGATTAACTGCTTGCCGACGGTGAAAAGCAAGGACGACACGCAGGCGCCCACGAGGACGTCGGTCCATGCCAGCCGGACGTCGGGCAAGATCTTATAGATGGCCGCGAAGATCACCGTAATCACCACAAAAGACAGGAGAAATACTCCCGCGTGCAGAGCGGCTTCCGGAATTCGGAAGGAGTGGAAAAACTTGCCGAGGGCCGCGATCAACGTACTGAAGGCGACCGACGCGATCAGCAGAATACCGCCTCCCAGTACGAGCAGGAGGGGATAAAATCGGCTTCTGACAAAACGAATGAGGTTGGCGAAAAGACCTTGGACAGAGGGCGACGGGACGTGCCAGATCGTGTTCAGCGCATCCTGGAGGTCGGCAGCGGCCGAAGATGCGCTAAAAAGGAGAGTTGCGAGGCTCACCATCGTCGCGAACAGACCCACAGCCGGCCTCTGCGCGGACTGAACAAGGGCCTGAATTCCCCTGGCTTCATCGAGACCCACAAGATTTTGAATTTGCCACGCAAGTTGACCGTTGGCTGCATTCCGGCCAAACACCAGTCCTGCAAACGCCACGGTGATCACCAGCAAGGGCGCCAGCGAGAGCAGTGTATAGAAGGCCAGGGACGCACCTAAGCGCTGGGCCTGGTCGTTGAGCCACTCGTTGCCGGCCTCGCGAATCATATAGATCCACTCGCCTAGCGGCACCTGGGGCATCTTGCGGAGTTGCTCCAGATCTTCTCCGCAACGGTCAACCATCTCTGTAGGTTTCTCGGCCATACTGCCCGAGCCTGTCATGAGCATGCACTTTATGGCCCGTTGTTATGAGCGCTGGGATAACAGCTCGGATAACAAGGGATCACGCACCGGAGCTGAGCGCGTGCTCGGTCTCGGGTTCCAGGGTCCGACGCTTTTGAAGCGCTCGAGCCGCCAGCCAGCATAGCGATGCCCACACCGCGCCGGCGGTCCAGCCCGCCAGAACGTCGGTGGGCCAGTGCACGCCCAGGTACACGCGGGT
>Ga0070733_10002550_pt1 | contig 12861 bp, 32 predicted proteins | sample Coa_R1_9_FD_66450 | JGI IMG/M metagenome (GOLD analysis project Ga0070733, IMG submission 66450) | Surface soil microbial communities from Centralia Pennsylvania, which are recovering from an underground coalmine fire - Coalmine... | ecosystem: Environmental > Terrestrial > Soil > Unclassified ... | reverse complement strand
GGTGTCTTGCTTTTTGGCTTTCGGCATGATCCTGATTTTATGGGATGACAACCTAGTTGTCAAGGGTTGGGTGAAGGAATATCAATGCTTTCAGACAAACCCGTCGACCGCGGGCACCAGTTCGCCACCCGCACTCGCTAATCCGTGTTCGTCCATGCTGTGCTGTTGAAAAGTATCCCAGCAGGCGTCGTCACCACAAACATCGGGTCCGACAGAACCACACGCATTGCACTTGTAGTGATAAGTTGTCATGCTGTGATTTTATCCTCGGACAACTCAGTTGTCAACCATCCCATCAGAGTCCTCCCGATGGATTCCGTGATCTGAGGCACTACGGCGTTCCCTAAGACCCCAAGTCGGTCCACCCGATTGGGAATCCCATCATCCACTCGACGTACTCCGGGTTCGCTGGCCCACCAATCACTGTTGACAACGCCAAGCCCCCTTGGGCACAGGGCGTCCTCCTGTATCCCGTCTCGGAAGCCAACGGGGTAGGCAAGAATCCACGTTCGAGCTCGAATATGTGTGGCCCCGAAGGCCGCTGCCGGTAAGCAGTCCCATTCCGCATCATACCCGAGACTGGCCAGGTCTCCGAGTACGGTTGAAAGTCCCCTAACAGGGAGTGCTGGACTGTTTTCCACAAGGACGAATCTTGGTCGAAGTTCGCGAAAGCAACGGGCGAACTCAGTCCATAGTCCCGACGACTCGCCCTCCAACCCGGTACGTGTTCCAACGACGCTGATGTCTTGACAGGGAAACCCTCCACAGACGAGATCCACTCGTTCCACTCCTGACCAATCAATTCTGGTGATGTCTCCATGGTTAGGGACGTTTGGCCAGTGTTTTTTAAGGACCTCCGACGCGAATCGGTCATTCTCTACTTGCCACCTAGTCTCAAAGCCTGCACGTTCTAAGCCTAATTCAAAACCACCGATGCCCGAAAATAGAGATCCTGCTGTTGGATTCATAACGACAAGAGGGTCCGCCTAGGTACCCCCAGCGGACCCTCTCCAGCGTTGCTGGGATTGGTTACCCAGCAGTGGTTCCGACTCGCTTTCCTATCCCAACCAGGAACCACGCTGTATTTGGTGTCGTTTCCAACCCCAACACCCATTAGTATACGCCTAGTCACGACCGAAAGCAATGGAATTTCAGACTTCGCCACGATGCCTGGCGAACATGCGACAAGACGGCTCAACGTTGAACGGTCGGTGGCAGCAGTCGCACAGACCGTCAGCCCTAGCCTGCCGACGCCCCTCCAACTCCTTTTGCAGCTTCTTCTCATCATATTCGTCAAGCGTCATGGCGTAACTCATCGGACGTGCTCAATTGCCCGGTCGTCGCTGGCCGTGCGCCGATCAGGCCAATCGCGGAGTTCGTTCTTTGCCTGCTTCGCCCTGATGGCGTCGATGATCTCTTGGGGTTCCCATCCCGCCCGCCACGCTCCATCAAACGCCAGAATCAACACATCGACCCATTCGCTGAGGTCGTCCGGCGCGTCCTCAATCTCCACCAATTCCTTGCGGATGTGGTCAAGAATACCTCGGAGTCGAGAGCCTGGCCCAAACGTTGCGGCGCTCCATACTCGCTGACGTTCCAGATGGGCCGCATCAATCACTGTTGGCATAATATCGGTCTTTTCAGACATTAAGCATCATCTCATCTAGGGTGGCTAGCCAACGACCCTCGCGGTCAATCAGGTCCAGTTCGGCTGCACTCCAGTGGCTGCGATCCACGTTACGACTCTCCACGTATCGGCGTTTTTCCGCGAGTTCGTCACCTGTAAATGGTTGGTACGTGAGTGTTTCACCCATGCTTGCAACCTCCACCATAACATGAACCGATCCCAGCGAAGCATGCCCCCGATTCGCCTGCTTCGTCTACCACCATCTCTTTGGCCTCATCTGGTGTCATACCTTCTTCGTCCACGCACCAGCGATAGGTGTCAATGGCGGCTGCCGCGCCACCTTCGCAGGCAACAACAAAGTCGCCTTTTGTCAGATCCATAGGGCGGAGGTGGCAGCCCTTCCAGTGGGTCCCGACCTCATCAGCCTCGCAATCACAAGGCCCCCAGCGACCGTCATCCATATTCACTCTTCCCCCCATATTCACAGTCACTGTGAATATGGCCTAAACTGTAAATCTTGCGTTAACGGCGTCGGAATCAGTCGTCATCGTCAAACTCCACTCCCGATGGAGCATTCCAAGGCATCGCCTCGTCAATGGATGGCGTCCATGTGGTCCAGTCAGGACATTCGCATTTTTCACACGGGAAGCGGGTGGTGTGCTTCGGCATGACGCTGGCGTGCTGTTTTTGAGTGTGTCCGCAAAAAGTACACCGCGGGACTCGGCGGCGATCGGTGGTGGCGTTTGGGTTATGACGAATGGGTTCCATACATCCCACTCTACAGTCTGACAACTCAGTTGTCAAGAGCCACCGTCTCATCGAGCACGTCCAGGTCTATCGGTCCGAGGACGTTCGGGACCCAAGGCCCGAGTCTCAGGCCAAGATCGGGGCCCTGATGGACCCAGCCGTCCTGCTGCACGACCTTAGGACGCACAACGACAAAGAGTCGATCAACACGGCTCTGGGGGTTCCGGCGGGACCGAACTCGACGCTGAGTGTTCAACTGGTCATTCCCGCGGCCTAACCAAACACCGGCTCGGGGTCGAAATGAGGCACGCGCTCGACCTCACGAAGGGTCAGTCCGCTGCGCTCCATGGCGTTCCTGAACGACCGGAAGCCGTCCTCGGTCATGGTCAGACAGACCCGCGGGAAACAGTCGAAGACCTCGTAAACGGACAGTTCCCATCCGTGTTCATGGGGCCACACGCTGAACACGTAGTCGTACTCCTGGGCAGCGGTGGCTCGTAGACTCTCGGCATGGCCACGTTCACCGACAACCAGTGGGAGCTAGGCCGGAGCCTCCTGGACCGACCCGAGGACTTCGGAAGGCTGATGGCCCGGATCAGACCGGCTGGACCCGCCGTTACGGCCCTCCTCATCAACCTGGGCGTCCTGTAGCCCATTGGGGTACGGATGGCCGGATTCGGGGGTAGCCGCCATCTACTCAGCCGCGACGTAGGCCGCTGGCCTGCGTCTCTGAGTTTCGCCGATCGCTCCTAGTCTGACGTGTCCCATATCCAACCTTTCAGTGGATGAAATCTATCATTTTCCGACATTTCCCAAGACCACCCTGTCATGCGAAGCGTCGGAGACCAAGCCGTCTCGATGGGGACACTCGGTCTCAATGATGGTCTGGTAGGGCTGCACCAGCGCGTCCAGAAGGTCTGTCTCATGACGAACGCGGTCTACATCCCTCATGATCTCATCAAAATCGGTGAGCGAGAAGTTCACAGAACCGTTGGTGCGCATGAACGGCCGCGGCAAAACGTCTACCGCCTCCCCACATACCCGACAAATGACCTGCTTCACCACAGCGTAGACTGGTAAGAAGTTATCCCTTTCGTCCACCAGCAAACCTCACCTTTCTGATGTTCTTGTGCACACCCCAGTGCCATCGGAAACGGCGACACAACAGAAAGACAGCGCGTCCATTCGCGTCAGGTGTCGTCCGACAATACCAACACGTCAACCTAACGGGCCACGCCACTACTACCACTCCTCCTCAGGCCACTCAGGACCCGGTACGTTCTCGACCCTCTCAGAACTGTAGCGTCCGCCAATCTGGTAGTCATCATCAAGAAGTCGCAGCAGCTCGGCCACCAACGAATCGACAGCCACCTGAGTGACTACACGAACTGAGGCGCTGTGGTTGTTCAAGGGAGTCTAAGTACCTCCGTGCCCGCCGAATCCAATAGTATGCGATGTCCTGACGAGACAGAGGTTCGTCAGGTTCTCCGAGTTCGCGATGCGCCCAAGTCATCCGACTGCCTGATAGGTCCGCGAGACTTCGTTGTACCCCCTGGCACGCGCCCACTCAGATGGCGTCAGCGTCAGGATCTCATGGTCCTGATAATTCTTGCGCGTCCCCCTAGATCCCGCGGACCTACGCACCGCCAGGACTTCGGTGTCCTTAGACGCCTTCGGCTTCTTCGGGTACTGAGCTGGCTTACTTTCTATTTGCCGCTCGGTACGCCAACGCGCCTGATATGCCGCGTGAGCATCCCGACACAATTGGCACGGCTTCTTCTTGTTCTTCCGATGCTGAATGTAGCCACCGTTCGTTCCGTGGACCATGGGACCCCATGCTACCCAAGGGTCCGACGGTTGTCAACGACCCCGAAATACTGCCGTTTTATTAGGATTTTTGGCATCCTTGACATACGGGACTAATGGCACTACCATCGGTTTCCGATGACTGCAAATGCACCCAACACCTCGGATTTCGAGAGGGAATTTGGTACCTGTAACACCCTCAGCGAAGCGAACGCTCTGTATAGGTCGCTGTTCTCGGAGCATCACGCCGCTGACGATCAGACACTCTATTGGGCCTTAAGTGAGGCGCACCGACGGACTCTGGAGTCCATGAGCACCGAGGTGCCCGGTCGTCGCGAGAGGTCCAGTGAGTCCAGCGAACACAGGGCTATTAAGCAGTGGGCCAGACTTCGGGGAATGGTGATCCCGAAGAACGGCAGGGTGACCGCTTCAATGGAAGCGGCGTACAACAACAGAAACCAGGAGGAGTAAGTGCAGTCATCAGACACCACCGTTGCAGAGGGTACGACCACAACGTCGGCAACGACCGACCGTCCGAGTGTACCGGCTGCCGAGGTTCGGGCATGGGCCAAGGCTCAGGGCATTGCCGTCGGATCCCGCGGGCGCATCAACCCCGAGATTCTTGCCAGGTATGTCGCTAGCCTCTGATCTAAGAATCATTTGGCGCTACTGGCGCAGCGGCAACTACGGAACCATCCGAGACTGGCTGAAGTTCTGGCATGTCACACAAGACGCGTTGAACGACGCGAACCCACGTGACGGATGGTACTCAAGCAACGCCGATTCCAGGATGAAGTGAGCGCCTTCTGGCTCAATGTGATCCTGACTGTCCCTAATGCCTTAGGGTTCTTCGGGATGATTTTGGCTGGACGAAAACAACGCTTCGGATGGACGCTGGGGTTGCTGAGTGAAGTCGCATGGGCCGTGTGGGCCGCGTTCGCGCATGCCTATGCTATTTATCCGTGGATAGTAGCTTGGTCTGTCGTTTATGTCGTCAATCGTTACCGGTGGCGTCGTACCGGTAACTTATTGCTTCAGGAGGTCCCAATAGGTGGAAAGTAAGTCCTGGTATATGACGGACCCATCGGAACGTCGCAATCCAAGCATTTGGAGTGACCTCAGAGACGATGCAATGGACTATCTCGACGTTCTTTGGGGTGCATGGGGACAGCTGGTTCAGATGAACCGACAGCATCGTCAATACTGGAGAAACAGGCGGTATGCCGGCAACTCCAATTCTTGAGCCCCACCAAGCCGACGCGCGCAAGCGGGTCCTCAAGATCACCAAGGCCCTAGAAGCCGAATTGGGCCTAGATGGCTGGCTGGACATCAAGCACATATTTGACCCAGGGTACGACGGTGACACCACGATTGACACTGACGGCAGTCCCAGCGTGTATCGGACGACTGCCATTACTACGGCGCAGTGGAAATATCGGTATGCGACAATCCGATGGTACCTGCCGACCGCAGCGCAACAGGATGATGATACTCTGGCACTCATCGCGATCCATGAGTACATTCACGTCCTCTTGGCTCCGCTAACATCACCGCACCACAAATCTATGGCTGCCGATTTGGAGGAATTCGTGACGGAATCAATCGCTCGCGTAATCGCCAAAGCTAGAGGAATGGAGGGTGTCAGATGATGACAGTCGGGGACGTAATCCAATTTTCGTCAGGCACCACCGTGGTCCTGTTGGACAAAAAGGTTCATGGCAGCTGGTTCGTCATGATGTTGAGAGATACCGACGAGATGCCAAAAGGTCACACGACATACATGAGTACCGTGATGCTCGACAGGGGCACGGTGTACGACTGGGATGCCGCGGACCACGCTTTTGACCATTTGCATGAGGTTTATAGTGGCGCCTCAAGAATTACGGAGTTAGAGGAATGAAATGCCGTTGGTTCCATAAATGGGGCGAGTGGCAAGATGCCGTCAGATACCAAGGGGGCTTCATGGTGCAGTCGCGACAATGTTCGCGATGCAATAAGGAGAGCTATAGGACCGTGAAAGTGAAATGACACGACTTCATAAACTTCTTATCATTGCAGGATTGTTACTGCTTGCAATTCCTGTAATGGCCGCAACAAATAGTAGTTATGGACGGGGCCATCATCACCCACCAACCACCACAACGACCGTTCCTTCGACTACGACTACAACTCAAGGCACGACGACAACCACAAGGGCCACCACGACTACCACTACCCCGACAACGACAACAACCACGGCGCCCGGTGGTCTGGGCGCGCCTCCTGGCTACTCGACCAAGATTTTTGATGATGCTTTCAGTGGCACGACACTTAACACAAACAACTGGAATACTTACATCACAAGTCGCGCTGCTAACGGATGGCCTTGGAATTCCAACGGTTCTGGAGGTAGCGGCGACAACGCAGGTGGCTACAATGCCGAATATTACGAACCGAGCCAAGTATCTGTTAATAATGGATTGTCACTGACGGCAGTAAGAGGTTCGACGCAATCAGGGTACCAATGGACCTCAGGTGGCGTCAGTACCTACGGGCACTTTCAGTTCAACGGTGGCTACGTGCAGTATAAAGCCAAGATGACCGCGGGTAACGGAATGTGGCCGGCACTGTGGATGCTTCCGGGTCCTGGAGGTACTAATGGTGACGATAATGAAATTGACTCATTTGAGGGAGGCGCCCTAGGCAACGGAGTCAATCCGAATAATAACTACGCCTGGCATCTCATCACGCCATCAGGAAAACTGGGCAATACCACAAATGTCGGAACTGACGTGACCGCTGGGTATCACATCTACGGACTGGCGTGGGTACCTGGGCAGTCGATTACTTGGTATTTCGACGGGAACCAAGTTGGCAAGATTACCAGCGCGCAGCTACCGATCCCGAATGAGCCGATGGAATTGATTATTGACTTGGCTGTCGCGAATTCCAATGCAGCGGGATGGCATACTGTCTATGACAGCAGCACTCCTAGCCCGTCTGTCATGAATGTCGCGGAGGTGCAGGCATGGCAGTAGCAGGGGGAATGACGTAAATGTCTGATATTACGCCATGAGGCTGGCTCTTGACCTAGATGGAGTGGCTTGGGCGCACCCGCGTCTTCTGGTGCCACTCAGCCGAGCGGTAAAGGCCATCGGCTGGCAGGTTGGGGTCATCACCGGCCACTGGGGTGCTGATCTTGTGGCGCAGGACAGGGAGCGGTGGAAGCTGCTGGGCTATCCAGCCTGGGATTTCTATTACGGCGGAGAACTGCGCCCCGACATGGCGCCTCCTGCGCAGTGGAAACCGGGCATCATGCAACAATATGGCGTTGATTACCTAATAGACGACTTGGAGCAGTTTGCAAACCTGCACGTCTTCATTAAGCAGCCTTAATGTCTACAAACGACGATTGCTTTTTTGATGGATCCCATGTGCACGCTGATGGGGTTAGTGCCGATCTCTACGAAGCGCTTATCTTACTAAGTAAATGGGCGCGACCCTCCTTCGAGGGATGTGGCAATTATCGGGCGGACCGTCAGGCGGAGACGGAGGCGTTGCTGGATAAGTACGCCCCCACCCTAGCCGCTAGGGGGCTGTTCCACAGGAAGGCCCTTCAAGAAAGGGCGCGACAGAGGGGTTGGGATGGTTGAAATCGGCTCTTTTCAGACACAATGGGACCGCGAGCGTTGGGGTTCTCCGCGCGACAGGTTGGCTCAATTCCGTCGTTATCTGGAGGACCCCGAGTACAGAGACACCATTGAGGCCCTACAGCAACAACTGGACGCGCTGTGACCGGGCGCCATGCGGAATGGATCACAGAGGAACTGATTGAAGCACTATCGGCCCCTCCTGGCGTTTGCGATGACCTAGAGGAACCGCATGCATGGGGTGACTTCTGTGTTAACTGGACACCACTGATGGCTTCGTCGCTCGACATCAAGGACGTGCGATACCAATATATTAAAAACTCGCAGCGCCGTGCTGGCCGAACTGACACAAAAAGTGATGGGTGAACCAAGTGATTGAGATCATTGCAAACGAGGATGAGACCGAAGTCGACCGCCTCAAGGCCAAGGTCACCTATCTGCAAGAGGCTCTGAATCGCCAGACCGCCCGTTGTAACAACCTGGCCCGGTCGCGACGACGCAACTGGCACCGTGCCGAAGCAGCTGAATCATATGCTCGACACCTAGCGTTACAAGTCGATGATGCCGCCGCTCTTCTAGACGATCTACTGCACCTATCGCCCGTTGATGAGTTGCAATTCCTAGAGAATGGGCAGGTCTATTTACATCAAATAGAAGAGATGTATACACGTTTATGGGGTGGTCGCATTGTCTGAAAGTAACTGCTTTCCGACAGGAAGCCACCATGCCTGAAGGCACCTGCACTCACATCTACAATCACACTCCCCTCACGGACGAGTGTCCCGACTGTCATCATCTGGTCGCATCGCATTATGGCAAACTGCCCTCAGTCTTTTGCAAGGCGTGTGAGATTGCTTGGCCAGTCCCCCCATCCGAGGGCATGTATATGCTGCTTGCGATAGACGGTGTCGTCCAATGGGTCCGAGGTCACGATGCTCCACCGGGTTCACTGATTTGAGCAAATCCAAGAGGACTGGCACACAATGGGAAACCGATGTCGTCAGATATCTACGGGAACGAGGGTACCAAGACGCCGAGCGACGCGCCTTGTCTGGAATCAGCGACAAGGGCGACATCATCAACGCTGGCCCATACACCTGGGAATGCAAGAATACTGCCACAATCGATTTAGCAGGGGGAATCGAGGAAACGAAGGTAGAGACGCGTAACGCAGGGACTAGGTATGGCTTCCTGATCGTAAAGCGCCGTAGGAAACCTGTTAGCGAAGGATACGCGGTGATGACATTGGCGCAGCTCTGTGATTTGCTAAATGAACTGGAGGATTTAGGTGGCCGCACGTCTAAGTGAACTATGGGACCTAAAGGAACCGCGAGACTGGGTGTCTAGAGGCAACTGCATCGGCGTCGATACCAACATTTTCTTCAGTGACGCAAGGGTCGAAGAAGCCAAGGCGATCTGTAAGTACTGTCCGGTGCGCGAACAGTGTCTGGAATATGTATTACGAGTGGAGCGAGAGATCGGTCATCGCTCAGGTGTTTACGGCGGCACAACGGCTCAAGAACGTCAGCAATACCGTCGTTTCAAATCGAAGATACTGTAATGGCGGGTCCTAGGAGTGATCAGGAGCGACAGAACGTTTGTCTTCGCACTAGCGCCGAGAACCTAACGCATTGTCTCAAACAGCTGGAATATCTGATTGAGGAGTGGCCTGAGTACCAAGGGGACGTAAAGGCTGTAAGGGAATTGGAGGAACGGGTGGTGCGTCATGCTCGGGAGACTGGGTATGTCGGCCGCTCCTAATTATCAAGGTTTCGGTCGGTGCTAACGGTGCCTAGATCGCCGTTGGCACTGGCCGATCTATTCAGTAACAATCAATCCCTATCTAGGGGGGAAAGTGGTAGTCATATGGCAAAATCAGGACATCTTTATGTTCCGCTAGATGTCAATTGGTACGACGAATGGGGATATGCCGTCAGTCACGACGCTGCCCTATTGTGGGTCCTCGCTATCGGCGCCGCCAAACGCATGAAGGGTAGCGACGGCATTCTAACAAAGCAACAGCTTCGGCGCTGTGCCCCCATTAACATGACCGACGAGACGTTTGAAGAGGCTTTGCGGGAGCTTGATCACAGCACTATCGCCCCGATCTCGTACGATGAAAATCGGATCGTTTTGCGCGGCTGGAGTGCATGGAACGATCCGCGCGATTCAAGTATCGCAGGTGAGTACGGAAACCATGTACGTTGGCATGTGAACACACAAAAGCCCAGCCCAGACTGTGTGCATTGTGTATCGCCCCCCGATCGCACTGCGATATCGGGTGGCGATCGCTACAGAGTAGAGAAGAGTAGAGTAAATAATACTACGCGCGAATCGCCAAAAAAGCCAAAAAGTACCCGTCCAGACGCTGTCGAGGAAGACTTCAATGAGTGTTGGAAAATCTACCCACGGAAACTGGCTAAGGCTCGGGCACTCAAGGCATACAGGGCACGACGCAACGAGGGAACCGCCGCTAAGGATCTTTTGACCGCTACACAAAACTACACCAAGCTCCGCGATGGCGAAGACCCGACGTACACTATGCACGGGTCTACCTTCTACGGCCCCGATGCGAGATGGGAGGACTTCCTAAAGATTCCAGAAAAAGAATCCTCTACGGGTGGGTCGGATCTTTGGGTTTCACGGCACTTGGGTGCAGGACCCATGTTTGCAAATGAGGCCGAGCGCGAGGCGGATTACGCCAAACATTTGGGGGATGTCGTGGTTTTGCCGGGGGAGCGGGCTGGTGACTAAATCTACAATGCCCTCAGGGTCGTTAGGGGAGCGCGAATTAGCCCCGCAAACTAATAACGTGGACTCAGGGACCACCCAACCACTTTTAGAAACTCCTAGGCCCTCAGACGCCCCGTTTTGGTGTAGGGATTGCGGACGGCGATGGGCGTCTCTGGTAGAGGTCCACTGCGCGGTGTGTCATTTACACTTTAGCCACTATTCCAGTTTTGATAAACATCTCAGCGGCGTAGAAAACGTTAAGCATCGCGATCCGAGTCAGATGCACCGGAAATCAGGCGATCCCGTCTTTGAAAGCACTCAGACTCCACACGGCATCACTTGGCACGGCTATGCGCCAGGCCCCCACCCATTCGCATGAGCGACATTCCCGCGGACCTCGATGCCGAAGAGTGCCTATTGGGCGCGATGATCCTCAGCAATCAGGCGATTGACGACGTTGCCGATTCCCTCAGTGCCGGCGATTTCTACAAGCCTGCACATGCTTACATTTTTGACGCGGCCGTAAGGTTGCGACAGTCCGGTAGTGCTGTCGATGTCATGACGGTGTCTAATCTTCTGAAGGAACAGGGGGTACTGGAGGAAGTTGGGGGATCACCTGCACTTTTGTCACTTCAAATCAATACGCCAAGCACGACAGCTGCGCGTCATTATGCAGAAATCGTACTTGACAGAGCATTGCGACGACGGTTGCTAGGGGAAGGACTGGAGCTAGCGGAACGAGTGCGTGACCTGACTTCTGATGTCCATGATGTCTTGGAGTCTCATCGGACGCTTATGGCGTCATTGGGTACCACGTTTATCAATCGGGAGCCTGATGATATTGCTGTTGAGGATTTCCTAAGGCAACCGCGGCAAGATATGTCACCTTGGGTTTCGTATGGGCTTATTAGACGGCGACACAAGCTAATCCTGATTGCCAAAGAGGGCGGCAGTAAGTCCTGGCTCCTCAGGTTCATAGCGCTGTGCGGTGCTTATGGTATCCAACCATTCAGGCACCGTCATGACAAGCCGATCCGAACACTCATCGTGGACCTGGAGAACCCTGAGGACGCGTTGTACGACTCATTTGAGTTAATTCTGAAACAGGTGTCCAAGGTGTCGCCTCAGTCCGAGACGGTCAATCGCTTGTGGTGGCGTCCTGCTGGCATCAATCTCCGCAGTCGAGTGGACGTAGCGGAATTTGAGAATGTGATTCGGGTGCGTCGACCGGACCTGGTGTGCTTTGGGCCTCTCTACGCCGCCTATGACAACACGTCTAAGGATTTCGGATGGGAAACGGCAGCACGGGAGGTGCAGACGACACTTAAGCAACTCATGGTGCGGTACAACTTCGCACTCATGATTGAGGACCATGCACCCCAAGGCGATGCAGCTGGAAAGCGTCAGATGCGTCCGTACGGCTCGTCCTTCTGGCGCCGGTGGCCTGACATTGGCTTAGGTCTCGAAACTGTCGGGGATCGAGACGACATCATGAAAGTAACGCGGTGGCGTGGTGACCGAGTTGTGACGGACTGGCCGTCAGTTATTGAACGCGGAACAGCGAGTGGGTCACCCTGGCCCTTCGTTGGCAGATGGGAGGAAAGTGGCTTCTAAAGATGAATCTGTTGCGTACGTCAGTACGGAGGATGAGCATGATCTTCGGTTCACTGTATACGTGCGGTCGTTTGGAAAAAAAGCGAAATGTGTTAATGACATCGGACTCACGCTGTCTCGCGTGCTCTGGACGGAATTCGGGGACAAATACAAACTTACAGACCACCGCTCACGCTTGGTCGAATTTAACCCAAAAGCTCATTACTGGGGATTGGGCGAGAACTGGGTCGGCACTCAACTACCAAGAGAACCCGAAGAAGTTTTGGTCATTGATGGTGTGCGGTATCGGCGGGAACCGCCCGAATCCGTCACTCTTGACAACGCAAATACAACGGATGTAGTTTGAATCTGTAATGGGGCGCGCCGCACGAAATGAGGGTATTAAAGAATGGGAGGCGTTGAAGCGGCTGATTGCTGAATTGGATCCAATTATTGTCGGGGTGTATCGGCGCGTCACAACCGACGATAGCGATTTGCGCATTCCGATGAAGCTCAAGAAGGATGACCCGGAATGGGGCGCCCCTCGGACAGCCTACTCCGATCCTACGGGCGACGCTGCGACCAACTGGAAGACGGTTGATGATGTCACCCAAGATGTTGAGAGTATGGCCGATCACATCCTGCTGGCCCTGAATGCCGCCCAGCATATCCGCGACTTTAATCCTCAAGACGTAGCAGAACGAGCACGGCGGACCGTTCCAGATT
>Ga0070733_10002549_pt1 | contig 12864 bp, 16 predicted proteins | sample Coa_R1_9_FD_66450 | JGI IMG/M metagenome (GOLD analysis project Ga0070733, IMG submission 66450) | Surface soil microbial communities from Centralia Pennsylvania, which are recovering from an underground coalmine fire - Coalmine... | ecosystem: Environmental > Terrestrial > Soil > Unclassified ... | reverse complement strand
GCACCAAGGCCGCAGGAGGCGACCCCGAGGGCGTTGAGACTGCGCCAGGCGGGCACGGCATCGGCGGCCGGCATCATGATCTCGAAGCCGTCTTCACCCGTGTAGCCGGTGCGGGCCACGAACCAGCTGCCGAGCTCGCGGCCCACGAATACCCCGAGCGCGAGCGCGGCTGCACGGTCGGCCGCACCGAGCAGTTGAACTGCCTTGGCGCGCGCCTCCGGTCCCTGCACCGCCAGCATCGCGAGATCCGTCCGCTCGCTCACCTCGACACCGAAGGGCGCAGCGACACGGCGGATCCAGGCGAGATCCTTGTCGCGGGTGCCGGCATTTACCACCGCCCGGAACCACTTCTCGGTCAGAAAGTAGACGATGAGGTCGTCGATGACGCCGCCCTGCTCGTTCAGCATGCACGAATAAAGCGCCTTGCCCGCCAGGCGCAGCTTGCCGACGTCGTTGGCGAGGAGGTGCTGCAGGAAGGCGCGCACTCGCGCGCCCTTGAGGTCCACCACGCACATGTGGGAGACGTCGAAGACACCGGCCGCGCGCCGTACGGCGTGATGCTCGGCGATCTGCGAGCTGTACTGCACCGGCATATCCCACCCGCCGAAGTCGACGATGCGGGCGTTAAGCTCCTGGTGCAGCTTGAAGAGCGGTGTTTGCCTTCCCACGGGCTTTCAGTCCTCGGTCAATAAAAAAGGCGGCAGGCCCTCTCATGGAGGTGTCTGCCGCCCTTCTGTCCGTGGACCTGAGAGATCAGGCGTCTAGCCAACGCCGCTCCCCTTCGGTGGGTGGATGCGATCCACCTCTCTCCAGAAGCCCCGCGGTGCGCTCGAGGCGCGTCCGCCGTCTGCCGTTCTTGTGCCTGAGCGTTTCCGGGCGGAATTGCGCCTTCGGCGTTCCGGCTCAGTGCCGGACCCTCTCCGGACAGACCGATTCGGGCGGTGCCGATGATACCAGTCCCCCTCCATGCCCCCCAAGAGTCGCAACCGGTAAACTCCCCGACGCATGAGCCGTCCCCGGCGTATCTCAGCCCAGGTGTCCATCGGAGCGGTCCGCGTCGGCGGCCACTCGCCGATCGTGGTGCAATCCATGACCAATACGGACACCGCGGACGTTGAGGCCACGGCGCGCCAGGTGCAGGCACTCGCGCGCGCGGGCTCGGAGCTGGTGCGCATCACCGTCAATACCAGTGAGGCCGCGGCGGCGGTCGCGCCGATCCGCGCCTGGCTCGACCGCGCCGGAGTGACGGTGCCTTTGATCGGCGATTTTCACTTCAACGGTCACAAGCTCCTGCGCGAGCACCCGGATTGCGCCGCGGCGCTCGCCAAGTACCGCATAAACCCCGGCAACGTCGGCCGCGGCAGCAAGCGCGACCCGCAGTTCGCCGAGATGATCGAGACCGCCTGCCGCTACGGGAAGCCCGTGCGTATCGGAGTCAACTGGGGGAGCCTGGACTCGGACCTGCTGACGCGACTCATGGATGAGAACTCATCCCGCCCCGACCCGCTCGATGCGCAGGCCGTGACGCGCAATGCCGTGGTGCTCTCTGCCCTGGGCGCCGCGCAGCGCGCCGAGGAGCTCGGGCTCCCTCACGATCGCATCATTCTCTCGGCCAAGGTGAGCGGCGTGCAGGACCTGATCGCGATCTATCGCGACCTCGCGGCGCGCTGCGACTATCCGCTGCACCTCGGGCTCACCGAGGCGGGTATGGGCTCCAAGGGCATCGTGGCTTCCACCGCCGGCATGTCGGTGCTCCTGCAGGAGGGGATCGGAGACACCATCCGCGTGTCCCTGACTCCTGAGCCCGGAGGCGACCGCACCCAGGAAGTCGTGGTGGCGCAGGAGATCCTGCAAACCATGGGGCTGCGCGCCTTCACACCGCTGGTGATCGCCTGCCCGGGCTGCGGCCGTACCACCAGCACGTTCTTCCAGGAGCTCGCGCAGCAGATCCAGTCGCACATTCGCCACCGCATGCCGCAGTGGCGGCGCGAATATGCGGGGGTGGAGGAGATGACCGTCGCCGTCATGGGTTGCGTGGTGAACGGACCGGGCGAGAGCAAGCACGCCAATCTCGGCATCAGCCTGCCGGGCACCGGCGAGCGGCCGGTGGCGCCGGTCTATGAAGACGGCGAGAAGACCGTGACTCTCAAGGGTGAGCGCATCGCCGAAGAGTTTCAGGAGATCGTGGAGCGCTACGTCGCGCGGCGCTTCGTGCGACTCCCTCAGGGAAGCGCCGGATGAGCGGGGCGCTCGCCGGGCGCCGGTGCAGGCCCTGCGAGGGCGGTACGCCACCACTCACCCCCACCGAGGCGGCGAGCCTTCTCGGGCAGGTGTCGAGCGAGTGGGTGCTCACCGGTGATGCACACGCCATCTCGCGAAAATTCTCCTTCCGCGACTTCTACCGCACCATGAGCTTCGTCAACGCGCTCGCGCACATCGCCAATATCGAGGACCACCATCCGGACCTCGAGGTCGGCTACAACTACTGCCGGGTGACTTTCACGACGCACGCCGTCGGGGGACTGTCGGAGAACGACTTCGTGTGTGCGGCGAAGGTGGACCTGATACCGATCAGCTGAGTTCGGCCGCCAGGTGCGTCTGCGTGAACCACATCAGCGCAAACACGAAGAACCCGACGCTGCTGCCGAGAATCACCACGATCATCTGCTTGAAGTGATGTTCCCAATCCCGCTCGGCGAGCGCTGCCGAAACGGCCACCAGCAGGTAAACGTAGCCGACCACGGCCAGCGGCAGGAGCGCCAGCAGGAAAAGGTCGTGAAACGAGACAGAGGACCGCGGGCGCAGCAGCACGAACCAGCCGACCTCTGCGACGCCGGCCGCCGCCAGCCACCAGCGCCACCTCTGAAGCGCCGGGACATCACGGCTGAGGCTCATGTTGAGGCGGGCTTTACTTGATCCACGCATACAGCGGCTTGTCCTTGTCCACGACGTGCACGGTCAGGAGCTTCAGGGTCTGATCCCCTACCACGGTGAAGCCGGCGTGCGGCACCCCGCGTAGGTTCATGAACGTGCTTCCCGTCTGCATCATAAACGGCGGCTGGCCGGGAAGCTGCACCATCGAGCCCTGCAGCACGTAGCCGGTCTCGATACCCGGATGCGTATGGCGCGGCACGCTCTCGCCCTTCCTGATTTCACTTATCGAGGTGATGACCTCCATGGAGGGCGAGGTCGCGAGGTCGGCGCGCTTGAGCTCCTGGCGCTGCGGCAGGTCGCCGCCCAGGGGGCCGGCCCACGCCGTCGCCATGAATGCGCAGATGGAAGCCCGGACGATTACGCGCGCGGGTTGCATGCAGCAATCAGTTTCCAGCCGGATTATCCGGGCTCGTGTTCAACCAAACCGAGTTGATCTCATCAAGAATGCCATGAAGGCCCGCCTCGCTGTACCCCTCGTGAACTGCCGCGATCCTGCCATCGCGGCCGACGATGACCATATGCGGAATTCCCTGGACACCATACGCTTTCCCCGCTCGCCCGGTTTCGTCACTGATCAGCGTCACCAGCGGCGCCTTGCCCCTGAAGAGTTTCCTGATCTCGAGGAATGTCTCGCGACTTTGCCTCCAATTGACCGCGAGCACTACGAGCTTTTGCCGGGTAGCCTGCTCCTGCAGGGCCATCAGCATCGGTATCTCCTTCTGGCACGGTCCGCACCACGTAGCCCAGAAGGAAATCACCACGATTCGACCCCGATAGTCACCGAGATGTATGACTTCGCCGGTCGAGGATTTCCCAAACACATCGGGCGGATCGTCCCCTTCCCTGAGGTTCGCTGCATTGGCTGACGCGGTGAAGGATGCGAGCAAGAAAGACACCAACAACGCCGGGGCGAGCCGCCTCATGATGCCCTCCGCGCCGCCTCCGGCAGCTCGCCGCTCAAGCCAAGCGCGCGGGCGATGAACAGGCGCCGCAGCTCCTGACTGCGGCTCACCCAGCCGAGCCCCCGCTGGGCAAGGCGCGCAACCGGTCCGGTGCCGTGGGCCAGCAGCCGATCGAACCCGTCGATCGCGGTCCCCATGACCGCAACCTCGCTCTTGCGCCAGCGCTCATAATCGCGCAGCACTCTCACTGACCCCGGGTCTTCGCGGCGACTCAGGGCCGCTGCCGCCAGCTGCGCGAGCGCGCCCGCATCGAGCAGACCCAGGTTCACGCCCTGCCCGGCGAGCGGGTGCACGACGTGCGCCGCATCGCCCACCAGCGCCACGCGCTGCGCGATGTAACGCGGCACTGCGAGCCGCTTGAGCGGAAATGAAAGGCGCTCGCTCACCAGGCGCGTCGACCCGAGAGCCAGGTCCGAGGCACGGTCGAGCTCGCGCGCGAAGTCGGTATCGCTCGCGCCCCCGAGGCGTGCCGCCAGCGCCGCATCCGCTGACCAGACGATGGAGCTCGAGCCGTCGAAGAGCGGCAGAAAGGCGAGCGTCCCCTGCCCCATGAAGCGCTGCCAGGCGGTCAGCTGATGGGGGCGTTCGGTAGCAACCGTGGCGACGATCGCGGATTGGCCGTAGTCGCTCAGCTGCGCGTGGAGCCCGCTCGCCTCACGCACCGCCGATTTTGCACCGTCCGCGCCGACGACCAGTCGCGAAGCGAGCACCCCGGCGCTGGTCTCGATCCGCACCGCATCGGCACCGATCGCAAGCGATCTGAATTGCGCCACCTCGAGATGCCCGCCGGCCTCTCTGAAGGCGGCGATGAGCGCCGACTGCAGCAGGCGGTTCTCCACGATGTAGCCGAGATTGGGCTCGCCGACATCGGCGGCATCGAAGACCAGTACGGCCTCATCGTCAGGGCGAATGCTCTCGTGCCAGATGCGCATGCGCTGGTAGGCACATGCGCGGGCCGGCGCGACGTGCGTCCACGCGCCGGCGCTGCGCAGCAGCCGCTCGCTCGCACGGGAGATTGCGACCACGCGGGCCTCGGGCGCGCCACCCTGGGCCGGGGGATCCGGCACCTGGGGCTCGATGAGCGCCACGCGCAAAGCGGCCGCGCCGAGGCGCGCCTGCTGAAGGAGCGCTGCGGCGAGTGCGCCGACCGGGCCGCCCCCTACGACGACGACGTCGAAAGCCTGCGCTACGGCCCCTGTGACCTCAGGCATGGGGGCCCAGCGCGTGCTCGCGCACCGGAAGTCCGCGCGCGAGCCGCGGCGTCGGGCCGCCGAAGCCGAGGCTGACGCGAGCCAGCGCACTCTTGGCGGCGGGCGTGAGGTCGAACAGCAGGAGGCCGAGATTGCGCAGCAGCCCGACCCCGGGCCGCTCATCCCCGAAGAGGCGCACCAGCCCGTCGGTGAAGCGCACCACGCCGCTGCGGTCGTGGGCGCGCCATGCGGCAAAGCGCTCGAGCAGTGCCCGATCGCCTGGGTCGGCGTCCGCATTCGCGATCACCTCCGCCAGCATGGCCGCATCGCGCAGACCGAGGTTGAAGCCCTGGCCGGCGATCGGGTGCAGGGCTTGCGCCGCGTTGCCGATCAGTACGGTGCGGTTTGCGAGGGGCGCCGCGGCTCGTGTCAAACGCAGCGGGTAGGACGCACGGCGACCGGCGCGCGTAAAGCGCCCGGCGCGCCACCCGAAGCGCGACTGGAGCTCCCGCAGCCATGAGGCGTCATCGAGTGCCAGCACCCGGGGCGCATCCTCACGGCGGCAGGCCCAGATGACTGCCCGCGTGCCATCGACGAGCGGCAGCATGGCGATCGGTCCGGCGGGTGTGAAGCGCTCGTGGGCGATGCCTTCATGAGGAGCGTCGCAGCCGACGTTCGCCACCACGGCGACCTGCGCGTAATCCTCGACCGCGGCGTCGATCCCGGCGGCGCTGCGGATTTGCGAGTGCGCGCCGTCGGCGGCTACCACCAGAGCGGCAGTCACCCGCTCGCGCCGCCCCTCGCTCAGCACCGAGAAACGCACTCCCGTCTCATCGATCGCGACGTCCTCGACCTGCCCCGGTACGCGCAGGGTCAGTCCGGCCGCGTTCTGCAGCCGCCCCCAGAGCGCCGCGCCGATACACCGGTTGGGCACCACGTATCCGAACGCTTCGACGCCCTGCTCTGCCGCGCTCAGGCGCGCCGCGCCGAAGCGGCCGGCTTCCGAGACGTGAATCGAGCGAATGGCGGCGGCTTCCCGAGAGATCTGCTCCCAGACTCCAAGGCCCTCGAACACCCGGCGACTGGCATTGCCGAGTGCCGTGGTGCGCTCGTCGAAGCTCGGCTGGGCGCGCTCTCCAAAGGCTACGGTCTCGATGAGCAGCAGCCGCACACCGGTATCGAGCAGCGCCGCGGCGAGACTGGCCCCCACCATACCCCCGCCGACGATGGCGACATCGACCGCGAGCGCATCTGCAACAGCAGCGGTACTCATGAGGGCGCTCAACCGTGTGCCATCACCGCTTCGATCTGATCCGGATCCTTCGGCGCCCGGGCGCTCAGAACCTCGGCTCCCCGACGGGTCACCAATACGTCGTCCTCGATGCGGATGCCGATATTGCGGAAGCGCCGCGGCACGCCCCGCGCGCCGGCCGGCAGGTAGATCCCGGGCTCGACCGTGAGTGTCATTCCGGGCTCTAGCACGCGCCATTCGTCCCCGACCTTGTAGTCGCCCACGTCGTGCACGTCGAGCCCGAGCCAGTGACCGGTGCGGTGCATGAAGAAGCGCCGGTAGGCGCCACTCCTGATGAGGGAGGCGAGGCGCCCCTTGAGCAGACCGAGCTTGATCAGCCCCTGCGTGACGACCTTTACCGCAGCCTCGTGGGGGTCGTTCCAGTGATTGCCGGGGCGCACCCGCGCGATGGCCGCGCGATTCGCCTCGAGCACGACCTCATACACCGCCCGCTGCTCGCTGGTGAAGCGTCCATTGACGGGGAGGGTGCGCGTGATGTCGGAAGCATAGCTCTCGAGCTCGCACCCCGCATCGACCAGCAGCAGGTCGCCGTCGGCGAGCGGCTCGCTGTTCTCGCGGTAGTGCAGCACGCAGCTGTTGGCTCCGCCTCCCACGATCGGTGCGTAGGCCGTATCGGCGTTGTGGCGGCGGAACTCGTGCAGCAGCTCCGCCATCACCTGGTACTCGGTGAGGCCGGGGCGGCAGAAGCGCATCACCCGCAGGTGCGCGCGCGAGGAGATCCGCGCCGCCTCGCGCATCAGCTCCAGCTCCTGGCGCGACTTGTAGAGTCGCATGTCGTGCAGTGCGTGATGGAGCGCGACGAACTCCTGCGGCGAGTGGCGTCCATTCTTCCCCTGGGTGCGCAGCCCGTTCACCCACCCCACCACCCGCTGGTCGAAATCCGCATAGGCCCCCATGGTGTAATAGACCCGGTCGCGATTCTCGATCAGTCCCGGCAGGATCTCGTCGATGTCGGAGATCGGGAATGCATCGTCGGCGCCGTAATCGCGCACCATCCCCGCCGGTCCCGCACGCCGTCCGTCCCAGGTCTCGCGCGCCGGATCGCGCTCCCGCAGAAACACGATGTACTCCGCCTGCGCCCGCCCCGGCACCAGCACGGCCACTGCCTCGGGCTCGCCGAAACCGGTGAGGTAATGGAAGTCGCTGTCCTGCCGATAGGGATATTCGACGTCGCTGTTGCGGTGCCTCACCGGCGCTGCCGGCAATATTGCGATCGAATCGCGCCCCATCAGGCGCATCAGCTGACGGCGGCGGCGAGCGAACTCGTCTCTCGGCATGGGGACTAGTGGAGCGGTGCCGCGGCGGGCAGCTGCTGATGGCGCGCCGGGGACAACTCCTCGAACAACAGCTGCACCCCGACCCGCACGAACTCGACCAGCTCGGCGTAGGCGCCCTCGTTCGACTCCTCGTCCTGATCCGCGTCGACGCCGGCGCGCGTGATCTCCGAGAGATCGCGCACCACCTCGCCTACGTCGCCCGGGAGCCCCGCGGCGTCGGGAATGGCGCCCGAGCCCAGTCCGTAGAGGAAGCCCTGGCACCACTGGGCGAGCGCTTCGGTACGCGCTTCCAGCGGCTGCGCATCGCTCGGCAACAGCGGCTCGAACTCCATGTCAATCTGCTCGAGCGCCGCGACGGTACCCGTGAACAGGCCATAGAGCGTGTCGGCGGCCTGCGGCTCGGCGCGACCCTCCGGGAGGATCTCGCGCAGCCAGTCCTGGAACGCGTAATCCGACACGGCACACAGACAGCCGGTGAGAGTGCCGTGAGCCTCGGCGGCCTCGGTCAGCGAGCGCTGCTCCTTGAGCAGCTGCTCGATCTGGGCATATTCCGGCTGATTCATGCGGGGCACACATTATAGTTGAGTGTGATTGACCGCACGAAGAGCACGGCTCTATAGTCCTGCGCCATGAGCGACATTACAAAAACACAGCTCGACGTCGAACTGAACCGCCTCACCAAGCGCGTCGAAGAGCTGCTCGGCATGCTCGAGCATCTCAAGGAAGAGAACCGCGCGCTGAAAGTGCGGCACGAGTCGCTCGCCGGCGAGCGTGCCTCGCTGATGCACAAGAATGAGCAGGTGCGCACGCGCGTCGAGGCGATGATCGGGCGCCTGAAGACTCTCGAGCACGGCGCGTGAACCCTCCGCCGGACCAGGCGCGCGTGAGCGTGCGCATCATGGAAAAGGAGTACGTGGTCGGGTGCGCCTACGAAGAGCGCTCGGCGCTGCTCGATGCGGCCGAATTCCTCAATAGCCGCATGCGTGAGATCCGCGACAACGGCAAGGTAGTGGGTCTCGACCGCATCGCCGTGATGGCGGCCCTCAATCTGGCGCACGAGTTCCTCAAGGTTCGCGACCGCGAGTCGAAGCTCGACAGCGGGGTCGGCCATCGGGTGCGCGCGCTGCGTGAACGGGTCGAGGGTGCCCTGGGCAAGGGTGCGCAACTCGACCTGTGATGCGACGGGAGTCTCAAGCACGCGCCGCGGGCTTGGTGTACAGTCGTTGCGAGCGTCGCCTGCGGTGTTCGACAGTGGACCGGGTTACCTCGGACCCTAATTGAAACACCCTCGGGACTCAGCGCTTGCGGCAGCATTGTGCAGGTCCGCATTTTTGAGCGGAAAGCCTTACCTGCGGCAGCTCGTCCCACCTGTTGCTCCGGTTCGAGAGCAACGGTTCGCACCGGCACATGCGGGTGGCGCTCGCTGATTGCACTGCAGGCGCGGCCCGCAGATCGTTGCGGGCCGAGCTGTCCGCCCGGCGCCGCGCCGTCAGTCCTTGCGAGCGCGCCGCCGCCGCCGAGCGCGCCGCGCATCACGCCGATCATGCCCTGCACCTGCGCGCCGGCCAGCGGGTCGCCATCTACTGTGCGCTCCCTGCCGAGCTCGACAGCGCGCCCCTCATCGCGCTCGCCGCACGCCGCGGCTGCCGCATCTATCTGCCGCGCATCGACCCGCGGCGGACATCGCGCCGCATGCGCTTCGTCGAGATGGGCGGCCCACTGCGGCGCAACCGGCTCGGGATCGGGGAGCCGGGCGGCTTCACCGCCATCGCGGCACGCTGGCTCGACCTGGTATTCCTGCCGCTGGTGGGGTTCGATACGCGCGGCTTGCGCCTCGGCAGCGGCGGCGGTTTCTATGACCGTGCCTTCGCCTACCGGCAACTGCGCGACCGCTGGCACAAGCCTCAGCTGGTGGGCTTCGGCTACTCGTTCCAGCAGATCGAGCACCTCACGGCAGCCCCGCATGATGTGCTCATGGACGCCGTCGCGACCGACCGAGGATTCATACGATGCACTACTGGCTGATGAAGACCGAGCCGAGCACCTTCGGCATCGAGCATCTGGAGGCGGCCGCGCGGCAGACCACCGGCTGGGACGGCGTACGCAACTACCAGGCACGCAATATGCTGCGCGACTCGATGAAGAAGGGCGATCAGGCTTTCATGTACTACTCGAGCACCGAGGTGCCGGGAATCGTCGCCATCATGGAGATCGTCAGGGAAGGCTACCCGGACCCCACCGCCTTCGATCGCAAGCATCACCACTACGATTCCGAGAGCGATCGCGCCAACCCGCGCTGGTTCATGGTGGACGTGCGGCTCAAGCGCCGCCTCGCACGCACCATCGCGCTTGCGGAGCTGCGCGCGCACGCTTCCCGGGAGCTGAAGGGGATGGCGCTGCTGCGTCCGGGCAATCGGCTCTCGATCACGCCGGTGGAGAGTGCGCACTGGAGGTTCATTCTGTCGCTCGAGTCGCGTCCCGCGGCCACATGAGTGCACCAAAGTGCGCAACGCGCGCGCGCTGTGAGCGCTCGCGATGAGTCGCGACGCGCGCAGCGCTTAGCACATCACGCCGCTCGTCGCTTGTAATTTAGATTTGCGTGTATATACTCGGATCCCGGACTAACCCGTCAGATTGGAGAGCCAACATGGCGAAGGCAAAGAAGAAGGCCAAGAAGAAAGCAAGCAAGAAGAAATAGGCCTTAACTCGGCGGTCGCGAAAGTGGCCGCCGAGTCGTATTCGAGGACTGTGCCCGCTCATCATGCGGGCACAGTCGTTTCTGGGGGACGCTGGAGCTGCGGGGAAAGAGCCATGTCTGCCGACGGTGACGCAAAGAAGCGGCGTGCCGCGCTCGCGGCACTCGATCTGGTCGCGGACCATGCCACGATCGGCGTCGGCACCGGCTCAACCGTAAATCTCTTCATCGAGGAGCTCGCACGACGACAGCCGCGCCCCCGCAGGGCCGTATCGAGCTCCGCAGCGAGCAGCGTGCGGCTGAGGGCCGCCGGCATCGAGGTGGTGGATCTCAATGAGGTGGGGGAGCTCGGGGCTTACGTCGACGGCGCCGATGAGGCGACGCGCGCGCGTCATCTCATCAAGGGAGGCGGCGGCGCGCTGACCCGCGAGAAGATCATCGCCGCGGCCGCCGGGCGCTTCATCTGCATCATCGATGACACCAAGCTGGTGGCCACCCTCGGCCGATTCCCTCTGCCGGTCGAGGTGATTCCAATGGCACGCACGCTGGTCGCCCGGCAGCTCACGGCACGCGGCGGGCGGCCGCTGTGGCGCGAGGGATTCGTCACCGACAACGGCAACCACATCCTCGACGTGCACGGACTCACGATCGCAGATCCGGTGGCTCTCGAGCGTGATCTCAACCAGATCACCGGGGTGGTGACCGTCGGATTGTTCGCCGCCCGACCAGCGGACGTGCTGCTGGTCGGAACGGCGGAGCGAGTGGAGACCCGCTAGGCTTCAGCGCAGGTTACTGGCGACGAAGTCCCAGTTCACCAGCTGCCAGAAGCTCTTGAGGTAGGCCCCGCGATCGTTGCGGTGGTCGATATAGTAGGCGTGCTCCCAGACGTCGCAGGTGAGCAGCGGCTTGGACCCGTCACGCAGCGGTGTGTGGCCATTGGGGGTGGTGATGATGCGGACGGCGCCGCCCCGGTCCCTGGCGAGCCAGGCCCAGCCGGAGCCGAATACCGCAACCGCCGCCTTGGCGAATTCACGCTCGAGGGTCTCGAGCCCGCCGAAGCTGCGCAGCACACCCTCGAGCTCCTTGCCGGGTGTCTGGCGGCGCGGCGACATGCACTGCCAGAAGAACCCGTGGTTCCACGCCTGCGCCGCGTTGTCGTAGAGCGCGCCGTCGGCGTGCATGACCAGATCCTCGAGCGTTGCGCCCTGGTGCGGGGTGCCCGATATCAGAGCATTCACCTTGTCCACGTAGGCCTTGTGGTGTTTGCCGTAGTGGTAGTCGAGGGTCTCGCGGGACATATACGGCTCGAGCGCCTGTCGGACATAGGGCAAGGGCGGGAGCGTGATCTGCGATTCGCTGGGTTTCGACTGGGCCGTCGCCATGGGGGGAACCTCCTGGAATTGCGCCATCCGTAGGTTTCCGGCGCTGGAGTTTTCGACAGCGAGGCCCGCGCGAAGTGCCTGGTTCCTTCGGGGCGTCCCGCCCTGGTCCTTTTGGGGAATTTAGTTGGCTGGGGGACTAGGATTGCTCGGCGCTGCGCGCCTCGGCCCCTTCGGGGCCCGACAGCTTCGCTTCGCGAAGCCGTCGTCCAGCCTCGCTCGAAGACTCGCTCGGCTAGTCGAACCTGACGGTTCTCATCCTAGTCCCGTCCGCGATTCCCACCGGTAAAAGAAAAGGCCCGTCTTTCGACAGGCCCTTTCTGAAAGTGGCTGGGGGACTAGGATTCGAACCTAGGTAAACGGAGTCAGAGTCCGTTGTCCTACCACTAGACGATCCCCCATCATCCGTTGGCGAGAAGACGCCTGCGGCGCTTTTCGCAGATCGGGCATCGTAGCTCCGTTCGGGTCAGCGCTTCGAGTACTGCGTCCCGCGGCGAGCCTTGCGGCGGCCGACCTTCTTGCGCTCCACTTCGCGCGCGTCGCGGGTAACGAACCCCGCATCGCGCAGCGCCTTGCGCAGGCTCTCATCATATTTGATCAGCGCGCGGGTGATTCCATGGCGAATCGCGCCGGCCTGGCCCGTGGTGCCGCCACCGTTGACCGTGACGGCGATGTCGAACCGGGCGTTGAGCTTCACCGCCTCGAGCGGCTGACGCACGATCATGCGACCGGTCTCGCGCCCGAAGAACTCATCGAGCGAGCGGTCATTGACCGTAATCTGCCCGGTGCCGGGCTTGAGGTACACGCGCGCCGTGGCGGTCTTGCGCCGACCGGTGCCGTAATGGTTCTGCGTGGCAGGCATTCAGTGTGTCCTACTGTAAGTCGAGCGGCTTCGGCTGTTGCGCCTGGTGCGGGTGCTCGCCACCGGCAAACACGTGGAGCTTCTTGAACATGCGCCTGCCGAGCGGGTTCTTGGGCAGCATGCCTTTGACGGCGAACTCGATTGCCCGCTCGGGATGCTCCGCGAGCAGCTTCTCGAGCGCGATCGACTTGATGCCGCCGATGTGTCCGGTGTGGTGGTAATAGATCTTGTCGGTGAGCTTGCGGCCCGTGAC
>Ga0070733_10002547_pt1 | contig 12870 bp, 7 predicted proteins | sample Coa_R1_9_FD_66450 | JGI IMG/M metagenome (GOLD analysis project Ga0070733, IMG submission 66450) | Surface soil microbial communities from Centralia Pennsylvania, which are recovering from an underground coalmine fire - Coalmine... | ecosystem: Environmental > Terrestrial > Soil > Unclassified ... | reverse complement strand
CAGGAAGGCAATAAAGAGCCGGGTCGGCATCCTCATAGGCAGCCTCACAGCCAACGGTCAGCGTATTCCAGCAACATCGGAAAGGCCGCGACTCTTTTGAGGATGTTCGGATTTCGTAACAGGCCCGCAACAAAAATGCCGGTCGCGTGTATGAATCGCGATGTCAGCCCATTGGCCTGAGCCGCTCAGATTCTTGGGTCGCTGATAGTTCAATCCCAGTGCGAGGTTCCTCGACACGTCGCAATAAGACGGGCCATGGCTCGAAAACTGATCCCAGCCATGGCCCCTCTTACCAACCATAGATTTGAAGAACCGCTACTTTTGGTTAAGGTTGACCGCCACATTGCCGACGGGCGCAGGCGGATGCGACGCCGGGGCCACCTTGGGCGCAACCGGCATGGGTGGAACGAGCATGGGTGGAACTTGAACGGGTCGAGCAAGAATGTTCGGCGGTGTCCGCGGCGCTGGCGAAGGCTTGCCGCGTTTCAGCCTCGCCTCTGGATGATGGACGACTTGCTCGCTTCCCGGCGCTGGCGCCATGTAGCCGATGCGCGCCGTTTCGGGCGCTCCAATGAGTTCTGGATACAGGTAGTGGCCGCGATCGGCCGGAGCCTTCTCGACTTCAACCTGAATCCGGTGTGCGTTGGCGTAGGCGTCTTGTCGCGTCCCCGTTACCTGCCACGAGACCTTCACGTTCGGCTTGTCAGTGCGAATGCTGAACTGATTGCCGCTGATCTCAGAGGCCACAATGGCTTGCGCGAACTGGCCGATCACGGTCAACTGATAACGGAAATCCCGGTTGAGGGTCTCGAACCAATCCGGCAGCGTGACGGTGGCCATACCAGCGTCGTCGGTGGTGACGTTGCCGTCGTACATGTTCTTCATGTCCGGCGATTCAACGAAGGAGTGGTAGAGATATTTGTTGGCCGGGTCGAGCGGGTGATCAATCTTGAACGAGCCTGCGGGCTTGGTGAGCGTGCCCAGAATATCCGTGTTTCCGTTGGTCACGACGACTTGCTCGACGCTATTGACCCGGAGGTGCACCGCGCCCCCGCTCGAGGCATTCAAGTAGGTATGGCCGTTGGTGCCACCGGTGAGCGTGTAGTTATTGCAGCCCGACATCCCGGGTTGCCCGAGTTGCAAGGCCATGAAGCCGGTATTGCAGCCGGGGTCTCCAATAATTGCGTAGGTATCGACCCCGGAAACGAACCCTTGGAAAACCTCGCCTCCAGCGGAATTCGCGGCAGCGTTCACGGCAAGAATTGTGGGATAGGTCGGGCCGGCGCTAGCGAAATAGCCGGCAAAGCTATCGTCGGCTGTGCCCAGAACGCCGGAGACGGTACCCAAGCCTCCAGCGTCGCCCCACACGCCCGCGTTGCCAAGGCCGTATCCCTCCGTGCTGCCGCCATAGGTGGACCCGTAAACACCGACGAACTTGGTTGCACCGTATACGCCAAAACCAGAAAGCGACTTACCCCCACCATACACACCGTAGGTGGTGCCATCGCCTTCCGTAAAGCCCTCCACGCCAGTACCAGTATTCGTCTCGCCAAGCACACCTAGGTCAGAACCGAAGCCTTCGACGCCTACGTCGTTTGAGTCACCATAGACTGCGGCGCCGTCAACGTTGCTGTTATGGGCGGTGATAGTCAGGCCGCTGGATGATGTCACGCTAATGGTTCCGTTCACCGTCTGATTCGCTGAGAAGGTATTGGCCGCGGCTAACTGCGCGTAGCGAGCATCGGTCGCTCCAGTGTTCAGGTTCAGCGTGACGTTGCCACTGCTTCCGCCGCCGCTCAGATCGGTCCCGGCTGTCACTCCTGTAATCGTGCCATCGCCGCCGCCGGTCCCAGGGAAAGTTTGGCCGCTGGCGAATACGATCTGCCCGTCGCTGGCAATGCGCAGTCCGGTCTCAGACGGTTTGGTTGTGCCTTCGCCGAACAGAAGGTTCAATGTCCCCGAAGGCGCACTCGTGTCATTCGCGGCCGGTTCGACTTGCCACTGGAAGGTCTGGTTCGCCGCCGCGCCGCTTCCGCTGTTGAATGCCGAGGCTGCCAGACTCAACGGTTGTGAGTTCTTGCCTGCCGTGGCCGTAGCGTTGCCGGTCACCGGAAGACTCAGCGTGCCACGCACCGTGCTGCCGCCTTTTATATCCAGCGTGGAGACTGGAGTGGTTGTATTGATGCCGATCCTCGCCGTGCTGCCCGAGCCCGTCTGAAATACCGTTGAATTCACGATGTTGGAGGTGGAGTCCCACAGGGGCAAATAGTTCGCCGTGCCCGCGCCAGTCACCGCGGCAGCGGGCGGAGGAACCGTCGAGTACTCCATAGCCTGCCCGATCGCTGCGCTGTTCGCAGGCGACGCCAGCACAAAAGCCGAGGCGGGCAATCCACCCACCGTCGTAGCGTCCCCGGCTTTCAGTGCGTAAGGGACGCTTAACAGCAGCACCCGAGGTTGTTCCGCATGCTCGGCGATCTGCACTCCCAGCCAACGAGCTTCTCCGTTGGCAAATAGAGCCGTGGGCACGCCGTTCCGCTGGGTGATTCCCAGTTGGACGGAGTAGTGCCCGGCGGAATCGACTTGGATGTTGTTTTGCGTCTCCGTCCACAACGGTTCGCCGCCTCGCTGGTTGGTGTAAAGCGAAAAGGTGATGCTCACCGGTCCGTTCAGCGCATTGCCGCCTTCGTCGGTGGCGACGTTGGAGAACTGGATCAGCGGCGGCACTTGCGAAGTTGCGGACCCGCTGGGCACGGTCTGAGCAGCCAGAGAAAGCACCAGCGACAAGAATCCGACGATCATGAAACCGACACGAAGCCTCATGAGAAATGTCTCCTGTGGAAAAATTTGCTGGCTACAATGCTTAAAGCTCTTAAGAGGATGGGGGCGCGGGAATCACGCCTCGAGCCACCGGGGGGCGACAAGAACGGGCTGCGCACAAAACGCGCCGAGATTATGTCCGCTGGTTGCCACCCTGTCAATGTGCAAATAGCTGCAGCCATAGAGTTTCATCGGTGACCGCGACTTCCGGATCACGGGCCGACCACACCGGTCAGCTGGTTGTTGACGCCCATGACGACGCAAACCACCTGTCCGGTGCCCAGCGGCGAACAGGCGGGGACGCGTCGGGACGATCAGAAGACAAAAATGACGAAAGGGGTATCCACGTTGCCCCCGTCGAAGCCGCTGCCGGTGTAGTCGGTGACAAACGTGACAACTCCTAGCTGAGTTGCGGCGGAACCCGCGTACTGCATGGCGCCAAGGTAGCCCCCATTGACGTTCACCACGCTAACCTGCACAAAGCGATCGCTCATCTGAAAGCCGAAGTCCAGGGTGTTGTCGCCCTGCAGGTTGTGCACGATGGTGATGCCGCAGGGTGCTGTGGTCACAGCTGCTCCGGTGGCTTGCGAGTTATAACAGCGAGTGATTGCAATCCCGCCCGCAGCAAACGGATCCACATACGCCATCGCTTTGACCCAGCCGCCCGCGCCCCGAGCTTGCCAGGCGTTGTTGTCGGCGGCGATGCCAAAGCCTGAGGTACCCGCCTGTCCGCGAACGTCCAGCTTCGCGTTAGGCACAGTGGTGCCGACGCCTACGCTTCCGCTCGAGGAAATCAGCATGGGAGTGACTGTGTTGCTCTGGGTGCGGAAATAAATGTCACCGGACGGAGCGGCAATGTAGGTGTCGCTACCGTCGCCCACCATCGAGTAATTGCCACAGTTCGAAAGCGGTGCATTCTGAAAACCGATGCCGGCAAAATTGGCGCCACAACCGGGGTCGCCAATCAAAGTGTCGCGGGCATTACCTTGGACGTCCAGGTTGGCCTGGCCGGGAAGCTTGGTCTGAAATTCCGGTCCGATGCCGACGGGGCCCACGGATACCATCCCGGACGATCCGAGGCTGGCCAGATCGGCACTGAGTATCAGGGCATTCACAGTGTCCGAAGCCGTCAGATTCTGGACATTGACAGCGGCCGAAGCCGTCAGATTCCTGACATTGACATTGTCGGAAGCGTCGATGGTCAAGGCGTCGGTATTGGTGGTGACGTCGCGGATGTTGAACTTTCCCACGCCCTGGATCGCTGTCTTACCAGTGGCGAGGATTTCCCACTGCTTGCCGCCGGTGCCGGTGGCTTTCAGATCCAGGCCTGCACCGACTCCGGAAACCGGCCCCTCGATCACTTCTGCGAGTTGTGCCGGTGAATAGACCGTCAGGGCAAACGTGCTGCTCGAGAATCCGCTGAGAAACGTGGTGCCTGAAACATTCAGAGCTGCGGTAGGTGCCGCCGTGCCGATCCCGATATTCCCGGCCGCGCTTTGGAAGATCCTGGAGTTTCCGAGATTGCCGGCAGTGGTCCACTTGGGAATGTAATTCGCGGTGCCATTTCCGGTTAGCGATCCGGTGGGAGAGATACTTCGGCTGCTGGTTCCAACTTTCTGCGCGTTCGCACTCGAGGAAATCGGGTTCGAAGAGGTTGAAGTTGAAGCTGAAGCTGCGCTACTGGCCGGCATATTTGCCGGCATAAACGCTGACGCAGGTTTGCCGCCGAGGGTTTCTGCATCTCCGGCTTTCAATGCGTAGGGCACGCTGACCAATAACACGCGCGCTTGTTCTTCCTGCCCTTGGGGCTGAATGCCCAGCCATTGGGCTTGTTCGGAGATAAATAGATCCATCTCCAGACCGTCAGCCTTGGTGGAACCGAGCATTACGACGTAGTGCCCGCTCTTGTCTGGCTGGACGTTTTGAGTCTCCAGCCACAGCGGCGCGCCGCCAGTCTGTTGGGAGTAGAGCGCGAAAGTCACGCCGGTGATGCTGGTGAGCGGATTGCCGTTGATGTCTTTCAGCGTTCCACCGAACTTGATCAGGCGCGGAAGCTGAGCGGCTGCGATGGTCACCGAACCGATTGCCGGACTGGCATTCTGTTGTGAAAAGACCGGGGTCGAGCACACACAGACAAGGACTGCTCGCCACATCGCGTATCTCAGATTCGTTTTCATGACACATCTCCTAAGGTGTGACTTCGAAAGGTGTGACTTAGAGCTCGGCTGCTCTTGCTAATGGCCTGCCGGGCCACTTCCGCTGCTTAACTAGATAGGCGCAAACCGCGGGACAGAACTATCATCCGAATAATCTTTCTTAACGAAAAACATTGAAAACTAGCGGCCGCGCCTGTGAATCCCCGTGTCTCTCACGGGCGCGGCCATTTCTTACTGGTTGAATGATGGGAAGCGGCTGGGACGTTTCCGCGACGGGGCACAGTGCGTCATTGCGTGATGCCGGCGGCGGGCCGAAAAGTTACTTCTTCCTTGCAGATTCTTCTTCGGAACTGTTTACCTGGGCACCGCTGCTGCCAATGTTTACCGGTACCGCCTTTCCACCCATGGTCAACGCTGACACAACGGTGCGAAACTCCCGTCCTTGATTTACAACAATGAGTTGCAGATCGATCCACGAGCCGTCCGGGTAGTTAATGGTGGCTGTCCCGGTGCAGTTGGAGTCGACCTTATATGTGCCGGTTTCGTGGGCGAAGCCCGATGACGTGGGAGCGCCGTTAATGACGACGAAATCCTCTTGCGTGAAGTTTCCGTTCCCGTCGAAAGTGGTGACCGCGACTCCGTTTTGAGGCAGTACCACGCCGGGCTGAGGCAGGAACTGGCCGGAGATGGTTTGGCCGTACTTGCCTTTGAGTGAAGCGTTCGAGCACGCCCCGGCCTGCGGGGTGAATGCTGCGACGAGTACCAGGCAGGCCATTGCTGCCAATGTTCCTTTGCTGAAGGTTCCTCTGCAGAAAGTTTCCTTGTTGAACCAGGTTTTCATTTGCTTGTCTCCTTGAAAGATTGATTTTCTGGGCCCGAAGACCTCAGTCGTTCTGTTCGAGTGGCAGATTGCGGCAATCCTGCGGGATTGGCAATGGAGCCTGCCTGACGATTCGCTGACTTCTTGCTGACTTTGGAAGCTACTGAAACAAATGGACATGTCGTTGCCTAATTGAGTCCCTGTAGAATGTTTTCTCTTCAGGAAGTGGTTGGAATATGCCCGCGGACATCGTGAAATTCGGAGACGGTTTTGAACTCGACCGCAACTCCTATGAACTGCGCCGCGCCGGCCGCGCGCTGAAGCTGGAGCGAATCCCGCTCGACATTCTGTTCCTGCTGGTCGAGCGTCGAGGGCAGCTCGTCACCCGAGAGGACATCATTGCGAGGATATGGGGAAAGGACGTCTTCCTCGATACCGATAGCAGCATCAACGGAGCCATCCGGAAGATTCGTCTGGCTCTAAAAGATGATCCCGACAATCCGGTCTTTCTACAGACAGTTACGGGGAAAGGATATCGGTTTATTGCGGCGGTGACCGAGGCAGAAGCTCCGTTTTACGAAGGCGGTGGAAAGAAACTTGTAGCCTCACGTTCACTCGCTCCAGCGAGTCTCGCTCAAGAAGGATCCGTCCCGCTCGCGACGCAGCCAGAGCCAGGATCTCCGGAACAACGATCTCCGGAACAACGATCTCCGGAACAACGCCGACCAGAACAACGCCGACCAGAACAACGCCGACCAGAACAACGCCCCCCGTTGACTTCTCGGCCCCGGGTTGTGGCTGCCCTAGGAATTTTGCTGGTCGTGGTGGTTGTCGCTGCCGCCATCTGCGGGTTCCGTCTGCGGTCGTCGCCATCGGCAGGTCCTCAATCCCGAGTGATGCTGGCGGTGCTGCCCTTTGCAAATCTGAGTAATGACCCCGAGCAGGAGTACTTCAGCGATGGCCTGACAGAAGAGACGATTACCGATTTAGGCGAACTCAATCCGGAGCGGCTGGGAGTGATCGCTCGAACTTCGGCAGCATCGTATAAACACACCACGAAGACGATCGCTCAAATCGGGCACGAACTTGGAGTCGATTACGTTCTCGAGGGCAGCGTCCGGCGGGAGGGCGGAAGCGCTCGCGTCAGCGCGCAGCTCATTCGAGTCAGCGATCAGGTTCATCTGTGGGCGCACAATTATGACCGCGAAACCGGCGGACTACTGGCGCTGCAGAACGAACTAGGACGAGCCATCGCCCAGCAGGTTCAGGTAAAACTTGCGCCGCCCTATGGCGGTCGGTCGACCAATAAATATGCTCCCAATCCCGAAGCCTACGAGCTTTACCTCAAAGGCCGCTTTTACCTGAACCAGTCGACTTTTCCGGAGATCGATAAGAGCGCGGAGTATTTTCAGCGCTCCCTCGAGAAAGATCCAAGTTTCGCGCTGGCTTATGCGGGACTTGCCGATTCCCACCTCGCGAACGCCATTCGGTCTCCGCAAGCGTACTACCCAAAGGCGAAGGCCGCGGCTTCCAGAGCGTTAGAGTTAGACGACGACCTAGCCGAAGCCCACACCGCGCTTGCAACGGAAAGAGCTAATTTTGAATATGACTGGTCAGGCGCGGAGTTGGAGTTCAAGCGAGCCCTTGAACTCAACCCAAACTATGCCGACGCGCACTTCCGCTACGCGTGGGCTTACCTGACGCCTCTGGGCAAATCAGAACAAGCCATCGCAGAAATGAAGAAGGCACTGGAGCTTGATCCTTTTTCTCGAATCTACAACACCATCTTTGGTATGACCTATTTCTATGCCCGGAAATATGACCTGGCAGAGGAGCAGCTCAACAAGGCGATCGAGTTAAATCCAGACTTCTTTGTAACGTACTACCACTTTGCATGGCTGTACTCCCAGGTCGGGCGATATCCGGACGCGATCAGCGAACTCACGAAAGGACGGCTTCTTTCCGGCGACCATCGGGTCAAAATTGCCGAATCGGAAGACGTTGCTCTAAGAAAGGCATTTGCCGCAGATGGCGCCAGAGGATTCTGGCAGCAAATTCTGAGAGAGCAGGAGAAAATCGATCCCGAAGTCGGAGAGTTCGACGAGCCGCAAGTGTTTGCCCGGCTCGGAGACAAGCAGAAAGCGCTGGAGTGGATCGAGCGCAGCTACGAGGAACGATCATCTCTCGGCACCTTTTTGAACGTTGACCCTGCCTTCGACTCGCTGCGTTCCGATCAGCGATTCGGGGAAATTGTTCGGCGCATGGGGCTCACTCCAAATGCCAAGGCCGACTAAATAGAGGTGGAAACATCGGCCGGTTAGGTGGCTTGCGGACCTCAGCGTCACTGGAGATGGGATCTACTTTTTCCGACGACAACTCGGGTTTCCGATTCCCGCAACTTAGCGTTGCACTTGGCGAGTTCCTGGGTAATCTGGGCGGCTTGGTCGTTTCCTGCGGCGTCCAGACAAGACGCCGGATTCGGCTTCTTACTCCAGACATCAAGGCCTCTTTGATACCAGGAGCGCGCTTCGCGCCAATATCGCGTTTTGTCGCCTGCAGCGACGGCACGCTCCGCGAGCTTGACGTACGCCGCCCCAAGGTCAGCGGAGGCCTCACTCAATGCAGTTTCGACCCAAAGGTTCTTCGAACCAGGCGCGGATCGAACGGCGGCAAGAGCTTCGCGAAAACTCCGCAGGCCCTCTGAGAATTTCTCTTGTCGTACGAGAATCTCTCCAATACCCAAGTCGCTCAGGCTGAGATTCAGAACGGCCTGCTGGTTGTTGGGATCGGCGGCGTTCAATTCCTTCTCGATGGTTTGATCCTGGTGGGAGAACGCTAGAGCCGATTCGAGGTTTCCCTTGGCCTCCTGAGCCTCAGCCGAGACGCTATAGGCATCCGCCAGATAGGTGCGCAAGGTTGCGTTGGTGGGATTGGCCTCTGACAATTGTTTGATCAGGTTCACTGCCTTGGCAGCGGTCGCGACGGCCTCGTCGACCCGGCCAGTGCGCGCCAGCATTTTCGCCATACCGCCATAGTTGCCGGGCAAATAGGCTTTAACAAATACATTGGTCTTGGGGTCAGCTACGACCGGTTCAAGAATCGATGCTGCCCGGGAGTAATCCTGCAGCGCGCCTGACAGGTCTCCCGTCCTTTCGAGCACGCGGGCGGTGTAGTAATAAAGCCCTGCGACATAGGTTTGTTGCTTCGGATCCTGACTGGCCGCCATCCTTTGAATCAGGGGTTCGGCTCGCTGCATCGTCGCCCTGGCGTCGGCGAAATCGCCCTGGTCCTGGAGTACCTCGGTTACTCTGAAATACTCACCCGCGAGTCCGATCTGCAGGTTCACATCGGATGGGTTCGCCGCCGCTAGAGACTCCAAAATAGTCAGCGCCTTGGCGTAACTCTGCGAGGCGCCAGCGAAATCACCCAGATTGGGATTGTCCGAGGACCCCAGCACGTCGCCGACCCTTTCGTACGCGGCCGCCAGTTCGCGCTGTAGAGAAGGATCGCCACTGGCTTCCGGGCTCAGGCTGTCCAGATATTCAAGGGCCCGGCTGACCAGGAGCTTCCGGGCGGGCGTCGCGCCGGGCAAACTGCGAATCGAGTCGTGGATGTCGAACATCAGCGAATTTGCCAGCTTGCGCACATCGTTGAAGCGCCGCTCGGCTCGGGCACGTTGTTGGCTGGCGAGTTCCGCTTGCTGGCGCGCGACCCGGGCCTCTCGAAGCGTGACCACAAGGGAAGTGAGCAGGATGAGAACGACCAACGTTGCCGCCGAGATGCCAGCCTTGTGGCGAGTGAGAAACTTCGACGCCCGGTAGCGAAAGGTGCCTTTCCGCGCGATGACCGGCAGGTTGTCCAAATGGCGCCGAATGTCTTCAGCGAACTGCTCCACTGTGGCATACCGGCGCTCGGGTTCTTTGCGCAGAGCCATCAGTGCGATGTTGTCTAGGTCACCGCTCAAACGCTTGCGGAGCTTTAGACGCGAGGCATCGGGCAAGCGATCTACCGATGCCTGCGTATTCTCGGCCGAGCGAGGATTGCTTTCCGCGGCCCGCCGAAGCGCCGTGCTGGGCCGCTCAGGCTCGAATTCACAAACCGCGCGCGATATTTCGTTCGCCGAACGGCTCGCCACCGGATACGGACTGCTTCCCGTGAGCAATTCGTAGAGCACAACTCCCAGCGAATACACGTCGCTCGCGGTTGTGATGGGTTCACCCTTTACCTGCTCCGGACTGGCATAAGCCGGGGTTAGAATGCGAAAGATCGTCAACGTGGCCTCGGCCTCGCCGCCTTCGATATTCGTATCCAGAAGCTTGGCAATACCGAAATCCAGCAGCTTCGGCACGCCCTCTGAGTTCACGAGAATGTTGCCGGGCTTGATGTCGCGGTGAATGATGAGGCGCTGGTGCGCGTACTGCACGGCGGAGCAGACTTGCAGGAACAGCTTTAGCCGCTCGGTGATGGAGAGTGTCTGTTGATCGCAGTGCTGGTCAATGGGTTGTCCGTCGATCAGCTCCATCACGAAATACGCAGCGCCCTCTTTGGTCGTGCCGCCATCCAGCAGGCGAGCGATGTTGGGATGATCGAGGCTGGCGAGAATCTGGCGTTCGTTTCTGAAACGGCTGAGAACTAAAGCGGAGTTCTGTCCGGCACGCACGGTTTTGATCGCGACTTGCTTGCGATACTGATCATCGTCGCGGACGGCGCGGTAGACCTCGCCCATGCCTCCGGCGCCGATTCGCTCGATGATTTTGTAGGGACCCACCCAGCGCCCCGCCGAAAGGGCCGCCATATCAGCCACGTCCGCAGGGATGGTTCCTGCGTACGCAAGTGGATTCAGGAGTTCCAGACTGAGCTTCTTCTCAGGGGCAGGAGAATCGTCTGCCGCCAGAAGCGATTCCACTTCCTGCCGTAATGCTGCATCGTCGTCGCAAGCCTGGTCGAGAAATTTCGTCCGCGCAGGCGGCTCGATCTCCAGCGCGCTCTGGAGCACACCCTTGATTTGTTGCCAGCGCTCCGGGGTCATGGGGATTCGCTCCGATTCATTTCCCGCTGCAGCCATAACCTTGCGACGGCCCATTCCCGTTTGACCGTTGCCGGAGAGATTCCCAGCACCGAGGAGGTATCTTCAATCGATAATCCGCCGAAGAAGCGCAGGTCTACGATCTGGGATTGTCTCGGGTCCAACGCGGCCAGGTCTTTGAGGGCGTCGTCCAGGGCGATCAGGTCCACTTCCCGTTTCTGGGGCAGAGCTACGGCCTCGTCGAGAGCGAGTGTCAGGCAGTTTGCCCCGCGTTTGGCGGCGCCGCGGTTGCGCGCATAGTCGACCAGAATTTCACGCATGAGGCGGGCGGCAATGCCGAAAAAGTGAGCGCGGCTCTCCACCGCCAACGACTCCTGACCTACCAGACGCAGGTAAGCCTCGTGCACCAGAGCGGTGCTCTGCAGGGTGTGGCTGCTTCTCTCCGACTGCAGATAGTGTCGAGCCAGGCGCCGGAGTTCGTCGTAGACCAGAGGAAGAAGCTGTTGCAGGGCGGTCTCATCCCCGCCTTGCAGCTTGATCAACAATTCCGTGACCGGCTTGGACTCTCCGGAGCTCAACCAATCCCCCTCTAAGGGGTCCGTTCCCCAAGGGCTGCTAGCGTACTTCGGACCGAGTGGTCCGTCAATTCCTGTCTATCCCTATACTGTCTATCCCACCGTCGGCCTCACGTCGGTGCGAATGGATACGCCAGAGTGCGGTCCCGACCGTCGCACCGCCATCGCCCCGGCGCGCCCCAAACCTAGACGGGCAAAAAGAAATGTTCCCCGCGTGAGCCAGTTTGCGTCCTGTTTTCCGCATGCTTCAGGCAGAGGGGCAAGAGAGAACTCACTCACCGACCGCAATAGAGACACGGCGAAGTCCACTTGAAGCAAGGAGATGTCTTATGAAACCACGCGCGGCTGTTCTCGTAGCCGGAATTCTATTCTTCACCCTGTTGGCCGCGGCGCAGCAGTCGGTTCTGACGAGCTCCGCCGCGGTGCCGCCGCTAATCCCATACACCGGCGTCGCGAGAGATCTGAACGGCAAGGCTATATCGGGGACGGTTGGCGTTACGTTCCTCCTTTACAAGCAACAAGACGGAGGCTCCCCACTCTGGTTGGAAACGCAAAACGTCCAGACGGATCCGCATGGTAACTACAGCGTCCAACTGGGAGTGACGATGTCCAGCGGCATTCCCACGGATTTGTTCAGTTCGGGCGAAGCGCGCTGGCTCGGAGTACAAATCTCTGGCCAAGCTGAGCAGCCGCGCGTGCTGCTGCTGAGCGTACCCTATGCGCTCAAGGCGGCGGATGCGCAGACTATCGGCGGCTTGCCGCCGTCCGCTTTCGTGCTGGCTGCGCCGTCGGGCAACGGCGCGGTCGCATCGACAGCTGCGGCATCCTCATCGACGCCACCACCGTCCGGCGCCGTGACGGGGTCGGGCACGGTCAACTACTTGCCGTTGTGGGATTCCACTTCCGACATCCTCAGCTCCGTGATTTTCCAGTCGGGAACGGGAAGCACGGCCAAGATCGGCATCAACACCGCTACGCCGATCAGCACCCTGGACGTAAAGGGAGGGGCGACCGTGCGAGGCGTTCTGAGCCTGCCGGCCGGGGGCGCGGCCACGGCTACAGCCGGAAAGAATTCGCAACCGCTGAATCTGGCGGCTTCGGCCTTCAGCAGCACGACTTCCACTACAGTGAACCAGACTTTCCAGTGGAAGGCAGAACCTGCGGGGAATAACACCAGCACTCCTTCGGGAACATTGAATTTATTGTTTGGCGAGGGCACTTCTGCTCCCACCGAAACGGGACTGAAGGTTGCCAACAACGGACAGATTACGTTCGCTGCAGGTCAGACATTTCCGGGCGCAGGCACCGGCACCATCACAGGCGTGACTGCCGGCACGGATCTGACCGGCGGCGGCACGACCGGCAACGTCACCCTGAATCTGGACACAACCAAAGTGGCGCAGCTGACAGGGGGCAATAGCTTTACCGGAAACCAGACGGTGAACGGCAACGTCAGCGCCGCGCAACTGATTTCGA
>Ga0070733_10002546_pt1 | contig 12872 bp, 8 predicted proteins | sample Coa_R1_9_FD_66450 | JGI IMG/M metagenome (GOLD analysis project Ga0070733, IMG submission 66450) | Surface soil microbial communities from Centralia Pennsylvania, which are recovering from an underground coalmine fire - Coalmine... | ecosystem: Environmental > Terrestrial > Soil > Unclassified ... | reverse complement strand
GCAGCAGAAACTTGTCAAGCAATTCTACAAAGGATACATCCCGCACGTCGTCGTGTTGGATGCGAACGGGAATCCTCTCTACAACTCCTCTGGTGAGGTTGAATCCAAGGAGATCGAAGCAGTGTTCGCGAAATCATTCTCCGAATCTGCAGTTGATTCTCGATAGCCGGACGAGCATTGTCTGACGCGCGTTCTCCATTCCGGACAGACCGCGGTTATATCTGAGCCAAGCCGCCATCGACGGACAACTCGATGCCGCAGGCGAAACGGCGCAAGCCGCGAGGATCTGCTTCTTCTTTCTGACACGGCACTGCGGATATGGCCAAAATGAGTGCGGAGGCATCGATTCTGGGGCGGATGACGGGCAAAACTTCCCTTAGCGATAAGGGAAGTTTTGCCGACCAACGTCCGGAGCCGTCTCAGATTTTTCACGCTACTTACCTCATCGCGGCTTCGATCCTCTACGCCACTGGGCCAGATAGCTGATGGGGATACCGGGCGTCTTCGTGCATCGGAACATTTAGATCTTCCTGGGAGCCTTTGCTAGCCTCTCTCCTAAGGATCCAACTGCACGCCGAAAAGCGTCTCTATCGCCACTCACTCGTGCCAGCACCAGGCCGCCCTCCAGAGCGGCAACTGCATCTTCGGCGGCGAGTCGCGCAGTTGCAGGATCAAGCCCGCTTTCCCTTGCAAGCTTTTCAAATTTCGTGACCCAGAACTCAAGCGTGAGCTTCGCGTGCCTCTGGATCGCGGGCGGGCTGCCGTCAAGCGTAAGGGTGTCAAGCAAGCAGGCTCGCTTTCCATCGCCATAGAACTCACGGAGCCGATGGGCGACCTCGGCGAGACGGGTCGCTACGGGGCCGGCTTCGTCGATAGGCTTCAGGATGTGATGCGAAAACTGTTGATCTACAGAGCGGAGAACTGCTTCGGCCATTTCCTTTTTTCCGCCTGGAAACCGCCAGTAAAGACTTGCCTTGATAAGCCCTGTCGCCTTTGAAATCGTCGACAAACTTGTGCCCTCGAAGCCATAAGCGCGAAACGATTCTGCGATCTTTTCAATGAGCGCGTTATTTGAAGCTTCGTCTTTGATGTCAACACCTCCCGACTTCCGCCTTAATCATCCCAGCAGTTGCCTCGAATCTCCTCAAGATGGATCTGCACGATACGGAGTTCAAACCGGCCCAGCGATTCAGGTACCAGGGGAATCGAAATTAGAAAGATTTCTGAATCTAGACCGTTCGGTCTACGTCCAATGCTACTGTAGACCACTCGGTCTGCCCAAATCAACAGAGGATATTCACATGAAAGCAGCAATCGTCGTTCTTTCGGATCCGAAGTCAGGTTCTGAAGAGTCCTTGGGTCGCGTCTTCAACGCACTCGCCGCCGCATATGATTTCAAAAAGCAAGGGGATGAGGTCAGCATTCTGTTTCAAGCTGCAGGCTCCCGCTGGCCAGGAATTTTGGATAAGGCCGACCACCCGGCCCACGGGCTCTACGAAGCAGTCAAGGACAAGGTCGCTGGCGTGTCGTGCGGATGCGCGGACGTCTTCGGCGCTCGCGCGGAAGTGGAAAAGAGCGGCTACGACTTGCTCACCGAGAATGCGGTCCCAGGGACGAGCGGACTTCCCAGCCTTCGCCGCCTGACCAGCGAAGGTTATTCCATTCTTACTTTCTAGTAGAACGCGAGCCGCGGCGGTTGTTCAAACAATGTACGTTAAGTAACCACCGTTCCGCCGGACGGCAGGCGGAACGGTTTCAATTTTCTGACGAAGGACGGAGAAATATCAGGATGAGCCCATTTCACAACGGAGAACTTGAAGTGCAGTCGCTCGCCGGTGAGTCACGGATAGCCGAACGTAACGGAGTCGCCGTCTCCGACCGCATCATCGGCGGTGCGCGTCCCTTCCTGCAGCAGCAATCGATGGTCGTGTTGGCATCCCAGGATCGCGGCAATAATCTGTGGAGTTCAATTGTCTTCGGTCGCCCTGGTTTTATGAGGTCCGAAGATGGCTACGCCGTGGATTTCGATCTTTCCCAAGTAGCGGTGCAGGGGAAAGATCCTCTTTGGGCCAACATCGAAGTCAATTCTTCGGCAGGGATGCTCGCGATCGATCTTGCCACCCGCCGTAGAATTCGGATCAACGGCTTATTGAGCCGCCCCCGCGAAAACTCGCTTCGCCTCAGCGTGCGGGAAGCCTATCCCAATTGCCCAAAATACATTACCCGTCGCCAGTTGAAGACTGTCAGCACCGAATTGACTGAAAGCTTTCCCGCAAGCACTGGAGCTACCCTGGGACCTGAACAGCAAGGTACATTGACCCGAGCCGATGTACTCTTCGTCGCCACGGCTCACCCCACCCGCGGAGCCGACGCCTCCCATCGCGGCGGCGCGCCCGGTTTCATCGAGGTCTTGGATGACCGCACTCTGCGCATCCCCGATTACTCCGGCAACAGCATGTTCAATACCCTGGGCAACCTCCGCGTGAACGCCCGCGCGGGAATCATCGTCCCCGACTTTGAGCGCAGTCGCACCCTTCAGCTAACCGGCACAGCCGAGACTCTTTGGAACCAGGACGATCCGGCGGATAGAACCGGGGGCACTCATCGTTTTCTTGCCTTCCGTATCGCACATTGGCTTGAGTTGCCCTTGCCCGCGGGAGTTAAAACTGAATTCCTCGACTACTCACCCTACAATCCAACCAGAACCAGCCGCCGCCCTGGAGAAAATCAATGACCGCGTCACGACGTGGCGCCTCACGCCCCCACACTGGCATCGCTTGAATTTTTTTCGAAGAAACTCAAAAAGAATATAACCGACGAGCGCAGCTACCATGGCAATTTCCAAGTTGGCAACGGTGAAAACACCCAAGCTAAACCTCTCCTCTGCCGCATGCCCGAGCGCTCAAATTCTCCCATCAAGAGATTGGAATAAAACCGAAAGATGATAAAACCTACCTCGATCACCGCTCGCCAAACATCTTTCCCCATGGCACAACCACCCCTTGGTTTTCGATTGATTAGCATAAGCTCTTCGAAGCGACGGATGACGGGCAGCCGGAAGTTAGGAGAGAGCAAGTTGCTTCAGGGTTTTCTCTGGCTCGGCGATAAGCAGTCCGGACTTCGAGATACTCACGGGCGAGAGTGCGTCGCGCCTGCGACAGTCTCGTTTCTTGAGAAACATTGCCCGGGCTGCGCGAGGCAGAACGACCTCGAGTATCCAGAACGCTGATTGCAGCCATCGAAACATTGGCTTTGACACTGTAAAGGAAATCATAGAGCATCGCTGATCATCGGGTCGGGTTGCACGTCCCTGTGCCCCCAGTTGAATTGTGATCAGACAGTAGTCAGCGGCCGAAGAGGTTGCGGCCGCGCACGCAGTAGTGTCCTTGCGACGCGAAATCTTCACGGTACAACGGAGAACGCCATGGGTAAAGCTCTAGCCGCACGGCTTTTCGGAGTTGTTCTGGTCGTCGTATGGTTCGGAACGATGGCGTTTTCGCAAGCAACTACCTCGTTGAGGGGAACCATTTCGGACCCTTCGGGTGCAGTCATCCCTGGTGCGGCGGTCACGATCATGAGCGCTGACAACGGGACGACCCGCAAAAGCACCACCGATGCGCAGGGGGAATACAGCTTTCTGCAAGTTGCTCCTGGAATCTACAAACTATCGGCCGAGAATCCAGGTTTTGCAACGATGACCAAGAGCGGGGTCGCATTGCTGGTGAATACGCCGACTACGCTCGATTTAAGAATGTCGCTCAGCTCGACGGGAGAGGTGATCAATGTCGCGTCTGAAGCTTCCCAAGTAAACACTACCGATGCTAGCGTCGGCAATCCCTTCAGCGAAACGCAGGTTCGGCAGTTGCCGCTGCAGACGCGAAACGTCGTCGAGCTTTTGAGTTTACAACCCGGAGTCACCACCGACGGCGCAGTTCTGGGAGCACATCGCGATCAGAACAACATCACCCTCGACGGCGCTGACGTCAACAACAACCAGAACTCCGGATTAATTCCGCAGGCCACCGGAACGGGTACTGGTGGATACCAGGGGTCGAACGCCAACGGAGTAATGACGAATGCGGGGTTTAACGGAGTTCTTCCGATTCCGCTGGACTCTGTGCAGGAGTTCCGCGTGACGGTCGCTGGCGAGGGCCCGAACCTGGGCCGCTCATCCGGTGGCCAGGTTGCGCTCGTTACCAAGGGTGGCACGAACCAGACCCATGGTTCGCTCTACGAATACAATCGCAATACCTGGTTCGCCGCCAATACATGGTTCAACAATCATGCCGGGGTGCCGCGGCAGCCGCTGGTGCGCAATCAATTTGGCGCATCGATCGGCGGGAAAGTCATTCCCAATCGTGTTTTCTACTTCTTCAACTATGAGCAGCGAGACGATGCCAGCGGCGTGTCGCAGGTTCGCGCGGTTCCGTCGGATACGCTTCGCGCCGGCCAGTTCCTGTTTAATTCGGGAGGGGTCACTCAGACTCTGCAGCCGGCGGATGTAACCAACGTCGACCCGCTACATCTGGGGCCGGACGCGAGCATCCTCACAGTTCTCCAATCGTATCCCGCGGGCAACGATCCTTCCTACGGAGAAGATGGCGGCTTGAATTTCAGCGGCTTCCGGTTCAATGCTCCGTCCCATCGCAGCGATCATGCGCTGGTGGGAAAGATCGATCTCCACATCGACGGCGCGGGAAAGCACACCGTCAGTGCGCGCAGCACAGTTGCGCGCAATACCGACGACCAGATCCCGGCGCAATTCCCCGGGCAGTCGCCAGCATCCACACTGCGCGACAACAGCAAGGGGCTGGCTGCTCAGTACACTGCGATTCTGAGTCCCAACGTGATCAACCTCTTTAACGTCGGCTACACCCGTTTTGGCCAGTCCTATACAGGACAAACGGGACCACTCCTGTTCCAGACGAGTCTCGATCCGTTGTTGAATCCGTATGCGCGCCCGTCGTCGCAGGTTCTGCCGACCACCAACCTCAACGACGGCATCACCTGGGTGAAGGGCAGGCACACAATCACGGCGGGTGGCGGCATGAGCATCATCAACAACAACACCAGTTCGTACGCCACTTCGTTCGCTCGCTACGGATACGGGGCAACTGAGCTCATCGGATTGGGCGCTGATATCGATAACGCGATCAGCCAATACACGGGCTTACCGCTTGACGACCCAACTTCGGCCGCCAATGGCATGGGCGCGGTTCTGGGCTTGGTGAACGACGACTTCCACACCGACCTGTTCAACCGGCAAGGCGACTATCTGGCGGCCGGAACCCCGCAAGTGCGGTCGTTCATCGAGCGTGACTACTCGCTGTATGTTGGCGATACCTTTCGGGTCACGCGCGACCTGACGCTGAATGTGGGCCTGCGCTGGGAGAATTTCCGGCCACCCTACGAAAGCCACGGCCTGCAAGTCACGTCTACGGTTCCTTTGACACAGTACTTCGCCGAGCGCAACGCGCTGCAGGGCCAGGGAGTGCCGCAGAATGCGATGCCCAATGCCACGCTGCAGTGGGCGCTCAATGGTCCCGCCAACGGCAAGCCGACCTGGTGGACTCCCGACAACCGGAACTTTGCCCCACGCATCGGTATCGCCTACTCGCCATCGTCTCACGACGGACTCAAAGGGAAAATCTTTGGGAGGCAGGGTGCTCTCCGAATCGGAGCGGCCATGGTTTATGACCGCTTTGGCAGCGATCTGGTCACGCAATATGATCAGTATGGCTCGATTGGCCTCGCCAGTTCCGAGAATTTCGCGACCTCTTATAGCTTCAGCACGAGTCCGCGCTACGACGGCGGCCCGCCTGTGCTGACTCCTCCGGCGGCCGAGTCATTTCCGGTTACGCCTCCCAACATCGCGGCCATTGCGGGCGAGTTCATGGGAATTGCTCCGAACCTCAAGCCTCCTTATTCGTATGTGCTCAACGCCAGCTTCGCGCGCGAACTTCCGGGCAAGGTGACCTTCGAGGTCGGATACGCGGGACGTCTCTCTCATCGCCTGCTGCTGGAAGGCGACGTTTATACGCCGCTTGAGTACTTCAAAGATCCGACATCGGGCGTGACCTGGGAACAGAATGCGATGAAGTTGCGGTCACTGCATGATTCGGGCTTGACCGTAGCACAGGTTGCGGCGAATCCAAGCCTGGTTCCGACTTTGCCATTCGTGGAAAATTTGTGGCCGGGCCTAGCGAACCTCGATTTCCCCGGCAGCGCGTCGGCAAACTACTTCAGTTGCGTGTACAACGACTACGGCGGCAGCTATCTGGATTGTCTCCACGCGGTCGACCGCAACCCCAGCACGGCGTGGGCGGGTACGCCGAACCCGGTGGGATGCGCGCAGATTTCCAAGTATGGCTGCTACACATTCTTCCCGTTGCAGGGTAGTTCGATGCCGACGTGGATGAACGCCGGAAACGCCGCCTTCCACGCTATGACGTTCTCGCTGCGCCGTGGCTTGAACAGCGGGCTGACGTTCGATTTCAACTACACTTGGTCGCACTCGATTGACGATGGGTCCGCTGCAGAATCGGGTGCAGGACAGCAAGGCGCCGCCATCCAGAATATCTTCAACACCAAGGAATTCCGTGGCTCGTCGGACTTCGATGTAAGGCATAACATTACTGCGAACGTCCTTTATCCTCTGCCGATCGGCCGAGGACGCACGTTGCTAGCGGGTGCGCACGGGTGGGTGAACGAAATCGCCGGCGGATGGCAGATCAGCAGCCTGATCCGTTATCACTCGGGTGTGCCCACAACCGTGGGAGGTGAACTCGCCTACAACGCGAACTATTGGCTGAGTTCTCTGGCGATTGCGACCGGTCAATTCTCGTCGGGAGTTCACACCGACCAGAACGGATATCCCAGTCTCTTCGCCGATACATCGGTTTCCGGATCGTTTGCCGATGAATTGCCGGGTCACACCGGCCAGCGCGCCGTCCTGCGTTTGCCGGGAATGTTCCTGACCGACATGGCGGTGGCAAAAGTCTTCCCGCTGCCCTGGGAAGGACAGCGCATCCAGTTCCGCGCCGAGGCCTTCAACGCGTTCAATAACGTGAGCTTCTCGAATCCCAGTTTGTCTCTGCAAGCTCCGGGAACCTTCGGAGAATTTCAGGCAGTCGGCGACCCGCGCGTCATGCAGTTCGCGCTGCGCTACGAGTTCTAGCCGCTAGATCGGCGAAAGCGCGATGGCGCGAGTTTGCCTGAAAAAGCCGATGCCTCTTCACTCTTGTCATCATGAGGTCGCTGTCTTTGCGACTGAAGGACCCATGCAGCTCGCTAGCCGCGTCGATGATGCTGGCATTTTGCATCGGTCCTTCGTCGGGCAAAGAACGCCCTCCTCAGGGTGACCAGACGATTGGGTGTCGGAGAGAAGGAATCTACGCGGTGGCGAGTACCGCGACTTCCGGCGCGCGCGCGCTGCCGGAGGCATGTTCGAGGTGGTGCACCAGGGTTGGAATCTGATGTTCGTGGCAAGGCTCTGGCACGGGAATATCCATCGCGATGTGCGCGCCACTGTCGGGCGTTTCTTTGGCGAGTACGATCACGCGGCTGCCGAGGGAAAGCGCCTCCTGCGTGTTGTGGGTCACGAAGAGCAGGGTGATTCCGGTGTCGCGCCAGAGCTGGCGGATCAGGCGCTGCATGTCTTTGCGCGTGCCGGGATCGAGGGCGCTGAAGGCTTCGTCCATGAGCAGGATGCGCGGCTTGGTGGCCAGTGCCTGCGCGATGGCGACGCGCTGCTGCATCCCTCCGGAGAGTTGGTGAGGATACTTGTGGGCATCGCGTTCGTGCAATCCGATGCGGCGAATGTAACCGAGGGCATCCTCGCGGAACTGACGCCGACGCCGAAAATAACGCGGCGTGAGGCGGGTGAATAGGTTGAACTCGCTGACCTCGGGACCGAATGTGATGTTGCCGAGCACGGTTTTGTCAGGAAACAGCGAATATTTTTGTGGAACGTAACCGCGGGTGCGATCGGGCTGCTTGCGCTCAACGCCGTCGATGCGGATGCGTCCACTGGAAGGCATCTCGGCGCCGAGAATCAATTTCAGCAGGGTGGACTTGCCGCATCCTGTCTGACCGAGCAGGCAGACGAATTCCCCTTCCTCAATATTGAGATCGATGTTCGTCAATACCGGTCGAGCCGGTGTCCCGTAAGCGACCGAGAGATTGCTAGTTTCAATCAGAGGCATGGAAGATCATGCCTCCTGAAACCAGGGATGAAGTTTGCGGTTGACGAGACGCATGGCGAAATCGACGAGGAACAGCAGCAACGCGACCCAGAGCACGTAGGGAATGATGACGTCCATTCCCATGTGGCGGCGCAGCAGCGCGATGCGGTAGGCGAGGCCGTCGGTGGAGGCGATCATCTCTCCGGCGAACAGGAAGAGCATGACCGCTTTCAGGTTCAGGCGAATGCTGTTGAGCACGCGGGGAGCGATCTGGCGCATGACCACCCGGTAGGCCACATCGAAGTCGTTGGCGCCGAGAGTGAAGGCTTTGACCACCTGCTCGCTTGGAACGCCTTTGGTCAGATTGAAGGTATCAAGAATGATCGTTGGGGTAACCCCAATCACGATCAGCATGATCTTGGACAGTTCATCGATGCCGAACGCAATAAAGAGGATGGGCAGCAGAGACAAGGCCACGATCTTGTCGAAGAAAAGCACGAAGCGAAGGAAAACGACTCCGACGTAAGGAAACAGCCCCATGTGCAGGCCCAGAAGCACGGCAGGAATGAGCAACGCGACGCTGAAAATGAAACGGCGCGAAGTAGCGAGAGTGTCCTTCCACAACATGCTGGCGAAGAACTTCTGGCGAAGCGAGGCATTCTCGGGAAGCACCGCGTCGTCATCTTCGGCGGGCTTCACAGAGGCGTCGCTCATGCCGTGGAACATCTGGGAGACGGTGGGCATGACGCGGTCCTCGGGATTCTCACGGTGCCGCTTCTGCGAGGCGTAGAAGTAGAGTCCTATGCCAAGAGAGAACAGAAGCCAGGACAGCAGCAGAGTCGAAGCCCGGCTGGGTCTGGCATGCACCAACTGAAAACCGAAGGACATTGGACTCCCCTATAGCTTGTCTTGCGCGGCCATCTCCATATAGTCGGTCTCGAAGCGCAGTCGAATACGGTCGGGCTTGCCCTGCACGGCCCCATCGGGATAGCGGATCGCGACGTCATCCACTGTGCCGATGTTCTTTCCAAGCAATCCGTGATCGAAGCAAAACTGCCGCACGATTCCCATCTTTACTTTGAGATCAGGCGACTTTGCGAACTGCGTGGCGGATTGCGCCTGATAGAACATTTTGGTTGTACTCAGTTGCTCTTTGTAGGAAGCGACCGAATCGCCGGATCCTTCGGCGATCGACGCCAGCACTTTGTCCGTGGCAGCGCCCTGGCCCGACATGAGACTCATCATCTCGTACCAAGCCCCGGCCAGCGCCTTGGCGAACTTCTTCCCCGAGCCGTCGGGGCGGTCGAGAACTTCGGTTCGCACCACGGTGAGGTCGAGAATCTCGCCCGGGATCTGCGAGGAATTGAACAGCGAAGAGACCCCTTTTTGCTGGGCTAACTGCGAAAGCATGGGCTTCCAGGTCACCACCGCCGAGACACTGGAGTCGCTGATGAAAGCCGATTGAATGTCGGAGTCGGAGGTGTTGATCATGCGCACTTGCTTGATCTCGTCCCGCATGGAGTTGAGGGTGAGGGCGCGGTCGAACAGATATTCGGAAACCGTCTTTTCGACCAGCAGCATCTTGCGCCCGGCGAGATCCTTGATCTGCAGGCCTCCGCGCACCAGAAGGGCGTCGTTGCCGTTGGAGTAGTCGCCGACGAGGATGACGGTGGTGGGCACTCCGGAGGCGGCGGGCATGTCGAGCGCCTCCATGTTGGTCATGGTGCAGGCGTCGATGTTGCGTCCGACGAAAGCGTCAAGAGAAGGTGCGTAATCGAAGCGCTGAACTTTGATGGTGATGCCGTACTTATCGGCCCATTTCTTGAGCAGCCCGGATTTCTGCATGTAGTGGTACGGCGTCCATCCGGCGTAGATCGACCAGCCGACGGTAAAGGCGGGCTTCTGGGCCGCAGCCGGCAGGGCCGTAAGAACGCAGTAAACCAGGCAAAGAACCAAGAAGACTCGCAGAGTCGTTGCTGTCCGACGCATCGTGGAATGGATTCTAGACGGCGCGGCGGATGGGCTGACGCGCAAAGTTTGCATGACGGCTATTCAAGATTTGGATGATGCGAGGTAGGACCGCCATCCGCCGAAGTGCGTGATTTCAGACGCTGCCGCGATGGCGTAAGGCTCGCACAAGAAGGACTTGACCGATTCGCCGCCGTCGAGCTGGACGGTACCGATGACGAGCGGTGGCGGCACGGCGGCGACGAAGCCTCCGAACTGATGTTCCGGGACGGCCCAGACTTCCACCTCTATCCCAGGGCCTTGGAAGGTTTCATCGCGGATGAGGCCGGGCTTGGCGGGAGTCGTGCCCGTGAGCGCGTAAAGGCGATAGCCACGGGCGGTGCGGCAGGTTTTCTGAAGGCGCGCGCCACGTTGGGTCAGCTGCCCGTTCAGCGGCTGGCCGCTAAGATGTGCGCCGACAACCGCGAGCAAGATGCAGCCTGGCGGGTCTTTGAGAAGAGGGCGGACGAGTGCGTCCGCCGCCGCGTGAGCGGTATCCAAGGCAAGATATCGATCGGCCAGCGCCAGCAGGGCTTCATCCGTGAACGCAGGACCGATTAGCGAGATTCCGAACGGCAATCCGTTGGAACGGAATCCGGCGGGAGCTGCCACCGCGGCCAGATCCATCAGGTTCACGAAATTGGTGTAGTAGCCAAGATTGGTGTTGAGCTTGATGGGATCGGACGCGACTTGCTCATGAGTGTAGACAGTTCCCGTTGTGGGGAGAAGCAGCACGTCCATACGCGCCCACTCTCTTACGGCCTCACTCTGCAACCCGTGGAGCAGGTAGTCGGCTTCGAAGGTGTCTACGGCGGTATATTTCCCGGCTCTGCCGATGATGCTACGGACAACCGGCTCAACCTCGTCGGCATGATCGCGGAAAAAGGTCTTGATCGCCGCGAGGCGTTCGGCCACCCAGGGGCCTCCGTAGAGCAGGTCGGCTGCTCGGCGAAAGACGGAGAAGTCGATCTCGACTTTCTCGCCGCCAATCTGTTGCATCCTCTTTATTGCGGCTTGGTAAAGTTGGGCGGCCTCGGCATCTCCGAAGAACTGGAGTTGGTCCGGCGAAGGCACTCCGAATCGAAACATACCGTTGACCCATGGAGCCGCATCGTCGCCGATTCCAGCCACGCGCGAGTAAGGGTCGGCGGAATCCAGGCCGTGCGCTACCCGCCAGACTTCGTGAGCCTCACGGCAAGTGCGCGCGAAGATCGAAACGCAGTCGAGCGTTCGACAAGCAGGGACGACTCCATGCGTGCTGAGCAGGCCTCGAGTAGGCTTCAATCCGATCAGGGCGTTAAACGCGGCAGGCACTCGACCGGAACCCGCAGTGTCGGTGCCGAGAGAGAATGTGACGAGATTCTTCGCAACCGCGACGGCTGACCCGGAACTTGAGCCACCGGAGATGTAGCGCTCGTTGAATACGCTGGAGCAGGCGCCAAAGGGCGAGCGGGCGCCGACCAGCCCGGTTGCGAACTGATCCATGTTGGTCTTGCCGATCAAAAGTGCTCCGGCATCCTGCAAACGACGGACTACCGTTGCGGTGCCGGACGGCGTGAAGGCGTAGGCCGGACATCCCGCTGTGGTTGGAACACCCTCGACGTCGAAGTTGTCTTTCACGGCGAAAGTCTTGCCGGCAAGTGGTAAGTCCGGATGACACTCGATCTCGCGGGCGCGGGCGAGCACAGCATCGCGAGGTAAAAGTGAGATCCAGACAGGATGAAGCGGTTCTCGTTGCAGCCGGTCGTAGAGGTCCGCGATGGATGCCGATAGACTCAAGCTGGTACCTCAGAGCGGAGCAGCAGAAGAGTCTGGCCGGCTCCGACCAGGGCTCCCACCGCACAATTCAGCTTTTCGATGATGCCGGAACTCGGTGCCGCGACTGCAATTTCTGTCTTCATTGCTTCGAGAATCATGAGTTTTTGTCCCGCCTCCACCCGCTGCCCAGTTGCTACGGCGATGTTCCAGACACTGGCCGCAATCGGCGAGCGAACAGGACTGCATCCCTCCGGAGTTTCGCCGTCAGGTTCCTGGGCCGGGGGTTCCGGGGGGTCCATATACTCCGCCTGACCCGCCGCAGCCCAGCGCTCGCGCTCGGCCTCGAAGGCGGCCTGCTGAGAATTCTTAAACGTGTCAGCGCTCGTTTTGATGGACTTCAGAAAAGCATGATACTCGCGCAAGCGGAACTGCTTTGGTTCGATGCGCAGCGAGTAGCCTCCGCGCGGGAACGCATCGCGGATCTCCAGCAATTCCTGTGCGCTCACCGGATGAAAGCGCAGTTCGTCGAAGAACCGCAACAGCCACGGAGTGCCGGGGGAAAATTCCGGGGTGGACCGGAAGGTGTTCCACATCTGCAACGTACGTCCAACGAACTGATAGCCGCCGGGGCCTTCCATTCCGTAGACACAGAGGTAGGCGCCACCGATTCCGACCGCGTTTTCCGGGGTCCATGTACGTGCAGGATTGTACTTCGTCGTTACCAGACGATGGCGCGGATCAACCGGCGTGGCGACCGGCGCGCCGAGATAGACGTCGCCCAACCCCAGGACGAGATAACTCGCGCCGAAAACAATTCGATGCACGTCGTCAACTGAGGCCAGGCCATTGATGCGACGAATGAACTCGATGTTGCTGGGGCACCACGGTGCGTCGGGCCGCACGCCCTGCATATACTTGCGAATG
>Ga0070733_10002545_pt1 | contig 12872 bp, 6 predicted proteins | sample Coa_R1_9_FD_66450 | JGI IMG/M metagenome (GOLD analysis project Ga0070733, IMG submission 66450) | Surface soil microbial communities from Centralia Pennsylvania, which are recovering from an underground coalmine fire - Coalmine... | ecosystem: Environmental > Terrestrial > Soil > Unclassified ... | reverse complement strand
CTATCTTCCGGAGCTGCAGGCCGCCGGAACGGACGCAAATATTCTGGTGCGCTCGCAAATGCCGACGGCGACCGTTATCGGCGTCGTTCGGGGGGCCGCAAAGTCGGAGGACTCGAAAGCGCAGCCGCTCGAGACGGATAGCCTCGATTCGCTGCTCAAAGTTTCCATGTTCGCAAACCGCACAGCGGCATCGCTGGCATCGGTGCTCGGAATTCTGGGAACGCTGCTCGCGGCGCTCGGAATCTACGGCGTGCTCTCTTACAACGTGAACCAGCGCGTGCGGGAAATCGGGATTCGCATGGCTCTGGGCGCGCAGAGAAAAGATGTGCTGGGACTTGTCATCGGACAGGGTCTGCGGCTCGCCGTGATCGGCATGGCCATTGGAACGGCCACAGCACTTTTAGTCACGCACTGGATGAGCAGCCTGCTATTCGGGGTCAGCGCCACCGACCCGGCCACGTTCGCGAGCGTGGCGGTGGTGGTCACCGGCGTCGCAGCCCTCGGTGCGTACATACCGGCGCATCGGGCCATGGGCGTGGATCCGATGGTCGCCCTTCGATATGAATGAGTCTTGAGATTCCAGGGAGGCAAGAAAGTGATCAAGCTGACGAACGTCGAAAAAGTCTATGAATCGGGCGCGGGCAAGACGTGGGTGCTGCGCCGGATCAATCTGGAAATTAAGGAAGGCGAGCTCGTTACGATCATGGGGCCCTCCGGAGCCGGCAAGTCCACGCTGATGGGCATCATCGGGATGCTGGACGGCGCGTGGAAGGGCGAATACCACCTGGTGGAGCACGCGGTGCACAAGCTCGACAACCGCCATCGCGTCGAGCTGCACAAGAAATATATCGGCTTCGTGTTCCAGCAATACCACCTGCTCGACAATCTCACGGTGGCCGAGAATCTGGATTTGCCGCTTTCCTACCGCGACATCAAGAAAGCGGAGCGCGAAGGAATGGTGGCGGACATCCTCGACCGCTTCCAGATTGTGGGAAAGAAGTCTCTGTATCCAAACCAGCTTTCGGGCGGCCAGCAACAGCTGGTGGCTGTCGCCCGCGCGGTGATTGGAAAGCCCAAGCTGATTCTCGCGGACGAGCCAACCGGCAGCCTGCATTCGAGCCAGGGAAAAATGATCATGGATCTGCTGAAAAAGCTGAATGACGACGGAACCACAATCATCCAGGTGACGCACAACGACGCCTGGGCAGCTTACGGCAACCGAATCATTCAGCTTGCGGATGGCTGGATCGTGGACGGCCAAACGCAAGCCGGAGCCGCCTAGCTGCGAAAACGGCAGCGTGGGGAAATCTTGCGGTTTCGTTGGGGGCGTGAGCCGCGGCATGGAGTGATCATGGGAACGCTCATGCAGGAGATTCGGTACAGCCTCCGAACGCCGTGGCCTTGAAGCGGCTGCTTCAAGCCTGCTGTTTGTTGGCGAATTTTGAACTGCACGCCGTGGAGAAGAGCTGATGCAAACGCTATGGCAAGACGTTCGTTATGCCATCCGCATGCTCGCGAAGAATCCCGGCTTCGCGGCAATTGCGATTCTGACGCTCACGCTTGGAATTGGCGCAAACACGGCAATTTTCAGCGTCGTCGACGCTGTGTTGCTGCGCCCATTGCCATTCCGGAATCCTGAGCGGCTCGTATGGATCCACGGCAGGTTTTCACTCAGCGATCAAGCGGCGGTTTCGCCGGCGGACTTTCTCGTGTACCGCGGGCAAAACAGCACTTTCGACCGCCTCGATGCCCTCTTCATGGAAACCAGCCTCTCCAATATCGCCGGCGCGGACAGACCCCAACAGGCAAAGGCCGGCATTGTTACCTACAGCTTCTTCGAAACACTCGGACTTCAACCGTTGCTCGGCCGCACCTTTCTTCCATCCGATGAACAGGCAAAAGAGCCACAAGTGGTGGTCCTTGGCCACCGGCTCTGGCAGGAACGATTCGGCGGAGACCCTGCTGTGGTTGGCAAGTCCTTGCGGCTGGATGGCAAGGAGAAAACCATCGTCGGTGTTCTCCCGGCCGATGTTCCCATTTTACTCGATGCTGATCTGTGGCTTCCCGCGCCTTACGAGAACGAAGGGATGCGCTCGCACCGCGGACATTTCCTCGCGCTCCTGGGTCTGCTGAAACCGGGCGTGACTCTTGGGCAAGCGCAGGCGGACATGGATGGAATTGCCGCGCGCCTGGAGAAGGAATTTCCGGAAACGAACGCGACTTGGGGTTTGCGCCTGGTTCCACTTCACACAGAGCTGGTCGGCGACGTTCGGCCGTCTCTGCTCGTGATTCTTGGGACCGTCGGCCTGGTGTTGCTAATCGCCTGCGCCAACATCGCCAGCCTGCTGCTGGCGCGCAACTCGGTTCGTGCCAGGGAAATCGCGATTCGCACCGCGTTGGGAGCGGGACGATCGCGCCTGATACGCCAGATGTTGACGGAGAGCGTGCTACTGGCGTTCGCTGGAGCAGCGGCGGGAATCCTTCTAGCCAATGGCGGCGTTCAACTGCTGAAGCAGCTCGGCCCCGAAAGCCTTCCGCGCCTGAACGAGGTAAGTGTCAACGGACCAGTGCTGGCATTCACCGCGGTCCTGGCGATAGTCACCGGGATTCTGTTCGGCCTGGGCCCGGCATTACAGGCCACGCGGCGCGATCTGACCGCAAGCTTGAAAGAAGGCGGCGCTGCAGGACAGTCGAGGTCCAAGCATCGCGCGCATGATGCTCTCGTAGTCGCCGAAGTGGCATTGTCGCTCGTCGTCCTGATTGCTTCCGGCCTGCTGCTGAACAGTTTCTGGCGGCTGATTCACGTTCTGCCGGGTTTTGATCCGTCGCATGTGATGACGGCTCAGATTTCGCTTGTGGAGGACAACTATAAGCAAGACTCCCAGCGGGCGGCTTTCTTCGATCAGCTGCAGTCCCGCATCGAAGCATTGCCGGGCGTCGAAGCGGTCGGCTTCATTTCGGAGCTGCCTCTCAGCGGGCAGGCCAACGATACATTTTTTACAATCGCCGAGCATCCGCCTGCCAATGCGCAGGAACACAACGATGCGGACTTCCGCGAGGTGGCGGGCGATTACTTTAGGTCGATGCGCATGCCTCTCCTCGCGGGCCGGGAATTCACCCCTGCAGACGCCGCGTCGAACAAAGTGATGATCATCAATGAGCCACTCGCGAAGCGCTACTTCCCGGGCGAGAGTCCCCTCGGGAAGCATCTGCAGATCCTTCGGGGCGACGGAAAATCCGTTTCCTGGCAAATTGTGGGTGTTGTCGGCGGCGTGAAGCACTTCTCCCTGCAGGAGAACATGCGGTCGCAGATGTTCTTCCCCTACGCTCAAGCAACGTCCACGACGATGAATCTGACCGTCCGCAGCTCGGGCAATCCGCTGGGTCTTGCCGCCGCTGTTCGAGGCATCCTGCAAAACATGGACCCCGACCAGGCGGTTTCGGCGTTTCGGGCGATGAACGATGTTGTTTCCGCCACTACTGCGGGAAGCCGTTTCAACGCAATCCTGCTTGGTGCATTTGGCGGGATCGCGCTACTGCTCACAGCTACTGGGATCTTCGGTGTGCTTTCGTATCTGGTCACCCAACGAACGCGTGAGATTGGACTGCGCGTGGCGCTCGGAGCGCAACCGCAAGACGTTCTCCGCGTGATCGTGGGCCACGGGATGCGCCTGGCCTTGATCGGAGTTGTGATTGGCCTCGCGGGCGCACTGGCGGCAACACGATGGATGTCGAGCTTTCTTTTCAGGGTGAAACCCACCGACCCGCTGACGTTTGCTGCGGTTGTTTTCTTGCTTGCCGCCACGGCGTTCCTAGCGTGCTATCTGCCGGCGCGGCGGGCCATGCGCGTGGATCCCATGGTGGCATTGCGTTATGAATAATGATCACGCGCTTGCGCCCGTGCATATCGGATTTCGGATATGTCCTGAATTTGGGAAGTGATAAAGCGATGACGCTCAATCAATTGCGTCCACGTCTAAGACAAAAAGGCGCCACGAAGGCGTCGCGGGTGCTTCCTCCGAACAAAGGTTCGCGCGAATCGTGGGCGGCAATGGCCGCCACGCGCGTCCCTCGGAAGGCCGGGGTAAGAACAGCGATGGAAGAAACCCCTCGGGCAATTGAAGAACCGACCCGTGCGGGCGTACCAGCACTGGCCCAGGAAATTGACGAGCGCCTTTCAAGCTTGCGCGGCGCAAGGACCGAGGATTTGCGCGAAGTCCGGCGCGAATTCTCCGCGCGATTGAAAGATGCAGCTCCGCACGTGCTCATCGAACTCGCAACGCTTCTGCTGGAGGTGCCGCGCATCGAGTACCGCTTCATAGCCTACGAATTGATTCATCACCATCCCAGCGCCCAGTCCCATCTAAACGCCTGGCAGCTCGAACAGCTCGGGCGCGGAATCGCAAGTTGGGCCGCGGTGGACTGCTTTGCCATATATCTGGCCGGGCCGACGTGGCGCGAGCGGCGCGTTCCGAACAGTTTGATTCACGGCTGGGCGCGCTCGGCCGACCGCTGGTGGCGCCGCGCGGCGGTTGTTAGCACCGTGCCGCTCAACAGCAAGGCGCAAGGTGGACGCGTGGACACCTATCGCACACTTCAGGTTTGCCGGATTATCGAGCGGGATCGCGATCCGATGGTCGCGAAGGCGCTCTCTTGGGCGCTGCGTGAACTGGCAAAGCATGACCCTCGAGCCGTCCGCGAATATCTCGCCGATCGCAAGAATGTGTTGGCAGCCCTGGTGTTGCGGGAAGTGAGCAACAAGCTCGCGACCGGTTTGAAGAATCCCCGCGGAAAAGGAAATACGGGACGGAAAAGTTAGCTTCAAGGGGAGGGGACCGTCCCGGCGCGGCAGGCGATGCGCGTGGATCCGATAGTGGCCTCGAAAGGAATAGAGTTCCGGAGGATAGACAGGGCGTCATTAAGAAGTAGAATAACCCGCTGTCACTTTGGATATCCCTCGGGAGCATAGTCATGAAAACTTTTTGGGATGACTTGCGATATGGCTGGCGCATGCTGCGCCGGAACCCCGGCTTTGCCGCCGTGGCCATTCTGACCCTGGCGGTCGGGATTGGCGCGAATGCCGCGATCTTCAGCGTCGTCAATGCTGTTTTGCTGCGTCCGCTGCCGTTCCCTGAATCGGACCGCATCGTTTTTGTATGGGAGACCTTCGCCGCCCGAAATCTCGTCCATGGCACAGCTTCGGCGGCCGAATTCCTCGATTGGCGCGACCAGAACCACGTGTTCGACGAACTCTCGGCTATGCGGATCCTGTTCTACAACGTCACCGGAAAGGGCGAGCCCGAGCAACTTTGGGGCGTGACCGCTTCCGGGAACTTTTTCCGTTTGCTCGGCGTGAAGCCATTACTGGGCCGCGACTTTCTGCCGGAGGAGGAGCAGCTCGGGCACGAGCAAGTCGTGATCCTCAGCTACAACACGTGGCAACGGCACTACGGCGGCGATCCCGGTATCATTGGAAAGTCGATCGCGCTGGACGATAAGCCTTACACTGTGATCGGTGTTCTGCCGCGCGGATTCTCGCTATTTGGGACTACTCGCCAGCTCGACCTCTGGGTGCCGTTCGCATTCAATCGCGCGCAACTCGATCGCGAAGCGCATTCAATGCTTATTTTAGGACGCCTGAAGCGTGGCGTTCCCATCACTCAGGCCCAGGCCGAAATGGATACGATCTTCGCGGCCTTGAAGAAACAGTATCCCGGCATTGATCAGCAAGACTTTCCGCGTGTAGTGCGAGTCCACGACGACCTCACACTCGCTTACCGGCCCGCACTTCTTGTCCTGCTCGCAGCCGTCGGCTTTGTCCTGCTGATTGCGTGCGCGAACGTGGCCAATTTGATGCTCGCGCGCGCCGCAACGCGCGAAAGAGAGATCGCTCTCCGCGCCACGCTGGGAGCGGGGCGTGGCCGCATCCTGCGGCAGCTTTTGACGGAAAGCGCACTCCTGGCTCTGATTGGAGGCGCCTTCGGAATCCTCGTAGCCTATGGCGGCCTTCATCTCCTACGCGGGGCGCTGCCCGCGACGGGAGGCTATGGGGAAATCCCCCACCTTGACTGGATTGGAATAGACGGCTCCGTGCTTGCCTTCACGCTGGGCGTTTCGCTTCTCACGGGTATCATTTTCGGCCTTGCGCCAGCCATTCAGATCTCGCGTTCTGAGTTGTACGAATCGCTCAAAGAAGGAAGCCGGGGATCAACCGGCGGTCGCCGCAGCCACTTTGTACGGTCGGCGCTTGTCGTATCTGAAGTCGCCCTTTCGCTCGTTCTTCTTGTCGGCGCAGGCCTGTTGATACGTAGCTTCGTTTTGTTGATGAATGAGAATCTCGGATTCAATCCCTCGCACTTACTTACCATGCAACTCTGGCTGCCCGAGTCTCACTATCCGCCGGGCCAGCCGGTCGTGAATTTCTACGAACAAGCGCTGGATCGAGTCGCTGCGCTGCCCGGCGTAAAGGCCGTGAGCGCAATCAACTTTCTTCCTCTCACTGGGTGGCGCGACTATTGCGATTTCGATATCGCCGGGCGCGCAAAGCCGCCGTCGGGCGAAGAATTCACGTCCCAATACCGCGTTATAGATTGGCGATACCCGCAAACGATAGGAATTCCCCTGAAAGAAGGGCGCAATTTTACATCGTACGACGGCCCGGATGCGCAGGGAGTGGTTCTTATCAACGAAGCGCTGGCTCACGAATACTGGCCCAATGACGATCCAGTTGGCAAACAGATTCGCTTGAATTTCCCCGCAACGCGCACTCCCTTTCAACCAGTGCCTCGCGAAGGCTGGCTCACGATCGTCGGCGTAATAGGCGACGTTCACGATTGGGAATGGGGCGACGAAAAGGTCGCACAGCTCTATCTTCCGTACCCCCAGAATGCGTCGCGCATCATGCGGCTCGCCGTGCGCTCCGATGGCGATCCATCCCAACTCACATCGGCCATTCGTCACGCCATTGAGGCCGTCGATCCAAACGAGCCGGTTACGGAAGTCAGCTCGATGGATGAATTCCTGGCGACCGCACTTTCCCAGCGCCGGCTGAGCATGTTGCTGCTTGGGATCTTTGCGGGCGTTGCCACGCTTCTCGCCGCCGTAGGGATTTACGGCGTGATGGCCTATGCCGTTTCGCAGCGTTCGCACGAGATCGGCATCCGCATGGCGCTCGGCGCGGAGTCGGGCGATGTGCTGCGGATGGTGGTGGGAGATGGAATGCGCCTCGCGGGGATCGGATTGGTGCTCGGAATCGCCGGCTCCTTCATTGCTGTGCGCTACATGGAAAGCCAGCTTTATGGCGTGAAAGCTACCGACCCGCTCACATTTGTAGGAGTGGCAACAGGCTTGGCAATCGTTGCCTTCGCGGCTTGCTATTTCCCCGCGCGGCGCGCGACGCGCGTGGACCCGTTGGTGGCGTTGCGGTATGAATGAATGCGCCGGGCAACGAAAGTGGATCCTTTGATTGCGCTTCGACACGAGTGAGAAAAAATATGACCTATGCCCCAGATTCCGCCGTCCGCGAAAACCGCGGTAAGATTGAAGGAGAAACGTTCCGCGCTATGAATCCTACTCATGCAAGCCGAACTCGAATCCTGGTCGCTGATGACCAGCCGGATATACGCGAAGCCCTGCGGTTGCTACTGAAAGGCGAAGGATTCGAAACGGAGACAGTGGCTTCGCCGGCAGCCGTCTTATCAGCACTCGAGGCTCGCGAGTTTGACGCCCTTCTAATGGACTTGAACTACGCCCGCGATACAACTTCGGGACAAGAGGGTCTTGACCTACTCTCCAACATCCGCACGAAGGACAGCACGCTGCCCATCATCGTTATGACCGCATGGGGCAGCCTCGAGCTCGCGGTCGAAGCGATGCGTCGCGGCGCCAAGGATTTCGTCCAGAAGCCTTGGGAAAACGCGCGCTTGCTGGCAATCTTGAAAACGCAGATCGAATTGTCGCAGGCGTTGCGCAGGGGCCAGCGCCTGGAAGCTGAAAATCGCCTTCTCCGCGCCGACGGCCGCCCGACTTTGATTGCGGAGTCCGCCGCGATGCGTCCCGTGATGGATCTGATCGCCCGCGTGGGCCCCTCGGATGCCAATGTGCTCATCACGGGAGAACACGGCACCGGAAAAGAAGTGGTTGCGCGCACACTCTACGCTCTTTCGCCTCGCGCAAACCGGCCCCTTGTCACCGTCAATGCGGGAGGCCTGCCGGAAGGCGTCTTCGAGAGCGAGCTCTTTGGACACGTCAAGGGCGCGTTCACGGACGCGAAATCGGATCGTGTTGGGCGCTTTGAGCTGGCCGATGGCGGCACGCTCTTCCTCGATGAAATTGCGAACGTTCCAATGAATCTCCAGGCCAAGCTCTTGCGCGCGCTCGAGTCGGGCGAACTCGAACGTGTGGGCTCCTCCACCACCCGCCGCGTGGACGTGCGGATTATTTCCGCCACGAACGCGAACGTGGAAACAGAAGTATCCGGCGGCCGCTTCCGCGAGGATTTATTGTTTCGCCTGAACACGATCGAAATCCATTTGCCGCCTCTGCGAGAGCGCAAAGAGGATGTTTCCCTCCTCGCGCACCATTTCCTTCGGCAATCCGCGCAGAGGTACCGCAAGCAACTCGAAGGCTTTGAGCCCGTCGCGATGCAGGTGCTTCTCGAACACCCTTGGCCGGGCAACGTCCGGGAGCTCGACCACGCAGTTGAGCGCGCCGTCCTTCTCGCCGAAGGCCCGCAAGTTCGCGCAAGCGATCTAGGGTTGCGGCCTGCGCGAGAGGCTTCCTTGCGCCTCGATGAAATGAGCATTGAGGACGTGGAACGCGTGCTGATTCAAAAAGCACTGGCGCGTTTTGGCGGCAACGTAAGCCATGCGAGCAAAGCGCTTGGCTTGAGCCGCAGCGCGCTGTACCGGCGCCTGCAGAAATACAGCCTTTGAAACCGATATTCTACGAGCGCCGGATACTTTTCCTGGCCCTCGCCGCCGGGCTGGGCAGCACGATCGTTGCTTTGATTCTCCTCTGGGTTGGGAATTATTCCTCGAAGCTCCAATGGACGCTCACGGTCCTGATGGTAATCGCTTGGCTGAGCTTTGCCTTCTCGGCGCAGAGCCGCGTCGTCTTCCCATTGCGCACGCTCTCGAATCTTCTCGCCGCCCTCCGCGAGGGTGATTTTTCGATTCGCGCGCGCGGTGCGAATGTGGAAGATGCGCTCGGCGAAGTGTTGCGCGAAGTGAACGCGCTCGGCGAAACGCTGCGCCAGCAGCGCCTGGGCGCGCTCGAAGCCACGGCGCTGCTCCGCAAAGTGATGGAGGAGATTGACGTCTCCGTATTCGCGTTCGACGGGTCATTGAGCCTGCGCCTCGTGAATCGCGCCGGCGAGCGCGTGTTGAACCAGCCTGCGGAGCGAATTCTGGGCCGCAGCGCGGACGAACTGGGACTTTCTGAATGCCTTCAGGGCGAATCGCCGCGCATTGCGCAGATTGCGTTTCCCGGCAAGTCGGGCCGCTGGGAGATTCACCGCGGAAATTTTCGTGAAGGAGGCCTGGCCCATCAACTTCTCGTCATTACGGACTTGAGCCGCGCCCTGCGCGAGGAAGAACGGCAGGCCTGGCAGCGGCTAATCCGCGTGCTGGGGCACGAGCTGAACAATTCGCTCGCGCCGATCAAGTCCGTGGCCGAAAATCTCGGAAGCATGCTCGGCCGGAAAGAGCGCGCTCCCGATTGGCAGGAAGATATGCGCAGCGGACTCAACGTGATTGCCGCCCGCACCGATGGGCTGGCGCGTTTCATGAGCGCGTATGCGCGGCTCGCGAAGCTTCCGCCACCGGCTCTGCAGCAGGTGGACGTGGGCGGGTGGATCAGGCGTGTCGTCAGCCTCGAGCACCGCCTGCAGGTCCAGCTGAAACCGGGACCCGAGTTCCAGATTCAGGCCGATCCGGATCAGCTCGAACAACTCCTCATCAACTTACTCCACAACGCCGTGGATGCCGCGCTCGAAACAGGTGGCGGTGTTCGCGTTGGCTGGGGCCAGGAAGACAGCTACGTGGAAGTTTATGTGCAGGACGACGGCCCCGGCATCCCGAACCCCGCGAACCTGTTCGTGCCGTTTTTCACGACCAAGCCGGGGGGCTCTGGAATCGGGCTTGTACTGAGCCGGCAAATCGCAGAAGCGCACCGTGGCACGCTCACGCTTGAGAATCGCGATTCAAAGCGCGGGTGCGAGGCGCGGTTGCGGCTGCCGCTCAATTGACCCACTTACCCAGGTTTCACCTCGAGAGCAGCGACGCGGGTTTCGAGATCGCGCGTGATTTCTTCGGCCGGCCGCGTTTCCGCAAAACTCACGGGCGCGCCAATGGTCACCTTGATCTGGCCCGGGCGCGCCCATTTGCTTTCCTCCACTTTTCGCTCGAATAATCCGTCGAGACGCACGGGCACCACCGCCACTCGCAGGCGAGTGGCGAGCAATCCGATTCCTGCGCGGAAGGGAGACATCCGGCCGGTGCGGGTCCGCACACCTTCGGGAAAAATCAGGACGCTCCAGCCGCGGTCAATCAATTCGCCTGTGAACGAAAAACTCTTGCGGAATCCGGCGCGGCGCGGCAGCGGAAACACATTGAACAGCGCGACGATGAGAACGTATTGCGCCCGGAGCAGAAGGCGTGAAGCGAAGGCAGTGCCTTCGGGCGGCTTGCGCATGGTTTCGAGCAGTTCGCCATCCATCGCAACTGCAAGGCGGTGCCGAAGCCGGGTCGGCAGGGCCTGCAGGATGAACCCCGGGTCAATGAAGGCGATGTGATTAGCCACGACGACCACCGGGCCCTCGACGCCGCGCAGATTTTCTCGCCCTCGCACGCGCGGCCAGCCCAGAAAAAACATGGCGGGGCGAACGAGCGTGTAGAACGCGGCGATGCGAAGCCATCGCACGGGCCAGCTCTGCGCCCACCGAGGGTAATGATAGGCATGCTCGCGCGCGGAGGGTTGCTCGATGAGTTTTTCGATGGACGCAACGGTATCAGCGGCGGAGAACTCGGTCTCGCTCAAGTCGATCTGATAGCGATCTTCGAGAGCGCTCATCAACTCCACGCGCTCGATCGAGCTGAGTTGAAGCTGCGCCGGGCCGCCTGCTGCGCCCGATTGCGTCCCCGAATCTGTCAACGTGCCGTGTGAAACGCGCGCCAGGATTTCGCTGAGCGGGCTCGCGCCCGGTGAAGCGGGAGCGCGGCCGCCGAGTTCCGCTTCGACGGTTTCCCGGATGTGCGAGAGCATCGGCTTTTGCGTGGGCGTGCGCGGAAAATCGCTGTCGCGCCAAACGAACCAGTGCCGCATCTGCTGAAAGGGCGCAAGCCTCTGGTTTGCGCGCTGCACGATTCGCGCAACCGCGGCGGGATCACTGGCAGCGGGTCCGAATGCATCGCGCAGAAGAAGAACGGCGCAGGGCACGGCATTGGCATCACGCGCCAGCCCGACGACAACGCAATCGCGCACCTCGGGTTCTTTGCGCACCTCAGCCTCGAGATCACCGGGATAAATGTTCAGGCCTTCCGGCGTGACGATTACGTTCTTCGCGCGACCCTTGAAGTAAAGATTTCCGTCGGTGTCGCGCTCGCCCAGATCGCCCGTATGGAACCAGCCATCGCCGTCAAGAATCGGCCCGACGCTGCCCTCTTTCCAATATCCGGATGCGACGTTCTCGCCTCGCACCAGGATTTCGCCTTCGCTCGATAGCTTCAGTTCGAGGCCGGGCACCGTCTTGCCGATCGAGCCGCGGCCGAGGCGGAACGGATGGTTGAGGCTCACGAGCGAAGTCGTTTCCGTAAGGCCGTATCCTTGAATCACGGCGCAGCCGATACGGCCCCAGAATTTTTCGAGGTCAGCGGGCAGCGCAGCGCCGCCTGAAATTACCGCCCAGAACTTCCAGCCGAATCGCCGGTGAATGGCACGGAAACGCAACCAACGCAAGAGAAAGTGTTCGCCCTCGGCCGCTTCGAAGCTGCGGCGGAAATCGGCGAGCTGGCCCCGCGCGGCGATGTCGCGTTCGATCTGGTCACGCAAGGATTCGATGAGCCGGGGAACGGCAACGAGAACCGAAATGCGCTCGCGGCGTATAGTTTGAATAATCTCGGCGGGATTCAATGTATCGAGGAACACCGACGTGCCGGTGAGAAGTCGGGGGATAAAAATGCCGAGCAACTGCCCGAAGACGTGGCTGAGCGGCAGAAGGTTCATGATTCGCAGCGGATGGACCCATCGTTCGAAGCGGCGGTAACGCCCGATTTCTTTTTCGATCGGCTCGAGGTTTGCCAGCAGGTTTCCGTGTGTGAGAACAACGCCGCGCGGCTCCGCTGTGGTGCCCGACGTGAAAACGATCTCGAGGGGATCGTTTCGATCGATTACTGCGTCAAACCGCTGGCGATGATTCAAGTTCGCGTTGTGAACGCGGGCAAGGTCTTCGACGTCATCCAGGGGAATCGCCGGAATTGCCGTGGCCTCGCCGGGCAGCGATAGTCCGCGTCCCACGACGGCGAGACGAACGCCCGCTTGCCGCGCCACGCGAGCAGCGAAGTTTTTGTCCGCAATAGAGTCCATCGGAACCGCAACAGCGCCGCGAGACATGCACGCAAGAAACGCGGCCACCCACTCGCCGGAATTCTCCCCCCACAGCAGTACACGGTCGCCCTTGACGATGCCGCGCGCGTCCAGCTCGCGCCCGAATCCGGCGGCGATCACGATGAGCTTCGTTTCGGACCACTTTACCATGCGGTAGCCGCGGCGCCAGGTGACGGCAATTTCGTCCGAGGAACGGAAGTACCCGAGAAGGGAATCGCCAGGCATTGCCCTGTGAGTGTCGCCTATTCCGGCGCGTATTGGGAATAGGG
>Ga0070733_10002544_pt1 | contig 12873 bp, 9 predicted proteins | sample Coa_R1_9_FD_66450 | JGI IMG/M metagenome (GOLD analysis project Ga0070733, IMG submission 66450) | Surface soil microbial communities from Centralia Pennsylvania, which are recovering from an underground coalmine fire - Coalmine... | ecosystem: Environmental > Terrestrial > Soil > Unclassified ... | reverse complement strand
GCGAGAGCGAGACGTCGAAGATGATGATCTCCCGTCCCGACACCGTGCATCTCGACCGCGCAGAGAACGAATCCGGTGCGGACCAGGCGCGGCAGAAACTTCCGGGCGACGTCTACACCGGCATCTGGTGGTACACGCGCTTTCCCAACCACTATTCCGGCGACGGCTCGGCGGCAACCAAAGAGCTGGGCGAATATCAGATGAAGTGGTGGATTGATTCGGTCGTAAAGGCGATCCGCGCGGTGAAGGGCGACGATGTCAGTCTGAAACTACAGAACGAGTTCTACGAAAAGAGCACGCATCCGCTGGATACGCAGCCGTGATGGAGCTGAAGCTAGGTCGTAGGTCTTGGGTGTTAGGTCTTAGACCCAAGACCCAAGACCCAAGACCCAAGACCCAAGACCCAAGACCCAAGACCCAAGACCCAAGACCCAAGACCCAAGACCTGCTTCCCTAAGAACTTCCGATCAACACTCCGGTTATAAACACCAGCACGCCGCCCAGCCCGACCTGCAGCGCGGCCGTGACCCAAGGTGTATCCATGTAGCGTTTGCGAATCCAGGTGATTACACCCAGTTCCGCCACGACGACCGCGCCCGCGGCCCACAGAGCCGCGCGGAAATCGTGAATGAGAAACGGCAGCGTGTGGCCAATGCCGCCCACCGAAGTCATCGCACCGCAAATCAAGCCGCGCACCCAGGGATGTCCGCGGCCTGTCAGACTGCCGTCATCGGACAAAGCCTCTGCGAACCCCATGCTGATGCCCGCGCCCGCCGATGCCGCCAGGCCCACCAGAAAAGCGTCCCAACTTTTGTGCGTCGCGAAAGCCGCGGCAAACACGGGTGCCAGGGTCGAGACCGAACCATCCATCAATCCCGCCAGGCCGGGCTGCACGATTTGCAGGACGAACAATCGGCGCTGCGCTACTTCTTCGTCAGCCTTCACATGGTCCGGCAATTTTTGCTTATCGAGCTCCTGCGCGCGCTCTTCGTGTTCGCGCTCTTCCCGGGCCAGATCGTCGAGCAGTTGCCGGATGCTCGCGTCCTGGGTTCGGCTTGCGGCCTTTTCGTAGAAACGGCGAGTCTCCACTTCCATGGTCGACGCCTCCTTGCGCACCGCCTCAATGCGCAGAGGACGCACCAGCCACAACGCCGGCCGCTCCACGAACCCACGGACGTCCCCACGTCGGATCAGCGGAATGTGCTCGCCAAATTTTTTCTGGTAGAGCTCGAGCAGGCGACGCCGGTGTCCGGACTCTTCCTCCCGCATGCCGTCAAACATTGACGCGGTCGCCGGATAGTCTGGCCGCAGGCCCTCGGCAAAGTCAGCGTACACGCGCTCATCTTCTTCTTCCAGCGCAATGGCCAGGGCGAGCACTTCGCGTTCGGTGAGGTCTTCGAACTTTTTCATGACGCCATAGCTTACAGGCCAGCGTGGGGCGGAGACAATCTGGAATTCCGATCAGATTTCCTACCCACGACATGTGGAACGCGGCGGTATCTCAATTGGCACTCAGGAAGCGAGGTCCGGACGCTGCTTCGATGCTACTATCCAGTTCATGACGCCGCGAAGGTCGCCAGGCCCGAAAAGCCCGAAGCGCCCGAAAAGGTCCCGCGCCCCGCGCCCTTCACCCGAGCTCGTAATCATTACGGGCATGAGCGGTTCGGGGAAGGCATCTGTGCTCAAGGCCTTCGAGGATCTCGGCTATTACTGCGTCGACAATCTGCCGGTCCAGCTCATTCCCGAATTCGCCGAACTGGCCGTGCAATCGAATGAGATTCGCCGCACCGCGCTGGTCGTCGATGTGCGCGAAGGCTCCAAGCTCGAGAAACTGCCCGGAATCCTGAAGTCGGTCCGGCGCATGATTCCGACGAAAGTCGTGTTCCTCGAAGCCAGCGATTCAGTCCTGGTCCGGCGCTTCAGCGAAACCCGGCGTCCGCATCCGCTGGGCACGGATTCGCCCGTGAAATCGGCGCTTAAGGCGGAGCGCCGTCACCTGGGCGCGATCCGCGCGCTTGCCGATTTTGTCATCGACACGTCGAAGTTCAATGTGCACGAATTGCGCGCTCACATCACCGAACGTTTCCAGGAACAATCGTCGGAGAAAAACATCTTAGTCTCGTGCGTGAGTTTCGGATTCCGCGAGGGCGTGCCCGAGGACGCAGACCTCGTTTTCGACGTCCGATTCCTGCCCAACCCGCATTTCGTCCCCGAATTTCGGCCGCTGACGGGGCGCGACCGGCGCGTAGCGAAATACATCCGTTCGTTTCCGCAGTCGCGCGAATTCATTTCACGCATTTCCGACCTGCTTATCTACTTGCTGCCGCACTACATTCACGAAGGCAAGAGTTACCTGACGATCGCGTTCGGCTGCACCGGCGGACAGCATCGCTCGGTCATGATTGCCGAAGATGTCGGCAGGCACCTTCGCAGCGCGGACTACCGAGTGAAGGTCGTTCACCGCGACAGCCCGAAGTAGCCCCATGTTCTCCTGTGTTCCCCCGTGTCCTCTGTGGTTAGCGCCTTTCGTAAGCGCCTGAAACGTCTTATTTCCAGCGACAACTCAAGTAGAATAAATCCTTGCACCCCATGCCCATTCGACCGGCAGCCAGCGATTGCGCCCTGCCCCGCGCGGGAGCCCCATGCGGCAACTGATGCGGCTGATTCGCTACGTGTTTCCGTTTCTGCTGCAACTATTGCCGGGCGTGTTTCTATTGGCCGGAGTCGGATTTCTGGAAGCATTCAGACTGGTCTTGCTGAAGCCGGTCCTCGATCGGGTGCTGAATCCCGCATCCGGCTCGGAGAATATTTTGTTGTTCACCATGCCGGCGAGTGGACAGCCCGTTTATCTTCAGCGTTTCGTTCCCACGCATTTTCACAACGCATGGACCATCGTTGCTTATGCCCTGGTTGCCTCCACTCTGCTGAAGGGCTTGTTCGACTACGTCGGCACTTATCTGGTGAACCATGCCGGTTTTGGCATGATTACCAACCTGCGCAATGACCTATACAACTCGGTCTTGCGGCGTTCGGCGGCTTTCTTCCAGAAGCACACTACCGGCACTCTGATCTCGACGATTATTAACGACATTGAACGCGTACAGTTCGCGATGTCGAGCGTGCTGGCTGAATTCCTGCAACAGCTGTTCACATTCATTTTCACCGGAGTTCTGGTGGTAATCGTGGGCCGGCAACTTGCCTGGGTGTTGCTGCTGTTTGTTCCTTTCATTGTTTTTTCGGCGGTGCGCATCGGCCGGCGGGTTCGGTCAACCACACGGCGCGGACAGGACCAATTGGCCGACGTGCAGAATATTCTTCACGAAACCATTACCGGCAACCGCATCGTCAAAGCCTTCGGCATGGAGTCATGGGAGGTGGCGCGCTTCCGGTCTGCCGCCCAGCGTCTCTTTCGCGCCAACCTGCGTTCCGTGGCAGCCGCTGCCATCAGTTCTCCGCTTATGGATACGTTCGGGGCGGTCGCAATCGCGCTGCTCCTGTTGTTAGGCCGGAGCCGCATCGCTCACAACGAATTCACGTTGGGCGCCTTTGTGACGTTTGTTGCTGCGGTCCTCGGTCTCTACAACCCGGTGCGCAAGTTCGCTGTTTTCAACAACAGCTTCCAGCAAGCGTTGGGCGCGTCATCGCAGCTCTTCACGTTCATGGATACGGAAGACGTCGTCGCCGAAAAGCCGGGCGCCAGGCCACTCCCACGCTTTACAAACAGCATCAAGTTCGACGGAGTTTGTTTCGCCTACGAGGATGATGGTGATGATGCTCGCGAGATCCTGCGCAGCATCAATCTCGAAGTTCGCCGCGGCGAGGTGCTCGCCATCGTCGGTTCCAGCGGCGCCGGCAAAAGCACTCTGGTACATCTGATTCCGCGCTTCTTCGATGTGACCGCCGGGCGCCTGTTCATCGACGGCTACGACGTGCGCGATGTCACGCTTGCCTCGTTGCGAGCGCAGGTCGGTATTGTCACCCAGGAGACGGTGTTGTTCAACGACACGGTGCGGAACAATATAGCCTACGGCCAGCCCCACGTTCCGCAGAAGGAAGTCGAAGCCGCGGCCCGCGCTGCCCTGGCGCACGATTTTATTCTTGCGCTGCCTTCCGGTTACGATACGGTGATTGGAGAGCGCGGCGTGCGGCTTTCCGGCGGCGAACGGCAACGATTGGCCATTGCGCGGGCGCTGCTGAAAAATGCTCCGATTCTGATTCTCGACGAGGCCACGTCCGCACTCGACAGTGAGTCCGAGTCGCTCGTGCAAGCTGCGCTGCACAATCTGATGACCGGCCGCACCGTGTTGGTGATCGCGCATCGCCTCTCGACCGTGCGCCGCGCCGACCGGATCGTGGTGATCGAGAACGGAACCATCGCCGACATTGGCGCTCACGAAGAGTTGATGACCAGGTTAGGCACGTATCGGCGGCTCTACGAATTGCAATTCGCCAATGCCGACGCTCCGAAAGCAGTAGCGGGAACTTAAGAACAGTTGCGGCCCCTATGCCCATACGATCGATGACAGGTTTTGCGCAAGTCAAAGGTGAAGTGCAACGCGAGAACGCGGAAGCGAGTTCGTCTAATGGACGGATGGCCTTCTCGCTTTCACTAAAATCGGTGAACCACCGCTTCCTCGATCTGCATTTCCGGCTGCCCTCCGGCACCGACGGCCTGGAGATGCAGCTTCGCCGCCTGCTGAAAGAGAAGATGGCGCGCGGGCACGTGGAGGTTACGCTCAGCCTGGAACGCAACTCGAGCGAAACATTCTCGTTGAACCGCGAGATTGTTGGCGGATACATTGCCGCGTTCCGCGCCGCCGCCGCAGAGTTCTCCCTGGCCACGGAGCCCGACCTCAACGCCGTCCTGAGAATTCCGGGCGCGCTGGATTCGGCCAACGATACTGCCGAAGGAGCGATTGAGGCAGCGGTCATGGCCCAGGTCAGCGAAGCCATGTCGCGGCTCAATCAGATGCGCGAAGAGGAAGGCCGTGGTATTGCCCGCGAACTGCGCGAGCGCATGGCGCATCTGGTCGAAGCCGGGAAGAGCGTTCAACAGCATCGCCGCGCCGTGTTGCAGAATTACAGCGAGCGTCTGCAGTCGCGCCTGCAGGAGTTGCTGGGCGCGACCGTCGACAAAGAACGAGTACTGCAGGAAGCCGCGCTGCTGGTGGACCGCAGCGACATTCAGGAAGAGCTGGTGCGCTTGGAAAATCACGTGCAGCATTTCCTGGGATTGCTCGATGCGGGCGGCGAGATTGGCAAGAAGCTCGACTTCCTTTTGCAGGAAATGAACCGCGAGGCCAATACTCTGCTGTCGAAAACATCCGGCCTGGCTGGGGAAGCGCTCAAGATTACCGAAGCAGGCTTGGCCATGAAATCGGAAATCGAGAAATCGCGCGAGCAGGTGCAAAACCTGGAATGAGCCCACACACGCCCATCGTCTACATCATCTCGGCGCCCTCCGGATCGGGGAAATCGACGCTCGTCAATGTATTGCTGGCGATCACTCCGTGTCTCGATTTTTCCGTTTCTTATACCACTCGACCGCTGCGCGGCAGCGAGCAAAACGGCAAACAATACTACTTCGTTTCCCGCGAAGAATTCGAGCAGATGATCGCTGCCGACGAATTCCTGGAACATGCCTTTCTCTACGGGAAGGACTACTACGGCACCGCGCGGCGGTTCCTGCGCGAGGCCGGGGAGAAGGGACACGATCTTCTGCTCGACATCGACGTGCAGGGAGCGGCGCAGATCAAACAAAAACTGCCCGACGCCGTCAGCATCTTTGTGTTGCCGCCCGACCGCAAGACGCTGGAATGGCGCTTGCGCAAGCGCGGCGAAGACTCGAACGACGTGATCGATCGCCGTCTGGAAGAGGCCCGTCGCGAGATTGAGAACTACGACAAGTACGACTTCATTCTGATCAACGACAAACTGGAGGAATCGAGCGACAGTTTGCAGGCCATCGTCGAGTCTGAGCGCGTGCGGCGGTCGGGGCAGGCGCTTTCCGCGGAAGAGAAACGAATCGTGGATCTGGCGGACCGGCACAGGCTCGCGAACGCCCGGCACAGGGTGCTGCCTATTCTGGCGTCCTTTCGTACCCCCCAGGCTTCGGCACGCCCGTAAGTTTCGCGGTATCATTTCTAGTAGCAGGATAGGGCCGTAACGCGGCCTGTCCTGCGGATCGCACAGATCGACGACAGACGCTCGACGCTCGGCATTCACGAGACTGCACAAATTGGTTGTCAAGGGAGAGTCGCAATGAAGTTGATCGAAGGCTTTGACAGCAACTACCGCTATATTCTGGTGGCGGCGCGGCGTGCGCGGCAACTCCAGTCCGGGGCGCCGCCCGTGGTCGACACCAACTCCCGCAAACCCTGCCGCATCGCGCAGGATGAAATCCGCGCCGGCAAAGTGAAATGGGAGATTCCCGACACCCGCACCGCCGCAGAGGCGGCCGGCGAGGCCCTCGACAAGGCGCTGGGCCAGGACTGAAGGAATTGTTGATTATTTGATTGCCGATTGCTGATTGAAAACCGGCGAAGTCGTAGTCAGCGTTTTTGGATCAACAATCAAAAATCATCAATCAACAATTATCAATATGAAGATCGCACTGGGCGTCACCGGCGGAATCGCAGCATATAAGGCAGCAGAAATTGTCCGCGCGCTGCAGGACCGTGGCATCCGCGTGCAAGTGGTCATGACTCGCGCCGCTCAGGAGTTCGTAAGGCCTCTCACCTTCGCCGCCCTCTCCGGAGAAAAAGTCATTACCGGAATGTTCTCGCCGGGCGAAGAGCACGAACCGAATATCGATTCCGCCATCGAGCACATCGCCGTCGCGCAAGCGATCGACGCCCTCGTCGTAGTTCCGGCGACGGCGGACGTTCTGGCCCACTTCGCCCAGGGGATCGCCAGCGACTTTCTCACCACTCTCTATCTCGCGACCACCGCGCCGGTCGTCGTCGCGCCCGCGATGAACGTCAACATGTGGAATCACCCGGCCACGCAATCGAATCTTCAAGTTCTCCGCCAGCGCGGCGTGAAGATTGTCGAACCCAGCGCCGGATATCTGGCGTGCGGCATGACCGGCCCCGGCCGTCTCGCCGAGAATGAAGCGATTGTTGCGGCCGTGCTGCAGGCGCTCGGTGCGTCTCAGGATTTAAGTGGCGAGACGATTCTGATTACTGCCGGGCCCACGCGCGAAAAAATCGATCCCGTCCGCTATCTTACGAACCGCTCCAGCGGTCGAATGGGATACGCCTTGGCCGAGGCAGCGTTGCGCCGTGGCGCGCGCGTTCTTCTGGTCAGCGGGCCCACGTCGCTCACGCCGCCCAGCGCCGTCGAAGTCACACGGGTCGAGTCCACCGAAGAAATGCATGACGCAGCGACCAAACTGCTTCCACAAGCCACCGTCGTCATAAAGACCGCGGCCGTCTCCGACTATCGCCCGAAGGCTACCGCTGGGCAAAAAATCAAACGCAAAGGTCCAATCAGCCTGGAACTCGAGGCTACGCCCGACATTCTGAAAGAACTTTCGCTCACAAAAACTACGCAGCTCGTCATCGGGTTCGCTGCCGAGACCGAAAATGTTCTGGAGAATGCGCGCCAGAAACTGGTCGCCAAAAACCTCGACGCCATCGTCGTCAACGACGTTTCGCGCGAAGGCGTCGGCTTCGATTCTGACCGCAACGCCGTCACCATCATCACCCGCGACGAAGTAGTCGAAGTTTCCGAGACCACCAAGTGGGAAGTTGCCCAGCGTGTCCTCGACCAGGTGGTCCGCCTGCGCCAGCACCGCAAATCGTTTGTGAAAGCCTGAGAGCGGTTGTCCGGCGCGACCCGTTATAATCTCTCTTTCGTCCACTCATGCTCCAGCTTCTCGATTCCGAGTTTCGCCGCGCCCTGGCCGAGCGTATTCGCTACTACCACGAATTGGGCATCTACGATTTTTACCGCCGCCAGCCGGTCGCGAGTTCAATCCCAGAAACACACTCCACAGTCCAGTCAGAAACGCGAGAGGAAATGCCCGCAAGAAAATCCTCAGTTGTCGCCAAGCTTGCCGATGAAACCCTACTGCAGGTTTTGACTCCGCATGCAGAGCAGACCGTGACCGATCCCGTTGCCGCGCTCAAACTGATCCGCGAAGACCTTGGCGACTGCACGCGCTGCAAACTGCACAAGCAGGGCCGCAAGCAAATCGTTTTCGGAGTCGGCAATCCGCGCCCCGAGTTAATGTTCGTGGGCGAGGGCCCCGGCGCCGACGAAGACACGCAGGGCGAGCCCTTCGTGGGCCGCGCTGGGCAGCTACTCAACAACATGATCAAGGCGATGGGCATTCGCCGAGAGGATGTTTACATCGCGAACGTCGTGAAGTGTCGCCCACCGGGCAATCGCACGCCCGAACGCGATGAGTGCGAAACCTGTTCTCCGTTTCTCATGCGGCAGATCGCGGTGGTCAAGCCCAAAGTCGTGGTTGCTCTGGGCGCGGTCTCGGCGAAGAATCTTCTGGCCATCAGCGCGCCCATGTCGGAACTCCGCGGCCGCTTTTACGATTTCACGCCCGCCGGCGCGCGCAGCAACGATCCCTCATGGCAAGGAACGAAGCTCGCGGTGACGTATCATCCCGCATTCCTTCTGCGCGATCCGCGTCAGAAAGGCGAAGCCTGGAAAGATCTGCAAATGGTGATGAAGTTCTTGGGGCTGAAGCCTCCGAAAAAAGATGAATAGCTGACTTCCCCGTGTCATGCCGAGCGCAGTCGGTCGTTCCCAAAGCGAACGACCGGCGGGGTCGAAGCATCCCGATTGCGCGAAAGACTCTTTGCCGCCACCCGACGCCTTCCACGCTGCGGTAGTTTATGCTTACAAGCAATGCCCGAATTCTGTGACGTCGCCGTCGCCGTCCCGCTGGACATGGCCTTCACCTACCGCATTCCCGCGGACGCCGCGCCAGTCGTGGGCGGGCGCGTGCTGGTCCCGTTCCGACAGCAACGCATGACAGGCATCGTCGTCGAGCTGCACGACCGCAAGCCCTCCGTCACAACGAAATGCATCCTCAGCGTACTCGATCCTGCGCCCGTCCTTGACGAGCAACTGTTGCGCCTCGGTCGCTGGATCGCCGATTACTACCTCGCCCCGATCGGTGAAGTCTTCCGCACCATGCTGCCGCTGAGCGCCGAGTTCAAGCGTTCGATCGGTTATCGCATAACGGAAGACGGACAGATGGCGCTGCACTCGGCGAGCATGTCAGGCTCGTCGGCGCGTTCTCGCCGAACACCGGAAGAGCAAGAAGCTGAGATCCGCGTGCTCGACTATTTAGCGGGGAGCGAACTCGGGGATGTTACCGCGAATCTCGTGCGAGAGGAACCCCTTCGCTCCGCCGCACGCGCGTCGAAATCCATCCTCACTGGAATGGTCCGCAAGAAATGGCTGATGCGCGAGGACGTTTCTGCGGCGCAGGATGCAACACGAACAACGAAAATCGCAGTTTTGAAGTTCGCGGAGGGGAAATTAAACGACAACCAGCGAATCCTGATCGACACTCTGACCGCGTCCGGAGGCAGAGTCCCGCTGGAGACTCTGCGCTCACTCGAAATCCCGCGTAGTACTCTCGGAACTCTGGTAAGGCGTGGCTTGGTCGAAATCGTCGAAGCTCCGGCGGATTTCAGCGTATCGCGCACCAAGCCGCGATCCGCTCCTTTCGAATTCGAATTAAATTCCGCGCAGCAATCCGCACTCATCAAGCTGCGAGAGAGTGTTGCGGCACGCAAATTTTCCGGGATGCTGCTGCACGGCGTCACCGGCTCGGGCAAGACCGCGGTTTATCTCGCCGGCATGCGCGGAGTGCTGGAGGCTGGACGTTCGGCCATCCTGCTCGTCCCCGAGATCGGCCTCACGCCCGCCGTTGCGGCTGACCTGCACCAGATTTTCGGCGACGAGGTCGCCATCCTGCACTCCGCGCTTTCCGACAAAGAGCGCGCCGAGCAATGGCATCGCATAAAGCGCGGAGACGCACGCATGGTGGTCGGCACGCGGTCGGCAGTGTTCGCGCCGGTAGCCGACTTGGCGCTGATCATCGTCGACGAAGAGCAGGACTCCTCGTACAAGCAGGAAGAAACGCCGCGCTACCACGCCCGCGACGTTGCCGTGATGCGCGCAAAAATGGCGAACGCCGTTGTCGTGCTCGGTTCGGCAACGCCGTCGCTGGAGTCTTATTTCAACGCGAAGAAGAATAAGTATGCGCTCGTCGAATTGCCTGACCGCGTGGAACAACGGCCGCTTCCGGAAGTCGAGATCATCGACATGCGCCAGGAGTTTCAGGAAACCGGCCACGAGCAGGTTATTTCGCGAAAACTGGGCGCCGAAATCAAAGATCGGCTCGAGCGTAAAGAGCAAGTCATGGTGCTGCTCAATCGACGCGGATATTCCCCCGTCGTTCTCTGCCGCACTTGCGGCAAAAAGCTCGAATGCCAGAACTGCGCCATCGCGCTCACCCATCACAAGCGTGAGCACAAAATGGTCTGCCACTACTGTGGCTTTGCGGCGCCCGTACCGAAAGTGTGTGTGCACTGTGGCAGCGAGTATGTTTATTTTCTCGGTACGGGCTCGGAGAAGCTGGAGGAACTACTGCACGGCATGTTCCCGCGGGCACGCATCGCCCGCCTCGACCGCGACACCGTTCGCGGCCACGAAGATTTCGAGCGTACGCTCAACGCCCTAAATGAAGGCGAACTCGATCTGCTCGTCGGTACGCAGATGATTGCCAAGGGCCACGACATTCATGGAGTGACGCTGGTGGGAGTGGTTGGAGCAGACGCCGCCCTCGGCATGCCCGACTTCCGCGCCGCCGAACGCACATTTCAGTTGCTCACCCAAGTTGCCGGGCGCGCCGGACGCGGCCAGACCCCTGGCAAAGTTCTGCTGCAGACCTATTTTCAGGATCACTACGCGGTGCAGTATGCCGCGCACCATGACTTCGCCGGCTTTTACGAAAAGGAATTGCAGTTCCGCAGTTGGATGCACTACCCGCCTTACTCCGCGCTGGCCAACGTCCTGGTGCGCAGCGACAACCTCGATGATGCCCTGCAGTGGTCGGGAACGCTGGGGAAGTGGTTCGACTCTACTCGCCACGAGGGCGTACGCGTTCTTGGCCCGGCCGCCGCGCCCATTATGCGATTGAAACGCGACTATCGCTACCACTTCGTGCTCAAGTCACCCAGCCGGGAAAAACTGAACACCACCTTGCGCGCGATGCTGGCCTACGCCACGCAACAGAAGATTCCACGCACGCAGGTGATTGTCGATGTGGACGCGCTCTGGTTAATGTAGGAATTGTACGGCTAGCGCGAACCAATCCTTCCTCGAATCACCGTCACCGACGCGGCGGGCAAGTCATATAACGTGTCCTTCGCCGCATTTTCCTTCGAGCGCGCAATCGGGCCGTCCGGTTCGGCCCAGCCCTTGGTGTACGCGACAATCGTGTGCTCCGCCGCATGCTCAGCGTGCGCCATGAACCGCGTGTGCGCCGGATGCCACTGATATTGCGCACTTCCAAACGTCGACATTTCAACCCGACCGGAAAAGCTTTCCGCCGACTTTCCTTGAAACGTGATCCGCACCTTGTGCGCGGCCTGCTGATCCCGATTCACCAGCATCAGCGACCACTGACCATCCGGCCGCTTCACCGCGTACGCAGTAACCAGTTCACGACCCGCGCCGTCCTCAACATCGCCCTTCGCCGAATACACCTGATGCTCGCCGCCATCGGGCTGCACCCACTCCAGGTTCAGAAGCTGAGCGACGAAGTACTGCGCCAGCGGCTGCTGAATTTCATAGTTGCCATTAATGGTGAACATACCGAACGTTCCCGGAGAGCTGTTGCATCCCGGCTCCATCTGCAAGGGCAGGTAATGAAAGAAATAGACGGCGTTCCCGCCCGCGTTCAGAAATGATCCGATGTAATCCGCCAGCCAGACTCCGGAAAACATATCCTCATACGTTTCGCTCGCGCCCGACGACAGATTGCCTTCGGTGATGAACATCGGCATGCCGGCCGGAATGCCGTCGTCGTGCCACACCTGCATGATGTGACTGACCACCTCAGGCTCGTCGTAGAGCACGCCCCACGGAGTGCGGCACGGATCGTATGGATAGTGTTCGAACGAGAAAAATGCGAGGTCGTTCATGCGTCCATGCTGCTTCAAATAATCGACGAAACGTCCGAGCCATGAAACCTTTCCATTTGCATCGGGCCACACTTCAATGTCGCGATTCACTCCCTGAAACGAAGGGCCGCCCAGCTTGAGCGTGGGGTCGATTTTGTGCAGCGCCGTCGCCCATTGTAGGTACAACGCGGCGTAGTCTTCCGGCAGCATATATTGCCCGTCGGCCTCTTCGCCCATCTCGACGTATGAAACCGGATAGCCGCGCCTCTTCACATACGCAATCTCCGCTGCGGAATTCTCCGGCGTCTCATAGAGCATAGCCACCGGAATCATTGCCGGCAAGCCACGGGTCACGCCGCTGGTGAAGAACAAATCGAATCCCATCTGCGCCTGTGTGGTCGAACCCTGATCTGACGGCTCGTGCCACGAATCCACTGAGGAGCAGTAAGTTGTCGTCTGCTCCTGATCCGCAGTGTGCCGCAAAATGTCGTGAAACGCGCCGTCCTCGGTTGTCGTGCCGAGATAGATCTCACGGATCGCATAGCCCACGCAATTCCGCGGATCGCTCGGTCCATCCGCATCGCAGGTGTTCGACGATTCGGTCATCCAGATGCGCACGAACCTCACTGGCACGGCGCTCCCGGTCAGCCGAATCGTTTCCGTCGAGCCTGTTCCCTGGTTCACCGCTCCCTGCAAAAATGTCTGCCACACG
>Ga0070733_10002543_pt1 | contig 12873 bp, 12 predicted proteins | sample Coa_R1_9_FD_66450 | JGI IMG/M metagenome (GOLD analysis project Ga0070733, IMG submission 66450) | Surface soil microbial communities from Centralia Pennsylvania, which are recovering from an underground coalmine fire - Coalmine... | ecosystem: Environmental > Terrestrial > Soil > Unclassified ... | reverse complement strand
TCGATACCAAGCAGACGAAACGTCCTGCCGCCGACCTGGATACGGCCTTCGAGGACCGGCGATACCGGCCAGCCGGCGCGGCGGAGCTCGACAAAAAGTTGCTGCGAGAAAGCAACGCCGTTGCGGGACACCAGCGTGGCAGTACGGACCCCGCCGAACGCGGCGGCCGCCCGATCGTAGCTGGTCCGCGCCTGCAGGTTCAGCGCCTGCACCCCGCTCCACAGCGCGATCGCCGAGGCGAGGCCGATCATAAGCGTTGCGAACTGCATCGGATGCCGCCGCCAGTGACTGAGCAGCACGGCCAGAATCCAGATGGGCCGCCTCACGCGATCAATCCTGCGCTGAGGTGGATATGACGATCCAGCGTCGCGGCCAGCCGGGTCGAATGGGTCACCATCAGAAGGCCGCAGCCGGTTTGTGCGACAAGGTCGCGGGTGAGCGCCAGCACATCGTCGGCGGTCGCTTCATCGAGATTGCCGGTGGGCTCGTCCGCAAGCAGGAGCAAAGGCTTGACCGCCAGCGCCCGGCCGATCGCGACCCGTTGCTGCTGGCCGCCGGACAGTTGTTCGGGATAGCGGTCGAGGAGGCCTGCCAAGCCCAGCCGTTCCGCAAGCTCGTTTTGCCAGGCTGCGTCGTGGCGTCCGGCGATGCGGGATTGGAAAGCCAGATTGTCCCGCACGCTCAGGCTCGGGATCAGGTTGAACTGCTGGAAGACGAGACCGAGGCGATCGCGTCGCATCGCCGCAAGGCCCGCTTCGTTAAGCTGCGAGACCGATGCTCCGGCAACATCGATCTCGCCGCCATCGGCGCGATCGAGTCCCGCGACCAGATGCAACAGCGTGCTCTTGCCGCTGCCGGATTCGCCGGTCAGCGCGACCCGCTCGCCGGCCGCAATCTCCAGATTGACCCCGCGCAGAACGGCTATTCGCTCGCCGGCCGCCGAATAGGCCTTGGTCAGGTTGCGAACGCTCAGCACGATCTCCTTATCAGCCGTCATGCGACGCGATGCACCCTCAATAACCTCTTCAATGGCTGTTCAGCATAGCAATACCACAGCCGGAGATCACGGCCCCGAATGCAACGGCGACACGATCGTGATGGTGGGCTTTCGATAGAGGCTGTGGCCAAGGCCGCGCTTAAGACACCGATTTGGCCGCCTGCCCGGACGGGCTGCTTTTCGGGTTTCGCTCGGTCGCAAGGGCCAACAGGACCGTGAGCACCATAAACACGACCGAGGTGCCGAATACCCAGTGCGGCAGGTTCTTGTCCATGATCCAGCCAAACAACAACGGGCTGATGATGCCGCCGATATTGAAGCCGGTGGAGACGATGCCGAACGCCCGGCCGGCGGCGCCTGGAGGGGCGGCATTGCGGACCATCATGTCGCGCGAGGGGGCGATCGTGCCGCCGAGGAATCCGGCCAGCGCCATCGCGACGGTCAGCAGTAACGGCGGCAGACTGGTGGTCGCCACAATCAGCAGGATCACGGCATTGATCGCAAAGCAGGCGGCTGCGACCTGGCCGTGACGCTCGGTCAAGTCGGCGAGAAATCCGCCCGCCAGAACGCCTATCGCGCTCGCGCCGAGATAGGCGGTGAGCGCAAGATTGGCGGCGGAGAAGGTCGCGCCATATCCGCTCATCATCGCCACGACACCAAAATTGGCGATGCCGGCGTTGGACAGGCTGAGCAGCAGGAAGAAAATCGTCAATACGACAAGCGCTGGCGTGATGACGTTTTGCCTGGGTGGGTGGGCGCTGTTTGTTTTTCGATTCGTGGTGCCGGCATCGGGAATGCCGGCACCGAGAAGAAAAAGAGCCACCAGCGGGCCGGTCGCGCCCGCCGCGATCAGCGCGCCATGGCCACCGACGGTGGCCACCAGGCCTGCCACGATCGCAGGCGCCACCGCGCCGCCAAGAAATCCGGCAAAGGTGTGAATCGAAAATGCGCGGCCCATGCGCGCCTCGTTCATATGCGCCGAGAGGATCGCATAATTGGCGGGGTGGTAGACACTATTGGCCAATCCCAACAGCGCGGCGCTGACGAGCAGTGAAGGATAGCTCAGGTGCAGGCCGAGTGCGATCAGCGCGGCGCCGCCGAGGCAAAGGCCGATCAGCAGAATTTTTCGCGCGCCGAGATGATCCGCGACATAGCCGATCGGGGCCTGGGTCAGGCCGGAACTCACGGCAAAAACCGTCAACGCGAAACCGAGTTCGACATAGCCGACATTGAGCTGCTGCTTCAGGAACGGAAACAGCATCGGCAGTACGAAAATATGAAAATGGCTCACCCAGTGGGCGACGGATATCGCGCCCAGCGTGCGGAACTGTTCGTCCTTGACGGCCTGTGGTGATCTCGCATGTTGCGGTGCGGCCAGAATATCGGCCATCTCGGGCATTTCCTCGCTTTTGTGCGGGAAAATATCGGCCCTTCCGGTTACTTGTCCATGAATATGGCTGCATGGCAGCCCTTGGAGAGCGGTTGCCAAGACTTTCTTGGATCTCGGAAAGGCTTCTCGCCACTCAAAGCGGTTGATCGTCTTCGCTATAGCGGTCCTGCTTGGGTGTCGCGATGTCGCCGTCTTCGACGTCATCGTCGTCTTGGGGCGCAGGCTCTGGCTTGCGTGGTTTGCCGCCGACCTTGCCCGGAGGTTGCTCTTGCTTGCCGGCTCCGCTCATGTCGTGCTCGTTGGTTGGTTCGTTTCATCCGATCAGAACGTCACGCCGGCCTTTAGCATGAAAGTGCGGCCGGGCAGCGGGTAGGCGCTGAATGCTCCCGGCGTGAACGCGCTCGCGATCGCGTAGTCATAATATAACACGTTGAATACGTTATTCGCGCTCAATGACCAGTAGTATCTGTCAACCGCGCCGCTTAACTTCAAATCGACCGTCGTGCTGGCCGGAATCAGCGGCTGGACATTCAGTTGGTCGTTGTCCATGCGGCGGCTGCTCCAGTATCGCACCGTTGCATCGGCGACGAGGTATTTTTGCCAGATGTTCCAGCTGACGCCGGCGTTGGCGGTGTAACGCGACACCAGGGGAATGTCATTTCCGGTAAACTGGCCTTCGCGGAATATCGCGCGCGTATAGGCGAAACCGGCACGCAACAGCACGGTGTCGCTGGCGCGGTAAGTTACGCCCGTTTCAGAGCCGTAACGCCGCGTCGGGTCGAGATTATAGTCGATGAAATTGACCGGATCGAAATGGATCTCGTTGGTGAGGTCCATGTTGTAGAAGCTCGTCTGCATCTCGAACTTGCCGGCTTTGACGCGGAAGCCGGCTTCGACGTCGGTTGACGTCTGCGTCTTCAGGTCAAACGAGCGGGGCACTGGATTAAACATCGAATCGAAGATCGGTGAGGCTCCGACCCTCTCGTCAACGTTAGGTGTGCGAAACGCGCTGGCGGCACGGCCGAACACCGAAAACACGTCGTTAAACCGGTGCTCGATTCCGACGTGCAGGGCGTGATTCACTTCGCTGCTGTTGAGCGGGCTAATCTGATTTTCGCCAAAAAATCCGGGCGCTGCCGGATTCAGCAGGTCGTTGGCGGTTACGCTGGTTTGCTGTATGCGCGCGCCGTACGAGAAGTCGGTGGTCGGGAGGATGCCGATGGTCTGCTGCCAATAGAGGCCGAGCGTCTTTTGCGTCAAGTCATAGACGTCGAGCGGCGGCACACCCTGAAGCTCGCTTCGATTGGAATGATAAGTCGCATCGTAATAGTCGATGCCGGTGAGGATGTTTGAGGGCAGTCCAAGGATCGGATTTTTGATGCTCAAGCGAGGCGTCAGCGACCACGTCGTCAGTGTCGTATCGACGTAACTGGCGTTGAAGTCTTCCAATGGAAGGCTGCCGAAGAAGCCGGCCTGCTGCCTTTTTTGGCGCACGCCGCCGTCGACGATGAGTTCGCCTCCGTTCCAGAGCGTCTTGGTGAACCCGGCGGTCGCGTTGGCGCCTTGTTTGTTGGCGTAGTCCAGCGGCGTATCGGTGCCGGTGCGGTCGGTGACGAGTTCGTTGATTCCGGCGGATGGGTTGACCAACCTGCCGCCCGGCAATCCGAGCTGCTGGTTGTCGCCGGACACGTTGAAGAATGCGGTGAAGTCGGATTTGGTATATCGGATTTCTCCGAAAGCATTTTGCTGGGCGAGCGAGTTGTTGGTCCGATATCCGTCGGAGCTCACGCCGTTCGCAAAAAACGAACTGGACCATGCGCCCTGGTTCGCCGTGGCCGAGACCGATCCCTGACTTTGATTGAACGACCCGAAGCCGCCCTCGGCGCGAATCGAGAACGGTGGGGCGTTCGTTGCGGTCTTGGTGATGATGTTAATGACGCCGCCGACGGCGTTGTCGCCGTAGAGCACGGCGCCGCTATTGCCCCGTGTGATCTCGATCCGCTCGATCGAATCGCGCGGGATCGTCGACAAGTCGACGCCGGCCAGATCGACGTCGTTGACCCGGCGGCCGTTGATCAGCACGAGGGTATTGGCGGTGGCGAATGCGCCAAAACCCCTCACGTCGACATTGGTCTGTGCTCCGTTTACGCCGCCATACAACGTCGTCAGTTGCACGCCGGGCGTCTGGGCAATGATCTCCTGGATGGTTTGCGCCGGCGAGCGTGCGATATCCTGTGCGGTGATAACGGTCGATGACGCGCCGACAATGCCGTTGAACTGCCTGACAGGCACGTCGCTGTTGGGTGTGCCGCTGGCCCCGCCATTGGGCGTACCGTTGGAATTGTCCGTCGTCGCGACATTCGGCGCTGCGCGTCGAGAGCCTGCCCCATCGTCACTCAGCGGCTTGGCCCGGGTCTGGTTCGGGTCGGGTGGCGGGCTGACCTGGACGGGCGGCAGTTGATCGGGGGAAGCTTGCTGCGCTTGGGCGGCAGGAATGGCCAATGGAAATAGCGGGATCAGCACAGTGGACGCGAGCCACAGACTGCGCCGGGCACAGGCTTCGGTGATAGAACGCATGGTCGGACCTCGGTGTGACGTCAGTGGTACGTCACAGCGAACGAAGTCTCACCATGCTGCCCCCAGCCCAGTGAAGCTAATGCCTGTACTCCCCGACCGGCATCCTCGCGTGTGACCACGTATGACGGCAGGTCTCCTGGCTCGCGGGTCGTTACCTTTCGTCGCCTTCCCGGGACCGAGTTTCCCAGTGGCATGTGACGAAAGATTCATCGCTTACAGTTGCGGGGGCAGCCGCGGCTTTGGAGGATTCTCTCCTCACCGCATTCCCTCTTGATCCTCGTGAGAGGAACCGTCGGGGCCATCTAGGAGGGTGCCGGCGAAAGAGTCAATGCCGGGCGCCGGGTGGCGCCATAGCGGTACGCATTTTGTTCGCACGCTGTCTCCTGCTCGACACGGCCGCTTGTACCAGCCCTTTTTCGCTGTATGAGCATAGGCCTTGGTATAGGCCTGGGCGACGAAAACATCGTGCTCTTTGGACGTGATGGACGTGTGATGAGCGGTGCGAACGTATTGGCGGGGAGCGCTGGCGAAGCGCGCTGGCGAATCAGCGTGACGGCAGCGCTGTTCGTTCTGGTCATTGCGCTGTCTCTCACCTCGCTCGGCATCGGGGCGGTGCGTCTTTCGCCATGGGCCGTGGTCGATGCCCTGTTCGGCGGCGGCACCGACGTCGCGCAGGTGATTGTCCGCGAGATCCGGCTGCCGCGTGCCGTGTTGGGCGTAGCGATCGGTGCGATGCTTGGCCTTTCCGGCGCGGCATTGCAGGGTCTGTTACGCAATCCGCTGGCGTCGCCGTCGCTGTTCGGCGCCCCGCAATCGGCGGCGCTCGGCGCCGTATTGATTATCGCGCTCGGCCTCGCCGATGTGAGATCTTACGCGCTACCGTTGGCCGCGATCGCTGCCGCCTTCCTGTCGGTCTTCATGCTTCTCGCCATCGCCGGGCGCAATGCCGGGCTCCTGATTCTGATCCTCGCGGGGCTCGCATTGTCGAGCCTCGCGGGCGCGGCAACGGCGCTGGTGATGAATTTGTCGAGTAATCCGTTTCTGGTGATCGAGATCACATTCTGGCTGCTCGGCTCGCTGGATGACCGCAGCTTTCGTCATGTCGCGTTGGCGCTGCCCTTTATCGTCGCCGGCGCGATCATCCTGCTCAGTCAGCGTAACGCTTTCCGCGTGCTCAGCCTCGGCGAGGAGACCGCGCAAAGTCTCGGCGTCGATGTCGCCCGCTTGCGGTTGTGGGTGATTTCCGGCGTCGCGCTCGGCGTCGGCGGGTCGGTCGCGGTGTCCGGCACCATCGGCTTCATCGGTCTCGTCGCTCCGCATCTGATGCGGCCTCTGATCGGGCAAGATCCGGCGCGGCTGCTGCTGCCAAGCGCGCTCACCGGCAGTGCGTTGCTGCTCGCCGCCGATATCGCCGTGCGTATCATTCCCTCGACCAGCGACATCAAGGTTGGCGTGCTGACCTCGATCATCGGCGTGCCGTTCTTTCTCTACCTCATCATGCGCGAACGGCGTTCATTGGGCGGGGGCGTCGCATGACGGGGCAGGCTTTCCTGACCGCGCAAGGTCTGAGCGTGCGGCTCGCCGGCAGGACCGTGCTGCGCGATGTCTCGCTTGGCTTGTCCAAGGGCCATCTGGTCGCGCTGGTCGGGCCCAACGGCGCGGGAAAAACCACACTGATGCGCGCGCTGGCAGGGCTCGTGCCCTCCGAAGGCACCGTTCATGTCGGAGGCGACGTTTTGTCGGCGCTGGCGTTGCGGGAGCGCGCGCGTCGCTTTGCCTATTTGCCGCAAGGCCACGTCGTCCATTGGCCATTGCCGGCGCGCGATATTGTCGCGTTGGGGCGCTATCCTCATGGCGCAACCGACCCCGCGCGTCTGACGCCGAAGGATGCGGAAGCCGTGACGCGGGCGATGCGTGCCGCCGACGTGACCGATCTCGGCGAGCGCCCGGTCACGGAATTATCCGGCGGCGAGCGCAGCCGGGTGGCGCTGGCGCGGGTGTTCGCGGTCGAGGCGCCGGTCATTCTCGCCGACGAGCCGACGTCGTCACTCGACCCGCGCCATCAGCTCGATGTCATGGAAACGCTGCGCATGGCGGCCGATAGCGGCACGCTCGTGATCGTGGTGACCCACGATCTCGGCCTGGCCGCGCGATTTGCCGATACCGTACTGGTGTTGTCGGAAGGCCGGCTGGTGTCACAAGGTAATGCCAGCCAGGCGTTGACGGATCGGGTGATGGCTGATGTTTTTCGGGTCAGCGCCTATCGCGCCGAATATCGGCGGGAAGCGGTGATCGTGCCGTGGGACAAAAATTCGGACAAAAATCCGGAACCGTCCGTATGAGCCGGAGGGCGGGGGCAGCGCTTGCCGCACGGTGCATCATTTTATGGTGCATCGTGTTGCCAGCAAAGACTTCGGCCGCGGACTTGCCTCATATCGCGTCGATGAATCTATGCACGGATCAATTGTTGATCTCGCTCGCCGACCCCGAACAGATTCTGGGCCTCAGCCGTTACGCGCGCGAGCGCTTCGAATCTTTCGCCGCCGACGATGCCAGGAAATTTCGGATTCTGTCGGGCGGCGCGGAAGATATTCTTCTGCTCCATCCGGACGTCGTGGTCGCCAGCCTTTACGACAAGCGATCAACGCGGGAGCTGTTGAAGGAAAAGGGGCTTCATCTCGCTGAGTTCGCCGTGCCGCGCAATCTTGACGAGGTCAAGGCGCAGATTATCGAAATGGGCGATCTCGTCGATCACCCCGACCGTGCCAGCGCCGAGATCGCGCGGCTGGACGATGCGATCGCGCGAGCGCGCGAGACGGTGTCGCAGCATCGCTACAAGGTGTTGCCGTTGTCGCGGCGTGGCTGGGTGTCTGGCAGCGACAGCCTGCTCAGCTCGCTGCTGGCCGAGACCGGACTTTTCAATGCGGCCGGCGACCTCGGGATTACCTTCGGCGGTTATGCCTCGCTCGAAGCCATCGTGAACTTGAAGCCTGATTTCATCGTGGTTGCGGATGCGAGCGAGCGTGCCGAGGACGACGGTCACGCTTTCCTGCTGCATCCTGCGCTGGAGCGGCTTTATCCGCCGTCGCGGCGTATCGTGATTCCAGAGCGGCTGACGGTATGCGGCGGCGTGATGATCGCTGATGCGCTGGATCGGCTGGTCAGCGAGTTGAAGCGGGTTGAACGGTAAAGAGCGTAACGTTTTTGAGCGAAGTGGGAGCCGGTTCGCGTCAAGAAAACGCGTCAAAACAAAGATCAGCCCGTCAGTACCGGCCCTCCTGCCTTCTTCCAGGCGTCGATGCCGCCGGCGATGTGGGCGGGAGTTGCCAGCCCCGCTTCTTTCGCCGCGGCTACCGCCATCGCCGAGCGCTCGCCATAGGCGCAGAAGAAAACGATGCGCCGCCCGGTCGCGGTCGCGACTTCGCGCAACATCCCGCCGGGCTTAAGGCTGTCGCCGATTGCGGGATACGGCGCGTGCAGCGCGCCGGGCAGGGTGCCATGCTTGGCGCGCTCGGCTACCTCGCGCAAGTCGACCAGCAGAATGTCAGGACGGCCGAGACTTTCGATCGCCTCGCGCGCGGTGAAAGCCAGCCCCTGCTTGGCCAACTCATCCTGATGCAGGCCGACATGTATGTTGGCCGGCACCGCGACATCCATCATTTTGGGATTGGGCAATTTCAAATTGTTCATCAGCTCGACATATTCATCGACCGAGCGCACCTGCAGCCGCGGATTGTAGCGCTTCTCCTCGCCAATGGTGGAGACGGTATCGCCCTTATAGTCGTGTGCGGGAAACACCATGGTTTCGTCCGGAAGTTTCAACAGCCGGTTGAAAATCGACTCGTATTGCGCCCGCGCGCTGCCGTTCTGGAAATCGGTACGGCCGGTGCCGCGGATCAGAAGCGTATCGCCGGTGAAAACCCGGTCTCCCATCAGATAACTGTAGGAATCGTCGGTGTGGCCGGGCGTGTACATCACATCGAGAGTAATGCCTTCGATCGTTACCTTGTCGCCGTCGGCGACCCGCATCGCCACGACGTCGGCCTTGGTCTGCTCGCCCATGATGGTGACGCAGTGGGTGCGGTCGCGCAGCTCGCCGAGCCCGGTCACATGGTCGGCGTGCAAATGCGTATCGACGGCCTTGACCAGTTTGAGGTCGAGTTCGCGCAGCAACTGGCAATAGCGGTCGACCCGCTCCAGCACGGGATCGAGGATCATGGCCTCGCCACCCGCGCGGCTTGCCAGGAGATAGCTGTAGGTACCGGAGACGCTGTCGAACAGCTGACGAAAGATCATAGCCGTGAGATCCTTGAACCGATTCCTTGATCGTATCATGCCGAGGAAAATGGCGCAGCAGAATGGCTTTATCCCGGCTCCAGGATGCCGGGATTGCCGGTCACGCCCCGCAGCGCAACATTGTTAGCTGAGGGGTTGAGCGGCTTGCCACTCCCGAGATGCTTGGCAAGAACGTCCCACACCGGTACTCCCTGCTGGGCGTTGACGGCGGCCCAACCGGCGACGGTGTAGCGCTTGCCAGGCTCGATCGCACGGCCTCTGTCGAGCTTCAGGTCGGAAATTCGTCGCCCGATTTTTTCCGAAGGCGTGCAGCTATAGCTGAGCCCGGCGATCCGGACCATGTCGCCACCCTGCTGGTAGTAGGGATCGGGATTGAAGAGATTGTCGCAGATGTCTTCGAGTGTGTTCTTGATCTCGGTGCCGGTCAGCCTCGAGACATAGGTTTCCGGATAGGTGATGGCGCTCTCCGCCAGCACGTCTTCCATCGTCAAGGGCTGGTTCGGCAGGAAACTCGTGCCCCAGCGAAAGCCCGGCGACAGCGCGATTTCGGTATCGAATTCGCGGCGTAGCGCGCCGCAGATCAATTGATCCACCGTGCCCGTGAAATTGCCGCGGCGATAAAGCAGGCGATCGGTGGTAACGATCTTGCCGCTCCATGAAGCTACATAGGGGCTACGAACTTTATCGATCAGCGCCGCCATCGCGGCATCCGCTTTCAATAGCTCCGAAAACACCGGAAACAGGCGGTACCGAACGTCCCGCACGCGGCCGTTGTCGAGGTCGAGATCGAGCACGCCGAGGAATTTGCCGTTCGAGCCAGCGTTGGTAACAAGCGTGGTGCCGCCTGTATTGGCGACCGCGATGGCTTGCGGAATCGCATCATGGGTGTGACCGCCAAGAATAACGTCAAGGCCGCGCACGCGGCTCGCCAGTTTGAGATCGACGTCCATGCCGTTATGCGACAACAGCAATACCGCGTCGGCCTTCTCGGTAGAACGAAGATTGTCGATCAGCGTTTGCAATTCCTGTTCGCGAATGCCGAAGGTCCAATCCGGTGTCAGCCGTTTCGGATGCGCGATCGGAACGTAAGGAAATGCTTGCCCGATCACCGCGACACGGTAACCGCCGACCTCCTTTACGGTCGCCGGTTTGAACACGCGGCCTGAAGCGGGGTCGAAAGCCTTGGCGCCGTTGAATGCGGCTTCGTCGGTCAGAAAAACATTTTGCGCCAGGAATTCGCCCTTGAAGCGCTCGAGATTGCTGCGCAGCGTCTCTTCGCCATAAGTGAATTCCCAATGCCCGGTCATCGCTTCGACGCCGAGCAGGTTGGCTGCCTCAATCATGTCGGCGCCGCGCAAGGTGTTGGCAAGGCCAGTGCCTTGCCAGGTGTCGCCGCCGTCAAGCAGCAGAGCGCGCTGCGGTCCCACTTCGTTGCGCAACCGGTCGATCAGGGTTTTCAGATGCGCAAAGCCGCCGAGCTTGCCGAAGCGGCTTGCAGATTTCTCGAAATCGAGCGAGGTGAAAGCGTAAGCAGCGGCGCTCTCCGCCTTGATGCCGAAGCGGTCGAGAAAGGCGCGCCCGACGAGATGCGGCGGCTGTCCGGCCATCGAGCCAAGGCCGAGATTGACGCTCGGCTCACGAAAATAACCGGGCAGGAGCTGCGCATGGGTATCGGTGATGTGCAGGATGCGGGCGTTGCCGAAGCGTTCGAGATCGTAAACGCCACCCTCCGCGCCGCGCGCGAGGCGCGGCAGGCCGCCGGAGAGCGCTATGGCGCCCGTGAGTTTGAGTAGTTCCCGGCGACGGATGGTCATGGTCGGCATTGCGCCATTTTCAAGCCTTTAGCGTATCTGAAGATTCTTCCAGGCGTCCTTTTCGCTGGTCGCCTGGAAAATCGAAGCCTTGGCCAGCGCTTCGGCCTCTTTCGCGGCGGCAATCGCCGTCTCGAAAGCTTGTTTCTCGGCGGCTTTCCTGGCGTCAGCGAGAGCGGCTTCGGTTGCGAGCCATTGGTTGCGCAAGCGGCCAGCCTCCTGTTCAGCGGTGTCTGCTCTGGCGTAAGCCGATCTGAAGTCGGCCTCAGGGGTTGCGGCAAATGCTGTGCTGCCGATTGATGAGAGAGGCGCGATCAAACAAATGATTCGTAGCCGAGCTTTCGATGGATTTCTCATGGCCGAGAACCCGGTCCGGAAATCGGCAAACCGTTGCTGACATACGACAGAAAATATTCGAGATCGCGATATTCTTCGGCTTGTGGTTCAAGCGGTACGCCGCGTACCTGGCTGTTGCAGGTAATGAAGCGCCGGCCTGTGGTACCCATGCCGCCCCATTCCGAACGGTAGATCGGCATGGCGTTGAGAATCCCGAGTGCCGGCGCGAGCACTTCGGCGCGCAGCCGCTCGCCGGGATTTTGTACATGGCAGGTCGCGCAAGAAAAATTCAATTGCCCCCGCCGCGAGTAGAAATAGCGTTTGCCGTTTTCGTAAGCCTCAAGCGCGCGGGAATCGTCGGGGATTTTGATATCGAATGGTTTGCCGCGGGACGTGAAGGCCATATAGGCGGTCAATGCGGCCATGTCGTCGCCGGTGTAGGAGATGGTTTTCTCGCCATTGGCTTCACGGCACTGATTCAGCGCCAGTTCCAGCGTGATGACCTGGCCCGTCTTCTCGTCAAATCGCGGATAGTTCTGCCGGATCCCGATGCCTTGTTCGGGAAAGCAATCCGCATAGTGCTTGCCGTTGGCGAAAGGTTTGGCGAACAGCTCCTTGCCAGCCTCAAGCGAAAATTCGTAAGGCGGAAATTGCTCTTTCTCTTCCCATTGCCGGCGCATGTCTTCATTCAGCGAATAGGGGCCGTTGGCGAAATCGTCGAGCTTCACGTTGGGAAACTTCTGGACGAAATAATTCCGGAAAGCGCGCGCATCAGCCGCGGGGTCAATGCCGTCGGCGGCGAGCGCTTCGGCGATCGCGAGCAGCAAAACGGCGAGGGAAATCAGAAGAAATCTCACGCTCAGCCATCTCCTGGCTCGATCGGCGCGCGCCGCCAAGAAAAGCCCCTACTGTATCTTGAACGTGGCAGTGTCACTCTCGCCCTTGTTGTCGATCCAGCTTACCTTCAGATCGTCGCCCTTGTTGGCGCCTTTGAACGCGAATTTGACGTAAGGATCCTTGGAGACCGCCGTTCCCCAATCGGCGATGAACACTGGCCGGCCGTTATGTTCGAATGTCAGCTCCTTGATGAAATGAGCCGGGATGAATTCGCCTTTGTCGTCCTTGATGAAGCCGGAATCCATCGGATGCTGGATCAGCGTCTGCACTTCAGTCGTCTCACCATTTGCGATCGCGCGCACGCGGATACTCGATGCCATGTTCAACCTCCGCAGCCGCCGACGGTGACCTTGACTTCCCTGGTCGCGCTAAAAAGCTTGCCGCCGGATTCCACGATAGCAATGACATTGCTGGTCTTGGCCATTTTCAGACGGTTCGCGACGTTGGGCATCGTGCCCTGCGGTATCCTGTAATAGGCTGCGAGTACATTCGGATTTTCCGGCACCACGAAGGCGATCGTGGTGACGTCCGCAAGGCTGGTCGAAACCGATATCGGAACCACCGCGCCG
>Ga0070733_10002542_pt1 | contig 12878 bp, 13 predicted proteins | sample Coa_R1_9_FD_66450 | JGI IMG/M metagenome (GOLD analysis project Ga0070733, IMG submission 66450) | Surface soil microbial communities from Centralia Pennsylvania, which are recovering from an underground coalmine fire - Coalmine... | ecosystem: Environmental > Terrestrial > Soil > Unclassified ... | reverse complement strand
GGCGCCGGGCCAGGACACCGGCCACGACGGCAGCGGCGGCCAGGCCGGCCACGGTCTTCCGTGACGGCCGCCGGAGCTTGCTCATGAGCGCGCGGCGGAACGCATGCGCAGGGTGATCCGCTGCCGCGCCTCCAGCACCCCGGGCTCGCCGAGGAACACGGCGTCGAGCACGCCGAGGGCCTGCCGGATCTCGGTCTGCCTGGCGGGAGTCAGTTCCGGTGCTTGGTAACCGTACAGTTCACGGGCCCAGCCGGGCAGCGCGGCGACAGCCCCGTCCCTGACGTCCTGCCAGATCTCCGCGATGTCCGGGCCGAGGCCGGGTGGCTCGAGAAGATAACTCATGGACTCCCGCGCCGCCGGGGTGCACCGCAGCTCAGGCCGGACCGACGTCATGTACTGCTGGAGCGCGCCGTAGCTGGCCGGGACCATGCCGGCAGGCACGCCGACCAGCTCGGCCGCGACCACCATCTCGGCGGTGTACCGGTCGGCGTCGCCGGGTGACAGCGGCGTGCCGAACAGCCGGCACGCGGTGATGGCGGAGTCGATCAGGGCCGCGTGCACCCAGAGCAGCAACGCGGGATCGCTGGCCGCATAGGGCTGCCCGGTCACGGAGTCGACGCCGCGCACGTGCTCGTGGATGCGGCGCACCACGCTGGCGGCCCGCTCCGCCACCGCCCGCTCGCCGAAGCTGATCGTCGTGACGTACTGCGAGGTGGCGGCCAGCCGGCCGACCGGATCCTGGCGCCAGGCGCTGTGCTGGTCCACCCCGGCCATGGCCAGCGGGTGCAGGGCCTGCACCATCAGGGCGGTCAGGCCCGCGATCGGAGCGCCCGGGTCGGTGTTCACCCGCCAGGTGACGCTGGCGGGCCCGAACAGGCCCTCGTCGGCCGGGTCCGCTGGCACCCCGGCCACATAGGCCGCCGCCGAGCGGGCGACCAGATCGACAGCGTCCGCATACGATTCTGCCGTCACGTCGGTACCCCTGGTGAGCTGGGCGGCCCCCAGCGGCTGCTGCCCGGGTGGCCGGCAAGAAGGATGTTTCCCCTCCACGCTACCTACCGCCGTCCGGCGGCAGGCCGGCACCCCTCACGTGCCAGCCGAGAGCACTATTTGAGGCTTTGGATTCATTACGGAGGGGGCGGAGCGGTAACAAGGCTGGAATCATTCGCATGAAGATCACAAAACGCGGAAGGCGGGACACGCCGCGACCACACCCGGTGTGAGCAGCGGGTGAACCGCAAAACCGCAGGGTGGAGACGCACATGTGGACGACCATCTGGGACAGGTTCACCGGCTGGGTAAGACTGGAATCGGCTGCCGCGACCGCCATGGTCCAGGCCTTCATCGCGCTGGGCATCGCTTTCTCCTGGTGGACCTGGAGCACGGCGCAGACCGGGGCGGTAATCGGGATCGTGTCCGCCCTGCTCGGGATGTTCGTCCGCAGCCAGGTCACCCCGAACGTCCGGGTCGCCCAGCGCAGGCCCGTCCCGGCGCGGGCGCCTGCCGGGCCGGCCCCGGCTGTCCGGCCCGCGCCCGGAGCACCGCAGGCCGGGCCGGCGGGCGGGCCTGCTCCGGACTTCCGGCCGTCCCAGGACACCGACCCGCCCGGCGGGCCCAGCACCCGGCCGCTGTGACGAAAATCGCTGGCCGGGCGGTGCGTCCTGCGGCAAGCTCATGCCCATGATCGAGTTGCGGGTGCTGACACCGGACGACTGGCGGCTCTGGCGCGAGCTTCGGCAGGCGGCGCTCGGCGAGGCGCCCTACGCCTTCGGGTCCCGGCTGGCGGACTGGCAGGGCGAGGACGACCGCGAGGAGCGCTGGCGCGGCCGGCTGAGCATCCCGGGCCGGCATCTCGTGGTGCTGATCGACGGCCGGCCGGTGGGGATGGCCAGCGGCGTGCCCGACGGCGACGGCGTCGCCGAGCTGATCTCCATGTGGGTGAGCCCGGCGGCGCGTGGCCGTGGCGCCGGGGATCGCCTGATGTCGGCGGTGGAGCAGTGGGCCAGGCAGAACGGCGCCCACACGCTGAAGCTGGCCGTGTCCGAGGGAAACGAAAATGCCATCGCTCTCTACCAGCGCAGCGGCTTCGCGGACACCGGCAGGCGGGAGCTGATGCCGGACGGCGTCCGCCGCGAACTGATCATGGAGAAGAAGCTGGTCTAGGTGGTCAGTTCGGGTTCCAGGGCGCGTTTCTCAGGTCGGGCGCGGGGGCCGAGGTGAACGTGCGGAGCATCGCCGTCTCCCTGGCGAGCATGGCACGCTCGGCCGCCAGGCGGTGTACCGCGTCCGGCTGGTCCAGCAGCGTCTGGTGGTCCGGCAGGTCCACCACCATGGCGGCCGCCACCAGGTAGGACAGCAGCATGGGATCGTCCGGCAGCTCGGCGGTGTCCGCGCTCCGGCTGGCGAGCGCCTGGCGATAGTCGCCGAACGCGCGCCGGACCGCCGCTGCCGCCACGGCAGCCGCCGCCTCGTCACCGCGGTGCTCGGGCAGCGTCTCGGCATCACCCTGCAGGTACGGCCTGGAATGGTCGAGCCCGGCCAGCCTGAACCGCTGGGCTCCCGCGGTCACCAGGTCGAACCGCCCATCCTCGTACTCCACGACCCGGCGCAGCACCGCGGTGCAGCCGACCTCGTAGAGGGCGCAGATGCCGTCCACGCCGGTCTCGCGGCCCTTCTTGATCGCGACGACACCGAACTGCCTCGGCTCGGGCCCGGCCAGCAGATCCCGGACGAGCTGCCGGTACCGGTCCTCGAAGATGTGCAGCGGCAGCACAAGGTGCGGGTAGAGCACGGTGCCCAGCGGGAACAGCGGCAGCCTCTGGCTCATACTGCGAATCTATGCCTGGCACGGGCTGTTGCCGGAACGAGGCTCCTGTGACACCTCAGGCGGGATCCCGCTCGATCGGGCAGGTCATGCAGCGCGGCCCGCCGCGGCCGCGGCCGAGTTCGCTGCCGGCGATCGCCACCACCTCGATGCCGTGCTTGCGCAGCATGGTGTTGGTGGTCTCGTTGCGCTCGTAGCCGAAGACGACGCCAGGGGCGACGGCGAGGTAGTTGTTCCCGTCGTCCCACTGCTCGCGCTCGGCCGCCCGGATGTCGTCGTCGGTGGTCAGCACCACCACCTCGGCGACGTGGAGCACCTCAGCGACCTTGTCCCACAGGTTGTGGTTGCGGGTCACCCGGAGGTTTCCTCCGACGCTGGTCAGCGTCCACGAGCGCAGGTTCTTGCTGAGGTAGGGGTACAGCACGAACGTGCCACGGTCGACCATGGTCATCACCGTGTCGAGGTGCATCATCGCCCGGCTGGCCGGGAGTTCGGTGGCGATCACCGTGTCGACCTGGCCGCTGCGCATCAGCGCCTGGGCGAGCTTCTCGACGGCCATCGGCGTGGTCCGCTCGCCCATGCCGATCATCACGGCCCGGTTGCCCAGCACGTGGACGTCGCCGCCCTCCACCGTGGCCGGCCGGTGGGTGGCGTCGTCGTCCCCGTAGTACCTGGCGAAACCGCCGCCGGCGAACATCGGGTGATAGCGGTAGATGGCCCGGCTGTGCAGGGTCTCCCGCTGCCGGGCGGGCTTGGCCATCGGGTTGACCGAGACGCCCTGGTAGATCCAGCAGGAGTTGTCCCGCTGGAACAGGTGGTTGGGCAGCGGGGGCAGGATGAAGTCGTCGGCGTGCAGCATGTCCCAGGTCAGGCTGCTGGCCCGGGCCGGGCGCAGATCGCCCTTGAGCACCCCGCCGATCAGGTACCTGGCCAGGTCGAGGGCATCGAGGTCATCGAGCAGCGCGCGCACCGGGGCGACCAGGTTGGGGCCGAGCATCTCCGGCGTGCAGACCCGGTCGAGGACGAAGGCCCGGCCCTCGGGCAGGTCGAGCGTCTCGCTGAGCAACTGCCCGAAGTAGTGCACGGTCACGCCCTGCCCGGCCAGCGCCGCGGTGAACGCGTCGTGCTCCTCCTGGGCTCGCTTGCCCCACATCACCTCGTCGAACAGCAACTCCTCGACGTTGCGTGGGGTCAGCCTGGACAGTTCGAGGCCAGGCCGGTGCACGATCACCTGGCGCAGCCGGCCCACCTCTGATTGGACACTGAAGCTCATCGGGGCCTCCGGTTTCGTCGTCTCCCCTTCCCGCATTGTCCGCCTCCCGCGGCGGTCAGCGGAGCTGCCGCAGGAACGGGTCCTGCGGCTGGGCCGGGCGGCCGCGGCCAGCGGTTTGGCCACCCGGGCGATGGCCAGCGCCTCCTGGGTGATCACACAGTCACCTCGTGACGATTGTCCCCGCCTCCCCGGCGAGCAGCGCCTGGGCGTCGGAGAGCTGGCCGATCGCGGCCAGCTTCCCGGTCGCCTCGGCGAACCGGCACACCGCCTCGATCTTGGGGCCCATGGACCCGGCCGGGAACGAACGGGCGCGCAGCTGCGCCGGTGTGGCCCGGCGGATCACCCGGGCCCGCGGGGTGCCGTACCCGTCCTGGACCCCGGTCACGTCGGTGAGCAGCAGCAGAACGTCCGCGTCCAGCGAGCGGGCCAGCAGCGAGGCGGTCAGGTCCTTGTCCACCACGGCCTCGACGCCGCGCAGGTGCCCGGTGCCGTCCTTCATGACCGGCACCCCGCCACCGCCCGAGCAGACCACGATCGTGCGGCTGCCGAGCAGCAGCTCGATCACCGGGAGGTCGAGCAGGGCGACCGGCTCGGGAGAGGGCACCACCCGGCGCCAGCCGGCCCCGTCCTGGCGGACCTGCCAGCCGTTCCTGGCCGCCAGCTCGGCAGCCTGCCGCTCGTCATAGACGGGGCCGATGAACTTCGACGGGCGGCCGAAGGCCGGGTCGTCCTCCCTGACCAGGGTCCGGCTGACCAGGCAGGCGGTCGTGCGGCCCGGCGCGGCGTTGTCCAGGGCCTGGATGAGCCAGTAGCCGATCATGCCCTGGGTCTGCGCGCCCAGCACGTCGAACGGGTAGGGCCGCCGCAGGGCCGGGTCGTGCGCGCTCTCCAGCGCCAGCAGGCCGACCTGCGGGCCGTTGCCGTGGGTGAGCACCAGGTCGTGCTCGACCGCCAGCGGTGCCAGCGCCTGGGCGGCCTTGTGCACGTGGCCCTGCTGGATGTCGGACTCCGGGGGTTCGCCGCGTTCGAGCAGCGCGTTGCCGCCGAGGGCGGCCACGATCCTCATGCCTGCACCCCGATCGTGGCCACCATCAGGGCCTTGATGGTGTGCATCCGGTTCTCCGCCTGGTCGAACACGACGGAGGCCTTGGACTCGAACACTTCCTCGGTCACCTCCAGGGCCTCCAGGCCGCGGGAGTCGTAGAGCTGCCGCCCGATCCCGGTCTCCCGGTTGTGCAGGGCCGGCAGGCAGTGCATGAACCTGACCCCGGGGTTCCGGGTGGCCTCCAGCGTGGCGCCGGTCACCTGGTAGGGCAGCAGCAGGTCGATGCGCTGATCCCACTCACCCGGCGGCTCGCCCATGGACACCCACACGTCGGTGTAGAGGTAGTCGGCGCCGGCCACCGCGGCCCGGATGTCCTCGCTCACCAGGATCCTGGCGCCCGATTCCGCCGCGAGCACCTCGGCGATGCCCCGCACGCCCGGCGCGGGCTGCAGCGGCTCCGGGGCGCAGATCCGCACGTCCATACCCAGCATGGAGCCGGTGACAAGGAGCGAGTTGGCGACGTTGTTCCGGCCGTCGCCGAGGTAGCAGTAGGACACCTCGGCCAGCGGCTTCGCCGTGTGGTCGCGCATGGTGAGGATGTCGGCCAGCATCTGGGTCGGGTGCCAGTCGTCGGTGAGCCCGTTCCACACCGGCACTCCGGCGTAGGCGGCCAGCGTCTCCACGGCTTCTTGCGCCGCGCCGCGGTATTCGATCCCGTCGTACATCCGGCCCAGCACCCGCGCGGTGTCCTTCACCGACTCCTTGTGGCCCAGTTGTGAGCCCTCCGGCCCCAGGTAGGTCACGTGCCCGCCCTCGTCGTGCGCGGCGACCTCGAACGCGCAGCGGGTGCGGGTCGAGGTCTTCTCGAAGATCAGCGCGATGTTGCGCCCGGCGAGCCGGCTGCCCCGCTGGCCCATCCGCTTCTCCTGCCGCAACCGCCCGGCCAGGTCGATGAGGTACAGGAACTCTTCGGCCGTAAGGTCGGTCTCCTTGACCAAGCTGCGCCTTTGCAGCTCCATATCGCGCTCCTCTGGTTAGGGCGAAACGCTGGTTAATGGTTACAACGGGTTCAAACTGGATACCGCTCCGCGCGGCCAAAAACAACTGTCAGGCGATGCACGGCGCGAGAGGATGGCGTCATGGCTGGGCAGACCGCAGATTATCGCCTCTACCAGGACCTGGCCGGATGGTGGCCGCTGATCTCGCCGCCGGAGGAGTACGCCGGGGAGGCCGCCTTCGCCGCCGGCCTGTTCGGCCTGGCCGCCCGGCCGGTCCGCGAGGTGCTGGAGCTGGGCAGCGGCGGCGGTCACAACGCCAGCCACCTGACCGGCCGGTTCCGCTGGACGCTGGTGGACCTGTCCGAGGCCATGCTGGCAGTGTCGCGCACGCTGAACCCGGACTGCGAGCACATCCAGGGTGACATGCGCACGATCCGGCTGGGCCGGGACTTCGACGCGGTGTTCGTCCACGACGCCGTGGACTACATGGCCACCGAGGCCGACCTGAGCCAGGTCATGGCGACCGCCTGCGCGCACTGCCGGCCGGGCGGGATCACCGTGTTCATGCCCGACGACATCGCCGAGACCTACCAGCCGGTGACCGGTTGCGGCGGGGGTGACGGCGACGACGGCCGCGGCGCCCGCTTCCTGCAGTGGTCCTGGGATCCCGATCCCGGCGACACCTGGACGCTGAGCGACTACGTCTACCTGCTGCGCGACCGCGACGGCCAGACCCAGACCGTGCACGAGCGGCACCGGATGGGCCTGTTCGGCCGCCAGGTGTGGCTGGGCCTGCTGACCGCGGCCGGCTTCAGGGCGCGGGCCGTCCCCGAGGTGACCGCCGAGGACCGCCAGCCGCGCGAGGTCTTCATCGGCTTCCGGCCGGGCCCTCCGTAGGATGATCGGGTGCGCAGCGACCTGATCAGCAATTCCGGCAAGGTGCTGTTCGCCGAGCGGGGCGAGACCAAGGGCGACCTGGCGGACCACTACCTGCGGGTCGCCGGGCCGCTGATGCGCGCCATGGGCGGGCGGCCGGTGCTGTTGCAGCGGTTCCCCGACGGTGCGGGCGGGCCGTCCTTCTTCCAGAAGCGGGTGCCCAAGAACGCCCCGGACTGGCTGACCACGACCACCGTGTCCACGCCCAACGGAACCACCTCCCAGGCGCTGGTGGTGGCCGACCTGGATCACGTGCTGTGGGCGGTGAACCTGGGCTGCCTCGGCTTTCACGTCTGGCCCTGCCTGACGGCAGACCCCGGCCACACCGACGAGCTGCGGATCGACCTGGACCCGTCCCCCGGCGTGGACTTCGGCCACATCCGCCGGGCCGCCGGGGAACTGCGCCAACTGCTCGGCGAGCTGGGCATCACCGGCTACCCGAAGACCACCGGCAACCGCGGCCTGCACGTCTACGTCAGGCTGCAGCCGCGCTGGGACTCCTACCAGGTGCGCGCCGCCGCCGTGGCGCTCGCCCGCGAACTGGAGCGGCGCAGCCCCGGCCTCATCACGGCCGCCTGGTGGAAGGAGGAACGCGGCCAGCGGGTGTTCGTCGACTACAACCAGAACGCTCCGCACAAGACCGTGTTCGGCGCCTGGTCGGTCCGGGCCCGGCCGGGCGCTCAGGTGTCCACGCCCATAAGCTGGGCGGAGATCGACGACATCCATCCGGACCAGTTCACCATCGCCTCGCTGGCCGCCCGGCTGGAAAGCGCCGGTGACCCGTGGCAGGGGATGGGCGATGACCCGCAGTCAATCGAGCCGCTGCTGGCCATGCACGAACGCGACCTGGCGAACGGCCTGATGGACGCGCCCTGGCCCCCGGTCTACCCGAAACAGCCGGGCGAGCCGCCCCGGGTCGCCCCCAGCCGGGCCAAGAAGAGCTAGGAGGCTCGTCCGGTGACCTCAGTTGTGCGCTACGACGTTGACGGCCGGGTTGCCACCATCACCCTGGACTCGCCGGAGAACCGCAACGCCCTGTCCCGGGCGCTGGTGGGCGAGCTCATCGATCACCTGGCCGCGGCCGGGCAGGACCCGGGTGTGCGGGTGGTCATCCTCACCCACACCGGAACCGTGTTCTGCTCGGGTGCGGACCTGACCGAGGCCGGCAGCGGGTCCATGTCGGCCGCGACCACCTCGATGACCGGCGTGATGACCACCATCACCGAGCTGGACAAGCCGGTGATCGCCAAGGTCAGCGGGCATGTGCGGGCCGGCGGCTTGGGCATCGTCGGCGCCTGCGACATCGCGGTGGCCAGCGAGACCGCTTCGTTCGCCTTCACCGAGGCCCGGATCGGCCTGGCGCCCGCGATCATCTCGATGACCACCCTTGACCAGATGCGGCCGCGGGCCGCGGCCCGCTACTGCCTCACCGGCGAGACGTTCGGCGGGACGGCGGCCGCCGAGATCGGCCTGATCACCGAGGCGACCAGCTCGGGCAGCATCGATGACGTGGTCACGCGGCTGGCCGAGCAGATCTGCGAGACCTCGCCCCAGGGCGCCGCCGAGACCAAGCGGCTGCTCACCGCCGCGCGGCGGCGCCGGATGGCGGCCGACGCGCCCGGCCTGGCCGCACTGTCCGCCCGGCTGTTCGCCAGCGAGGAAGCCCAGGAGGGCATCCACGCCTTCCTGGAACGCAGGCATCCCTCATGGCGGAAATTATCGTGACGGTGCGGGTAAACCCGGCGGGACGCGGAGGCCAGGCGCTGTCAATGCGGCCGGAGCAGGCCGGCCGGGACCTCGACCACGCGTGAGCGCAGGTACTCGCCGAGGCCCTTGGCCTGCGCGTCCGGCCGGGCCGTAGCGGCGACGCCGGGCGCTATGAGACCGCTGACCACGAAGTTGACGGCCAGCACGTTCGGCAGGAGAAACCGCGAAACGTCGAGGTCTTTGGCCTCGGTAAGCAGTTCTTTGAAGCGGCCGACGGTGAGATGGTCGCGCAGCCAGGCGTAGCCGCGCTCGTCGCGGGCCCAGAAGCCGACGTTGGCGTTGCCGCCCTTGTCGCCGGAGCGGGCGCCGCACAGCCTGCCGAGCGGCACGGCCACCAGTTCGCCCGCTGGCGGCCCGGCCAGGGTCTCGGGCGGGGATGGGGGCGGCTCCTGGGGGACGCCGGGGGTGTGCGGGATGACCTGGGCCGTCCCGTCCGGGAGGTGCACGGTCTGGGTGACCTCGGCGGCCGGGACCAGGGCCGGCCAGTAGATGCCGTAGGCGCTCGCCCCGGTGGGCGGGGTGGTGGCGTGAAACCCCGCGTAGCCGGCCAGGGCCAGCTCCACCGCGGCGTCGGAGAAGCGCCGGCCGACCGCGGCCTCGTCGCGGCTGAAGACGGTGATGCGCAGGTGGGCGGTGGCCTGTTCGTTGACCGGCGCGTCCGGGCGGTCGAACCGAAGCAGCCGCACGTCGGCCTCGTCCAGGTAACCGGCGCCGAGCCGGGCGGCCAGCAACTGCAGGGTGTGCTCCGCCTTCTGCTCGATGTCCAGGCCGGTGATCACCAGCGTCATCGAGTTCCGGTACCCGCCGAGCATGTTCAGCGCGACCTTGAGGGTGTCAGGCGGCGGCGATCCCCTGGTGCCGGAGATGGCCACCCGGTCCGGGCCCTCCTGGCGCAGCCGCGCGGTGTCGAAGTGGGCGACCACGTCCGGGTTGAGGTAGCCGGGCCCGGCTATCTCGTACAGGATCTGCGCGGTGACCGTGCCGGTGCTGACCAGACCGCCGGTGCCGTCGTGCTTGGTGATGACGCAACTGCCGTCGGCGGCGATCTCCGCGATCGGGAAGCCGGGGTAGCGGCGGTCGGTGATCTCGTCAAGAAAGCTGTAATTGCCGCCGGTGGCCTGCGGGCCACACTCGATCACGTGCCCGGCGAGCACGGCACCGGCCAGCGCGTCCCAGTCGTCGCGCGCCCAGCCGTGCCACCAGGCGGCCGGGCCGGCCGTCAGGCTCGCGTCGGTCACCCGGGGGCAGACCACGACGTCCGCGCCAGCCTGCAGCGCGGCGGCGATGCCCCAGCCGCCGAGGTAAGCGTTGGCGGTCACCACCGGCAGGCCCGCCTCGGCCAGCGGCTGGCCGGTGTCGAGGTTGGCCAGGCCCGTGCCGCGCCGCTGCAGATCGGGGATCCGGCCGGTGAGGTCGTCCCCGGTGATGTGGGCGACCCTGGCGGTCAGGCCCAGCTTCCCGGCCAGCTCGGCGAGCTGGCCGGCCAGCCCGGCCGGGTTGAGCCCGCCGGCGTTGGTGACGACCTTGACGCCGCGCTCCAGGCAGGTGCCGAGCACGTCCTCCATCTGGCGCAGGAACGTCCGCGCATAACCCAGCCCAGCGTCCTTGAGCCGGGCCTTCCAGAGGATCAGCATGGTCAGCTCGGCCAGGTAGTCGCCGGTCAGCACGTCGATCGGGCCGGCCAGCATCTCCCTCGCCGCGTCGATCTTGTCACCGTAGAAGCCCGAGCAGTTGGCGACGCGGACCGGCCGGCGGCCGGTCACGGGCGCGGGCCCTTGCGGGCGAACTGACCCGGCTGACGGCCAGCGCCCGGCGGCCCGGCGAACGCCTGGGCGATCGACATCCACTGGGTGGCGACCGGCCCGGCCACCACCAGCGAGGTATCGTCCAGGTGGCGGCGCTGGGTGACGGCCAGGCAGAAGTCCAGCGCGCTGCCGGTCACCCGGTCGGCGGCCTCGGGCGGGCCCCACAGCCACATGTCCAGGCCGGGCGAGAGCAGCTCGACCCGTACCTTCTCCACGGGGACCGGCAGGCCGTGCGCGGCGAAGCTGAACGCCCGCGTGGCCACGCCGATGTGGGCCACGTGCCGCAGCCGGCCGGTCGGCTCCCGGCGGACGCCGAGCGTGTCGGCGACGTCCTGGCCGTGCGCCCAGGTCTCCATCAGCCGGGCGGTCAGCGACGACGCGGCGCTCATGTGCATGCCGAACCACGGCACCCGCACCGAGTGGTGCAGGCCGCGGAAGGTGGCCAGCAGCTCCGCCCTGGCGGTGTCGAACCAGACCAGCAGGTCCGCGGGTGGCATCGTGCGGTAGCGCTCGGCCAGCTTGTCCGGGTCGATGGCGGCCGCGTCCTCGGCGGACGCGTCCGGGGCCATGGCCCGGGCCAGCTCGGCGCGAAACTCCACCGGGCGGACGGCCGAGGCGACCGCGGCCTCGTCGAAGTGCGCCAGGTGGCTGATCTGGTCGGCGATGCTCCAGCCGGGGGCCGGGGTGGCCCGGCGCCAGCCTGCCTCGTCCAGGCCGGCCACCAGTTCGCGCAGGCTGACGGTCTCCGCCGCCAGGTCGTCGGCGAGTTCGTTCATGTCGGCCGGCATCCGCGCTCCTGTGGTAGACGTCCTCCGTCTTAAGGACAGCAGCCTAGCGAGCGCGGACGCCGGGTCAGCGGCTACGAGCGTCAGCAGGACATGGTGGGAGCGCGAAGCGGGAGCTCGACGCGAAGGAGGCGCGGGGGATTGGGATTGCCCTTGTCCGACCATTTAACCTGGGACAGATCCTCGTCAAGGAAGAGCTTACGCGTCGGCTCGTCCTTCAACGAGATCGTCAGATCCTCGTTGTACAGAACGGGTGCATAGTAGCCGCCGCCGAGCCCCCAGTCGGCACAACCGCCCAATCCCTCCCCGAGGGCCCGGTCGGCCGACCCGGATGTTTGCTTCGTCAGATACAGTTTGTCGCCGTCGAAGGCCCAATAACAGCCGTGGGCGTTCTTTTCGTCCTTTTCGACGGAAACATAATTGTTGCCTGTCTTTCCCAGCCACCCACGGAATTCCCTGGTTGCGGCGTCGTAGCACTTCACACTCTCGTACGCGTGGGTACCGAGAAGCAGGGCGTAGGTAGACCAGCCCCACCAGTCATCCGTCCAAGTGTAATCCTGCCGGTTGGTCACGTCGTTGCGCCGGGCGGCGACACTGCCCTGCAGCCTGAACAGTGGCGAGAAGTTCTTCCTGGTCGTCACGTCCCCCACTTTTTCGAGGTCCGGGATGTAGTTCAGGGCGCTGTTGAGGACTTCCGGTGGGGCGCCGGTATATGCCTTCCAAACGTCGGTGGCGGACGCCTGGACGGCTTCCACGGCCATCGCCCGGTTGTCCGCGCTCACCGAGTCGAGTAGCCGTTTGTCGCCGTAGGCCACCCAGGAATTGCCGGCCTTGTTGGACACGTTCAGGCCGTGGTGGCAGTCCTCGTCGTGCATGCAGCGGGTGAGAAGGCTGCCCAAGCTCCCACTGTAGCCCGGGACCGGAGTCGTTACCTGGTTGTACAATTCCCTGCGTGGGGCCCGCATGTGGCCCGCTGAGAACAGGTCGGTCAGGAAGTGATCGGCGAACGCATTCAGGGCGTAGGCGTGCGAGAGCCGTACTGCCTTATCCTCGGGGCTTCCATTCATTGCCGCCGCGGCGGCGGCTTCGCGCATCGCAACCGCGTGCCCGGCCCGGTAAGCCGTCACCGCGTAATACGTGAAATGATCCCAGTTCTCCGCGGCCAGCGACAGGTAGCGGCCCATGGGCCACGCTTTCGAGATGTTGGAGCCGCCCCCGGTCGCCACGTTCCACCGGTAAGACAGAGAATCACCGAGCGCGGCATAGACCAGCGAAGGTTCCTTGCCATCCTTCAGGGCCCGCTCCACCGCCGCGATCTCTTCAGCCAGGATCTCCAGAATCGGGGCGACCTGATCCCATGCGGTGCTCAAGGAGTTGAAGGCGGCCAGGAAGGCAGCTTTCGGATCGCGGGATGTGCTGATGGGAGCCCCCACCACGCCGTAGAA
>Ga0070733_10002541_pt1 | contig 12879 bp, 7 predicted proteins | sample Coa_R1_9_FD_66450 | JGI IMG/M metagenome (GOLD analysis project Ga0070733, IMG submission 66450) | Surface soil microbial communities from Centralia Pennsylvania, which are recovering from an underground coalmine fire - Coalmine... | ecosystem: Environmental > Terrestrial > Soil > Unclassified ... | reverse complement strand
TCTTCACCGCGTCAGCCAGTCCGCTGGACGGGCCGGGGGTTCGGAGGGCGAGCGTCATGAAGCGCCTCCATCGTTCGTCTGACTGCACATAGGGGGTGTACACGGCAGGATCGGCCGGCTGGTTCAATCCGAAATATTTCACGTCAGCCACGACCCCAACGATGGTCATCCACTGATGCGGCCCTATAGTTCTGGCCCAGTCAAATCGCGCGCCAATTGGATTTTCATGGGAAAATTGCTCCTTCACCAGTTCCTCATTCACGATGGCCACCAGAGGCTGCCCTTCGCGATCCGCCGGCGTGAAATCGCGCCCCGCTCGAATGGGTATCTGCATCACGCGGAAGTAGTCTCCCATCACCGAAAGGGTCTGGACTTCCGGTTCGGTGCCGGAGGGCACCGGAGGCCGGCCATCGAAGACCACCCTAGGGTTTATATAGTTTCCGCCGAACGGGATGTCGGTAATCATGGCCGCATGCACCTCAGGCAGGGAATTCAAGCGGGTTAGAAGTTCACGCCGGAATTGGTTTTGCGTGGGGATCGCGGCATAGCGTGTCTCGGGCAATTGAATATACATCGTAAGAACATTTGACGGGTTGAAGCCGGGATTCACCGAACGCAGCCGTGAGAATCCCTTGACCAATAATCCCGCTCCGACCAGCAACACCACTGCGAGCGCGAGTTCGGCAGCGACCAGGATCCTGCGAACGTGATGCCCTGACGAGCTGGCCGCCATACTTCGCCCGCCCTCCTTAATCGTCTCCGCAAGCTGGCCGCGCGTCGCTGACCAAGCAGGGAGTAGTCCAAAGAGGACGCCGGTCATCAGTGAAATACCGAAAACGAAGAGAAGCACGCGCGTGTTCATCTGGATGCCGGTGAAACGCTCCAGCGCTGCTGGTTTGAACGAAAGCAAAAAGCTGGTACCCCAATTCGCGAGCAGCAGACCGGCCCCGCCACCCAGAAGCGCCAGAAAAACATTCTCTGTGAGCGCCTGGCGAATCAGACGGTTTCTTCCCGCTCCGAGAGCTGCGCGGATCACCATCTCCTGCTGCCGGGAGACTGCACGAGCCGTTAGCAATCCCGCGAAGTTCGCGCAGGCGATGAGCATCACAAGCCCCACTGCGCCAAACAAAACAAGCAGCGCCGCGCGAACGTTGCCCGTCAGCCTTTCGTGCAAAGGAACGAGAACGGTGTGACGGCCCCTCTCATCGTCGGGATATTGCTCCGCGAGTTGGCCATCGATTCGGCTTATATCCGTCTGAGCCTCGGCCAGCGTGACGCCCGTTTTCATGCGCCAGTAGACGTGCAAGAAATGCACTCCGCGAGAGGCCGCTGCTCCCGGGTCAGCCACCCAAAGAGAAATGAAAATGTCCGCGTGTTCTCTGGGCGGAGAAAAGCTCGCCGGCATTACTCCAATGACGGTGTAGGAGTTTCCGCCAAGCCGGATGGACTTGCCAAGAATGTTTGGGTCGGAACCGAGACTTGCTTGCCAAAACCGGTTGCTGATCACGGCGACGCGCGGCCCGCCCAGAACATCTTCTTCCGGTGTGATGATGCGCCCGAGCATCGGCGAAACGCCGAGTGTCTGGAAGAATCCGGCATTCACAAGCCCCGCGCGCACCTGCTCGGGTACTGCTCCGCTGGTGTAATCCATCGGCGTGACATTTATGCCTCCACCACGCAAGAACGAATGGTTTTGACGCTGGAATTCAATCACGTTCATCAGCGCATCGTTGTGATTCACTGCGACCAGCTGCTCGGGTTGATCGTAGGGAAGCGGGCTCAACAGAATTCCATCCACCACGCTGAAGATGGCGGTATTCGCGCCAATCCCCAGCGCCAGCGTCAGTACGGCGACGACCGTGAATCCGGGATTCTTTCGCAGCATGCGCACTCCGAACCGCAAGTCCTGTAACAGGCCCTCGACGAAGTACAGCTTCCTTTCCTCACGGCAGTCCTCTTTTAATTGCTCCATGGCTGCGAATTCCTTCTGCACGCGCCGCCGCGCCTCTTTCTCGCTGATTCCCGCCGCGACGTACTCCACCGTTTGCCGCTCGACGTGGTATCGCAACTCTTCATCGAGCCGTTTCTCTTCGCGCGTTGTGTGAAACAATCGCCGCAGTCGCCGCATCATCTCGCTACCTCGCTCAACGACACACTAACTCACTCATACCGCAGCGCCACCATGGGATCGACCTTCATCGCCCGTCGCGCAGGAACGTAACTGGCCAAAAGCGTCACGCCGATCAAGGTGACCGAAGCTGCGGCCAACGTGATCGCATCGGAAGGTTTGACGCCATAAAGCAAGCTCGTAAGGAATCGGGTAAGGCCCAGGGCTCCAACAATTCCCACGGCCAGACCCGCGAGCGCAAGAGCCAGCCCTTGGCCTACTACAAGCTGGAGCACGTCGCTTTTCCGTGCGCCCAAGGCCATTCGGATTCCGATTTCGTTTGTCCGGCGCGCAACCATGTAAGCCAGTGTTCCGTAAATACCGACAAACACTAGCAGCAACGTCAAACCACTGAAGAAACCCGCGAGATCCGCGACCAGAGACTCTTTCGCCAGCTTTTGATCCATGCGCTTTTCAAGGGTTGTGACCTCACGGATTCTCAGTTGTGGATCCACTTCCCTGATCGCATCTTTCACGGCGCCGGCAAGGGCTAGAGGAGCGCTTGTGGTTCGCAGCTCCAGTGAATGAATTTCAGAGTTGTTCTGCATTGCCGCGAAATACACGAACGGCACATTCGATTTGCGAAGGTCAACGTATTTCGCATCCTTCGCAACGCCGATGATCGTGTACTGCACCTTATTGAACTCGAACCGCTTGCCCACCGCGGACCGGTCGCCGAAGTAGTGGCGCGCCATGGTCAGGTTCAGAATTGCGGATTTCTGAGTGTTGGCATTGTCCGCAGTCGAAAACTCGCGCCCCTCAATTATTGGGATGCCCGCCGTCTGAAAATAATCGGGTCCCACCCAATTTGCTTGCGCTCGCTGGCTTTCTGCAGTTTGTGGATGCCCCTCGAACTTCAGCCCCTCAACACCACTCCCGGCGCCCGACAGTGTTGGAGAAAATGAAAAACTTCCCACTTGGACTCCCGGAATAGCTTCCAAGCGCTGCAGCAATTGGACAAGATTGCTTACAGTTGGCGGCTCGTGTCCCCGATCCGATGATACTTGTACGGAAAGTACGTTTGCCGCGTGGAATCCGATGTCCTGAGTCCTAAGGTTTTGCATGGTTCGGATAAGCAAGCCGCCGGCGACAACTAACACTACTGACAGGGCGACTTGCATCACGACCAGTCCATCCTTCAGATTCAAGAGCCGCCGTCGGCCCGCTTGGAAAGACAAATTGGGGTTCAACCCCACACCGTGGCTCTGCCGCGCGGCTTGGAGGGCAGGCGCCAGACCAAAGACCACGCCCGTTGCAACTGAAATCAATCCGGTAAAACCCAGGACATGAACGTCAGGATGCAGGTCCAACGTGATCGCACGGCCTACACCCGCAACCAAACCCAGCAAAAACCGCTCCGTCCAAATGGAAAATACAAAACCAACCATGCCGCCCATGAGTGACAGCAACACACTCTCCGTCACCAATTGCCGCACGATGCGGCCGTGGCCGGCTCCGAGCGCGAGGCGGGTAGCGATCTCCCTTTGTCGCGTCGTCGCCCGGGCCAGTTGCAGGCTCGCCAAATTGGCGCAGGCAATCAGCAGAACCACTGCCACCACCGCCATCAGAATGTTCAAGGGCGCGGAAAAGCTGTCACGGAGACCGGAACCGCCGCGGTCGCCGCTTTCCACTGCAATGCGTTGAATAAACCCGCCTCGCGAATCGCTGTTTCCGATTTGCGCTTCCAAGACGCTCAAATCCTGGCTTGCCTGCTGCGCTCGAAGGCCCGGCTTCAGACGTCCCATCAAATTGAGCCACGTATACCCGGGAAGGCTTCTTCGCGACGCAGGCATAAGGCTCATCGTTGCCCAGATGTCGGGCGCATCTCCCACGGTTTCGCCGAAGAAGTCAGGCGACGCAACTCCAACAATGGTGAACGCAGACCCATCCAGGTCAATCTGTTTCCCCACCACCGATGCGGAGCCTGCGAAGCTCCGCTTCCAATACCCAAAGCTAATGACCGCCACAGGGACGTTCTCATCCTCATCGCCAAACATACGACCGAGGATGGGTTGAACGCCGAGAACAGAAAAATAATCACAGGAAACGATTTTTCTTATCGCGACATCCGTCTCCGCGTCTATCCCGACTTCGATTTGCGCCTGATTCGACGCCGCGAGCATGCCCGAGAACGCCCGGTTGCCGTCGCGCAACACCTGGTAGTCCGAGTATCCAAAGTCCCCGACCCGCCCGTCCCGCGAATAGGAAGCGAGCACCACCAGGCTTTCCGGATGGCTGACAGGAAGCGTTCTCAGCAAAATCGCATCGAGCAAGCTGAAGATTGCCGTGTTCGCGCCGATGCCCAGCGCAAGAGTGAGAACTGCGACCGCCGTGAATCCGGGATTCTTCCACAGCATGCGCACACCAAATCGCAAATCCTGTAGCAGGCCTTCGACGAAGTACATGCTCCGTGCCTCTCTGGATTCCTCTTTCAAATGTTCAATCCCGCCCAATTCCATCCGCGCGCGCCTCCCCGCTTCTTGAAGACTCATACCCGCGGCGACGTAATCCGCGATCTGCCTCTCGACGTGGTATCGCAATTCCGCATCAAGCTGTTTCTCGGCCGTTTGTTTGTGAAACAATCGCCGCAGCCGCCGCATCATCGGCCCTCCCCTATTCCACTGCTCGAAGGATCGTTTTCACCGCGTCCGACATTCGCGCCCAGCTCTCCACTTCATTTTCCAGTTGCTTCCGGCCCTTCCGTGTCAGCTTGTAAAACTTCGCCTCGCGCCCCGTCTCCGATTCCTTCCACTCCGGCTCCAGCCAGCCGCGGTCTTCCAGCCTATGTAGCGCCGGATACAGCGAGCCCTGGTGCACCTGAAAGAAATCCTTGGAAATTTCCTTCATCCTCTGCGAGATCGCGTACCCGTGGATCGGTCCGAACGCGACAATCTTCAGGATCAACATGTCCAGCGTCCCCTTCAGGAATTCTTTCTTGTCTTTGTCCATTATCCCCTTCCCGTCTCTAATGCCTAGAAGTCCGACATATACGCCCCTGGGTGACTCTCGTCAACAAGAGATTTTCAACCCCCATCGGACCGCGCAAACGGAGTGTGGAATCGCGCACAATTCCGGGCCGCCCGTTCTCGATTTCAGATAATAATGTTATGTATGAAGATGTCAGGCGAAATGGACTCCCGTAGGACGGCCAAGGAACTTCAGGTGACGCGAACGCTTCTTCCCATCGCAGTTTCGCTGGTGCTGATTGCCGCGGCTATTCTTCGTGCTTCTTCATCATCCGTTCCTGACGTGCAATCATTTTTCCGGGACAGCATTGGACTGACTCAGAGTCAGATCTCCGCCATACGCGCCGGAAAACCGGTCACGAAAACAATGCCTCCGCGCAGCCCGGATGAGGTCTTCCTCTTCGGCGCCATCTATATCCATGCAACTCCAGAGACCTATCTGGACTTCGCCCAGGATTTCAATCGCCGCCGAAAGCTTCCCAACTATCTGGCGCTCGGCGTGTTCAGTAATCCCCCCAAGCTTTCCGATCTGGATGGCTTTTCGTTGGACGATGATGACATCAAGGCCCTGAAGAATTGCAGGCCCGGCGATTGCCTGATTCAAATCCCCGCCAGTTCCATCGAAACAATCCATCAATCCATCAATTGGTCCGCTCCGGATGTGGACAATCAAGTCAACCAGCTTCTGCGGGGCGGCGTGCTCGATCGTCTGCTGGCTTACCAGCGTGAAGGCAATCGGGCTTTGGGCGTTTATAACGATAAGCGCGATCCCACCGATGTCGCCGATCATTTCGCATTCATGCTCAGCTATAACAAGGCCTTACCGGAGTACCTGCCCACTTTTAACAACTACCTGCTTTCCTATCCCTCCGGCAGGCCGCAAAATGTCGAGGACACTTTCTACTGGGCGAAAGTGAAATTCGGATTGAAGCCCACCTTGCGGGTCGTCCATGTCATTACCATGCGCGGGTCGGCCGCCGGCGAGCCGGCCTGCGTCGTAGCCGAAAAGCAGCTGTATTCCAGCCACTATTTTGAGACGGCTCTCGATCTTTCCTTCTGCATCCGTGACGGCAGCGATTCATCGCAGCCCGGCTTTTACCTGATCATGGCCCTGGCCTCCGAGCAGTCAGGCCTCACGGGCATCAGAGGCACTATCGTCCGCAAAGTCGCGGTGGACCGCTCCGTCTCCTCCCTCCAGGATGCTCTGTCCACAATCCGGGCCACTCTTGAGGGCAAGCAATAATCTCTTCCGGACTGAAGCGGGCGGGGCACTCGGACCCGGCCGTGCTGCTCTCTCCATCTCCAGTTTCGCCATCGCAATTCGCTACGGTGGTAACATCGGTCTGGGCTCTCCATCGGCATATTCCGGGTGAACGTACGTGAACGACCTCACAATCCGAACTTCCGACCAAGGCTGGCTGGCCCAGCTCGTGAAGGCCTATCGCCACCGCGATCAGATCATTATTGTGGATGACGCGCACGTGGGTATCGATCCTAGCAATCAATCCCTTCTGGAAATGGGGCTGAAGACTGGACTCGCGCGCAACGAATGGACCGCCGCTCTGCTCTCCGCAGGCATGGGCATTTACGGCGCGGTGGTAATCGTTCTTGCCATTTTGGATCCGGAACCAACCAGCAAGCTCAGCCTGCTGATCGCCAGCGGAGCGGTCCTCGCCATCGGCGGCGGCTTCAGCGCAATTCGCATTCTCACCAAGCATAAGCCTCCCAATGTCCGCGTTTCGGCCAAGGGAATCGAAATTGAGTGGGATTGAGTTGCGTGGCTGAAACCAGCGACCGTGTTTTTGGAATTTCGCAGGACGTTTTTTCGATTGATAATTATTCAGTTCGATGCCCCAACGTGTGCCGCCAGCCATTTTGCCATCGTCTCCAGATACTCCGGGTCGATGCTGCCTTCCCCTTCGCCGGACACCAATCGCATTCCGTGGTCCACCTGCGGAAACACTCGAATCGTGAAATCTTTGTTGCCGCTCTGCGTCAGAGTTTGACGGATGATGTCCACGCTCTCTTTGACTTGCACCAGCCGGTCCTGATCGCCAAACAGGAATAACGCCGGCACTCGCAACGCTTTCAGCGCAGGCACAGGATCGTAGTTCATCTCGTGTCCAAACCAAAGCAAGCTCCGTCCCACTGGTTTGCTGAGCTCGGAAGGCGCAGGCAGCGGATCGAATAATCCGTCCTGCTGCTTCTTGACTTCGTTGTACCACCGCTTGCCGCGCGCATTTTCCAACCCTTCCCTGGCCTTCTCGTATCCCTTTCCGCTGCTCATGTAATCCCACACCTCGCGCCGCAAGGCGGTGGCTTCCAAGACGTCACTCTCGGCCACGCCTCGTGCCCGCAACTCTTCTGCATAATAGAAAAGCATCTGCTGGCCCGGAGAAACTCCCGGTCCGGATACGGCAATCACGAAGGAAGTGTCGGAAGAACGCGAGGCCGCGAGCGGGCCAAGCCACCCTCCCTGGCTGAGTCCCCACACCCCGATGTGTCGCGAATCTATTTCCTTGCGTGACTTCAGGTACGCGAGGCCTGCAAGCCCGTCATCACAAAGATCCATGAACGGGATTTTCTTAAAGTCGCCGCTGGATTCGCCCACACCGCGCTTGTCATAAGCCAAAGCCGCGATGCCGTGGGCTGCAAACCATCGAGCCGTGAAAAGATCCCTGCTCTGAGGGCCCGAGCCATGAAAAAGCACCACCGCGGGATGCCGCTGCGTCCCCGCGGGAAGCGCCAGAGTCCCCGCTAAAATTGCGTCACCACTACTAAAACGCACCGCTTCTTCGCTGGCCTCACTCTTCGCGGAAGCCATCGGCGCCGGATGACCGCAGCCGGCGAACACCAGAACGGCAGTTGCAAACAATCCGGCCCACAAGACCGTCGGCAAATGGCAACTCGAGCCCCCGGATTCCGAAAAGCTCTTCCTGCGACTCTTTTCGCCTGCGATTCGTCCCCGGACTCGCGCTTCACTCATGTCGCACAGAACGGTGAGCTTCGTTCGACCTGATCCCATTCTTTGCAGCTTCTCCATTCCTGACCACGCCTGCTGGTAGCCAGGCATTCGGTTGCCCGCCGCAGTCAACCGGCTTGGCCTTGGGATTACTTCCATATAGACGCTCGTCACAAAGAAGTATTTCGTCTGAATGTCCGATAGGCGGGAATGTCCGATTTGGGTCCTCCCTTACTAATTCAACTTGCATCGAATTGCCGTGGACTCAAAAATTTCGATTAGGCTCAGTGGCCATTGAATCAGCGTGAATTCGAGTCCGCGGTTCGCATAGAAAGCGCGCCCTGGATGATACTCCGCAATTACTTCCTCAGATGCTATACTCCCGCCAAACGTGTGCGGCATGGTAATCAAGGTGAAACGGCTTTCGTGCACGCATGCGGAGATTGTGGGTTAACTCATTGATGCTGCACCCCTCGGCAAACCGTTCTCTCTTGTTCCTCGCATGTATTCTTGCGGCGCCCGTATACGGACAAGATTCCCCTTGCGCCATCCGTGAAATCCCAATAAATGTGACCGATCCGGCGGGAGTCATCGTTACAGATTTGAATCCCGCAACCTTCTTGGCAAAGGTTCATGGTAAGCCCGTACAAGTGCTATCAGTCGCTCGGGATTCTCGTCCACGCCGCATCGTCATCCTTCTGGATGCCAGTAGTAGCATGACCATTGAGCCAATCAAATGGGCGATGGCTCTACGAACTGCCACGGAATTGCTGAATGCTGCTCCGGCCTCGGATACCTTTTCCCTAATCGTATTCACGAATGCGGTTCAGGAGACCGTGGATTTCACACAGGACCGCGGATCGATCCTCACGAGCTTGCAGAAGATCGAGCGCGGTAAGAAAGCATTGCCCAAGGGAACAAAAGGTAGCACTGCTCTTTGGGATGCGATCTCGGCAGGAGCTACTCTCCTAGGTTCGTCCACTCCAGGGGATGTGATCTATGCGATCACAGATGGAGACGACAATGCAAGCGAGGAGAAACCATCTGTCATTGAGCGCACTTTGCTCGAAAAGGGAATCAGGCTGTTCGGCTTCTTCTTTGATGAGGGCAGTATTGAAATGTATCCTGACCACCCGACTCTGATTGACGTTGGGACGACATTGAAGGACACCGGAGGGGTGGCAGTGGTTCTGCCGAGGGGGAAGTATCTAGAAAGCGAATACAAACTTTCCAATGAGCAACTTGCCCTTCTTAGTCGACTCCTCCAAAGCCAGTTCAAGCAGATTGATCAATTTTATCTCTTGAAAATCGCTCTGGCGCAAGATATCCAGAAGCCTGCGGACTTGTCTCTCGGATTTACCCCAGCGAATGATCGAAAGTTACGGGCTCTTACGCTTACTTACGTTGATAAAATCTCTCCTTGCAATTCACACAGCCCATAGGCTTTCCTCATATTGCTGTTGTATAGCGGCGGCACTGACAACTCGCCCCATCACCTAGCAATCGGTCGGCGATGTGGCCGCTTTACTTTCAATTGCTACCAACCAGGTTCAGGCGATCTATTCGCGTTTACCGTCAGCCCTGCTGCTGGATTTCTCCGGTACGAGCATTTGGGACCTGTCGACACATCGACTACGTTCCCAAACGGATCAACCGTGGGCGCAATCCACATCGTCGCGTCGAGCGGGCTCCCAGCACAGGATCGTATACAACCGCGTCCCTGCTCGTTCTTCTCCGCGATTATTTTTTGGATGCTATACTCCCGCTGTGCAACTACACCATGAAAACGGGTTGCGATTTGCGGCCGCCTGCCCACATGCTGAGCCTTAGGCAAAAGGTGCGTTCCGGTATCTATGGCGCTTCCTCAGTGGCGGTCCGCGTCTCTGCGCGGCTTGCAACCCAAGCAGGAAGCGTGGCATCGTAATCCGCAATCCTAAAAATTTCTTGGAGAGGTGGTTTTGATGAGATTCCGGGTTCTGGCTGGTTGGGCGTCAATCTCTCTTTTGGCGCTGAGTTTGTTCGGATGCAATAACCAGCCATCGGGACCTCAGCCCCCCACCATTACAACTCAGCCCGCCGCTCAGACCGTGAACGCTGGCCAGACCGCCACATTTTCCGTTACGGCAACGGGGGCGTCCCCTTTGGCTTACCAGTGGTTCCTCAATCAATCCGCTATTAAGGGCGCCACTTCCTCATCTTATACGACGCCGACTTTGACTCCCTCGGATTCTGGGAATAGCTATTTCGTTTTTATTACCAATTCAAATGGGAGCACGGAAAGCACCCCGGTTACCGTGACGGTGAATTTCGCTCCGATATTCACTACCGCCAAGACCGCAACGTTTTTGGATGGAGTGTCGGGTAGCTTTGTCGTGTCCGTATCGGCCGTCCCCACGGCATCCTATTCGGAATCAGGCGCATTGCCCGCGGGCGTCACCTTCACCGACGATAAGAACAACAACGCCACCTTCGCCGGAACCGCCACAGCCACAGGCTCCTTTCCCATCACCATCACCGCGCAGAACGGATTGACTCCCAATGCAACCCAGAATTTTGTGCTCACCGTGACCACTCAGTCTCCGGTAATCACCAGCGCCCCCACCACCATCTTCACCGTCGGAGTGCAAGGGACCTATAAGGTGACCACCACTGGCGCTCCCCTGCCAGGTATTACGGAGACAGGCGCACTGCCCTCGCCTCTCACGTTTACGGACAACAAGGACGGAACTGCCACTCTCGCCGGAACGCCGACGGCCTCTGGCTCATTTCCCTTCACAATTACCGCCCAGAACGGCACGCTTCCGAATGCCATACAGCAATTCACGCTGACGATTAATCCCCACACCAGCCCCTCCGAGGGCTTGGTGCGGCCCGAGGATGTGCCCACGTTCCATAACGACGCTGCGCGCACAGGTCAGAATCTGAATGAAACCATTCTTACCCCCACAAACGTGAACTCCGCGACCTTCGGCAAGATCGGGTTTTTGCCGGTGGATGGGCAAGTGGACGCTCAGCCGCTCTACCTTTCCAATGTTTCCGTCGCCGGCGGTGACGCTCATAACACCCTGTATGTCGCCACCGAGCATGGCAGCGTCTATGCCTTCGACGCGGGTTCCGGAGCCATCCTCTGGCAGAAATCGTTAGTTGCCTCCGGCGAAATGCCTGCCTTGGATCATGGATGCAATCCGGCTGCGGCGGAAATCGGAATCAGTGCCACGCCGGTGATCGACCGCACGCGCGGCCCGAATGGCGAGCTTTACGTTGTTGCCGCGTCCATGGACGCGGCTGGAAATTATTTTCAGCGGCTGCACGCGCTGGACGTTGCCACAGGCGCGGAACTGCAGGGCGGCCCGACAACCATTCAACCCGCGGCCTCTCAAGTAACTTCAGTGATTGATAAGTCTCCAGGTCTAAACGCAGCGACGGTCTTCGATCCTTCTCAATCGCGGGCGGGATCAGCTTTGCTCTTGCTAAGCGGACGGATTTTCGCCGCGTGGGCGCCGTCGTGTAATTCTGCGTCCAATAGTTATTGGATCATGGCCTTCGACGCCGCCACGCAATCATTAACCGATGCTTTGTCTCTCCCCGCCGCGGGAATTCAGGTCGATGGCTCCGCTGGGGGGCTACAGCTTTCCGCCGACGCTTCCGGAAATATCTACCTCCTTCAAAGCGCCGCGGGATTTCTGAACAAGGCACCTAGTGCAAGCGCGCCACTTTCTTTGGGAAGTCCTCTTGAAGCTTTCCTCAAGCTTTCAACGTCAACCGGGAATTTGAGCCCGAGCTCACCAGGCTTTGTTGGAACGGTCACAGCATCCGATCAGGCCGCCGACTTCGCCACTTCTGGAGTCCTGGTGATCCCCGATCTTATCGAGACATCAGGCAACACCATCCACCTTGCGGTGGCATCAGGGTCTGAAGGCAACATCTATATTCTGAATCGTGACTCTCTCGCAGGTGGATTCACTCGCAGCGTTGTCTTTCAGGAACTGAGTGGCGCCTTGTCGCCTGCGGGTCTCGCATTCCTTCCAGCCTATTTCAACAAAATTGTTTATTTCGGTACTTCGGGCGATTCGATCAAGGCCTTCTCAATTTCCAATGCTCTTCTCTCCACCGCGCCCGTGACTCAGACAACAACGATATTCGGCGCGGAGGGCGCCTCTCCTGTGATTTCCGCCGACAACGCCGCAAACGCTATTTTGTGGGCGGTGGAAGCGGGAGACCCCGCTGTCTTGCATGCTTACGATGCGACAGCTTTGGCGCGCGAACTCTACAACTCCAGCGCAGCCGTCAACGGCAGGGATAGTTTGGGTGCGCAGAGCAAACCAGCCACACCCACGATTGCCAATGGCAAAGTTTTCATTGCCACGCAAAACGGCATCGCCATCTTCGGGCTCATCCCAAGATAACCCACGATGGTTTTATCTTCTGTAGCTCAGGGTGCACCCCCGAAGAATTGAGTCGGGGGGACCTGAGTCTTTTACTTTTGAGGTGCTCTTGTACCCGCCACGCTTCCTAGAGGCGAGGTTGGACGAATCACTGAAGAAACAAGGCCAGGGGAAGCCGGACGACGCTTTGCGCAAACAGTGTAAGCAAGGCTTGGCTCATACTCCGTGCATTGCCGGATCCCAAATGAATTTATGCAACTGCAGGCCGAGCCTCACGGAAACCCCATCCGCCAAAATCCATTCCGCCAGCTCGCGCGCCTCCAGACCCGGCCACGTCCCCGCCGGATCGGGAAATGCCGGTGAAAAAATCACCTGGTGAACTTTTCGTGCCAACTCATG
>Ga0070733_10002540_pt1 | contig 12891 bp, 11 predicted proteins | sample Coa_R1_9_FD_66450 | JGI IMG/M metagenome (GOLD analysis project Ga0070733, IMG submission 66450) | Surface soil microbial communities from Centralia Pennsylvania, which are recovering from an underground coalmine fire - Coalmine... | ecosystem: Environmental > Terrestrial > Soil > Unclassified ... | reverse complement strand
CAATGGGGCCGACGGCGTATTTCGTTTCCGCTCCGACGGCCCTGCTGAACGCGGCTTGGCGGTCATGCAGATCGGCAATGGCGCAGCTTCGGTGATCAACCCCGCGCCGCATAGTTTTGCCGGCGGCTAGTTCGCCTCCAGCGACAGGCCTAGTGTCTTTCTTCCGAGCGGGTGGTCGCCACGGCGGCCAAAGTCTGGTCCGGCCGCACCCTTTGCTCCGAGAGCTTGATCCAATGAAAGGCCAAGTCGAGGAGGATGGCCCGGGCTTCGTTGCTGGCCATGTGGTTGGCCGCTTCGATGCAGAGGCGCGCCCTGTCGCGATATTCATTGGCTCGGTCAGGAGATAGAAGCATCAAACCTGCGCCTTCGCAGCGCACAAATAATAAAGGCGGCAAGTTTGTTCCCGCTCCTTCGAGCTTTCTTTTCATCCGTGGCCAAAAGGCGACAGGCGAGCAGCGTCGGTCAACCGGCGACTTCCAGCGCGATGCGGCCGTAGACCTTGTCGCCATATTCGGTAACCGCTTCGACCGTGACGCCGTGCGTTCCCGCGCCGAGGTCGGCGGGCAGCCGCGCCGTCCAGATGTGCGACGACGGCTCAGCCCTGACCCAGGGCTTTTTTGTCGCCTCGTTGCGCGCAAAAACTTCCGCCACGAACGGGTCCGGCATGCGCCGGCGCGTCATTTCGATCGGCGCGCGCACGCCGATCGTCATGACGACCTTGGTCTTGGGTCCGGCGTCGAAGACGTTGGCGATGATGGACGTCGCGGGAACGGCGGCAAGCGAAATGGGCGAGCCGAGCAATTGACCTGCCCGGAAGTCGCGCTCCAGTTCGCGCTCGGCGCGATGGAAGCGACTGTCGACCGAAAGACGCATCTGCCGTCCGTTCGGCTCTTTGGCCGGAACGAACCTTGTGCGGTACGACGCGCCATCGACCGTCAGAATATGAAAGCCGTTCGGGCTGCCGTCGCGGCTGTCGGCCGAAGCGACGCCGCGGTGATCATAGGGTCCGCTCCACCACGAGCCCGAAACGGCGGTCATCACGTGATGATGATGCGGCGTCGGGCCTTTCCAGCCGTCGGCCACGTCGAAATAGTGATGCTCGGTCGTGTGGGTGTGGCCGGAAAAGCTGGCGGTGTGAGGCCGGCCCTCGAAGAGCGCGAAAAACTCGCGGCGGTTGGCAAGATTGGTCGAGGGCTCGTCATCATCGAGATCGTTGCGCAAGGGGATATGCATGAACGCGACGACGAGCTTGTCTGGCGGCGTTTGCGCCAAAACGTTGCGGATGAAATCGAGCTGGGCCTGGTCAAGACGGCCTTCGTATTTGCCGGCCATATGCGGCCGCGACTTGTCGGCGCCCAGATAGTCGACGTCGTCGAGCATGAGGAAGAGAACATCGGCGTAGTTGAAGGCGTAATAGTTCGGTCCGAAGACTCGCTTGTAGGTCTCGCGACTGTAGCGTCGATCGGGCGCCTCGTAATTGAGATCGTGATTGCCGCCGATATTCCACCAGGGCAGGCCGATGGTCGCGATGATCCGGTTGTAGCGGTCATAGAGCGACAAATCATCGAACATGAGATCGCCCGCGGTGATTCCGAATTTGGCCTTTGCGCCAACGAGGGCGTCGACGACGTCGTCGCGGATGAAATCGACTTCCACGTCCGATTCCGGTTGCGGATCGGTGAAGAGCACGACCTCGAAATTTCGAGGCTCGTCCTGACGCCTGAGCGGGAAATCCAGCGAAGCGGGCAAAACGGATGTCGGCGCGATTCCCGCGAAGGCGAGCTGCAGCGATTCCGGCGATCCCTTAGGCCGATGATGCGCGTAGAAACGCGGCAGCATCGTCTCAGGATCGACCGGCGGCATATAACCCGTCGGCTTGACGACGAAGATCGTCGCCTCCGCCGGCAGCGGCAGCGTGTAGCGGCCCGAGGCGTCGGTGACGGCGACGTCCCTACCGTTGGAGACGAGGACATTGGCGATGCCGGGCGCATCGTCCTGTCGCTTGCCGGATTCGCTCTGATCCTCGAAGACGACGCCGGAGATCGTCGCGCCTTCCGCACGCGCCGGCGACGCTGCAGGCGCGGCGATCGCTGCGGCGAATCCGCCCGCGGCGCCGATCAGAACCTCTCGCCTGGTCACATCGCCTGATTGTCGGATCGTCATGAGAGACTCCTGAAGAAAGCGCGCCGCTCGCGGTTGCAGCAAGTCCGGATGACGCAACGATGACTGCCCGGTCGCGCCGACCTCACGTCGGCCGCTCAGCGAACCGCGCGCAGAAACAGCGTCGTCGCGCCGACCCCAAGCGTCGCCAGCGCGGCGAAGACGAAGAGCCAGCCGTAACCGAGAAATCTGATGAAGCCGCCGCCGATCACGGGGGCGAGGAATTGCGCCACGGCCCCGGCCATGACCAGAATCGCCAAGTCGCGGCCGGCCGCTTCCTTGTTCGGCAGGACGTGCGACATCAGGGCAAGATCAATCGCCCCATAGGCGCCCATGGCGAGCCCGCCTAGCGCCGCGAAGACCAGCATGCCGGGCCAAGTCGGACTGAGGGCGGGGACCAGCATCGCCGCGGCCATGGCCAGGGCGTAAGTCCGCACGAAGACCTTGCGCTTTTCCGTGCGATTGGCCAGCCATCCCGCGACCAGGATGGCGACGATCGTCGCCGTGGTGCGTAAGGCGTTGAGCGCGCCGGCCGCGATCTGAGCGCTATGGGCTGGCAGCGTCGCCACGCCGATATGATCCTGCAAGATGTAGAGGAGATAATTGTTGATCGAAAACTGCGCGACGAACATCGTCGTCCGCAAGGCGAAGGCCAGCGAATAGTCGCGCGCGCCCAAGCTTTGCAGCGACAACATCGCCGCGCGCGGCCTCAGCCCGTGAAAGGCCGCCGCCTGCTCGCGCTTTGGCGCCTTGGCCGAAGGGTAAGGGTCTTCGGGCGCGAGGATTGTCAAGGCGGCCGTCGCCGCGGCCAGCGCTATTGTCAGACCCAGATATCCCCGCTCGCCTGGCGCGAAGGCGGCGAGATTGACGCCGAACAATGTTCCGAATGGACCGGCGATGCCGATGATCCAGGAGGCGAGGCTTCGCCGTTCCTCTGGCACGCGATCCGGCGTGATCGCGAGCAGCGCGCCTTGAAAGCAATTCAAGGTGAACCACAGCGCTCCATAGAGCATCGCAAGCGCAATCAGACTTCGTTGCAAGCCAAGAGCGGAGGAAATGAGCGCGGACGCCGCCGCCATGCCGACCAGCCAGGGCGTGCGACGTCCCCAGCGGCTGCGCGTCGCGTCGGACGCAGCTCCGCCGGTCATCAGGCCGAAGACGCCGGTGGCCGCGCACAACACGGTCATCAGCGCCAGATGGACGATTTTTCGATCGGGATCGAGGGTTTCGACTTGCAGCGGGATGAGGATGAGCTGAACGCCCTGAAAATTCGCATAGAGCGCGAGCGCGGTCGGCAGCAACAGCGTTAACAGCCGCGTCAGGCTGACGCGCCGCGAAGCGCCGTTTTCGGCCCCGGCCCCAGTCATGTCCTGGCGCGGCGCGCCATCGCCGTCACCAGTCAAGGGTCGGCGCGCCCTTCATCCATGTCGGAGCGCCGGGCGTCGCTCTCCAGGCGTCGATAAGAACCCCGCGCCTGACCTTGCCGCGGCCGCCGCGACACGATCGCCCGATTCCCCAATTACTGACGAGACCCCCATGCGATCCTTCATAGAGGCTTTGACAACGGGCTTCTAGCCAAGAGGCGCGATTTTGGTCAGCGAGGTCGTACCTTTGATGGCGAAAATTTGCGCCGCGCCTTCGTCGGTAAGTCGTCGCTCCGGCCAGTTCACGCTTTTGTTACCAGGCGTGACCCGCCCCAAATTTTTTGCAAGGCCGAACGGAACAATTTCGCCGATCACAAAATGACCTTGCCCGTCTCGCACAGGGTCTTGTGCTTATTTTCACCATCGAGGCGAGATTGCGTTGTCAGCGCGGCGTTTGCCGCAACGCGCCGGTACGCGGCGGCGCAACAATATGACCGTCTCACGCGTTTCAAGTGTTACGACCCCGGCGGTCAGGTCATAATTTCATGCGCCAAGGCGCAAAGCGCGGGCCGGGAAATGGTTCTGTCAAGATTGACATAGACAATTCTGCGGCGAAACTTTCACTGACAAACGAAAGGCGGATGAATGACTGCGCCCGATGCAAAGGCATTGGACGGAAACGCGGTCGGATTGTTCCTCGATGTTGACGGAACCATTATCGACTTGGCCCCAACTCCGGACGCGGTTCATGTCCCGGCCGCGTTGCTGGATGAGCTTTCCTCGCTCGACCGACGGCTCGACGGCGCGCTCGCGCTGGTCAGCGGTCGGCCGATTGGCGAGATCGACAAGCTCTTCGCGCCGCTGCGGCTCCGAGCCGCCGGCGTGCACGGCGGCGAGATACGCTCTGCGCCGAACGAGGTCAGCCGCTCGTTGGCGACAAAACGCCTGCCTGAGGAGGTATGGACCAGATTGTCGCGGCTGCTCAGGCGATTTCCCGGCGCCTTCGCCGAAAATAAGGGTGTGAGCTTTGCGGTTCATTACAACCTCGCCGGTCCAGTCGGCGAGGAGGTTTGCGGGGCGCTGGGCGATCTGACGAGACAGTTCAAGGAGCTGCCTTTGGAATTGATCGGCGGACACAAGGTCTTCGAGATCAAGCTCGCCGGTTTCGACAAGGGCATGGCGGTCGAGATCTTCATGGCGCATCCGCCTTTCGCCGGCCGCCGGCCGATCTTCATCGCAGACGATCGGGTTGATCGTCCCGGATTCGACAAAGCGATCGCCTTGGGCGGTCTTGCATTCTCGGTTGGCGCCGAATTGCCCGGCGTCTCGGGCTGGTTCCAGAGCCCTGCCGAATTGCGCGGCTGGCTCGCGAGGCTCAGCCGATGACGATGACCCAATCAGAAAGTTCAGCGCCGGCTGGCCACCAGGCGCTCGACCTCGCCCTCATCGGCAATTGCCGGGTGGCGGCTTTGGTCGCGCCGTACGGCCGCATCGTCTGGTGGTGCTTTCCGCGCTTTGATTCCAATCCCGTGTTCTGCCGGCTCCTTGCGGGAAATGAAGAAAAGGGTTTCTGCGACGTCGTCCTCGCCGATCTCGCTCATGGACGATCGGCCTATGTTCGCAATACTGCGATTCTCGAAACGGAACTCGAAGACAAGCATGGCGGGCGGCTGCGGATCACCGACTTCGCTCCGCGCTTCCATCGCTTCGAACGTACCTTCCATCCGCCGCAGCTGGTGCGGCGCATTACGCCGCTCTCCGGCTCGCCGCGCATCGCGATCCGTGTTCGCCCGACCGAGTCCTATGGGCGGCCGATCGAGGAGGTCTCGCTCGGCTCCAATCACATCCGCTATCAAGGCGCCGGGACGGTGCTGCGGCTCAATACGGACGCGCCTCTCTCTTATGTCGCGCAAGAGACGACGTTTCCCCTAACCCGCCCCTTGACGTTGGTCCTCGGACCGGATGAGCCGTTTCGCAGCGCCTTCGAAAGCACCGCGCAGGAGTTCGAGGATCATACGCGTCGCTACTGGCTCCACTGGGTGCGCACTCTGGCGGTGCCCTTCGAATGGCAGAGCGAGGTGATGCGCGCGGCGATCACGTTGAAGCTCTGCAGCTTCGAGGAGACGGGCGGCATCGTCGCCGCTCATACGACGTCCATTCCCGAGGCGGCGAACAGCGGCCGCAATTGGGACTATCGCTATTGCTGGCTGCGCGACGCCTATTTCGTCATCCAGGCCCTGAACCGGCTCGGCGCAACCGACACAATGGAGGCCTATCTCAACTACATCATGACCGTGGTCTCTGACCACGATGCGTTCTTGAGCCCGGTCCACTCAGTGGTGCCCGGCGAGCGGCTCGACGAGGAAATCGCCGCCGATCTCGCCGGTTTTCTCGGCCAAGGGCCGGTTCGGGTCGGCAACCAGGCGGCGGAGCAGAACCAGCATGACGGGTACGGCAGCGCGATTCTCGCCGCCACACAGATGTTCATCGACGATCGACTTCCGAACATGGGCGATGAATCTCTGTTCCGCCGGTTGGAGCCGCTCGGCGAAAAGGCGATGCGTCTCGCCATGACGCCGGACGCGGGCATTTGGGAATTTCGCGGCCGCGAGCGCGTCCACACGCACTCGGCGACCCTCTGCTGGGCGGCCTGCGACCGTCTGGCGCAGATTTCCAAGCGCATCCACAATAGCGAGCGCGCCATTCTTTGGCGGGAGCGGGCAGACACGTTGCGCGACGACATTCTCGCGCGCGCCTGGAGCGAAAAGAAACGCGCCTTCACCGGAGCGCTGGACAGCGAGGAACTCGACGCCAGCGTGCTGTTGATGGCCGAACTCGGCCTCGTCGCGCCGGACGACCCGCGGTTTCTCTCGACATTCGAGGCGATCAGCCGGGAGCTCATGCGGAACGGGCGCATCATGCGCTATACCACGCGAGACGATTTCGGCTGGCCGGAGACGGCGTTTATCGTCTGCAACTTTTGGTACATTGACGCGCTCGCGGCGATAGGCCGCCGCGACGAGGCGCGCGAGCTCTTCGCCGATCTCCTGAAGCGTCGGAACGCGTTCGGCCTTCTTTCCGAGGACATACATCCAGAAACCGGGGCCTTGTGGGGCAACATGCCGCAAACCTATTCGATGGCGGCGATCATCGATTCGGCCATGCGGCTCTCCGTCAAATGGGAGGAAGCATGGCGCCCCGTCTGATCCTCGTCTCCAATCGGGTCAACGTGCCGGCCGCCGGCGCGCCGCGCCAGGCCGGCGGCTTGACCGTGGCGGTCAACGCCGCGTTGAAGCAGCGCGAAGGGGTGTGGTTCGGCTGGAGCGGCAAGGTCAGCGGACCCGGCGAGACGCCGGCCGCCTCGGTCACGCTGCGCCGCCGCCGCACCTACATCACGCTCGACCTCTCTGAGACCGACTTCCAGGAATACTACAACGGCTTCGCCAATCGCGTTCTATGGCCGGTGCTGCACTATCGCGTCGATCTTGCCGAATTCACCGCGGTCGACCTCGGCGGCTACCTCCGCGTCAACAGTCATTTCGCCGACGCGCTCTCGCCTTTCGTAACGCCGGACGACGTGATCTGGGTTCACGACTACCATCTCCTGCCTTTCGCCAAGGAGCTACGGGAGCGCGGACATAACAATCCGATCGGCTTCTTTCTGCACATACCCTGCCCGCCGCCCGACATGCTTAACGCGCTGCCGCATCATGACGAGACGATGGGCGCCCTCAATCACTACGACCTCGTCGGACTGCAAACCGATCAGGACGCCGACAATCTGTCGCGCTACTTCTTGAGCCTCGATCAGAACGCCTACCGCGGCCCGGGCGTTTTCGAGTTCGACAGCCGCAGGGTGAGAGTGCGCGCTTTTCCGGTGTCGATCGCCACCGCCGTCTATGCGCGCGCCGCGCGCAATTCCGTCAAGTCGGACCTTGTCGAGGAGCTGCATTCGAGCCTCGTCGGCAAGCATCTCATCCTCGGCGTCGACCGGCTCGACTATTCAAAGGGCATTCGCCATCGCATCCAGGCGTTTGGCCATTTCCTCGAAAAATATCCCGAATGGCTCGGCAAGGTGACGTTCCTGCAAGTGACGCCGAAGAGCAGGGTCGGCGTGCCGGAATACGCGCAAATGGATCAGGAGATCAGCGCGCTCGTCGGCCAGATCAATGGCCGGTACGGCGATCCCGCTTGGACGCCGATCCGCTACATCAACCGCTCCTATTCGCGCGCGATGCTGGCGGGCCTTTATCGCGCGGCCGATGTCGGTCTCGTCACGCCGCTGCGCGATGGAATGAACCTGGTGGCGAAGGAGTATGTCGCCGCGCAGGACCCGGATGACCCCGGCGTCCTGGTGCTGTCGCAATTCGCCGGCGCGGCGCAAGAACTCGGAACCGGCGCGCTCATCGTCAATCCGCATGAGAGCGAGGCCATGGCGGCCGCGATCAAGCAAGCCTTGGAAATGCCGCTTGAGGAGAGAAAGAAGCGTTTCCAGGAGATGTACGAACATCTCGCCGCCAACGACATCGACAAATGGGCCGAGCGCTTCTTGAGCGCGCTCGGCGAGACGCGCGAGCAGCCGGGCTTGCTGTCGAGCCTTCGTCAATTGTTCGCCGCAAGAGCGTGAGACGAAGGATTTATAGGAAGGTACGACGGAGAGGCCCGCGTCGCCTTCGGAATTTCTGCTCAAGAACGGACGATGGGCTTCCCTTGCTCGTCCCCCAGCGGATGCAGGTCGCGCACCATCGCCTTGGCCCGCTCATCGAGCACATGCGTGTAGATCTGCGTCGTTGAAATGTCGGCATGGCCGAGCAGGTCCTGCACGACGCGAAGATCCGCCCCGTTCTGCAACAAATGACTCGCGAAGGCGTGGCGCAGCGCGTGCGGGCTCATCCGCGCCGCCGAAAGGCCGGCCGCCGCGGCGATCGTCTTGAGTTCCCGCGCGAAGGCCTGGCGCGTCAGATGGCCGCTCGCGCCGCCGGCGGGAAAGAGCCATGGGCCTTTGGCGCGGCCAGGCGCATGGCCTTCGAGGACATCGCGATAACGGGCGATCGCCGCGCGCGCCGGTTCCGAGATCGGCACAAGCCGCTCCTTGCCGCCCTTGCCGCGAACGGCGATGAGCGGTTCGCGCGCCTTGGCCGCCGATTTCGGCAAGGAGAGAAGCTCCGAGACGCGTAGGCCCGACGCATAGAGGAGTTCGATCAGCGCGGCCATGCGATGGGCGCTGAGGCGCCCGGCGGGCGAGCGTTCCGGGGCGTCGAGCCCTTCCCCGGCGACGCGCAGCAATTTGTCGACGTCGGCGACGGTCAAGACTTTGGGAACCGGGCGCTGCCGCCGGGGCCCTTCGATCGCGACAGTCGGATCGTCGCCGCGCCTGCCTTCCAGGTAGAGGTGCTTGTGAAACTGCCGCACCGCCGAGAGCTGGCGGGCGAGCGAGGAGGCTTTCAGTCCCTGTCCGGCGCGTTTCATGAGAAAGCCGCGCACGTCTTCGCTCGACGCCGTCAAGGGATCGAGGCCCCGGTCGCCAAGAAATTCTTGATAATCGACAAGATCGCGCCGGTACGCCTCGATCGTATTGCCGCTCGCCGCGCGCTCCGAGGCGATCGCTTCAAGGAAGGTTTCGACGAGGCGTGGGCTAGGACGCGCGCTCATCGCCTATTTGCCGAGCTTGGAGGCGGGAATGGTCTGCGTGATTTCGCGCGGCTGCACTTGGACATAGGTCACCAGCGCGATCATCACGCCATAGATCAGGCCTGCGATGACCGCGAGGATAAAGAGGAGGCGAAATAAACTGGGCAATCCCCGGCCCCGCAATAGCGCCGCCGCTTCAACGGCCGCGCGGCTTTAATCCTCTTCGAACAAGCCCGCCTGAATCGCTTCGCGCGCCGGCTCCGTCAAGCCAAGATGCTTGAAGGCGTTGCTGGTCAGCGCCCGTCCCCGCGGCGTGCGCTGAACGAAGCCCTGTTGGATCAGATAGGGCTCGATGATTTCTTCGATCGCGTCGCGCGGCTCCGAAAGCGCAGCGGCGATGGTCTCGACGCCGACCGGGCCGCCCGAAAAGCCAAGCGCGATCGTCTCCAAATAACGGCGATCCATCTGGTCGAGGCCGCTGCCATCGACGTCGAGCAGCCTCAACGCGCGGTCTGCGACCTTGCGGTCGACGACCTTGGCCTCCTCGACGAACGCGAAGTCGCGTACGCGCCGCAATAGACGGCCGGCGATGCGAGGGGTGCCGCGGGCGCGTCGCGCGATCTCGTTGGCGCCGTCGGCGGCAAGATCGAGGCCAATCACGCGCGCCCCGCGTCTGACAATGTTCTCGAGCTCGGCGACCGTATAAAAGTTCAAGCGCACCGGGATGCCGAACCGGTCGCGAAGCGGCGTCGTCAGAAGGCCGGCCCGGGTCGTCGCGCCGATCAACGTAAAGGGCGCAAGATCGATCTTCACCGAACGGGCCGCCGGACCCGCGCCAATGATCAGGTCGAGCTGGAAGTCCTCCATGGCGGGATAGAGGATTTCCTCGATCGCCGGGTTGAGGCGATGGATTTCGTCGATGAAGAGAACGTCGCGCGGCTCGAGATTGGTGAGCTGAGCGGCAAGATCGCCGGCCTTGGCGATCACGGGGCCGGAAGTCGCGCGGAAATTGACGCCGAGCTCGCGCGCGACGATATGCGCGAGCGTCGTTTTGCCAAGACCGGGCGGGCCGACGAAAAGAACATGGTCGAGCGCTTCGCCGCGCGAACGCGCCGATTCGATGAACACCTGCAAGTTGCGCCGCGCCGCCTCCTGGCCGACGAAGTCGGCGAGGGTAAGCGGCCGCATCGAAGGCTCGCCGTCCTCCGGGCGTTTCTCCGGCGAGACAAGGCGCGGCGCGCTGGCCGTCATTGCGCGAGCTCCTTGAGCGAGAGGCGGATCAGCGCCGCCGTTGTGGCGTTGGCGCCGAGCGACGCGGCGCCATGGGCGACCGCGCGCGCCGCCTGCGGCTGGGCGTAGCCGAGATTGACGAGCGCCAGCACCGCGTCATGAGCCGGCCCGTCGCGAAGGCTTGGCGTCTCGCCTGCGATCGGCGCGCCAAGATCGGCCGCGCCGAGCGACGGCGCCTTGTCCTTCAATTCCGCGACGATGCGCGCGGCGAGCTTTGGGCCGACGCCTTGCGCGCGGGCGACCGTCGCCTTGTCTTGCAAGGCGATAGCTTGCGCAAGATCAGCGGCGGAGAGCACGCCCAAGATCGCCAGCGCCACCTTGGCGCCGACGCCTTGAACGTTCTGCAAGAGGCGAAACCAATCGCGCTCGTTCTCGGCGAGAAAGCCATAGAGCCTGATCGAATCCTCGCGCATCTGCGTCTCGATGTGCAGGACAGCCGCTTCGCCGACCGAAGGCAGACGGCGCAAGGTTCGCGCCGAGGCCGCCACGACGTAGCCGACGCCATTGACGTCGAGAATGAGATGGTCCTCGCTGATCGTCTCGATGAGCCCTTTCAGCTTGCCGATCATGCCGCGCCTCGCGCTTTCAATCCGCGATGCTGGGCATGGGTGATCGCCAAGGCGAGGGCGTCGGCGGCGTCGGCCGATGTCGCCGGCGCCGTCGGCAGGAGCATCCTGACCATCATCGCGACCTGGCCCTTCTCCGCGTGGCCGACGCCGACGATCGTCTTCTTCACGACATTGGCTGCATATTCGACGACCGGCAGGCCGAGCAAGGCCGGCGCGGCCAGCGCCACGCCGCGCGCCTGGCCAAGCTTTAGGGCGGACTGGGGATCGCGATTGACAAAAGTTTCTTCGATCGCCGCTTCGTCGGGCCGTTGCGCCTCGATCAGCGCGATCAGGCCGCGATGGATTTCGGCGAGGCGCACGGCGAGCGGGCGATCGGCGCGGGTCTTGATCGAACCGCAGCCAACGAAGGTCAGCCGGGCGCCCTGCTGTTCGATCAGGCCATAGCCGGTCACGCGCAGTCCGGGGTCGATGCCGAGGATGCGAATCGCGGTTAGGGCCATAGGCAAGCTTTACGCCAAAGCCGGCCGGCATCGCCAGCCTGACAAATCAGCGTTGCAATCCTCCTGAATATTACAGAATTGTGTTGGTCGTCGGCCCGGCGCGCCGGCGCCGCGGCCGATGGAGGAATGCTGTGTCGACAGAAGCGGCGGTTTCGAGCGATGCGTCGAAGACTCATCTGGCCGCGATGAGCCTGGCGGCGCTCGGCGTGGTATTCGGCGATATCGGCACCAGCCCGCTCTATACGTTCAAGACCGTCCTCGATCTTACCGGCGACAAGCCGAGCGCCGCGGCGATCCTCGGCTCGCTCTCCCTGATCCTCTGGACGCTGTTCGTCATCACCAGCGTCAAATATGTCAATTTCGCCATGCGCATCGACAATGACGGCGAGGGCGGCATCATCGCGTTGATGACCTTGCTCGGCGTCAAGAAGCGGCGTCGCCCGATCATCATCGCGGCCGGTCTTTTCGGCGCAGCGCTGATCTACGGCGACGGCGCGATCACGCCGGCGATTTCAGTGCTTTCGGCGCTCGAAGGCATGCAGCAGATAACGCCGACGCTGCAAGCCTACGTCGTGCCGCTGGCGGTGATCATCCTCGTCGCGTTGTTCGCCATCCAACCTTTGGGCGCTGCGCAGATCGGACGCGCCTTCGGCCCGGTGATGTTCCTCTGGTTCGCGGTCATGGCGATCCTCGGATTTTACGGCCTCATCCAGCATCCGAGCGTGTTTGTCGCGCTCAATCCCCTGCTGGGCCTGAAATACCTGTTTTCGGGCGGGCTCCAGAGTTATCTGGTGCTTGGCGGCGTCTTTCTCTGCGTGACCGGCGCCGAGGCGCTTTACGCCGACATGGGCCATTTCGGCCCAACGCCGATCCGCCTTTCGTGGAGCGGGATTGTCTTTCCGAGCCTGATCCTCAACTACGCAGGCCAAGCCGCGCTTGTTCTCGACGGCGCGCCGACCGACGGCAATATTTTCTATCGCCTCTGCCCGTCAGCCCTGCTGACTCCCCTCATTATGCTGGCGACGGTCGCCACGATCATCGCCAGTCAGTCGATCATCACCGGCGCGTATTCGATGACCCGCCAGGCGATCCAGCTTGGCTGGCTGCCGCGCCTGATCATCAAGCAAACCTCGGAAGAGGGCTATGGCCAGATCTATATTGGCGCGGTCAACTGGCTCTTGATGCTGGCGACGCTCGGTCTGACCATCGGCTTCGGCAAGTCGGACAATCTCGCCGCCGCCTATGGCATCGCCGTATCGCTGACCATGTTCATGACCTCGGCGCTGCTGTTCATCGCCATGCGGGAAATTTGGATGTGGAGCCTCCCGGTGGCGGGGGCGGTGGCCGTTGGGTTTCTCGTTATCGACGGCAGCTTCT
>Ga0070733_10002538_pt1 | contig 12898 bp, 14 predicted proteins | sample Coa_R1_9_FD_66450 | JGI IMG/M metagenome (GOLD analysis project Ga0070733, IMG submission 66450) | Surface soil microbial communities from Centralia Pennsylvania, which are recovering from an underground coalmine fire - Coalmine... | ecosystem: Environmental > Terrestrial > Soil > Unclassified ... | reverse complement strand
GACCTCGATGACCGAGCCGAGTTGATGTTGATGCTGGCGGCTCGAGCCCAGCACGTCAACGAGCGCATTCGTCCCCTGCTCGAATCGGGTCGAAACGTCGTCTGTGACCGCTTCAGTGGTTCGACCCTCGCCTACCAGTCCTATGGGCGCGGACTCGACCGGCGCCTTGTCGAGGCCGCCGACGAGCTGAGCAGAGACGGGATTGAGCCTGACCTCGTCGTCTTGTTGGACCTCGATCCGCGACAGTCATCGGCCAGGCGAACCCGGCCCGCCGATCGGATCGAACGCCAGAGCGGAGCATTCTTCGAGCGCGTCCGGGCGGGTTATCTCGCACTTGCTGCCGGTGACCCCGGGCACTGGGTGGTCATCGAGGGTTCAGGGACACCGGACGAGGTGCACCACCGCGTCCTCGCAGCGGTCGATCGGAGTCTCCAACCGACCGGGGGTGGAGTCTCGAATTGACCCGAAGCAATGGGCCGAGGTCGGCCGCTGTGGCAGACGTCGGAGCACACCCGGTCCTCGAAGGAATTGTCGGCCAGAGAAAAGCGCGCTCGCTGCTCACTGGCCTTGCCGACATGCCCGTTCACGCCCTTTTGTTCGCCGGGCCGCCCGGCTCGGGGAAGCGAGAGGCGGCGCGCCTGTTCGCGGCTGCGCTCGTTTGTCCGAACGGAGGATGCGGGACCTGCGACGCCTGTCGGGCTGTGCTCGAAGGGCGCCATCCCGATGTTGTCGTCGTCGAACGCGAGGGAGCGTATCTCCGTGTCGAAGAGGCGATCGATATTGTTCAGCTCGCCCAGCGCACGCCGCGCGTCGCCGACAGGCAAGTTCTCATACTCACCGATTTCCATCTCGTCGACCGCGCCGGTCCCGCGCTGCTGAAGACGATCGAGGAGACCGCCGACACCACGGTCATCATCGTCTTAAGCGACTCGAAAACCCGCACTCTCGACACGATTGCGAGCCGGTGCTTGGAAGTTGAATTCGTGCCGCTCGATATCGAAACGATCACCGAGGCACTCGTCGCAGGGGGAACTCCTGGTGACGTCGCTCTTGCCGCCGCGGCCGCAGCAAACGGACGCATCGACCGGGCGCGGTTGCTCGTTGATGACCCGGGATTTGTCGAGCGCGAGGCGCGCTGGCGGTCCGTGCCGGATCGATTGGACGGCACCGGGGCAACGGTTGCGACGATGGCGCGTGAACTCGCCAATGCGAGCGAGGAGCTCCTCGCCGTGCTGCGTGAACATCAAGAAGAAGAACTGGAATCGGCCGACAACGCGGCAGAGCTCGCTGGGCTGCGACGTCTGCCTAATCGCAAGGCGATTCTCGATCGGCACAAACGCGAACAACGGCGGGTGCGGACAGACGAGTTGCTTGCCGGCTTGGCGACCCTTGCGAGCGCGTACCGGTCCCGACTCGACGCCGAGCAATCGTCGTCTCGGCGCATCGCCTCGCTCGTCGCCGCTTGTCAAATGATCGACGAGGCAGCACTGCGGTTGCAACGCAACGTGAGCGAGACTCTTTTGCTGGAAGCACTATTCCTCCGACTGGAGCAGTCGGGTTAATAAGAGTTCGAGGGTGCTCGGGGCCGGCTCTTGTCAGCTTCGGCTCTTGTCGCGCATCGTTGTGAGCCGAGCGCGGACGTCTTCCCACTCAGACGAGACAATCGAGTAGTAGGCGGTGTCCCGCACCCCGCCGTCGAAGCTAGGACTGTGAACTCTCCTGATCCCTTCGAAGGAAGCACCGATGCGGACGATGGCGGCGCGCGATCGATCGTTTCTCGAGTCGGTTTTGAGCGTCACTCGCAACACACCCCAAGCCTCAAAGGCGTGTGAGAGCAGGAGCAGCTTCGTCTCCGTATTGACGATCGTTCGCTGCACCGAGGCGGCGTACCAGGTCCCTCCGATTTCGCACACGCTCGGCGGGCGTTCGTCAGATGGAGCCCGTCCCTTCGTCACCCCGGGCGGCCAAGGTGGCGGCCATTCGAACACCTCGAGGTCCATGAACCGCGTGGCACCGACTATGCGGTCTTCGGCCAACAGGCGGATAGCAAACGGGACCTGCCGACCGGACCGAGCGAGCTTCACGTTTTGTTCGACGTATGCCTCAAATTCGCCGATGCCGTCAGGGACCTCGCTGTAGACGAAGCTCGAGCGGTCCTCGCCAGCCGCTTTAGCGAGACCAAGCACATGAGTTGGGTCGAGCGGTTCGAGCTCGACGGCTCGGCCATGCAATTTGAACGGTGTGAGCACCGTTTCATTCTCGGGTCTTAGAACCGACGCGCTCAAGCCGTCGTAAGCGTCGGACGAAACCCGTACCGTGGACGTGATGCGCGCGAAGAGCTCGAATCATGCCCCGGCGAACCCCCCGGCTCAGCCGGGGTGGGCCGGTTTTTCGCGGGTCTGATCTCTTGTCGAGACGTGCCTGGCTGTTGTTCCTTGCGGTCGGAGTGATCTGGGGCCTCCCGTACTTTTTCATTCGCATCGCAGTTCGCGAGGTCGAGCCGGCGACGCTTATCTCGTTGCGAACGGCGCTCGCCTCATTGATCCTGTTGCCGATTGCACTCCGACGAAAGAAGTGGCAGAGCCTTAGGGGTCACCTCCCGGCCATCGTCTTTTATTCAGCCTTCGAGATGGGGATCCCGTGGCTGTTGCTCACCAACGCCGAAAAGAAGGTGACGAGCTCATTCGCCGGTCTTCTGATCGCCGCCGTGCCGCTCGTCGCCGCGGCGATGAGCGCCGCCCTTGGGTACGAATATCTCGGAAGGCGCCGCGTCGTCGGACTGTTGCTCGGTCTCGCGGGAGTCGCGATCCTCGTCGGGGTCGACATCCGCGGCGAGAACACGGTGTCGATCCTCGAACTGTTCGGCTGCGCGCTCGGCTACGCCGGTGCCCCGATCGTCGTCGCTCGCCGACTCAAAGACGTCCCGACCTTCGAAGTCGTGACCGCCTCGGTGCTGCTCACCGCGCTCTGCTACCTGCCCTTCGGCCTCACCCACCTGCCGACGCACCTGTCGGGGGAGATCGCCTGGTCGATCGTCGCCCTCGCCGTCGTCTGCACGGTCATCGCCTTCCAGTTCTTCTTCGCCCTCATCAAAGAGGCAGGTCCATCACGAGCGGTCGTCGTCACCTACTTGAATCCTGCCGTCGCGCTACTTCTCGGCATCGTCGCCCTCGGCGAGCCGTTCACGCTCGGCATCGCCATCGGCTTCCCGGTCATCCTTGCCGGCTCCGTCCTTGGTACTTGGCGGTCTCCATCCGTCGCGCCGGCGGGTGCTCCCAGCCTTTCGGACGCGGTCTCGCTCGAAGATCCCGAGCTCGACTCGGTTGTCTCGCCATCGGGCGGGCGGTCAGCGGACGCGGAAGCCGCGCTCGCCGCGCGGCGCCTCGACGACAACGTCGACTGAGTCGACGCGCGCCCGGCGGGGGCCGACGCGGCACCACTCGACGGCGGCACGGACCGATTGCGGTGGCCCTTCGAAGACCGCTTCGACACTTCCGTCTTCTCGGTTGATCACCCATCCGTCCAAGCCGAGCCGCAGCGCTTCGCGCTCGCAGCTCGCACGGAAGAAAACGTTCTGCACAAGGCCGGTGATGACGACGCGGACGCGCTCACGCGTCGGGTTCTTCGCTTCGCCCAGCGGTTGATCCTCCGGAGCGGCGCGGCCGATCAACGGTGCTGCTCAGCTGGCCTTTTTCAGCATCTCCGCATAAACGCGGTCGTTGAAGCGGCCGAAGAAGTCGGTGAGCACATCTTCGAGCTCTGCGGGGGACGAAAAGCCGTAAAGGAGCGGCTGATAATGCGTGATGTCGTAGTCGGCAGTCCCCATCTCGACAAGATCGACCGGGCGCACAGTCGCTTCTTGGAAGCTTTTCGTCTCACCGACCGAGGACAAGATCCCGGCGCCGTAGGCGCGCAGGTCACCATCTTGTTCAACAACGCCGAATTCCATCGTGAACCAGAACACCTGGGACAAAAAGCGAAGTGCCTCCTCGCTGGTTGTCCGTTGTACCGCCTCACCGACCAGGCGGTACATGTGGGCGAAGGCGGGGTCAGCGATTTGGTTGCCGTGTCCGATCACTTCGTGGATGATGTCCGGCTCTGGTGTGTATAGCGGCACCGAGGGGTGCCGGAGGTACTGCGTCGACCAGAACACGCCGTCGGCGAACGAGCCGTAAAAATCGCGTACGGGGGCGAGGCCGGCGACCGGCTGGTAGCGGAAGTCGACGAGGGGCTCGAGACCGGCTGAAACCTCGTCCAGGTGGGGGATGTGGTCGGACGGAAGCTCGAGTGCGTCCTTACCCTCGAGGAAGGCCTCGGCGGCGAACTTCTCGTGAAGGGTCTCGAGCTCCGAGCTGACGATGCGCCAGACCTCGTGCTCTTCGTCGCTGTAGCCGGGGACAGGAATGGGTTCACCCGGGATCCAACCTGCGGCGAGTGAGGCGAGTTCGTCCCGACGGGCTCGGTAGACAGGGTCGGAGACCCCGGGATGATCCTCTGCGAGCTCGACATGAGCCGAGCCGTCGGCCGTCGTCGTCACGGGTGAATACGCCGCGTAGCCCATCGTCTTCTTCCTCCTTCCCGTATTCTGCCGACTAAGTGGCGAAACGTCTACGGCATGGCCAGATTTTCGGACAAAGTGCCGTAAGGTCGTGGACGAAGCATCAGAATGTATCGGCGATCCGCCGTACAAGGGGGAGAGTTTGGACGAGCAGCTCGATGAGATCGACCGCAGGATCGTCGCCTTGCTGGTCGAAGACGGCCGCCGTTCGGTGAACGAGCTGGCGAGAGAGGCCAACGTCTCGAGAGCGACGGCCTACCAGCGGCTGGCGCAGCTACGAGCTAACGGAGTCATCGAGGGCTTCACGGCGCGTGTCGATCCGGCGAAGCTCGGCCAGGCTCTGTCGGCGCTCATTCTCATCCGCGTCGAGCAGCCCCGTTGGCGCGAGGTCGCGCCAGAGCTTCTCGCGCTCGAAGGGGTGGAGTGGCTTGGCGTGACGGCCGGTGAATTCGACTTTGCTCTTCTCGTGAGGGCGAAGGACGTCGACAATTTACGCGACGTTGTGCTCGAACGAATTCAGGCGATGGTGGCGGTTCGTTCGTCGGAAACGGTCCTACTGCTCGAGGACCATCGGGTTTGGTCCTGACGAGGAAAGGTAATGGCGCGCCTCAACGGCGCGTAACTCGCTGGCGCGTTGCTCAAAGCAAGGCGGATACGTGTCAAGGCGTCCGAAGTTCGACGTGGGGCCGGAACGGGGGTCCGGCCCCACGTCGATGTCGTTGTTGCGGCGATTAACTAAGAGCTGCCGCCTCGTTAATGAGTTGTTGTGCCTGCGCTGTCAAATCCTTGGCTTGGTGCTCGCCGATTGTCGCGCCGTTGAATTCGACGTTTTCAAGTTCGGTTTCAATCGTCGTCGCCAAGGCATCGGTGAATTCAAACTGAATAGTCAGCCGCGAAACGGCGACGTGTCACGCCCGGCCGTCGGATGGGCCTAGTCCGTCCTTTGACCGCGGACCCGAGTCTCATTCGCCAGGGTGGGTTTCATCGGTGTCGATGACGAGGTGCAGGCTGCGTGGCGGGATGCGCGTCGTGAGCAGAAGCGCGGTAGTCGTCCTCGTCACTCCTGGTACCTCGAGGATTTGGTTGATGACGTGACCGAGGTGGTCGTTGTCGCGTGCGACGACCCGGCAGAGGAGATCCGAGGTGCCGGTCGTCATCCACGCTTCGACGATCTCTGGGATCGCCCGCAGGTGTTCGTCGACCGGGCCTCCTCGCCCTTGAGCGATCTCGAGGCTCACGAACGCCGAGACGGCATAACCGACCTTGCGGAGGTCGACCTCGGGGCCGAAGCCGACGATCACACCCGTCTTGATCAGCTTGTCGAGATGAGCCTGGGCGGTGTTGCGGGCAACTCGGGCGCGCCGGGCGAGGGCGAGGATTCCAGAGCGCGGCGCGGCCGCAAGCGCTTCTAGCAGGCGCCGATCGATCTCATCCAGGAACTCGGGCTGAGCGATTCGGTCAGCCTAATCCGGTATGGTTGAGCGATTCGTTCATTAGTTAGGAAGGGTATTGACCGCCGAGACCATCCGTCGTATCGGTACACCATGACAGAGAACCCGAACACCGAACAGACTCAAACCGTCGCCGAGCAGGTGCTCGGTTGGGACCACCTTGAATGGTGGGTCGGCAATGCCAGGGCCGCTACCGCATGGCTGGCGTCGGGCTTCGGATTTGAAGTGACGGGGTACCGCGGGCCGGAGACCGGTGTGCATGACAGGGCTTCGTACCTTCTCGAGCAGGGCGACATTCGGTTCGTCGTCACAGCTGGGCTTTCTCCCGAGTCAGAGGTCACCAAGCACGTCGCCCTCCACGGCGACGGCATCCGCAACTTGGCTTGGCGCGTCACCGACCCCGCCTTGACGTTCGAGGCCGCCACTCGCCGAGGCGCATCGGCGGCTGCTGAGCCGGTCACCGAAGAGGCGGACGAGGGCAGCGTCACGACGGCGGCGGTCGCCACATATGGCGAAACGCGCATCGTCTTCGTCGATCGCTCCAAGTGGAAGGGAACTTGGGGGCCAGGTTTTTCGAACGAACGTCTTCCGCGCCGTCCGGTTGGGCCGGCGCCCGGGCTGCGCGAGATCGATCACGTTGTCGGCAACGTTGAAGAAGGTCGTCTCGATGAATGGGTCGCCTGGTTCTCCGACGTCTTGGGCTTCGCAGAGATGAAGCACTTCGACGCCAGCCAGATCTCGACCAAGTACTCGGCATTGCGTTCGACCGTGATGTTCAACCGCAAGGGAATCACGCTTCCGATCAACGAGCCCGCGCCGGGACTTCGCAAGAGTCAGATCACTGAGTACCTCGAGTCGTTCAAGTCGCCCGGCGTTCAGCACATCGCGATGGGGACGCGCAACATCCTCGGGGCGATCGACTCACTGCGTGATCGAGGCGTGCGCTTTTTGGACATGCCACCGGCGTACTACGAAGACGCAAAGGTGCGTTGCGGAGAATTTGATCTGCCCTGGGGTGATCTCGAGCGTCTCGGGATTGAAGTCGACAAGGACACCGGCGGGTACCTTTTGCAGATCTTTTCTGAGACGTTCTGTGACCGTCCGACGCTGTTTATCGAGGTGATCCAGCGCGAGGGCGCGACCGGCTTTGGAGAAGGAAACTTCAAAGCGCTGTTCGAGGCCATCGAACGCGAACAGGCGCGGCGCGGCAACCTGTGAGCTCGGCGGATCCGCGCACTTTGCGGGCGCGGTCGGCCGTCGAGTCTCTTCCTACGTACCGCCCGGGACGTTCTGCGGAGCAGGCCGCAGCAGAGCATGGCGCGATCGACGCCGTGAAGCTTGCTTCGAACGAGCTTCCTTTTGATCCGCTCCCTTCGGTTGCGAAGGCGCTCGTTTCAGCGATCGGGGAGGCGAACCGCTATCCAGACCATCTGGCGCGCACGCTGCGGGAACATCTCGCCCGCCATCATCAGACGACGCCCGACCGCATTGCCGTCGGCTGCGGCACGGTTGGCCTGCTCGAACAGCTGGCCCTCGCCTACGTCGATCCGGGGGATTCGGTTATCTACGCGGAGCCGTCTTTTGAGGCGTATCCGATCTTCACCCAGCTTTCGGGCGGAATCGCCCACCGCGTGCCACTGCGTCGTTTGACCCACGATGCGCGGGGTCTTTTGGCCGCTCTCGACGAACGGTCTCGCCTAGTTCTCGTCGCGCAACCGAACAATCCGACGAGCACCGCGATGACAGCGGCGGACGTCAAGGCTATCGCGGCCGGGGTCCCTGACAACTGCGTGCTCGTCATCGATGAGGCATACCACGAGTTCTCGACTGGACGTCACCTGCTCGACGCGACACGACTGTTGGCGGATCACTCGAATCTCGTTGTCCTGCGGACATTTTCGAAAGCGCACGGTCTGGCGGGTTTGCGGGTCGGTTACGCGCTTGGCGCACCGCCGATCGTTGCGACGCTCGACAAGGTGCTAATCCCGTTCTCGGTGAACCGGCTGGGTCAGATAGCGGCGATCGCTTCGCTCGATGCCCCGGGTGAGCTCGATGACCGCGTCGAATCAGTCCTCAGTTCACGCGACCTGCTGTGCGGTGAGCTTCGCCATTCGGGCTGGTCTGTCCCGGACACGCAGGCCAATTTCGTCTTCTTGCCGGCGGGAGAAGCGTCGGACGACCTCGGTGTCGCGCTCGAACGTCAAGGACTCGTCACGCGAGCTTTCGCCGGGGTTGGCGTTCGGGTGACGGTCGGTCGAACCGAGCAAGTCGATCGCTTCGCGGAGGCGTTCGCACGTATCTCTTCTGGCGAGATGTCCGAGCAGCTTCATGCCTCCTGGGGACTTCCTACCGGCGTCGAGGGTCGCGCCGTCGCCGGATGGCTTGACCGTCTCGACGCGGTCGACTCACGCCTCGCGGGCCTGGCAAGCGGCCGGCGCAAAGGACTCACGGATCCTGATCCCGGGGGTGACGAACGGTGGGAAGACGGGCAGGTCTGGGCTCACCTCGCCGAATTCGGGTCGTATTGGATCGACGAACTCGAGCTAGTGCTCGACCGCGCGAGCACCCGACCGGTGCCCTTCGGGCGCACGAAATCGGACCCGGATCGCATCGCCGCGATAGCAGCAGGTCACTTAACTGAACCTTCCGAGCAGTTCAGGTCCGTTGGTGAGGCAATCGATCGACTGCGAGCGGTAATCACAGGAATGAGCTCGGCGGACTGGGGGCGCGTCGGCCAACACCCGACCCTCGGCCCGATGGCCGTCGAGGCGATGCTCGAGGAGTTTCTCGTTGGCCATTACGAGCAGCACGCCGCTCAGTTGGAGAGCCTCGGTGACGGAGGCTGACGGGTCGGGATTCGGCGCCGACAATCTGCCGTTCGGAGTCGACGCGGAGGGCCACGTCGTCGTCGCTAATGGGACAGACGTGATCGATCTCGCCGTGCTCGGCGGACTCGAAGTTGGCGTCGAGGTCTTTTCCTCAGGATCGCTGAACGCCTTCATGGCACTTGGACCCGAGGCGTGGCTGACGACGAGGACCGAGATCGCTGCCCGTCTCGACGACCTCCCGGCAAAGGCGGTCCGTCATCGCGCCGACGTCCGGCTCGAGCTGCCGTTCGAGGTGGCCGATTACATCGATTTCTACGCCTCCGAAGAGCACGCAACGGCGATGGGCCGCCTTCTTCGGCCGACGGGTGATCCGCTCCCTTCGGCTTGGAAGCACCTCCCGCTCGGATACCACGGGCGCTCGGCGACTGTTGTCGTCGACGGGACGCCGGTTCCGCGGCCATGGGGGATCGTCGCCGGCGACGGTCCGCCGTCGTTTCGACCAAGCGCTCGCCTCGACGTCGAAGTCGAACTCGGCTTCGTCGTAGGCGTCGGATCGCGGCGCGGGACGCGGATCGCGGTCGAGCGCGCCGACGAGCACGTATTCGGAGTCGTTTTGTTGAACGATTGGAGTGCCCGGGACATCCAAGCGTTTGAGTACCAGCCGCTCGGGCCATTCCTCGGCAAGTCATTCGCCACCTCGGTTTCTCCGTGGGTCGTTCCGCTCGTCGCGCTCGATCGATTCCGCGTGCCGGGACCTCGACAAGTGCCGACGCCCTCCGCCCACCTCATCGCTGACGAGCCACGCAACTTCGATATCCGGCTGTCGCTCGAACTCAACGGCACGGCTATCTCGTCGATCGGAACCGCCGGCCTTTACTGGTCGATGGCTCAACAGCTCGCCCACCTCACTTCGAACGGCGCGGCCACGCGCACCGGCGACCTGTTCGCGTCGGGCACGATCTCGGGCAGCGGACCGAACTCCGCCGGAAGCCTCATGGAGGTCACCTCGGCTGGGCGCGATCCGATCAAGCTCGACGATGGCTCGACGAGGACGTGGCTTGAGGATGGTGACGAGGTCGTGATACGAGGCTGGTGTGGCGAGAAGGGATCGGCGCGCTTCGTCGATCTCGGCGAGGTGCGCGGCGCCATAACCGCTTGGCAGGAGGAGGTCGCATCGTGACGTACTACGTCCGTGTCGGCGACGTGCCGAACAAGCGCCACACATTGCATCGGGGGGCTGACGGCCGTCGACTCGCCGAGGAACTCATGGGAGAAGAGGGGTTCAGTGGTGCATCCTCATTGCTCTATCACCTCCATTCACCGAGCGCGATCACGGCAATCGAACCACTCGAAGTGAAGCGGTCGGAGCTCACGACGAACCTTCCCGTTCGGCCGATGCACCTGAAGGCATTTGACCTCCCACAAGGGGGTGATCTGGTCACCGCTCGCCACCCGCTCGCGGCGTCCTCGACGCTCACCCTCTGTTTTGTCGCCGCCGACGAGTCGAGCGAGCTCTACCGGAATGCCGCTGGGGACGAGCTCGTGTTCATCCACACGGGCCATGTCGTCTTCGAGTCGGTGTTCGGCCGCATCGAGGCGGGGCCGGGTGATTATGTCGTCGTGCCGCAGTCGACGACGCATCGCTGGGTGATCGCGAATCAAACCGAGCCCGTGCGGGCTCTCATCTTGGAGGCGTTTGGTCATATCGGTCCGCCCGCTCGATATCTCACGCAGACCGGCCAGTTCCGTGAGGGGGCCCCGTACAGCGAACGCGATCTCCGCCCGCCCGACGGCCCGCTCGTCATCGCAGAAGACGGAGTGCGCGTGATGATCCGTTCGCGCGCCGGGTGGAGCGTCCATGTCCATGAACACCACCCCTTCGACGTCGTCGGCTGGGACGGGTGTGCGTATCCCTTTGCCTTTTCAATCAAGGACTTCGAACCGATCGTCGGCCGCATCCACCAGCCGCCGCCCGTGCACCAGACGTTCGCTGGGCCGGGTTTCGTCGTTTGCAGCTTCGTCCCCCGCCTCTACGACTTCGACCCGGCCGCCGTGAAGATCCCCTATCACCACGCGAATGTCGACTCGGACGAGGTCCTTTACTACGTCGAGGGGAACTTCATGAGCCGAAAAGGCGCCGGGATCGCCGCCGGTTCATTGACGCTCCACCCCGCCGGCTTCGTCCACGGACCACAGCCGGGAAGCGTAGAGGCTTCGATGGACGAGACGCGGACCGACGAGACGGCGGTCATGGTCGACACCTTCGAACCGCTCCTTGTGAGCGACGATGCTCGCTCAGTTGCCGACCCGTCCTACGAGCGGAGCTGGCTCTCGGACGGAGGTAGATAATCACGCTCGACTAGCGCGCCGCCCCATCCAACTCCGCGAGGTCTCGGGATGCGAGCATCGAGCGTGACGAAAGCGCCTTTTCAAACCCTTTGGCACCTCCACCCGGGAGTCCGCTCTGGCGACCAGCTCAGCCTCGGCGAGCGCGCAGCCGACCGCATGCAACATGATGGGTTCTTGGCCGTTTGTCTTCTAATTCTTCGCGGTCATGATCTCGTGGGCGGTCCTAAACACGCTGATCTTGCAGCGTGTCCTCAACCATCGGGCGTTCGACCCCTATCCGTACATTCTGTTGAACCTCTTCTTGTCGATGCTGGCCGGCGTTCAGGCGGCAGCGTTGCTGATCGCGGCGAAACGAGCTGAAGCGATTTCGTCAGAGATAGCCCTGCACACGGAAAAAAACACCGACGACATCAAGACCCTGATCGCCGAGAACACGGCGCGCTCACAGAGGTCGTGAAGACCAATACGGATTTGCTCGATGGGATCCATCTGCACGTTGCCAACATTGGACAAAAGGTGGGTGCCGAGATGGGCAACTTCCCTCCGCCCGCGCCACAGGCGAAGCGGTCCGAGGCGACGTAGCACCGCCCGCGACGTCGCCGGCGTCGTCCGGCACCAGGCGAGTGCCGACACGTCGCCAGCTGACTTTGGTGCAGGTTCTTTGCCTTCTCCGAGGGTTTCAACATCAATTTCACAGCTTTATCAGCCACGATGAGTTAGAGAGACTGGCGAGGAGCGCGCCCATATGGACGAGATCAAAGGGAACATCGAAGACAACCGATCTACTGAAGATCTTCCGACTCCGCCCGACGGCGTCCGCGTCGAGGGATCACAACCGGTGGGTGGAGTGATTCCGCCGGCCGCTCCAGAGCCCCTGGCTCCTGCCGGGGCACCCGCGGGGAGCCGTGCCGGCCAGATCCTTGCCCATCGGTCGACCGGCTGGTTTGTCGCAGTGCTGCTAGTCGGGGTGATCGCCGGACTTTCGGTGGCGCTGGCGAACTCGTCCCAGACGCCATTTGTGCGGGTCCCGGTTGGCGTCGCGGCACCCGTGAGAGTGTTTCAATTCCCCCGAGGTGGAGTTCCTCTCACCCCGAGTGTCTTCCCGCAGGGCTCGGCACGCCTTGGAACCGTTGACTCGGTGGGATCTTCGAGCTTCACGATGACCACGTTCTCTGGCCAGAAGGTAACGGTCGTAGAGCAATCGTCGACGGTGTACCGCAAGGCGGTTCGAGGCGTCGGAGCGAAGAGCGCCCTCAAAAAGGGCGATCGCGTTTTCGTGGTCGGCCCTCAGAACGGATCGACGGTGAAGGCGGCCGAGATCTTGGTGCTTCCGGCTAACTCACGATTCGGACCCGTTCCCGCTTGGTACGCCGCTCCGGCGACCGTCCTTCAATAGGAGCACTCGTCGACGGGTCCGCTACGAGCGCGGGGAGGTGACTCAAACTGCGTTTCCGTCTCCTCAGCGGGGAGGTGGACGGTTCCAATGCCGGGCGACGGCGATGAGCCAGAGATGCTCCCAGTTGGGCGATAACGGAAGTGGCTGACCGTGCGCTGACCTCCATCGTGATCGCGATAAATCGACGAGAAAGGGTCGACGCTCGCTGATTACAGCTTTCGCTTGCTCGAACATCGGATCGCCCGGTTCGCGTAGCGATCCTTGCCAAAAACCAACATCGCCGGCCGGCACGTAGATATCGCGCGTGAGCCTTTGA
>Ga0070733_10002535_pt1 | contig 12905 bp, 15 predicted proteins | sample Coa_R1_9_FD_66450 | JGI IMG/M metagenome (GOLD analysis project Ga0070733, IMG submission 66450) | Surface soil microbial communities from Centralia Pennsylvania, which are recovering from an underground coalmine fire - Coalmine... | ecosystem: Environmental > Terrestrial > Soil > Unclassified ... | reverse complement strand
CTGAGCGACCGCATTCGCGAAATGATTCTGGCCAAGAAGCCGACTTCGGAAATCCGGAGGGCGGCGCGCGACGAAGGCATGCGCTTCCCGCGCGAGTCGGCCCTCGATAAAGTCCGCCTGGGATTGACCACGCTGAAGGAGATCAACAAGGTTACGTTCATCGAGGCGATGCGATAGAAGCAAAGTTGCAAGGTTTCAAAGCGCGGAAAACGCTTGAGAAGGCGACCTTGAAACCGGTTTTGCGCGTTCCCTTTCAGCTATTGCAATTCCCTTGGACAGAGTTTTTGATGAATCAAGGAGATTTTCCGCTCGGGCGGGTACGGCAATGAGCTCGAATTCAAATATACCCAAGCCGAAACTGGCCTGCGAGATAGCAGCCGACCGCGTGCTGGCCGGCCGCCTGATGGAAAAAGGCGGCGGTCTCGAAGCCTGCGCCGCGCGCGAACTGGCTCCCGGCAGCGTGGTGCCCGACCTGAACGAAAACAACATCCGGCAGAAGTCGGCGGTAAAGGCCGGGATCGAGGAGGCGCTGGGCGGAGTCGGCGGGCGATCGAAAGATGTGATCGCGGTGGTGCCCGACGCCGCCGTGCGCGTCATGCTGGTGGACTTCGACACTCTGCCTTCCGATGACGAAGAGGCGCTGGGCGTGGTGCGGTTCCGGCTGAAGAAGTCGCTGCCCTTCGATGTCGAGAAGGCCAAGATTTCCTATCACGCGCAAAAGGTGAATGGTGAAGTGCGGGTTGTGGCCGCGGTCGGGTTGGCCAGCGTCATTGAGGATTATGAGACCGCGTTTCACGAAGCCGGTTACAGCCCCGGCGTCGTGCTGCCCTCGATGCTGGCGGCGCTGGGCGCGGCCGAAGGCAGGAAGCCGACGCTGTTGGTGAAAGTGGATGCGCACACCACCAGCCTCGCCATCCTGAACGAAGATCAGCTGCAGCTTTTCCGCACGCTTGAAAATACGCGCGGTGTAACCATTTCCGGCGAGCAACTGGCCGAGGAAATCTATCCCTCGGTCGTGTTCTTCCAGGACACGTATCACCTGAACATTGACCGCATCTATGTGGCTGGCTTGCCGGAAACGGCGAGCGCGGCGGCGGCGTTGCGGGCGCAGACCGGAGCCGAAGTGCAGGAACTGGTCGCTTCCGCGCAACTGGGATCGAGCGCCGGCGGCGCCGTGCCTAAGTGGAGAATGGCGGGAGTCGTAGGAGCGTTAATTTCGTAACCACAGTGGTCACTTGCCAGTGGTCAGCAAGAACCCACTGGCTACTGATCACTAGCCACTGAATTTATGCGTTTAGATATCAATCTCGCGAGTCACCCGTACGAAGATGCGCGACAGTTCTGGATGCGCTGGGGATCGGCCACGGGCGCGCTCGCCGTCGTCACGCTGGTGCTTCTGACCATGACGGTTACGGGCTGGTTCAATGCGCGCCGCGATCACGCGGCCATGGCCGAAAAGCGCGCCATGATCGCCGACCGCGAACGCATCCGCACCAACGCCGAGGATTTTCTGAACCGGCCGGAAAACCGCAACACGCGCGACGCTTCGCAGTTTCTGAACCAGCTGATCGAGCGCAAGTCGTTTTCCTGGACCCGCGTGCTCGAGGATCTGGAAAAAGTCATGCCGCCGCGGGTGCACGTGGTGGCCATCAATCCGGAACTGGATGAGGACAACCTGCTCGCGCTCAAAATGACCGTGGCGGGCGATTCGCGCGATCGCGCTATTGAGCTGGCGAAGAGGATGGAAGAGTCGCATCGCTTCGCTCAAACCAACATCCTGACTGAGCGATCCATGCTCAACAAGGGCGCGAGCAACGGCGACACCGAACAGATTGATCTGATGGCGGAGTACATTCCATCGCTTGCTGCGGCCCCGGCCAGCGCGGCGAGTGCAGCCACTCCGTCTTCAGACAAGCCGGCGAGCCCGGATGCCCCCACTAATTCCGGCGGCGCGACCAGGCCGGCAACGCCTGCCGCCAAACCGAATACTGGCAAGCCCGCCGGCGCGGCGAAACCCGCGGGCAGGCCGGGGAGCAGACCCTAATGCCCGACCTGCGGCAAACACGCAAGAAGTTGAAGATCGCCATGGCCGTGATGGTGGCGGTGGACGTGATCGCGGTCGCGGTCTACGTTTCCCCGCTGGTCGGATCGGCCGATTCCCGGCGCCAGGAGCTGAACCGGCTGCAGACCGATCTGAACGTGAAAACGCGGGCAGTGGCTCCGCTGAAGAATCTGCCGGAAAAAGTGCTGCAGGCGAATCAGCAGATCATCGAGTTCTACAGGAAGCGGTTCCCGGCACAGGATTCGGAAATTCCCGCCGAGTTCGGCAAACTCGCCGCCGCCAATGGCGTGGTGATTGACCAGGCGCGCTACAAGGTGAAGGACGACGCCACCGACAATCTGCAGACCGTCGAAATCGAGGCCGATCTGGGCGGAAGCTACACCGCGCTGGCCAAGTTCATCAACGCACTGGAACGCGACGACATGTTTTTCATCATCAACAGCGTGACCCTCGGCGGGGAACCGCAGGGGCCGGTCAAGCTGAGCATGAAACTGGAAACGTATTTGAAAGTGAGAGCGTAGTGCAGCTGGGACTGGAAAACAAGAAGAAGACGATCTGGGCAGCGGTGCTGGGAGGGATCGCGCTGGTGGCCGTGCTCTATCAACTTCTGCCCATGATGACGGAGTCTTCTTCGCCGGGATCGAATGCGCAGGCCGCGGCTCCGGTTCCGGCGGCCACGCGCGTGACCTCGCGTCCGGGCGGAAGAGCGGCGAAGAAAGTGGTCAGTGGCGACAGTCTCGATCCCACGCTCCGGCTCGATCTGCTGGCGGCATCCGAGCAGACGCAGTACGAAGGCACCGGCCGGAACATTTTCGTGTCGCAGGCCGAAGATATCCCGATTGTGCCGCGAGGCGCCGGAACCACCGATCATCAAAAGGCAGCGGAGGAAGCCGCCCAGGCAACTTACACTCCGCCGCCCATCCCACCGGCGCGCCCCATACCCCTCAAGTTTTTCGGCTTCGCCAGCCAGCCCGGCGAGCCCAAAAAGATTTTCCTTTCCGACTCGGCTGGGGAGAATGTATGGGTCGCGGGTGAAGGTGAAATCGTGAACCGCCGTTATCGCGTCATTCACATTCTGCCCACGTCGGTACAGATGCAGGATGTGGTGGACAGCGGACCTCCCCAGAACATTCCGCTGACCCAAGGGTGAGCATTTTGGAAGAGCGGCGCAAGAGTTCCGGGAGAGGCGAGCGCGGCTACGTGCTGCTGACGCTGCTGCTGATTCTCGCGCTGATGATCATTGCCGCCGCGGCCATCGTGCCGACCGTCAAATTTGAAATCCAGCGCGACCGCGAAGAAGAATTGATTCACCGCGGCGTGCAGTACTCGCGCGCCATTCGCGCCTACTACAAGAAATTCGGGCGCTATCCCACCCGGCTCGAAGACCTCGAGAGCGCCAACAATCTGCGCTTCCTGCGCAAGCGCTACAAGGATCCGATCACCGGGCAGGACTTCAAGCTTCTGCATTTTGGTGAAGTTAAGCTCAGCTTTGCCGGCGGCCTCGTGCCGGGAGTAAACGCGGTTGGAACTCCCATCGGGGCCAGCCCCAACGGCGACTCCTCCGGCTTTGGACAGTCCGGGCCGGGTACGACGGGAGCGAATGGGCAATCGGCCTTCGGACAATCTGCGTTCGGGCAGTCATCCTTCGGCCAGTCGTCGTTCGGGCAGAGTTCGTCTTTCGGCAGTGGGCCCAATAGCGGCAACTCGACATTCGGTTCGAATCCCTCGAACGGACAGGGTACGACGAATTCTTCCTCGTCGCCCGACGCATCGAACGGCACCAACAGCGGCTCCGGCAGTAATTCCCAGGGCAATAACGGCAGCGGCGATCAGGGATCGGGACAAGTCTTCGGCGGCGGCCCGGTCGTGGGCGTCGCCAGTCTTAGCAAGAAAGATACAATCCGCGAGTTCAACCACAAGAAGAAGTACAACGAGTGGCAGTTTATTTACGATCCGGGCACCGACCGCGGCGGTTTGATCATGACGCCCAACCAGCCCACCCTGGCGGGCTTCGGCCAGCCCGCCCAGAATCTGAACGGGCAGAACGGATCGAATAACGGCAACTCGAACGGGAGCAATTCCGGGTTCGGATCGAGCTTCGGCAATTCGCCCGGAAATTCGCCTTCGAGCTTCCAGAACAACCAGAACTCAAGCTTCGGCAATTCGAACCAGCAGAACGGCTCGCAGCAACAACAGCCACAACAGCAACAGCAGTAGATCAACGCGCAGAGAGCAGAAATAACGGGAATCCCCTAATCTGCCCTGCGCCGACTGCCTTGCCTGCGGAAGATGCCTGACCACGAGCCTAGAGTTGACGAAGCCGGCGATACGCCTGAGCCACGGGGATTCACCGCATTCGGCATTTTCGCCTAGAACCGCTTTCGCAGGAATTCGAAGACAACGTAACCGGCAAGCGCGGCTGCCACGGCGATCTTAAAATTCGCAGACGTGAAAACGTCCGCAATCGCCCAGGCCAGCCCCCTCTTCTGTCCCAGACCTGAGCGCTCGAATTCGCCCATCAGCAGGTTGGCATAGAAGAGGAAGATGATAAAGCCGATTTCGATCACCGCTCTCGCGACGTTCTTTTTCATGGCTATCGAAATTCCTGCGGCGTCCGCCTGAGCCAATGATGTTACCAGTGCGCCCCACGGAAGAACTTGGCGCGACCTTAGCCTCCGACCCGACCGTCAGTTTGAGATTCTCTTCAGTTCGGAAACGATGTCTTCGGGGAAAACCGGCTCGCGGGCTTCGTCAATTGCCGAAGCGGCCCACCATCGCATCTCGACAATCCCCTCACGCTCGTGCGTGTCCAGAACTTCAGCTGACAGCGGGGGAATCTCGGCTTTGAGCAGGAAGTAGGATTCGTGCTGATGAACCGGGGTATCAATGTAAACGAAGTCAGTCCACCTCTCCCACAGCCACTTAATGGGGCAGCCTTTCAAGCCCAGCTCTTCATCAGCTTCACGCAATGCTGCTTCCTCGAATGTTTCCTCAGCTTTCACGCCTCCGCCCGGTGGCGCCCAAAAGGTACCCCCGTCTCGGTCGGCATGCCGAAAAAGGAGCACGCGGCCCTCGTGGTCAAGAATGATAAGTCGGGATGCCCGGCGTTGTTCGGCTTCCTTCAAACCCACCGACCTCGTTCCTGTTGTTTCTAACAAAAGAAAAACCGCCCCGTTCGAGGCGGTTTCAGTTTTCCGAAAAATTGGCGCGTGAAACCTTACACGCTGAACGACGATCCGCATCCGCAAGTGCTCTTCACGTTCGGATTCTCGAACTTGAAGCCTGCGCCTTCCAGCGTCTCGACGTAGTCCACGACGCAACCGTTCAGGTACATGACCGAGGTCGCGTCCACGAAGACTTTGAGGCCGTCCATGTCGAAGGTCTTGTCCATCATGCCGGCGCCGTTTTCAAACTGCATGGAATAGGAAAAGCCGGAGCAGCCGCCGCCCACCACGCCAATCCGCAGACCGGCGGGCACGGGGTTTTGCTGGCCCATGATTTCCTTCACCTTGGCCACCGCGTTGGCGGTCAGGCTGACAGGCGCTTTCTTGGCGACTTCCGGCACGGCGTTTACATTGGGGACGGTTGTGGTAGCCATTGACTCTCCTTGGCGTTGCTTCCAGGGTCATTATAACAGATGCTGTTTCCCGCGAAGGGATGCACGTCCTGAAGCCGGCTCGAGCAGCCCGTCCGCGCGACGGCTTTTAAGTGCTTCGGGAACAAAAGGATTTCATCTCTGGCGAACTTGCCAAATAGGGCTATAATCTGGGGCATTGGCTGCCTTGAACGCCGGACTGCTCAGCGCCCGGACGCGCGGCCAATGCGCCGGTTCGATTCTGCCGAGGTGGCATATGACACCCATTGAGATCGTTGGCGGTATCTTCGGAGTCTTCGCCGTAGGGCTGATCCTGCTCCTCATCTACAAGAGCACGCTCACCATGCACGAAGACGATCAGTTGTTTCTGGACGATAACAATTCGCACATGCAGGAAGAGCAGACCGAACTGCTCGTCAAAGTGAACCGGCTGACTGTGCCGGTGCGGATTTTCAGCATCGGATCGGGTGTGTTCCTGCTCGTGCTCGTGGCCATGGTGATCTACCAGAAGCTGAACGAAGTGCAATAGCCGCGCGCGGCGCCTTCAGCTTTCGCGAAAGTGGCGGCATTGGCTGACGCACCAGACTCAGGAACGCTTGGAGGCGGAGTGCGCGTTTCCCCGTAGCCGCATCTGCGTGATTTCAAACCACAGTTCCTTTTCCAAGAACCGTCCCTCGCCGGACGGTTTTTCTTTCCGAAGCGGGGATCGGCATATCTGGGTTGCGAAATGCCTGACCCCGAAGGCCCATTTTAATTTGGATGCTGGAATTCTCTCGTGGTCCACGCCGAGCTATTCCCGGACACGAACCGCACCGTTGATGGCCTGCGAGCCGAAGGGGACGGCTCGCAGTGCTCCGAATACCAGCGCCAGGCTCGAGAACCGAGCCTGGGTTCCTCCCGTTACGCGGGCCGCCAGCGGCAACACCATGCCCTGAAGGGGCACATGGCAGCAGCCTCCGGTCCCTGTAACCCTTTGCCGACCCGCGCAATGCTTCATCGCCACTGCGGCCGTATCACTGGCCGCGCCCGGCGCTCACTTCGGTCCCGGTCTTGGTCACACTATTCCGGTTCCTTAGGGAGCCGAACCACCCCGTGGATCGGCTGCGATCCGAAATGATTTGTTGCCGGGGATGGGCCGGTCGAGAGATTGGTAAACACCAGCGTGATGTTCGAAATCCCGAGGTTTGGGCCGCCCCCCAGGCAGACCTGTAGCGGCACTGGCCCGGTGAAAGGAGATCCTCCATTTGCGATTACATCCGCCATTCCGTTCACTTCCAGAACCCAAGTGTAGGTAGGGAAGGGAGTGATGCCCGTCGGGCAATCGGTTTGAGGCGGATTCCAAATTACCATCGCGCCCTTCATTCTTATGGCGTGCGTGTGCTGGTGTCGGGAGTCAGTGGTGTACCCCGTCCCGGATCCTAAATCGGAAAACTCCATCGTCAGAGATGCGGAAAAGTCCGCCTTTCCAAGCGGTTGCAGGCTCAAGGACCACGGGCCGCGAAGCTCCCACGGACCGGCTGTCGGGTTGGCGGAGAGTGGATAGTCATTGATCACGCCACTGAAGCTCCTGCGCGGCCAATCTTGCGCCCCCGCACTTGCCCCTAGCGCGAGCACGAGAACCCACGCCCCTACCGCCCAGAAGAAAGTTTTGCTGTGCATAATCGCCTCCAGAAGTTTGTTGGAACACTGCTCTTGTTGAGTGAATCAACGGCGCACCGAAAGCCCCAGCCGAGATTTAAGGCGGGCAGGCCGGCGCCCATGTATTGCGGTGAGCCATAGCCCGGCACGCCACGCCTAAACTGAGTGATCGAAGGACATTGAGCAAGCAGCAATGAACGGAACCGGCCGTTTGCCGCCAAATTCCGTCTTTTGCCGTTCCCATCCGGGGCGGTACAATCGGGCACTCGCCTCCTGACTGCTCCCAGGAGAGGCCAATGGCCGAACCGACGCTCGACAAATCGCTGTCCGAGATCCCGTCGGAGAGTCGCCTTGATTCCTGGAAGGAGATTGCCCTCTACCTGCACCGGGACGTGACGACCGTCCAGCGCTGGGAGAAGCAGGAGGGGATGCCTGTCCACCGGCACCTGCACCATAAGCGAGGGTCCGTCTACGCCTTGAGTTCCGAACTCGATGCCTGGCGGCAAAGCCGCAAACTTCGTCTGGATGAGGTATCGGAGCCATCCCCGGAAGCCGCGGCGGATCTGGGTGGCCAGCAAACGACTTTTCTGGGAGGACGTCGCTGGGTTGCTCTTGCCGCGGCGGTGGTGACGGTGGCTACGCTGCTTACGGTTTACGTTGCAACCCGGAGCCGCTCGGGGGATGCGGGCCGACCCAAAATCAGATCTTTGGCAGTCCTTCCCTTGCAGAACCTGAGTGGAGATCCCTCGCAGGATTTCATCGCTGACGGGATGACTGAGGAACTCATCGGGCGACTTTCCAGAATTCACGGATTACGGGTTATCTCCCGCACTTCGAGCATGCACTTCAAGAATACGCAGCTGGCATTGCCAGAAATTGGCAAGCTGCTCGCGGTGGATGTGATTGTTGAAGGGTCGCTGGTTCGAGAAGGACAGCAGATCCGTGTGCACGCCCAATTGATTCGTGCCGCCACGGATGAGCATATTTGGGCGGGAGAATACCAACGCAACTACGGAAGTATTCTCGAAGTGCAGGGGGAAGTCGCCCGCAGTATCGTTGAACAGATCGAACTGAATCTTAGCCCTGAAGAGCGGGCGCGGCTGGCGTCGGGGCGTCCGGTCGATCCTCAAGCTTACGAAAATTACCTGAAGGGCCGTTACTACTTCAGCCAGCGAACCGAGGATGCGCTCCACAAAAGCATTTCGTCGTTCCAGCAGGCGATCACGAGCGACCCCGGCTATTCGCCGGCCTACAGCGGGCTGGCGGAGGCCTACGCCATGCTCGGATTCCGCGGCGGATTGCCCTCGAAAGATGCTCTCTCGCTGGCCAAGAAAGCCGCTCTCAAAGCCATCGAACTGGACAACACATTGGCGGAACCGCACGCTTCTCTGGCGTTCATCGCGGAGACCTATGATTGGGACTGGCCCGGCGCCGAGCGGGAGTACAAGCAGGCTTTGGAATTGAATCCAAGTTACGCCCAGGCTCACAACTGGTATGCCGGCTATCTTACCTATACCGGACGATTCAATGAGGGGGTCGCTGAGGCAATGCGTGCCCGGGAACTTGATCCTTTATCCCTGCCTCTGAACAACGCTCTGGCGGGAAGATTACTGGCGGCAGGACGATATGACGAAGCCCTCGGGCAAGTACAGCGAACCTTGGAACTGGATGACCACTTTGCCCCGGCTCACCAGACTCTGGGCTGGATATACCTGCATGGCGGAAAACAGAAGGAAGCCATTCAAGAGTTTCAACATGCGCTGGAACTCTCCGGAGCGGAGGATACGGATATTCAGTTGGACCTGGGTTTTGCCTGCGCCGTGTCGGGGCAGCGCCAGGAAGCAAGAAGAATACTGCTGAAACTGGAGCAGATGCGTCAACAAGGTATTGCCCCGTCCGCTTCTGTCGCAATTCTATATGGCGCGCTGGGTGAAACGAGTGAGGCTTTCTCCTGGCTGGAAAAGGCTTACCAGGAAAGAGATCCTCAACTCACTTACCTCAAAGCGGGCCGCAGATTCGAGCCCCTGCGCAAGGATCCGCGATTTGGTCAATTCGTGGGCCGTGTCGGGTTATCCGATTAAGGCACTAAAAAAACGTTTCGGCACGCGATCGCCAATGAGCAGCGAGTCCGAGCCGCACGAACGATCGACGGAGGGCGCGAAAAAGAAGCGGCGTGATTTCGGGCAGTGTGACGATGGGGGCCATGGCCATAGACGGGGCAGAACCGCTTGTATAATGTCGAATTGCGAGCTTTCGCGAAAGTGGCGGAATTGGCAGACGCACCAGACTTAGGATCTGGCGGGTAAAACCGTGGGGGTTCGAGTCCCCCCTTTCGCACCAGAGTTTGACGGTTGAGGTCCTTCGCTGCGCTCAGGATTTCGCCAGCCGACTCCCGTCGCTTCGCTCCTCACGCCCGCTGAACGGCTCAAGTTCGGACCTGGCGGGTAAAACCGTGGAGCCCTCCTTGCGCCGCCGCCGCTCGCTCTCCCCTATGATTTCGCTGATATCCGCCGCTGGACGTATCTCGATTGTTCCACACTGCAGCCTCACTCCCGGACTTTGGGAAATGAGCTGAATGGCGTGATTCAGATCTCGCGCTTCCAGCACCTGAATTCCGCCCAATTGCTCTTTCGTTTCCGCGTACGGACCGTCGGTCACTGCGAACTTGCCGTTTCTCCAACCCACGGTCACCACGGTGTTGGCGGGCTGAAGAGATGCCTCAGCGACCAGATGTCCGTTCTTTCGGAGTTCGTCGTTGTAGCTGAAACACTCATCGAACACAGTGTTGCGCTCGTTCTCCGACATGTTTTCGAACTTGCCGTGCTTGAGGTAGCCTAAACAGATATATTTCATCCATCCCTCCTTGTCTCCTCTGGCTTCTTGTTTCCTGTGACTTAGAGCCGTAGCGCATCGCTTTCTCGAGGAAGCATCTGAACCAATTGGCTGAGTTTTCTGTCAAGGTTTCAAGTAACGAAGCAAAACACATCCAGATTTAAAGGTCTTTGACTCAACCAGTCTTAACTGGCATTTCTCCGCCAGGTTGACGCCTTCTAACAACCGTCTCCCTTCGCCCGCAATGATTGGTGCAACGACAAAACGATATTCATCAACCAGTCCAAGCTCTATAAGTTGTGAAGGGATACTGACGCCGCCGATTAAAACATTCTTGCCCTGTTCTTGCTTCAGTCTAAGTATTTCGTCGCGAGGATTCGTCCGAACAATTCTCGTATTTTTATCTTCGGCGCCGCCCAAGGATCGTGAAAAAACAATCTTGTTGAGGGAATCAAACGCTAGAGCAAATTCGTTCCCTGCTTTTGTCTCAGACTGGCTTTTTGCGATCTCAGGCCAATAAGGAACCATCAATTGGTAGGTTTTACGCCCAAAGACGAGCAGGTCAACATCATCTCGCAAGAGGTCGGTGTAGTATTCCATTACCCCTTCATCCGGAATGTGTTTGGTGTGGTCGCAGCAGCCGTCGAGAGTAATGTTGATTGCGAAGATCACATTTCTCATTTGATCCCCTTTAAATCTTGTCGGCCACCGCCGCGGCCGCATTCTGAGCGGAGGCGTACGGCGAGATTCGCTGCTACATTCGCGATACTGACGGCTACATTAGCGAGGTCGGACAGAGCACCTGGCTCATCTACGGTTAGCGCGCCGGGTGGCCCACGCTCCCTTCGTTAGGCGTCGCACGAAGCCAGCCGCGAAATCCACAAGGCTCGGAGAGTTTCTGCTACTGTCGCATCTCAGCGGCCACGTCGTCGCCGAACTTCTTTTGGATCTCCTTTTGGGTCTCGGGATCGAAGTCGGTCATGTCAAACATCCGGCGAACTTCGACCATCTCGGTATCTTTTCCGGGGATGCGCGCGGCCCATTCGAGCGCCTCTTCGCGCGACTTCACCTGGATGATCCAGTAGCCGCCGACCACTTCCTTGGCTTCGGTAAACGGACCGTCGGTCACTTTCGATTTTCCGTTTTTGAAGGTGACGCGCGCGCTCATCGTCGCGGGCGGGGTCAGCCCGTCGAGCGCCAGCAGCACGCCGGCTTTCCCTAGTTCCTCGTTGTATTTGCCCATTGCCTCCATCTCTTTGAAGTCGGGTACCGTGCCCGCCTTTGCGTTTGCGTAGTCTTTCGGATACATGATCATCATGAAGCGCATGGCGTTCTCCTTTTTTAACGAGTATCGAGTATCGAGTTTTTGAGGGTCGCGGAGACACCCTATCCGGGCCGCTACTTTTATATAGGAGCCGGAGGTGGCCCTGCTTTCACGATATAGTCGAACGGTCCCACCGGAATTCGACAACTCGTCCAAAAAAATTTACCGGGTGCCCCACCCTTCGCGATTTTCGAAGGGTGGGTACCACCGACGATGGTATCGGGGGGCGGCGGCGGCCGCGGTAACCAATGAACGGATAGCGCGAGGCCCGTGGTGCCCACCTTTCGAACGCCGCGAAAGATGGGGCAGCCTCAAGTTGTTATGGTGCCGACAGGAACCAAAGGCTGGCCAGCCCCCCTTGGGCGGGGACTTTGACTTCTCGATTGACGATAATGTTTGTCGCCAATGATTGACAATCCTTGCCAATCGCAATATCTTTTAGAGCTGAACCAACCAAACCTACCATGACCCTCAACATCAACCTCACCCCGCAGCTCGAAAAGCTCGTTCGCCAGAAAGTCGAATCCGGACGCTACAACTCCGCCAGCGAGGTAGTGCGCGAAGCCCTGCGCCTAATGGAAACACAGAACAAGCTGCACGCGCTTCAGCTCGAACGGCTGCGCCGTGACATCCGCGAAGGCCTGGAGAGCGGCCCGCCACGCCCGTGGAGGGTGGCTGAAATGAAGCGGCGAGGCCGCAAACTCGCCGCGTCGCGCAGAGCCGGCTCTGAATAAAATGCAGTCTGTCGTAATACGCCCGAAGGCGCTGGAGGATCTCGCCGAGATTTGGGCCTACATCGCCGAGGATGGTCCACGCCAAGCCGACGTTTTCGCCGCTGCCATCGATTGCGAGATTCGAGAGCTTGCCCGACAAGGCTAGAACTATTAACAGACCTGAGAAGCCTTCCCTGTGGCCGCTACCTTATCTTCTACCTGCCGCGTAGACGCGGAATCGAGGTCGTCCGCGTGCTCCACGGCGCACGAGACTTGAAGCCCTTGTTCGACCAAGACGTTTGAGTCTTGTTGGGCTATTTCAACCCCCGAACCCGCTCTTGCAGGAATTGCCGCTCGGGTTCCTGTTGGGTCAGGGCCAGCGCCTTCTCATAGGACGCCCGGGCCTCGGCTGTCCGGCCGAGCCTGCGGTACATATCGGCGCGGGCGGAATGCGCCAGGTAGTAATTCGCCAAGTCGCCTTGTTTACCAGAACAATGTTCCAACACCGCGTCAATCTGGGTTAGACCCGCCTCCGGACCATCGCGCATGGCAATGGCCACGGCACGATTGAGCTCGACCACTGGCGAAGGCTGAATTCGCGCTAATTGGTCGTAAAGCGCAACAATCTGCCGCCAGTCGGTCGCCGCCACCGATGCCGACTCCGCATGCACCGCCGCAATCGCCGCCTGCAGCGTGTAAGCGCCGAAGCGGCGGGACTTCTGCTGGAACTTCAGGGCTTTC
>Ga0070733_10002534_pt1 | contig 12907 bp, 14 predicted proteins | sample Coa_R1_9_FD_66450 | JGI IMG/M metagenome (GOLD analysis project Ga0070733, IMG submission 66450) | Surface soil microbial communities from Centralia Pennsylvania, which are recovering from an underground coalmine fire - Coalmine... | ecosystem: Environmental > Terrestrial > Soil > Unclassified ... | reverse complement strand
TGGAGAACAGCCATGCGCGAACTGTCGGCGGAAGCCCGTTTGCATCTCTATGCGCGTTCGCTGTCCCGGAAAACCGGCAACGGTTTTCATGCAGCGGCGCTCTACGGCGCCTTCACATTGATCGCGTGCATCGTGTTCGGAACGCTTTCGGTTCGTCCGTTTTGATGCCTGGCGGCCTGATGCCTAGCCGCGTTTGAACGGCGCGACCTCGATGCCTGCGTCTTTCAGCGCCTGACGAACCCCACGTGCGATATCGACCGCACCGGGGGTGTCGCCATGAATGCAAATCGTGTCGGTGCGCATCTTGATGACTTTGCCGGTCACCGACACCACCGCGCCATCCTGCACCATCCGCACCACGCGGTCGGCGATTTGCTTGGGATCATGCAGAACCGAACCGGGCTTCTTGCGTGAAACCAGATTGCCGTTGTCCTCATAGGCGCGATCGGCGAAGACCTCATGCGCCATCGGCAGGTTCGCGGCTTCTCCCGCGTCAACCAACTTGGAGTTGGCGAGCACGACAAAAACAAGATTGGGATCGACCGCCTTGATGGCCGACGCAATTGCCCGCGCGGTGGTTTCTTCTTCGCAGGCCACGTTCGACAGCGCGCCGTGCGCCTTGACGTGGGTGACCTTGTAGCCGGCGAGCGCTGCGACGCCCTGCAACGCGCCGATCTGATAGGCGACGAGATTTTCGATTTCAGAAGCGCTCATGCCGTAAAATGGTCGGCGGCCAAAACCGTGAATATCGCGATAGCCTGGATGAGCGCCAACGCTGACGCCACGCGCTTTGGCGAGCTCTACCGTCTTGCGCATGACGTCGTAGTCGCCGCCATGAAAGCCGCAGGCGACGTTGACAGAGGAAGCAACGTCGATCATGGCGGCATCATTGCCCATCTGCCACACACCGAAGGACTCGCCGAGATCGCTATTCAGGTCGACCGTTTTCATGTTGTTGTCCGTCTTGCTGGTTGATCTTCTTGCCATGTCCGGGCGTCCACCGCACTGACGGCGACGCCGGCGACATTGGCATCTTGCAGCGCTTCGATATTGAGATCAAAGCTTTCGACCGAGGCAAGCCGACCGGGCAGGGTGCGCAGCAGCTCTGCGAATTTGCGCGCTTCGGCCTGCGCCTCCTCCATGCTGACAACCTTGAACCGGAAAGCCTTTCCGGCTGGCGTTTGCGCAAACCTTCCGAAATCAGCCGTGATCACAGTCGCGATCTTGGGATAGCCGCCGCTGGTTCCGCGGTCGGACATCAGCACGATCGGCTGCCCATTGCCGGGGACCTGAATGCTGCCGTTCACCGTGCCGTCGGAAACGATATTGTGGCTGTAAAGATGCTTGATGGCCGGCCCTTCGAGGCGATAGCCCATGCGATCGCTAGTCGCCGATATCTTCCACTCGCTGTCGAAAAAAAGGCCGATGGCCTCGTCGCTGAACTCATCGTTCTGCGGTCCGAGGGCAACGCGGATCGGACCGGCGACGGCCGCGGGCAAATCGATCCGGCGTTCCGGCCCAAAACTCGCCGGCCCACTTGCGGGCGCAACATCCAATTCGTCGCCGCTCTGCAAAGGCCGCGGAAAGGGGCTGCCGAGACCAACGCGTGCATTCACCGAAAAGCTTCCGAACATCGGCTCACCGCGAAGGCTCCCCTCGATCGCGAGATAGCTGAAGGCGCCACCCTGCGCCATGCCGAGCTTCAACGTCTCGCCATCGGCGATCGTGACGGAGGTGTCCCAAGCGACCGTTCGTCCAGCAATCTCCGCAACTCGCGGCGTGCCAGCCACGGCAACCCGAACCGCCCCCTCTCGCGCCTTGAAGGCCGCCCCATAGGGACCGATCTCTATCGCGGGCGCAAACAGCGCATTTCCGGCAAGACAGTTAGCGGCGGCTAATCCCAGCCGGTCCATGGCGCCGCTTGGCGTCAAGCCGTATCGCTGGGCGCCGAAGCGGCCGCCATCCTGCACCGAGCTTGCCGGACTTATCGATGAAATGGAAAGCTTGGTCATGCGGCGACCAATTCGGCGATGATCTCGCCATGTTCGGCCGCGCGATCCTGCTCGGCATAGGTCTTGGCGTCGATCCGATAAAATTTCACGCGATCGCCAGGTTCGAGCAGAAAGATCGGGTCGCGATGCTGTTGATAGGTCCGCACCGGCGTGCAGCCCAACAAATGCCAGCCGCTCGGGCCGGCGATGCATTGAATCCCGGTCTGCACGCCGCCGATCGAAACGGTGCCTGCCGGCGTGAGCAGCCGTGGATTCTGCCGCCGCGACGTATGCAGGAAATCCTGCAAACCGCTGAGGTAAGACCAGCCCGGCGTAAATCCGATCATGGCGACGCGATAATCGCCGGCGACATGCCGCGCTACAATGTCCTCAGGCGTGGTGCCGAGCATCTTGGCGACGTCTTCGAGATCGACGCCGTATTCACCGCCATAGGTAACGGGAATCCGCCACAGCCGTGACTTCTCCGAAGCCGGCCCCGGCCGCTGAGCCAATTCGAAGAGTTTTTGGCCGAGCGTCGCGAAATCTATTTTCGTCGGATCGTAGTGGACGAGGAGGGAGCGATAGGTGGGAATGGTCTCGCTCACGCCTGCAATCGGTTCACGCGCCAGGGTGCGATCGAGCGCCAGCACCCGGCGGTTGGCGTCGTCATCGATCTTGCGACTGAATTCCACCGTGATCGCGCTGTCGCCGCTGGGCAGGAGGCGGGGGGGAGAAAGTGGCGCAGCCATCGGCCTGACAATCCGGTCTCAATGTTTCTCAAAGTCTACCACCACGAAAACGTTTGCGCGACCTTTCAATGTCAAAAATGCTTGTGACTTCAATAAACTAATCCAACAACCTCCGATAAGATGTGATGATCGGATAGATGCAAGGCGCGGGTGGGCGACAGCAATGCTCTACAGGCCTTGACGCGATGCTAGTGGTCGGATTCTAACATTCGCATCCCTTTTCAGCTGGCACTTTTGCGAATGTTAGAATCAAAGGACCACTAGCAAATATAGGTTTCTAGTGAAGTTTCGGATTTGACATTCGCTTGACGAACTCGCAGCTAGATGGGAAGCGAATGTCAAATCCACTCCACTAGCGCCTCGCAAGATGCGCGCCATCAATCCTACCGGAGTTCATTTCTCGATGTCCCTGACCCCCGAAGCCATCGCAACGCTTTCGCACGTTACGACTGCGACCATTACGACCGTCCTCCTCAAAAAGGGCTTGCGAAACGTCTGGCTACGCGGCGCGAAACCGTTGCGGCCGGGACAGAAGCGGCTGGTCGGGCCGGCCTTTACGCTGCGTTTCGTGCCCGCCCGGGAAGACCTTGCGACGCCGGAATCCTGGTCGTCGCCGATTTCGACCAGAACGGCCATCGAAGCCATGCCAGACGGCTGCATCGCCGTGGTGGACGCCATGGGCGTAACCGACGCCGGCATTTTCGGCGACATCCTGTGCGCACGCATGGTCAAGCGCGGGGTCACAGCCCTGATTACCGACGGCGTGGTGCGTGACCTCGAGGGCGTGCTCGGCACTGGTTTGCCGGTGTGGTGCGACGGCTATGCCGCTCCGCCTTCGGTCGCCGGACTGACATTTGTCGGTTGGGGCGAACCGATCGGCTGCGGCGGCGTTGCCATTTTCCCGGATGACGTGATCGTCGCCGATCAGGATGGTGCGGTTGTCATCCCCAAGGCCTTCCTTGACCATGTACTGGCCGAAGGCGCCGAGCAGGAGCGAATGGAAGGCTGGATCGTCAACGAGGTCAATAACGGCGCGGCACTCCCTGGCCTCTATCCCATGAACGCCGAGACCAAAGCGCGCTACGCGGCATCGAAGAAATAACAACAAACAGGGAGGACAACTATGGACATCCATCTCGCCGGTTCACAAGCCACCCGCCGCGCGTCGAAGGACTGGTTCACCGGCACGGTATGGCAGGACCCGATCATCACGACGCCGGCTCCGGCGCACCTCGGATCGGCGCGGGTTTCATTCGAGCCAGGTGCGCGGACCAACTGGCATACCCATCCGCTAGGGCAGACGCTTTATGTGATCTCGGGCGTCGGTCGCGTGCAGGCCAAAGGCGGTCCGGTGCAGGAAATACGGCCGGGCGACGTAGTCTGGATTCCGCCGGGCGAAAAACACTGGCACGGCGCCTCGCCAACCAATGCCATGACTCACATCGCCATGCACGAGTCCCTGGACGGCAGCCATGTGACGTGGCTGGAGCCGGTTACCGACGCGGAATATGCATTGAAGGTCGGCTGAAAGAGAGCGTCTGATCTCAGCTTTCGACGCTATTTTTGCGAAGGATGTCGGCCGCGGCGGCACGTCCGGCCATTTCGTTCCTAAGCGCCTCGAACCGCTGCCGCGCTTCGCTCGCCTGATCATCGACGAACCTGATGGCAGCATCCGCCGACATTGGCCCGGTGGTGATGGAGCGGGAGTTATCGCCGATGGTCTCGTCGACAAAGTAACGGTCGTCGCGCTCGCGGCGGACGGTCCATTTAAATCGAATCGCCTCCATCGGCCCGGGACCGGATTTTGAATAGCCGTCGATCCCGGCCTCTTGCGACAGCGGAACCTCCAGCTTTTCGCCGGCAGCAGCTTTCGCGGCCTCCGGCGGGGAGGCCGGCTGATCGAGAATGCTCGCAATGGTCGCAAGCGCATGATCGGTCGCGTCGCCTTCAGTCAATCGCTTAATCTCCGAATACTCGGCAAGGTGGCCGATACCGCTCATTTGCCACGTTTCTTGTCGCCGGATTGAGGCTGAGTTTTGTCAGGTCACGTCCGGAAAAAAGGTATCTTCGTCCGCCATAACTGATGGCATTGGGCTCTTCGAAAACCGCCTTTAATTATCATCGTCTTCGTAATACGGGCCCCGCGGCGGCGGCGACCGCTGGAATCGACGGCGACGGTCATCCTCGGGCGCATACTGAGGTGGCGGAGCCGAGAAAAACACATCGTAGCAAGGCCTGCTCAGCTGTGGTCCGCTGGCCCTGAGGCAAGCGGTAATGCGATCCGCGTCGGGTATGTAGGCCCCGCAGAGCCGAAACACATCCGGCGTGCAGGCCTGACGCTGCTGCTCCGTCCCTTGAGCGGTCGCAGACGTCTCCGCAGCGAGGAAAAATACAAACGCTGCGATACAGCCGGCCATCTGATTAGTCCGCATCCTGCTTACCCTCGGGCAATTGATTCCGTAGTGAAAGTGTTCAGCTGCCAAAATGTCGAATTCCGGGCCGGCCTATCACCACTCTGCGATCTCATCCCGCTTGATCTGGGTTCGGCGAAGAAGGCACATGAACAAGGTGGACGGCCGACTACAATACGTCCTGATTGATCACGTTCTGCCGGATCGGGGCGCCATCCAAAGCGCTCAGGATGTTGCGGGCGGTCTGTTCGCTCATCCGGTCCACCGCTTCCCACGTCACGCCGGCGACGTGAGGGGCGATGATCACATTGGGCAATTCAAATAGCGGATTTGGAACCGGGGGCGGTTCCTGCGCAAACACATCAAGGCCAGCGCCAGCCAATGTGCCTGACGTGAGCGCGTCATAGAGCGCGGCCTCCTCGATAATGCCGCCGCGCGCCGTGTTGATGAGATAGGCCTGTGGCTTCATGCGCTTCAGCCTTGCCGCATCGAACATCCCCACCGTCTCCGGCGTCTTCGGACAGTGAATACTGACGAAGTCGGCACGCGGCAGCGCCGCATCGAGGTCGGCGACCGCCTCATAACCGGCATTCCTGATTTCTGCCGCCGGCAGATAGGGGTCGTATACCAGCACATTCATTTCCATCGCCAGACATCGTTTCGCGGTGCGCGTACCGATCCGGCCAAAGCCGATAATGAGGACGGTTTTTCCGAAAAGATCATAAGGTAGTTTGCCAAGCCGTGTGCTCCACTGACCGTCTCTGACCAGTGCGTGCAATTCGTTCGCCCGCTTGGCGAGCATCAGCATCATGAACAAGGCCTGTTCGGCCACCGACGGCGAGTTGGCTATACCCACGACCATCAGCGGGATCTTCCGGCGGCTGAGGGCAGGGACGTCGACCGCGTCGTAGCCGACGCCGATCCGTGTGACGACCTTCATGTCCTTGGCGGCTTCAAGTTCGGTTTCGCCGAAACGGGTCGCACCGAGAGCCACGCCATGGACCGGCGCATGAGTTTTCAACAACGCCTCAAAGTCGGCGGCCGAGATCAAGTTCGGAAATTCAATCAGCTCGATATCGTCGCGCTCGGCGAGGAGGGCGCGGCCGCCCCGTGCCATGGTTTGGGTGACAAAGATTTTCTTCTTGTTGCTCGCCATTGCCGGCTCCTCGCCGCGTGTTTTTATTCGTTCAGGTTTTTGCGGGTTCTTGCAGGTTCTTGCGCGAGAGTCGTTTAGCAGGGGGAACTCGCTGCGGTCCACTGCCGCGGACCCCGCAGTTTCGGTGGACTAGTGGTCCGATTCTGACATTCGAATCCCCTCTCAGCTGCCACTTTTGCAAATGTTAGAATCAATGGGACCACTAGCAATTATGGGTTTCTAGGCGAGTTTCGAATTTGACATTCGCATTGCGGACACGCGACGAATGGTAGCGAATGTCAAAATCGCTCGACTAGCAGGCCTGCGAAACGGATAATCTGTTGGATTCGCAACCGCATCGACCGTCAAAGATTGGCCGAGGAGACCCGATCATGTTCAACCCGCAGCCAGCCGCGCGCCTGTCAGGGCTGGGCCTTGCCGCCATGATGTTTCTCGCGATTGGAGGAACTGCCCAGGCCCAGGGGCTGGTCAAGGGCGTGCAACAGGGCGCCGAGGCCGGCAACAAGGCCGCAGGCCCCGTCGGAGGCGTGCTCGGAGGCGCGATCGGCGGCGTGGTCGGCGTCTTCAGCGGCGCGCTCGGGGTCCACGGAGACCAGGGGCAAGGGCAGGGACAAGGGCAGGGACAGCCTGCCGCGGGTACTACCAAATCCGGCTCGACCCCTCCTGCCAAAGCGGCGAAAGGAACCAAAACGGCGAAAGGATCCTCAGTGCCCTCCGCATCATCGGGCAAGCCCGTGGAGGTGCTGACGCAACCTGGCGAACCGGAATTGACCGCCGAGCAGATCGTGGCGAACAGCGATGCCTATATCGACCGGATCAAGACCGAACTGCACCTGACGCCGGAACAGGAAAGGAACTGGTCGGCTTTCAACAGCGCCATGCATTATCTTGGCCACAATGGTGCCGAGCGCCTTAATCTTCGGATCGCCCGGGCCAAGCGCGATCCGCCCGACGACATCGTGGAGCAGATGCGCAACGAGGCCCAGTTCCTCAATGATCGCGCCGCGGATCAGCGTGCGGTGGCAGACGCGGCCGAGCCCTTGTTCACAAGCCTCGACGACAAGCAGAGGGCGTTTTTCATCGAGGAAATGGTGCGCCTGAGCCACGAACGCGGGCTCGATTGAACCGCAAACATTCACTCGACAGCAGAAATATCTGCCATCGTTTTTGGGCTGGCGACGGATAGCCGGGTACTCCGGCCCTGGGGTAGGTGGAAGGCAAGGCACCCGGCTATCCTGCCGCAGCGGCGGCGACGCCCAAATCGTCATGCAAAATTGAGGAAAAGCTGACCGCTTCGCGCCCGAGATATGGCCGCCTTATGACCTTGTCGGGATTCGCAGAAAAGACGAGGAATCTGCTTGCAGATTTCCGTCAGCTCTTTGGAAAATTTAGTTCCACGCCGACGCCGTCCGGATCGTAGAGGAAGAACTGCGTGTCGCCCGTACGCGGCACGATGCTTTCGCGGAACTTGACGTTTTTCGACTGGAGACGCTTGCGTACGCTGTCGACGTCGGTCGCGGCAAATGCAATGTGATCGAGGCGACCGGTGTCTTCGTATTTCTTCTCGGTACCGCGAACGACGATGCCCTCGCGCGGTTTGCGCGTTCCCATCAGATGGACGGTGGCGACGCCGCCGGAGTAGAGCCAATAGCCGGGGAAATCGAGCGGCGGGCGATCGCCGTTCTCTAATCCCAGCACATCGCAATAAAAATCCTTGGTGCGTTCGAGATCCGCAGGTTCGATCGTGTAATGCTGTAGTCCGCCAAGCGGCATGGTTGTTCTCCTTCGATCAATGCGCGTTCGTGTTGGCCTTCCACCGTCGGGGTCAGCGCGAATTTACGTCGTGACCGCAAGCTCCGTGTCGATCTGTTCGATCGATTTGCCCCGGGTTTCGATGCCGAAGAAATAATACACCGCTCCGGTCATCAAAAACCAGCATCCGAGATAAAGGAACGCCAGAGGAATCTGCGGTAAGGGCACGTCGGGCTTGAGATAATTTCCGCTTCCCACGATCAAGGCGAGGCCGAGCGGGCCGATGATCTTGCCGATTCCGCCAAAGCCATAGGCCGATCCCATGCCGGACGTCCGCAAATGCGACGGCCAGACTTCGGCGGCGTAAGGGCCCACAATCGCAAAGCCGCCGTCCGCAAAGAAGAAGCCGACGGCCAGCAGCAGCCAGAACACTGAAATGCCCATCACCGAAGCGTCGTAATAATAGCCGGCGAGGATCGTCAGCACGCCGGCGCCGAAGCCGAGCAGACCGCCGGCATTGCGCCGGCCGAGCCATTCCGAGAAAAACGCAAACGTCACCCGTCCGACGAAACCGAACGCGCTCAGGAGGATCATCATCTTGGCGGCTTGCTGGGGCGAGACCTTCAATAGCAGCACAAACAAAGCGGGCGCCCACAGCGTAATACCGTAAACGCCGGTCTGCGCGCCGGCATTGCCGAGCCAGGACACGATCAGGCTGCGAGGATATTTGAAAAGATCGAGCCAATTGCTTTGCTTGATCGGACCGGCGTCGGCGGCCGTGGGTAACGGCAGCGATGCAGGCTCGACTTGCAGCGCCCAGGCCAGCGATTGGCGAGCCTCCTCGTAACGGCCCTGCCGGCACAGCCAGCGCGGGGACTCCGGCACCCAAATCCGCACCAACAGCACGAGCAGCGCTGGAAGCACGCCGATGGCGAACAGAAGCCGCCATTCGCCGGAGCCGATCGCCGAGCCGAGCACGGCGCCAACGCCGATGCCGAGCGGAATCACGCAGGTCACCAGCCCGCCGGTCCAGCCGCGCTTGGACGACGGCATGAATTCCTGCACCAGCGGCAGGTCCACGCAATAGAGTCCGCCGACGCCGACACCGACGAAAAACCGCATCAGCGAAAGGTAGACCCACCCATTGTCCGGCGTGAAATAAAGAAGCCCGGTCGCGATCGAGAAGTTCAGCACGGTTCCGATAAAAACCTTGCGGCGGCCGATGCGGTCGGCGAGCCAGCCCCAGCCGTAGGCGCCGATAATGGCACCGATCCCGGAACTCATGAGCACCGTTGCCGATTGGCCGAAGGTCAGCTTCCACGGTCCGATCAGGAAGGCGAGTACAAAGCCGATCAGGAAGTAGTCGAAGAATTCGAGTGCATCGCCGAAAATGGCGGCGACGAGAATCCTGATCTGATTGCCAGTCAGGCTCGTCTGCCGGTCGAGAATCTCGAACATGGCATCTCCTTGGGACTTAAGCGTTTCCGTAGCGCTTATTTTTTTGCCGAACGGGGCCGGCGCCTTTGAGCCCCCGGGGGCGGGAGGCTAGCGCGCCCCTCCCTGGAGCGGAAGCGTTGCGACCAATTTCTTTAGGTTTTGGAGCTAGACTAGCAGGCTGTCAGGATTTTCGGCGCACATCACCGATGGAAGAGAAGCGAAAACATCAGCGGACTGAAATCAATGAACCGGCCTTTGTTTCGGCGGGCGGGTCGGTCATGCGCTGCGTGGTAAAAAATATCTCGCCGGACGGAGCCGCGATCGACGTCGACAATCCCGCCTACGTCCCCGGCCAGTTTCGCCTGGTGATGGCGAGCGACTCCTCGACCCATGACTGCAGGGTGATCTGGATTCGGGAAAAACGGATCGGTCTGGCGTTTGTAAAACCGGCGGAAGTGCATTCGCCGCTGGGTTAAGACGTTGGACGGCACGGTGTCCAACCATATTTCAGATACGAAAAGAGCAAGCCACCATCCGGTGAGATGGTGGCTTGCCTTTGGACTTTCTGACCTTACACGCCAGTCTGCGTGATGAACTTGGTGCTGAGATAGGCATCGATCCCCTCGGTGCCGCCTTCTGAACCGTAGCCAGAATCCTTCATGCCACCGAACGGCGTCTCGGGCAGCGCCAATGCAAAGCTGTTGATCGACATCATGCCGGCTTCGACAGCCGCGCCGATCGCAGTCGCGGTTTTGGCGGATTTGGTAAAGGCGTAGGACGCCAGGCCAAATGGCAGCCGGTTGGCTTCTTCCGCCGCATCGTCGAACTTTGAAAACGACGAAATCAGCGCCAGCGGACCGAAGGGCTCCTCGTTCATCGCGCGCGCCGACTTCGACACATCGGTAACGACGGTGGGCTCGAAGAAGTAACCCTTGTTGCCGATGCGGTTGCCGCCGGTCGCAACCTTTGCGCCTTTGCCTACGGCGTCCTGCACCATGGTTTCGATCGCCGTCACGCGGCGGTCGTTGGCGAGCGCGCCCATCTTGGAATCGGCATCGAGGCCGTTGCCGACCTTGAGCGATTTGGCGCCATCCACGAACTGCTTGATGAACTTGTCGTAGACGCCTTCCTGCACCAGGAAGCGGGTCGGCGAAATGCAGACCTGACCGGCGTTACGGAACTTGGCGGCGACCATGATCTTCGCTGCCGATTCCACGTCCGCGTCGTCAAAAACGATCACCGGCGCGTGGCCGCCGAGTTCCATGGTCACGCGCTTCATGTGCTGACCCGCCATGGCCGCGAGGCCCTTGCCGACCTTGGTCGAGCCAGTGAAGGAGATTTTGCGGATGATCGGGTGCGGGATCAGATATTCCGAGATTTCAGAAGGCACCCCATAGACGAGGTTGATCACGCCGGCCGGCGCGCCCGCATCGGCGAACGCCCGGATCAATTCGGCCGGGGAGGCCGGCGTCTCTTCCGGCGCCTTGACAATGATCGAGCAACCCGCAGCAAGCGCGGCGCTCATCTTCTTCACCACCTGATTGATTGGGAAATTCCAAGGCGTGAAGGCTGCAACCGGGCCGACCGGCTCCTTCAAAGCCATTTGATAGACGCCGGGCAGCCGCGCCGGGATCAGGCGGCCGTAGGTTCGGCGTCCCTCTTCGGCGAACCATTCGGTTGTGTCGGCGGCCGACATCGTTTCGATCTTGGCCTCGGCCAGGACTTTGCCTTGCTCTATCGTCATGAGGGTCGCGATCGCGTCGGCGCGCTCGCGGATCAGATCGGCAGCCTTGCGCATGACCTTGGAGCGATCGTAAGCCGACATCGCACGCCAGACCTTGAACCCTTTTTCCGCGGCGGCCAAAGCCTCGTCGAGATCGGCCTTTTCGGCATGGGCGACGGTGCCGACGTGCTCTTCGGTCGCCGGATTGAGGACGGGGATGGTCTTTCCCGAAGCGGCGGGACGCCATTTGCCGTCGATATATAATTGCACGTTCGGGTAATTCATTCTGTTGTCTCCGGTATCAGGGGCTCTTCCGCCGGCGCGGAGAACAGCACGTTCGCTGCCCTCTTTTCAAGAGCAGGAAACGGCCTGCGAGCCTGTGGGAAATCGACGTTCAGCCGTACTGTAAAGGCCTGGCTGGTCGGTGGCCAGATACGCCAGCACCGGACATGGCAGCCAAGCCGGCGGGCGATATCGACCGGGACTTCGTCGCCATGATAGCTCCTGATCATCAAGGCGCGATCGGCACGGCCGAATTCCAGCTCAAACAATAAATGCTTTGGACATTTGCCGCACAGATAGAGAGTAGAACATGCGCCAGAGATTGAAGCTTTTTCTCGCCGGAGCGATGTTGGCGATCTCGACAGGCGCGCAAGCCGGCCAGGCGCCGGGTGCCGCATCGGCGGCCGATATCCCGATCAGCCATCATGACCGTGTCTACGCCGCGGAACAATTTTCCAACACGGTGTCCGTTACCGATCCCGTCGATAACAAACTTCTCGGCGTAATCCGGCTGGGCGATCCGCAGCCCGCCAACTTCAGCCCACTATACAGGGGACAGTTGCTTGTGCACGGAATGGGCTATTCCCCCGACCACAAGACGCTGGCGGTGGTCTCGATCGGATCGAACTCCGTGACGTTCATCGAAACCGCGGCCAACACTGTGAAGCACGTGATGTACGTCGGACGCTCGCCGCATGAAGCGTTCTTCACGCCTGACGGCAAGGAAGTCTGGATCACGGTCCGCGGCGAAAACTACATCTCCGTGCTGGACGCCAGGAATTTCACCGAGAAGACGCGCATCATTACGCCGAACGGTCCAGGCATGCAGATCTTCTCGCCCGATGGAAAGTACGGCTACATCTGCTCTTCCTTCAACCCGGAGACGGATGTCGTTTCGGTCGCCGATCACAAGATCGTCGCCAAGGTGAAGCAGGAGAGCCCCTTCTGTCCGAACATCGCGGCGACGCCTGACGGAAAGCAGGTCTGGTTCACGCTGAAGGATACCGGCAAGACCCAGGTGTTTGAAGCCAAGCCCCCCTTCAATATCGTCCAGACTCTGAATACTGGTCCGATCACCAACCACGTCAACTTCGCGCGCACCGCGAAGGGCACCTTCGCGTATGTCACGATCGGTGGAACCAACCAGGTCAAGGTGTTCCGTACCGACGATTTCTCTGAGGTCACGACCATTCCGGTCGGCAAGCTGCCGCACGGCGTCTGGCCCTCGGGGGACGGTACGCGCATCTATGTCGGGCTGGAGAATGACGATGCGCTCGTCGCCATCGATACTTCGACCAACACGGTCATCGCCACCATCCCGATCGGACAAGCGCCGCAGGCTATCGCTTACGTGCCGAACGCCGCGCCCGATCCTGAGGATCGGCAAAACCTGCAGAGCCTCGGCA
>Ga0070733_10002532_pt1 | contig 12911 bp, 9 predicted proteins | sample Coa_R1_9_FD_66450 | JGI IMG/M metagenome (GOLD analysis project Ga0070733, IMG submission 66450) | Surface soil microbial communities from Centralia Pennsylvania, which are recovering from an underground coalmine fire - Coalmine... | ecosystem: Environmental > Terrestrial > Soil > Unclassified ... | reverse complement strand
GATCCTGGTCGTTCCCCGCGTAAACGTCGAGAAAGAACGTGGCCCGCACGTCTAAATCGTCGAGGACGTCGATCATGCGCCGCACCCCCCAGTCCTGGCCTGCCAGGCGGCTGGACAGCCCGAGAGGACGGGGGAAGTTGGACAGCTCCGTGTCGATGGTGATGAGGAAGCGCGGCTGGTTGCTCACGGCTGGGTTCCTGCCGCTTGCCTTTCCCGTTGCGCAAGCGCGTACGCGGCATCGTAGCATCTCGACATCTCGCGCCACTGTCGCCGCTTCACCACGTAATCGCGGGCTTGCGCGCCGAGTCGGGCCGTATCCATCTTGCCGCCGAGCACGGCCTCGAGTCTGGCGGCGAGGCCATTCGGAGAGCCCGCCTTGAACAGCAGCCCCGTCTCGCCGTCCTGGATGAGCTCCCGCAACCCACCCACATCGCTTGCGATGACGCAGCGTCCCATGGCCATCGGCTCGAGAGGCTTGAGCGGGGAGATCATCTCGGTCAGGTCGCTCGCGTAGCGCGGATAGACGAGCACATCGATCGCCGCGTAGAAGTCGGGCACCTGGCTATGGGGCACTCGGCCGACGAGCCACACGTTGCGCTGCAATTGCAGCCGCTCGATCATGGCCGCAAGCCGTGGATGATCCTCGCCTTCCCCGACCAGCACGAGCCGCAGGTCCGGGAATCGCTGCCGCAGCTGCGCGCATACCTCGACGAGCAACGGCAACCCTTCGAACGAGAAGAAGCTGCCGACGAAGCCGAGCACGCGATCGCTCCCCGCTGCGCACTCCGCGCGCAGCTGCGCAGGCGCGGTGCGCGGCGCGAAAGCATCGGTGTCGACGCCGTTACCGACGACGAATACGCGCTCCGGGGTGGCGCCCAGGCGGATCGTATGCATGCGCAGCGCTTCGGTGATCGTGCACACGGCATCGGCGCTTAGGGTCACGCCCCGGTCGAGCCGGCGCGCGAGCTGAAACCAGGGCCAGCGCCCGCTCAACTTCCCCCGTGCGCGTGCGCTCTCCTCCCATAAGTTACGTTTCTCGTAGACAAAGGGCAGTCGGCGTCGACGCGCGCTGCGCAGAGCGACCCGCGCCACCGTGAAGGGAGTATGGGCATGGATCAGGTCGCAGCTGCTCTCATCCAGAAGTCGTTCCAGACCCCGGTGAACCGCTCGGCCGAACACCAGGTGCTTCCCGCCGCGCCGGCTGATACTGGCCTCAGCGAGGCTGTAGCGTGCGCGACGGTAGGACACGCCATCGATGAGCGCATCGACCGCATCGTCTCCCTGGGAGGGGCTGGTGAGGACCGTGACCTTGTGTCCGCGCGCGGCCTGAGCCTCGAGCAGATACTTTGCGCGAATTGAGTAACCGTCACCCCGTGGCAGGGAGTGGTCCATGACGTGGATGATGTTCACCGAGCCACTTCACTTTATGGCAGGTCGTCCCGCGGCGCTTCTCAGCACCTCGAGATTGCGGGTGGCTAAATCTTTCCAATTGTAGCCCGCCGTGGTGGCCGCAATTTGATCCGCATCCCAGTTTCGTCCGAATGCCTCTCCTAGTGCCTGCGCGAACCGCCGGGCGTCGCCCGGCGCGGCCAGGCAGCCATTGAGCGGCGGTTTAACCAAATCCGGGATCCCGCCGACCGCAGTGGCCGTCACGGGCAAACCGCAGCTGAGCGCCTCAATGACCACATTTGGCATGCCCTCCTCGTGGCTGCTCAGACACAGCACCGACGCTGCACGCATCCAGGCCGCGATTTGCTGCTGCGGCAGAGCCCCGAGGAGCAGGACGGTCCCGCGCAGTTCAACCGCCCGGGCCGCAGTCGAGAGCTGCTGCCGCAGCACGCCATCACCGATGAGGATCAGGCGGTCCGTATCCCCCACGGTACCCGCGCCGAGCAGCCGCCCCCAGGACGCCAGCAGCACGTCGAGCGCCTTGATCGGCACCAGATTGCCGACGAAGAGCGCGACCCGCGAGCCTGGCGCGAGTGAGAGCTCGCGCCGTGCGGCGAGCCGGTCGCCGCGGTGGAACACGGCCGCGTCGACCCCGGCGCAGGGAATGCAGCTGACCCGAGCCTGCACTTCGGGGACCAGACTGAGCGCCTTGCGGCGCAGGTCCTCGCTGACCGCGATCACGCGCGCCGCGCGCCCGAGTGCCCAGCGCATCTGGAAGCGCAGGCTGCGGCGGCGGGCGTCGAGGTTGAGATCGCTCCCGTGGGCTGTCACCACCAGAGGCACCCCCAGCTCGCGGGCGGCGAGCGCGACCCCGACCCCATCGGGGTAGGCGCAGTGTGCATGCAGGACGTCGATCGGCCGCTCAGCCTGCATGCGTCGCAGCCAGGGCAGTACCGCCCGGAAGTAGCTGAATCCGGAAAACGCATCGATCTTCGGGATCACTACATAGCGCGGATGGCCGATGCGAAGCGGCCCGTCCTCATGCTCACGGGGCACCGCCCGCAACGATCGCCATCTGCGCCCCGGCGGCCAGGGCGGGGCGTAAGGGATCGGTGCCAGCATCCGCACATCCGCCTGTGCCGCGAGGGCCTGAACCAGATGCCGCACGAAAAGCGTGCGATAGGGAGCGCTTGGATTCGGATAGAAGGTTGAGACGACCGCAATCCGCAGGGGCGACATTCAGTTCCCTTGCAGAAGCCGCGCCGCAAGTCGCCGCAGGCTGGTTCCGCCGTCCACACCGATACGGCGGATCTCGAACCGCTCCTCCAGACGCGCGGCTCCCGGCTCCGCGGCGAGCGCGGCATCGAAACGCTGCCGGCAGACTTCCATCACGCCGGGCGTATAGTCCGCGTGCTTGCCGTTCGGGTAGCAGAAGGTGCGGGAACACGAGCCGGTCTCCGCCTTCACGCGCGCTGCGCTTTCGAGGATCTCCTCTGTGGCGGTCTCGAGCGGGACCCGCGAGAGGATCGCATGGTTGACCGTGTGCGCTCCGACCTCGAAGCCCGCGCTCAACAGCGCACGCGCATCGTCCCAGCCCATGAAACGGTAACGTCCGTGTGGTGGCTCATCGGGCACCTCGCACTGAGCCGCGAATTCCGCAACCCGTTGCTCGGCCACGCGCCAGTCCAGTTCCTTGAGCTGCGCCTTCATCCGGCGCAGCAGCTCTGTGCGGTCCTCCTTGAGGCCGGGTGCCGCGCTCACCACGTACTCGATCCGATCGGTCCACGCCCAGCGGCCGGCACCGATGAATCCCGTCGTCAGGAAAAAAGTGGCCGACATGGAATGCTCGCGCAGGATTGGCGCTGCGCACTGCACGTTGTTGAGATAGCCGTCGTCGAAGGTGAGGGCCACCATCCCACGGCAGTCTGACCGTGACAATAGTCCGTCGATGAGCGTCGTCAGAGAAACGACGCGCCGATGCTGCTTCAGCATTCGCAGCTGCTCGCGGAAGCGGGCGGCCGAGAGATGCTTGTGATCGCCGCTTTCCGAGCCGGGCTCCACGCCGTGATACATGAGCACGATCGGCTCTCCACGGTCGGGCGCGAGAAACTGCTGCGCGACCCCGAGCTTGCCCGCCGCTTTACGCGCCAACAGGGCCGGTGACGTGATCACTCTTGGCTCTCCAGACAGATCGGTAGAGATCCTCGTACGCGCTCAACATCGTGCGCAGGGCGAAAGTGGTGTTGGCGCGTTGCAGGCCTGCCTTCGCGAGGCGCTCGCGCAGCGCCGCATCGGTCACGAGTTGCTGAATGGCCTTCGCAGCCGCCGCCGCGTCGCCACGCGCGAAGAGCAGGCCGCTGCGCCCCGCTTCGATCACCTCGCGGTTGCCGCCCACATCGCTGGCGATCACGGCGACACCCGCCGCCATCGCTTCGAGGAGCGTGTTGGACATCCCCTCGCTGTCGGACGGCAGCACGAACACGTCGAGATCTCCCAGAACCGCGGCCACATCCTCGCGATGACCGAGGAACGACACACGTGCCGCGATCCCGAGCTCCGCAGCGGTCTGATCCAGCTCGCCGCGCTGCGGGCCGTCGCCAACCAGCACCAGCCGCCAGCGCACATCGGCCGGCAGGCGCGCCACCGCCTTGAGCAGCAGCCCGTAATTTTTCACCGGTGCCAGTCGTCCGACGCTGCCGATCGCGATTTCGCCGCCCGGGCCGCGGCGCTCCGCCGATTCCGGGCCCGCGAACCTGCGGGTATCCACCCCGTTATAGATGACTCTGAAGGTGCCGGGGCGCACGCCAATTTCAGTCACCAGCTGATCTGCGAGCTGCTGTGACACCGCAAAGGCGCAGGACGCATTGCGCAGCAGCCAGCGCTGTGCCAGCGCACGGTGCCACCTCTCCGGGAAGACGCGTCCGTGCTCGCTATGCACGAGCGCGGGCACGCCGGCGAGTCGGGCTGCCAGGGCGCCATAAAAGAACGATTCGGCGTTGCGCGTGTGAACGATGTCCAGGCGCAGCTTCCTGAAGGCGCGGGCAAGGCGCCATACCAGGCGCGGGTCGTTCCCCGGCCGCAGCCCGAACTCGAGAATCCGGCAGCGTTCGTCCGTTATGCGACGCGCAAACTCACCCGAGCTCTGCAGGCAACAGACGCTGGACAGAAACTCGCGCCGATCGAGACCATTGATGACATTGACGACGCCGTTCTCGAGGCCTCCGGGACGCAGGCTCAGCAGCACGTGCCCCACGTGTATCGGCGTGTTCGGGGCAGGGTTCACGAACGCCGACCGTAAACCGCTGGGCGCGCGTTGAGGGGTACGGCGGGCGAGGGGCGGGCAGAGGTCTCAGTCGATTCGTTTTCCCCACCGGGCAGCGTCGCGATGACGATCGCAATCACAGCCAGAAAATAGAAGCTCCAGTCATAGGTCTTCGCGTCCAGCATGGCCCTCACCATGATCGTCCAGACGCAGACCTGTGTCGCGAGACGCAGCGGCGGCGGCACGCCGGACGGGGCCGCGCGCCAGCGATCCGAGGATGCCTTGACAATGTGCCAGAGCATCATGAGGAAGGTCAGCAGGCCGAGAAGGCCCGAGCCCGTGGCGACCTCCAGGTAGGTGTTGTGCGACACCTTGCCGATATTGCTGTGGCTGAGCTCGGCGTAGTCGCGCGCGTAATCCTGGAATCGCCCGCTGCCGACGCCAAGGAGCGGGTGCCGCTCGATGATCTTGCGGGCGGCTCTCCAGAGCTCGTAACGCGAGGTCTCCGAGTCCTGCAACGTGTAATGCCCGAGCTGATTCTCCTCGCGGGCTGCGAACTGCCAGGCAACGCCGATCGCCCCGACCACTCCCAGGACGACGATGCCGAGTGCGCGACGGATGCCGGAGGTGGTGTTCCAGTAGAGCAGTCCCAGCATCATCACCAGCCCCAGGATCCCGCCGCGCGACAGCGACAGCACGGTGCCGATCAGGCAGGCCGCCACAAATCCGAGCAGCAGCAATTTCACCAGGCGGCTGCGCACCAGCTGCAATCCCATGTAGGCAAAGGGCAGCGCCATCAGTATCAGAAAGGTGTAGTCATTGTGGTTCTCGTACATGCCATACGCGCCCGCCCGGTTGCCCTCGAGCTGCGGCGCATGCGTGACCACCGCCACGATGCCGTAAAGGATGACGACGGCACTGCCGGCGAGCATGCCGGCGATGAAACGGTACAGCTGGTTGCGGTCGGTGATCAGCAGGTCTGAGACCAGCACGAAAAGGGCGTAAGTGCCCCAGAAGGTGAGCATCTCCAGCATAGGCGCCCGGCCGCCGTAGTAGACCGAGATCACCTGCACGCCGACGTAGAATGCGAGCCAGATGAACACCGGTTGGGTCAGCTTGCCGCCTAGTTGCGCGCTCGCTCCCGGGCGCGAAATGCCGTAGAGCGCCGCGGCCGCGGAGAGGATCAGGTTCGGCTTGTAGGGCGCCAGCGCCGGCCACAGGATGCCGGGCTGCAGCAGCACGATGAACGGGTAGAGAAAGGCCACGGCTCAGGCGCGCGCGCGGATCAGCTTCTTGATCTGCGCCTTCAGCCCCAACCGGTCCAGCAGCCTCACCGCCGTCTGAGAGAGAAAATCAAGGGCGGCATGCAGCTGCAGTATGGTGCGCACCCGCAGGCTCGGCTTGAGGAGGTAAATGTCGGCACATTGCCGGCTGGCTGTCGCAAAATACTGCTTGTGCGTGCCTTCACCCTCGGTGAAATCCAGCATTTGCAGGCCACCTTCGGCGAAGAGCTTTTCGATCGACAGATGGTGCATGACCGTCCCGGGCGAGAGCGCCCGCAGGACCGGGTCGTAGCCGGTGTATAACGACATGACGATTCCGGGATCGCGAATCTCGTAGAGCACATAGGCCGCAGCCTGGCCGGCATGAAACAGGATGAAGCCCCTGACTTTTCCGGCGGCGCCCTTCTCGAGCAGCTGCCGTCGGAACGGTTCACCCGCCGGCAATCCGGCATCCAGCAGTCGCTCCTGGAAGGTTTTTTGCGAGAGTTCGCGAGCCACACGCAGGAATTCCTCGAGCTCCTCGGGCGTGCAATAGATCCGCAGGTCGAGAGTGCCTCCGGAGCTCTCCGCGAATTTGCGCATTTCCCTGCGGCGCTTGGAACGGCTCTGCGAGGAGAATTTCTGCAGGTACTCCTCGAAGGACTGTCCGAACTCCACATAGAAGCGGCGATATTGCGCGGGCACATAGCGGATTGCTCCGCGCAGGCGCGTCAGTCGCGGCAGCTCAGCACTCACCGGCTGCGACTTGATGGCTACACCCTGCACCGAGCGCGGCACTGAGTCCCATTGCGACCAGTCGCAGAACGCGTCCACCTGCATTTCGCTGAAATGCGCCGTGCCCACCGCCAGTGACAGCGGCAGTTTGAACAGCGTCATCTCGCCCAGCTTGAACTTGAGAGGTACGGTACGCACCTCCCACGAGCCGGGCACGGCGCGGCTGCTGCCGCCTGCGTCGGAAGGCGCAGCCGTTGTTTGCATAATCATCCCTGCGCGAGTCCCCCCGGGTCCGGGCCGCTAGGTCGCCACTATACTATTCACTGCGCGCCGATGGGCAGCACCTTGGCGAGCCAGCGACGCGCCAGACGCCGGTCGTCGCCGGTAAATACACCGCTGAGAGCCCCGATCGCGAAAAAGACGGCCCCGTAGACCGCCGCGGCGACGATCAGATCCACCAGCCGATGCGAACTCACCGAGGGAAGCAGGCGTGAGACCACCGCCGCTGCCGCCGAGACTGCTAGCACCCGCAGCATCTGCGGGAATGGCAGCAGGCGCCACACCGACGTCTGCAACAGCCGCAGGACCACGATGAGGTATAGCGCGACGGTGAAATACTGGGTCGCGATCCCAGCGAGCGGCGCTCCGTAGAAGCCGATTCCCTTGATCAATCCGTAGCTGCTGCCGATCAGAAAGACGGTAGCGGCGATGTTGACGTACATGTTCACACGGGTCTTCCCGCAGATCTGCGGAACGGCGCTCAGGATCAGCATGTCGAGGGGCAGCTCCCAGACGCAGATGCGGAACACACGGACGCTCTCGGCGTAGGAGTTCGTGAACAACACCGTAATGAACTCAAACGAATGGGCCAGCAGGAACACGAAGCTCGGCAGCATGATGATCGAGAGCTTGCGGACCGACTCGCGCACGATGCGCACCACCTCGAGCAGATGACCGTCGCGCACCAGTGCCGGCAGCTCCGCGCGCAGGACGTTCGCCACGGCCTGCTGAAAAATGGTCGCGAACGGCAGCACCACGTTGCCGACGGCGTACACCGCGTACTCAGCCGGGGTGAAGGATGCCGCCAGGATTCCGCGGTTGAAGGTGCTGCCCATCATGGTGACCAGCGCCATGACCGCGATGGGCGCGCTATAGGCGAGCTGGCGGCCGACGAACCAGTGGTGGCCGACCCCGCCAAACTTGAGGCCGCTTCCGAGAAACAGATACGCCGTACGAGAGGCGAAGCGCACCATCGAATAGATGACGATAGAGACCACCAGGCCCGGGAACCCAAACCCGAGCCACAAAGGCGCGAGCAGCAGGATGAGGCGCAACAGCGCCTCGCCGACCTCGAACAGCACGGCGAGCCCGTAGCGATTCTGCGCGATGAGGAAGGACAAAGACTGCTCGCTCGCGATCACGAAGCCGACCGACAGGCCGTAGATCGCCAGCAAGCGCGTCATGCCCGGGTTGTTCAACATGCGGGCCAGAGGCGCGGCGCCGAAGTAGATCGCCGCGCTGGCGAGCGTTCCGCCAATCACCAGCAATACGGTGGTCTGCACGATCAGGGCCGGAACGCGCTCGCGGCCCACGTGGCTGTTGAAGTAGTACACGGAAGTAGGCAGGCCGAAAGTCAGCAGCGTCAACGCTACGTAGCTGACCAGAACCATCTGCTGATAGCTGCCGTAGTCACTGTGTGACAGCAGGCGCACCAGGATCATCGGCATGACGATGCCGATGGCGAACTTGGCTATGTTCGCGGTGACGAGGAAGCCTGCACGGTCGGAGAGTGACTTCACATTTCTGGCGCGTTAACGCGCATAAGCGCCGAGGTAAAAGGCGCTCGCAGCACCGTCCTGGCTGACTGCGCGCGCGGCTTGCTGCAGCTCGAGATCACTCGTCACCACCGGCGCTACGCGGTCGCTGCCGGCAATCAGTGCAGGGCTCCCGGGTCGCAGATGAAAGTCCTCGCTCCCCGGCGTCACCGAAACGAACTGCGGGTCGACGGCCAGCGAGTCCGCGGAGAAGGCACCGGCGGGATTGGCACCGGAACCCCCGTACCACAGGTTATGGGAAATGGTGCCGACCGCGCCGCTGAATTCGGCGTTACCCAGGCCGCGGTTGTAGCCGGAGCCCGGGTGGGGCCAGAAGATGTTGTTGCGGATATCCACCTGCCCGGGCCTGGCGTCCATATCGTTAGTCAACAGGCCCGAGCTCGGCCGGTCGCCAATCATGCCGGTATTGAAAAAGGTGTTGTTGTAGAGCCTGAGGTCGTGAAGATCGTCGCTGTTGAGCCGCACACCAGCGCCCGTGGTGTTGTAGACGAGATTGCTCCAGATAACGATGTTGTTGCGGCTGCCCGCTACGAGATTGAGGCCGTGTTTGCCGACATCGTGAATGATGTTGTGGTGGATGCTGACGTCGTCCACTGGCGTGCCGGACTGAATCTGAATGCCGTTGCCGCCGACGATGCGCGCGAACAGGTTGTATGCGATCTCGTACGAGCCCGGACCGCCAATGTAGATGCCGTGATTCTCCAGTATCGTGGTTCCTTCTGGTCCGTCGTAGATGTCATGGCCGTAGTTGCCCACCCAGAATTGACCGAGGCCAGAGCCTGCAACGGCCCCGGCACGGCACTTGGTCATGATCCTGCAGCTCTCGGCCGTCAGCTCGTTGTTGACGACCCGCCAGTGCCCGCCGAGGGGATTGAGATCGCCGCGCTGGGTATTGATCGGCCCGTCGTAAAAGCCTGACTCGATCTTGAGGTCCACGATGTTCCACCACGCCCCGTAACCGGCAGCCTGGCGTCGACTATCGGCCGAGCTGATACCCCCGCCGAACTTGTTGTCACCGAGCCGGTTGGTACGGTCAAGGAAGGCAGTCTCGCCCGGATATCCCATGAGGGTTATAGGGCCCGAGCTCGACCCTCCGCCTTGTGGACAGCGCGCCGGGAGCGGGCAGCCGGACTTGTTCAGCGTCTGCAGCAGATAACCTTCGCCGCCCGTGCCGCCAAAACCGACACCCGTATAGGTCCCGCCGCGCAACACGATGAAGTCTCCGGCGCGTACCAGGCCATATACGCCGGCGGCGCTCGCCGGCTCTATCGAGAATGTCAGCCGCACGCCTGCCGGCTTCTGCAGGGTCTTGAAGGGCTTTTCGAAGGTCCCGGCTTCCTTGCCCTCATCGGAGCCATTGGGCGCGACGAAATAAATGTGCCCCGGATTCACGGTGAAGGTGAGGTCCGCATTGGATCCCTGATCCTTCACGAACAACTGGATCGGCAGGGCGGCACCCGGAGTCGGGTGTCCGAGATGTCCGATCTGGGCGGTCAGCTGCTCGATGTCCCGCCTGCCTCGCGAGGGTCCGAGGTAACGATAATTGGCGACCTCCGCTCCGCCGATGAGAAGTCTCACGCCCCGCAGCGAGGTGCCGAAGTTCTTTCCGAACACCGACAGGTAGATCCCCTGGTCGTTTTCGCCGCCCGCGGTGGGTCCCGAGGTGATATCGGTGTAGAGGATGATCGGGCTGGCGGCGGAGCCTGATATCGGGGTCTCCGCGCGGCAAACCACCGCCAGCGCGGCGGCGACGCCACATAGGATGAGCACGGCTGGTGTCCGCCAGGGATTCACGCCGCGCATTATAGGGGCGGCGGGATCGAAGGTCGTCTATGGCGCGAGGGCGTGCGCCAGATCTCGCAGGACCTGCTCACTGCCCCGCACCGTGAGGTGATCGTTGTCCTGATAGAGGAACTGCTGGTCAGTGCCCCTGGCTGCGCAAATATGCGCATCGCAGAGAGCGGAGAAGCTGTCGTAGAGGGTAAGTGGCGGCACGGAGGCACGCAGCTGCGACACCCAGTCGCGGTAGTCACGCTGCTCGTCGAGAGCGTCGCTGTAGAGAACGTCGCAGCTGGGTGGATCGGGCTTGAATAGACGTGGCACGCAGTTGACAGGTGCCACCTTGAGCGACGGTACGTCGATCACGAACACGACGCGCTTGCCCAAATCGAGGAGCCGATGCGCGAGGTACACATTGCCCTCGAGAAACGCCTCGTGCACGCTCAGCGCGGCACCTTTTGCGTCGCGATAGTCGAACCGTGCCAGGTCGCCGAAGTGCGTCGCCACCACCACCGTTCGTATCGATGCCAGTGACTGCGCCGTGGCGAGCTCGTCATTGGCGATTGCCTGGCAGTTGTTGCCGTAGTTGGTAGCCGCCAGCGGGATTAATCTGATGTTTGGATAAGGGGGGCAGGCGAGGGCGGACACGAGCAACGTCTTCAGCGGCACCCGGTGGAGAAACGCCGCCGCGTTCAGAGCCGCGGCATGACTGTCGCCGATGATCATCACGTCGGGATGCGGGTCGTTGGCGAGGCAGATCTCTTCTTTGACGTCATGCTTGCCGAGTATCCGCTCGCACGAGCCGTCGGACATGCGCGAAACGAGGAAATCCCTGACGGGCGTTACCGGAAAATTCCTCGCTGCCGGCCTGAACTCGAAGCCGTCTCCGACGTACGTTGCCGCTCCGACGGCGCCGATCACCGCCATCGAGGTTGCCAGCGCCAGGACGGTGCGGCGACCGCCGAATTGCCCGCGCCTGATGGGTGTCTCGATCCACCGATAGGTGGCAGCCGCAAGCACGAAGCTCGCGGCGAGCGCCGTCATCCGAACCGCCGCCCCGGGTGTGTGTCCCTCGATGATCCGGGCAAAAGACAGGAGCGGCCAGTGCCACAGATACAGCGGGTAGCTGATCTTCCCGATCCAGACGGCGAGCGGATTGCCGAGGATTCTACGATTGAACCAGCCGGTCGGGCTCGCCCGGATGAGCAGGCCGGCTCCTACGGTGGGCAGCAGTGCCCACCATCCGGGAAAGGGCCGCGTTTTGTCGATGAGCAGCAGGCTGCCGGCGATCAGCGCTGCGCCCACGAGTGCCGGCCAGTTGCCGCTGGCGGCGCCGGCACCCGGCCGGCGCAACTGCCAGTACGCCAGCAAGCCGCCGAGCATCAGCTCCCAGAAGCGCGTCAGCGGCGAATAGAACGCGGCGTCAGTATCGTGCTGAATCAGGTAGAGATTGCAAGCGAATGAAGCCAGAGCAACCGCGACCGTGGTTCCGACCAGCCCGAATCGGCGCTTCCACACGAGCCCCAGCAGCAGGGGCCAGACTATGTAGAACTGCTCCTCGACGCCCAGTGACCAAAGATGCAGTAAGGGCTTCGCTGCGGCGCTGCTGTCGAAATAGCCGCGCTCTCTGTACAGAAACAGGTTCGAGAGGAAAGCGGCGCCCGCCGCGGTGTGCTTTCCGAGTGAGCGAAACTCCTCCGGAAACAGCAGCAGCCACCCGGCGGCATAGCTGAAGAGCAGTACGACGACGAGGGCAGGAAAAATCCGGCGAATGCGTCTCGAATAGAACTCGACGTAGCTGAATCGATCCTGCTCCAGATTCTCGAAAATGATGGAGCTGATGAGATAGCCGGAAATGACGAAGAAGATATCGACGCCGACGAAGCCGCCCGGCAAAGCCGGAGAAAGCCCGTGAAAGGCGAGCACGGAGAGAACAGCGACGGCACGCAAACCGTCGATGTCCCCGCGATACTTGGGGTGGCTGAGTTGACCTGGGCTCACGCTCGGGGCAATTCGTTCGTTAGAATTCGCTTGCCGCGGCGCTGCGGATCATGCCGCGCCTGAGACGGGCCGCGCTGTAGGAGACTACTGACGTTGCCGTCCGTGCCGCCACTACATTTTGTCACAGCAAATTGACTGTTGCGCTGCAGCGTTTCAGGTAGACTCCGCTCGCCTGGGAGGGTCGGTAGGATCTTCACAGGTGCGCCGGGGTAGCTCAGTGGTAGAGCAGCGCAGTTGTATTGCGTAGGCCGAGGTCGTTCGATTCCCTCTCCCGGCACCAATAAGACTGCTGCAGGCGCGATCTGCGCCTGCAGCAGTGACTCCCCCTCAACTCTCCTGCTTCATTGAACCGCGCCCGTGTCGAGAGGGGCGGACCGTACCGATAGTGAGTTCAGATCGTCAGTAAGGCCGGTGAAGGGCGGTAAGTACATCATCGTACCGATGCCGTTGCCGCTGAGGACGCTGCTCGATCCGGCGCCGATCCCGGCGCTTCCCGACGCGAGAGTCATGTTCGGCAGCGACTGCCCGGAAGCGACGCTCGATGCCGGCGGCGACACGAAAGTCGGGGCGCTCACGATCGGATTGATGCCGAGGGTCGAGCCTGAGCCGCCGCTGAAGAGGTTGTTGCTTCCGGCAACGCCCGCCAGG
>Ga0070733_10002531_pt1 | contig 12926 bp, 10 predicted proteins | sample Coa_R1_9_FD_66450 | JGI IMG/M metagenome (GOLD analysis project Ga0070733, IMG submission 66450) | Surface soil microbial communities from Centralia Pennsylvania, which are recovering from an underground coalmine fire - Coalmine... | ecosystem: Environmental > Terrestrial > Soil > Unclassified ... | reverse complement strand
ACGATCGCCTATATCAACAAGGACTTCGAGCGCCGGGTCACCGTCACGGCGCACAAGTTGGATTCCAAGGCGGTCTACGCCAACGGTCGGATCAGTTTCGAACTCGAACTCAAGCCCGGCGAAGCGTGGCACTCATGCCTGCTCTATGCGATCGGCGACGGGAAGACCATCGATCACGCGCCGGATCACTGTATCGCCCAGATGAGTGCCGCCGGCGCGCGTCGCAAGCTGAGCCAGTGGCAGGAGGCGGCGCTGAAGATCGAGACGAGCAATGAGGAGTTCTACCGCTTCTATCACCAGTCGCTGGAGGACATGGCCGCCTTGCGACTCCCCATCGAGGGCACAGATCATTTGGAGTTTGTGCCGGCGGCCGGGGTTCCGTGGTTCCTGGCTTTGTTCGGTCGCGACAGCCTCACCGTCTCGCTGCAGAACGCGATGGTGCATTCCAGTTTCGCTCGTGGCGCGCTGGAGGTGCTGAGCCGCCACCAAGCCAAGAAGCGCGACGACTATCGCGACGCGGAACCCGGCAAGATCATGCACGAACTGCGTCGCGGCGAGCTTGCGCACTTCAAGCTCATTCCGCACACGCCCTATTACGGGACCGCCGACGCCACCATCCTCTATCTGATCGTGCTGCATAACGCTTGGCGCTGCACCGGCGATTCCGATTTGCTCGCGAGATATATGCCAGTCGCGGAGAAATGCCTGACTTGGATCGACAAATACGGCGACCGGGACGGCGACGGCTTTCAGGAGTATCAGACCCGATCCAAAGCTGGCGCCTACAACCAGGGTTGGAAGGATTCAGGTCAGGCGCTGGTCGATAGCGACGGGTCGATCGTCAAAACGCCAATCGCGCTCGTGGAGATTCAGGGCTACGTCTACGATGCCTGGTTGCGCATGGCGCAGATCTACGACGCCCTGGGCAAATCGGCCCGGGCCCAGACTCTGCGGCAAAAGGCCGAATCCCTATTCGTTCACTTCAACGACGCGTTCTGGGATGAAGCGTCAGGCTTCTACGCTTTCTGCCTCGATGGCGACAAAAAGCAGGTGCTGAGCGTCGCCTCCAACCCCGGCCAATGTCTGTGGTCGGGCATCGTGCCTCCCGATCGCGCCGCGAAGGTGGTCGAGCGGCTGATGAAACCGGACATGTGGAGCGGCTGGGGCATACGGACGCTTTCGGCCGACAACCCCTCCTACAATCCGAATTCCTACCAGAACGGCGCAGTATGGCCGCACGACAACGGCATCATCGCACTGGGCTTTCGCCGCTATGGATTCGTCGAAGAGGCGGCCCGCATCGCCCGTGACATCAGCGGCGCGGCCGGCTACTTCATGTGCCACCAAATGCCGGAACTCTATTCGGGCATGCAGCGTGATCCCGCCAACTTTCCTGTTCAATACCTCGGCGCCAATGTGCCACAAGCCTGGGCAGCGGGATCGTGTTTCGCCATGCTTCAGATGATCGTCGGCTTTCAGCCCGACGCGCCGGCTGGCAAGCTCTACATCGATCCCGCTCTGCCCGTGTGGCTCCCGGAGCTCACCATTAGAGATCTCCAGATCGGGAAAAACGTCTTCGATCTGCGATTCTGGCGCGACGACGAAGCTACGCGATTCGAGACCCTGAAGGGCGATCCGAGCGCCATCGCCAAAAAGAGCTATGCCACAGCCACCGCGCGATGGTTGTAACGCGCTACCAAACCCATAGCTGGAACTAGACCAGCTTTCGTACCGCATTCCTCAGTTCGGGAATTACCGTCCGTTCGAACCATGGGTTCCTTTGCATCCAAATACCGCTGCGCCAACTTGGATGTGGCAACGGGAAGAATTGATCATCGTGTTGTGAAAAAGTCCTGACGGTCTCCGTCATGGAGGTCCTCCGCTCCGCACCCAAATAATATCGGTGAGCGTGTTGACCGACCAAGAGCGTCAGCTTCAGGTCGGGAAGATGCTCAAGCAAGCGTTTATGCCAATGAGGCGCACACTCGGGACGAGGCGGGTTGTCGCTTCCATTTTCTCCAGCGCCTGGATAACAGAAACCGATAGGGAGGATCGCAATTCTCTCGGCATCGTAGAAGGCTGCGCGATCCAGCCTCAGCCAGTCGCGCAGGCGATCGCCGCTCGCATCATTCCAAGGTATCCCACTCTGGTGGACCTTGCTCCCTGGCGCCTGACCGACGATCAAAAGCCGAGCGGTGTTCGCCAGTTGTACAACGGGTCGTGGACCGAACGGCAGTTCTGCCTCACAGATCCGACAGGCCCGAACTTCGCGCAACAGACGTTTCAGCGACATCAAAAGCCTTTCAAAGAAGAGACACATGTTTTTCCAAGTTCGCGGCCACCCCTACCCACGATCTCAAAAGACCCAAATCGATCCCCCATCATTTCGCGGTCCAAACGGGCGATGAGACGGAGGATGCCGATCCATTTGGTTGTTCGAAGAACTTGAGGGTTTCGAGCCAGGCGACGGCAGCGGCCGTTGGTCGATAACCCTTTTGGTTGGAGAGGTTCGCAAAGGCGTGACCGGCGCCATCGTAGATTTCAATATCGACTCGTTTTCCAGCAGCGTTCATACACCTTTCGAACGCTCGAACTTTGTCGGGAGGACTCCCGCGATCGAGAGAGCCGATAATCCCCAGCACACGGGCGTTGATTTTCTGAATGTCCCCGGTATTGGTTGGCAGCGGGCCGTAATTCACAACACATGCGGCAAGTTGCGGTTCATGAATCGCGAGTTGAACCGCCAAGCCTCCACCCATAGACCACCCAATCGTGCCAATGTGCTTTGCGTCTACATCAGGGCGGCCGGCGAGATAGTCGAATGCTGCTTTCAGATCGCCTATCGCCCGATCTTGCCGAAGACCGCGCTTGAGCTTGCGAGCTTCAGAAGGGTGACTTTGCCTTCGTAAAGATCCACCGCAAGCGCGACGTACCCATTCGCCGCGAGCTTTTCAGCTTGTTCCTTCACCCATTCGTTCAGACCCCACCATTCATGAATGACGATTATCGCTCGATGACGCCTCGGATCACGAGGCAAGGCGAGAAATCCTGCAACTTTCTCTTTGGTGTGCCCGAATGCCACCATCCCTATTTTCGGCCTTCCCGCCCGACGCGCCGCGGAAGATGGCACCGTCTGGGCTCTCACGCGGTCCCTCAATGCGGCATCCCGCAGTACCGAACGCGTTGCGTACTTCGAGGCGGTGCGCTTCTTCTCGCCGACACATCTCAACGAACCCGATGGATGAGGGCTCAAGATGCTGACACTGACGTGACAACAGTGCGCGGTATTATCTCCATCTGCTCGATGAACATCCGGATACGTTTCTACCCCAACAACGCCATAGCCCTTTTACACACGTTGTCGGCGGTAAAGCCATATTCACGCATCACGACGTCGCCCGGTGCTGACGCGCCATAGCGGTCCACGCCCAATACATCACCGCGATCGCCGACATAGCGATGCCAGCCCTGCGTCGCGCCCGCCTCGACAGCAAGCCGCGCGTGGACGGCAGGCAATAACACCTCGTACCGATAACTCCGTGGCTGTGCATCGAACAGGTCCCAGCTTGGCATGGAGACAACACGCGCCATGACGTTTCGTCCTTGCAGCGCTTGTCGAGCGGCCATGACCAGGTCGACTTCCGACCCGGTTGCAATCAGAATGACGTCCGGTCGGCCGTTCGGGGCATCGGCCAGGACATATGCGCCTTTGCGCACGCCGTCTGCGGCGGCACATTGGCTGCGATCGAGCGTCGGCACATTCTGACGCGTCAAAACTAATGCAACGGGGCGGTCGCCCGCTTCCAGCGCGACCCGCCAAGCGACAGCCGTCTCGTTGGCATCGCCCGGACGGATGACCGTAAGACCTGGAACCGCGCGCAGGCCCGCGAGCTGCTCCACCGGTTGATGGGTGGATCCGTCCTGCCCCAAGGCGATGCTGTCGTGGGTGAAAACATAGATCACGTGAAGCTTCATCATCGCCGCGAGGCGGATCGGCGGCCGCATGTAGTCGGAGAAAATCAAGAATGTCGCGCCGAACGGCACGACGCCGGCGTGCGCCGCCAAACCGTTCAGAATCGCCCCCATGCCGTGCTCGCGCACACCGAAATAGATGTTGCGACCGGCGTAGCTCCAGACGCCCTCCACCGCGCCTTGCTTGTCGCGTACAGTCACTTCGGCGGGCTCGAAATCTCCGAACCCCGAGAGCGCGGTATGGGTCGATGGATTCAAATCCGCCGAACCGCCGATCAGTGCCGGTAATCGAGACGCGACGGCATTCATCACTTTCCCCCCAGCGACGCGGGTCGCCATGCCCTTTTCATCCGGGGGGAAGGCAGGAATGTCCTTGTCCCAGCCAGCCGGCAATTCGCCGTGCATGATCTGCTCAAAAGTTTTCGCCAGATCCGGAAACGCCCGGCCGTACGCGGAGAATCTCTCGCTCCACTCCGTCTCGGCCGACTTTCCACGCTCGACCGCCTTGCGATAATGTTCGCCTGCCTTCTCGGGGATGTAAAATAGCGGCTCGGTCGGCCAGCCCAGATTCTGCTTCGCCAGCCGCACCTCGTCGACGCCCAGGGGCGAACCATGCGATTCAAAACTGTCCTGCTTGTCGGGCGCGCCATACCCTATATGGGTCCGCGCCAGAATGAGGGATGGACGCTGGGTCTCCGCGCGAGCCGTGCGCAGCGCCCCATCGATCGCCGCGAGATCGTTGCCGTCGGCGACCGACTGGACGTGCCAGCCATAAGCTTCAAAGCGGCGCGCGCGGTCCTCGGTGAATGTGATGTCGGTCCCGGCCGATAGCGTCACACGGTTATCGTCATAGAGGTAGATCAGCTTACCGAGCTTCAGATGGCCGGCTAGGGACGCGGCCTCCGAGGACACACCTTCCATCAGATCGCCATCGCTGACGATCCCATAGGTGAAATGATTGACGATCTCCGCGCCGGGCCGGTTGTAACACGCCGCCAGATGGGCTTCGGCCACCGCGAGACCGACGCCGTCGCCGAAGCCTTGACCGAGCGGTCCGGTGGTCGTCTCGACGCCCGGCGTGACGCCACGTTCGGGATGCCCCGGTGTCATGCTGCCCCATTCGCGAAAATGCTTGATCTGTTCAAGTGGAAGATCGTAGCCGGTGAGGTGAAGCAAGCTGTACAGCAGCATCGAACCATGCCCCGGCGACAGCACGAAACGGTCGCGATCAAACCATCCCGGATTGGCTGGATTATATTTGAGGAACCGGGTCCACAACACATAGGCCATCGCCGCGGCGCCCATCGGCAGTCCCGGGTGGCCGCTGTCTGCCTTTTGCACGGCGTCAACGGAGAGGAAACGCAGAACGTTGATGCACTCATTATCCAGTGCAGGATCGAGAGGCTTTGTTGAAGACGCGGCGTTCATTCGAATTCTCCCTTTGATGTTCGCTCCGGGTGGCGCGCCTCTGGCCGCGTGGGCGATGCGTCCCATCGCCACAAGTCATTGAGGCGTCATTCGCGCCCCTCGACGCCGACGCCGTAGACATGCACCATTTGGCCGCCGAGCCAGCCTGATACGAAGAGGAGTGCGACGCCGATAATCGAAAGCACCACGGGAGCGCTCAGGCTCGTGCCCAAATTTGTAGGGCCGCTAGCGCGCAGCCAGATATTTATCGCATACAACACGACAGCGGTGAGATTGATTGCCATGTGGGTCAGAGCGATTTTCTTCACTGGCGGGGCGCCACCCTTGTAGAAGAGCAAATCGATAAATCCTGGCACCGCCGCGCAGAGGGCGCCGATCAGGCCACCGATCATGCTGAAAAAAGCGACGGTGGACCACGTGTCTGCCGTGGCGCCCGCCAAACGGATCAAGTCGCAGGCGAGCGAGAAGATCCAAAGGCCGATCGGAAAAACGATCAGCATAGGATGGATGGGGTGCTTGAAGATGCTCGCTGGCGTGCGCATCGGAGGCCTTCCCTTGATCGTTAGACATTGTTAAAGCGATGTACTGCCGGAGCTCTCTTCGATTGGCGTGGCGAGTGTCGCGCTCCGCGCTTCTGCGCCTTAAATCGGCATACGATATCCATAGAACTCGTGATCCTCGTTATAACCACCTTGGCCGGCCCCCAGATCGGCGAAGTCTCGCACGAACTCGATCGCCCCGATCCATTTGACCATCTTGAAGCCCAGTTCATTCTCGCAGCGAAGCCGGAGCGGCGCGCCATGCAGAACGCTGAGCGGCTGCCCGTTCATCTCATAGGCGAGGATGGTCAAGCGGTGGCGCATGTTGTGCATCTCGTGGACGTCATAGTAGCCGCCCCCCGCGGCGCCCTCGGAGAACGAGTAGAACACGGCGTAACGTGCATCCGGCGTCGGCTTCACGACGTCGAGGATATCGCGCATCGGAACGCCGCCCCACTTGGCGACCCCGGACCATCCCTGGATGCAGAAGTGGGTGGTGATTTGCTCCTGCTTCGGCAGGGCCTTGAGGTCGGCGAACGAAAAATCGCGGGGCGTTTCCACTAGCCCGCTGACGCGGAGGCGGTAGTTCGCGAACTCATCCGCCACCAGACCGTTGTACACGGCCGAATTCGGCATCGTCCCGTTCGGCCAAAGGTGCGGCGAGATATCCTTTTCGGTCAGTTGAGCGTTTGGGTCCCACCATTCGGCAAGCCCCTTGATCCAGCCGACCATGAATTGTCCGATCCGCTGTACCAGGCGAGCGTGGCGGATGGTGAACGGCGAGGCGATCCACCAAGCCAATCCCACGAGAACCATGGCCAGAACGAAGAGGGGAAACCCGACCCACGACTGGCTCTGGACCCCCGCGAACATATGATTGGTGTTCTCTCTGAGACCGGTCACGAACACCATGATTCCATGCGCCAGGATGAAGAGCACAAACCAGCAAAACGAGATGAAGTGGATCGAGCGGGCGGCCTGGCGGTTCAATACTTTTCCAAAGATCCCTGAGCGGTTGGAGATCGCCGGGCTCTGCATGAGGCCGGTCAGGATCGAAACTGGCGCGGCGATGAACACCGTGATGAAGTAGCTGAGTTGCTGCAGACCGTTGTAACGGGTCCAGCTCGATTCGACGGGAAAGTTGAGTGACGCGTACTGAATGGCGGTTGAAAGCGCGTTGGGAAACACCCCCCAGGTCACGGGCACCAAACGAAGCCACTGCCCGGTCGCGAAGATCAGCGCGTAAAAGGCGATGCCGTTGAGTGTCCACAGAAGCACGATCGAAAAGTGCCACCAGCGGGCGAGCCCGATCGAGTGGCGGACGCCTGGAATGCCCAGCCACTTCGGAATGGTCACGGAATCGTCCTTGGAGGTCCACACCCGGTCCTTTGGCACCGCGTGCTGAAAGCGGAACCACTCCGTGCCGGGCGTGCAGTCGCGGCTCCAATTAAGCCGCGGAAAGTCGGCGAGGATCTGGATTCCGGCCCGGATGATGAACATCATGAAGAGCATGTTCAGGAAGTGCTGTAGCTGCAGCCACCACGGAAAGCCCGAATCCACCGAGGGCGCGGCCTGGGCGATGCCAGGGTATTTCGTGATGAACGCCTGAACGCTGGGAAGCTCCCTCGCTGCCTGCGCTACGGCGATCAGGACGACGAGCGCCGCTGCACCAATCGGAAGCGCCCACAGGATGCTGATCCAGCGCTTGCCGATGCGGATGACGGGAACTATCCCCTGCTGCGGTGGCAGCCAGTTGCTCAGGGTGATCCGATCATCCGCCGCGCTTAGCGTGGGCGTGATGGGATCATGAGGAGGCGGCGTGATCGTCACTGAATCGGTCATAGGCTTCGCTACCTCAACGACGCTATCGATGAGCCGTCTCGGTCTTTCGCTTCGACTGTCGTCCTAAAAGAAAACTCCGCAGCGCTACCGTGTCGTTATGGACCTCGTCGTGAGCCGAGAGGCGGACGCTCAACCCGTAAGTCAAGCGACGCGCAGCTTTCGTGCGCCTGCTTAAGTCCAGGCGACAGAAACCGCTCGCCGCGAGCGCAACGGGCAACTCATGCACGACTGAGTGCCTTGCCTGAGTGGTGCAAGATGGCTAGTTCGCCCGGGTGGTGGTCAGTCTGGCGCACGCTGTACATTGTGCTATCTGCGTTGGTGCCCATCTCGGAAACACCAGTGACCGTGCCATGACCAATGGCACTCCGGTAATGCCATGTCACTTTGGTACCAACGGGGATTGTCTTGAACGTCTTTTCCTTAGTAGTCATATCATCCTCTCCTTCGAGGTAGCCCCACTAACATTTTCCTCGTGCCAGACCATTCAGGATCGCCGCATGCCATGTTCGCGTACACCGAAATAAAGATTGAGGTGGCCATTGGACTTGTTCCAGAGGCTCCTTAGGTGCTCGATTTCGTCAATGCTTCACCTTTGTGCATCGCGATGTGATCGGTCTTGCTGCTCTTGATTTCATACTGAGGCTCATCCTCGCTCGCGTGATGAGTGTGTCCCTTGTAATCAGCGTCCTTTGTATGAACTTTGATAATGGTGCCACTGACGTGGCCGGCTTCCGAATTCCAGGTCACGTGATCGCCGACTTTGAACCGTTTCGTCATCATGAGCCTCCAATCGCGGCTTGCGGTTGCTGCGCCGGCGCCGCCGCGCTTTTGGCTGTCCGGCCGCCGTCGCTGTTCTTCGCTATGACCCGCTCGAACTCGACCTCCGCATGAAGTCCTTCGAGATCTCGATGGACCACGGCGACCGCGAGCTTCCGGCCTCCTCGCCGATAAGTTATGGCGCAGTCTCTACCCTCCAGCGACCCCGCGATCTCGGCTTTGTCCCAGTGCTCGGCGTGTCCAACATAGGCGAGGCCGAAATCGTACTGCTCGGTCCAGAAGAACGGCACGTAATCGAAGCGCTCGCGCCGGCCGAGAATGTTATGCGCCGCAGTCTGGCCCTGGCGCTCGGCGACGACCCAGTGTTCGACGCGAATTTGCTCACCGGTAAGGCGGTCGGGCCAGCGTGCGATGTCGCCGGCGGCGAATATGCCTGGAATGCTGCTCTCGAGGTACTCATCGACGACGACACCGCGATCGATCGCGAGCCTCGCCTCGTCGGCCAGCGAGATTGCTGGCCGCACACCGATGCCGACGACGACCAGGTCCGCCTGAAGGCGTTCTCCGCTTTTCAGCGTCACGCTTTGCTTGTCTATCGTCGTCGCCGTCGTGCCGAGGTGGAATGTCACGCCATGATCCTCATGGAGCTTGCGCAGGAAATTCCCGACCTCCGGTCCCAGCACTTTCTCCATCAAGACCGTCTCGGTCCCGACCACGTGGACTTCGATGTTCCGGGCACGGAGCGACGCCGCGACTTCCAGGCCAATGAAGCTGGCGCCGATCACGACCGCGCGCTTTGCCGCCAGGGCGCCGGCGACAAGCGCGCGGCCGTCAGCCAGCGTCCGAAGATAACGCACGTGCGGGAGAGTGGCCCCGTGGATGTCGAGACGCACCGGCTCGGCCCCGGTAGCAAGCAGGAGCGCCTCATAGGGCTGCCGGCTGCCATCGGCGAGCCGAACCTGCCGGGGGGCCGCCGTGTCGATGGCCGTCACGCGCGTGCCAAGGCGCAGATCGATTTCGTGGTCCTTGTAGAATTTCTCCGATCGGAGCGGATTCGACTCGTCGGACGCCGCGCCTGAGAGGAAGCCCTTGGACAGGTTGGGCCGGTCGCACGGCACCGATTCATCCGCGCTCAGCATCGTGATGCGGCCGGAGTAGCCTTCGCGGCGGAGCATCTCGGCGGCCGCATTACCCGCCGCGCCGCCGCCAACGATGACGACCGTCGCCGGTATGCCGCCCGTCAACGGCTGTGCAGGCCGATTGACGCTCTCCAGTTTCTCCCGGACATAGACGGTGCCGCCAGATTTCTCTTGAACGCACACGGAGCCGACCGGCGTTTCGACGGGCGTAAACTGACGCGCCACATCGCGCACCTCTTCGCGATGCCAATGTTCAACACGCCAGTGCGAAACCGGGTTTAGCGCTGGCGCACGGAGAGCCTCGCCGGTGCGCAGGCTGAAACAGGCATGATGCCATTGACACCGAACCGTATCGCCATCGAGAAGCCCCTGTTCGAGCGGCGCGCCATAGTGCGTGCAGATGGCCCCGATCGCGAACACCTCATCGCCGCGCCGGGCGAGAAGCACCGGCTCGCCCTGCGCATGGCCAAGCAGCATGGTTCCATCTGGAATCGTTGAGAGCTCGACGCCTTGAGTGAGATCGGGCCCGCTGAGCTTCGTCATTTCCTCGCTCATTCGAATCTCCCGGATGTTGACGCTGGGCGACGTTAAGCAGCGACCCACCTAATGCCGTAATACGTCAGGAACTTTTCTTCATAGGCTCCATCGACAGTGATGGACGGATCATAGGGTGGCGCATCTTTCATCTGCTGGCGGTTGACATTGATTTGCAAAAGTTTTCCCGCCCAATCGATCTCTCTTACCGACAACGGCGAGATCAGCACTTGCTGTCCGGGCCACCAGTTCCTGGTATCGACTTTGATGTAACGGATGTTCCAGCCAGCATCGTCCACGAGAAAATCCTCGACATGACCGATCTCGCCATCGCCGGCGTGGATATGGCACCCGGTGATAGCTGCCATGCTGCGCAGATCCGGATCACCCTCATTGGTTTGAGCATCGGTGTCAGCCAAGTCATTTGGAATAGACTGCTGCCCGTAGAGCGGCGCGACGAATGGCGTGGCCATGGCGTTACTCATCGCCGGGAAGCTGCCGCTCCAATACGGATCCCAACCGAAATAGTCATGGACCTGCGCTTCGATCTGCCGTGACACAGGCAGGTCCATGTCGACATCTGGGCTGTCCTTGACTTGCTGCATGGTCAGTTTGATGGGGAAGTGACGCAACGCCCGGTCGGGATGCCCTAACGCCGATAGCGGCAGAAGAACTTTGCGGCCGGGAAGCCAATTGCCTGTGTCGACCACAAGCCATCGAACGATCCAGCCGACATCTTCAAACAGCAAATCACTGACGGTCCCGAGCCGGCCGTCGCTGGCCTCGATCGCGTAGCCATTGATTGCCGATGCGTCCCACAACATGGCCGTACTCCCGAATATTCGCCGATCAGCCAGAAGCTCCGACATGCGCAGCGGCACGGTCTCCTCGCGTGGCCTGGCGCGCGGCGCGGAGACTCCGGGACATCGCCAGGGACGCACTTCCACCTGTCCGTACGAACTTGGCGTTGACGCTCCCGGTGCTGATTGGGCCGATTGTAGCGAGCGAGGGCAACGGCGGGAGACTCGGAAACTACGCAGATCCGACCGCGGCGACGGCAGTTGGCCGATGCGCGTTTCATTGGCAACGAGCCGAACCGACATCGCGCCCATATGCCTTTCCGCGGGGTCAGCGAGGTTCATTTGTTCCCGGCCGAACGGCCCTGATTGCGCACGTTCACGGATACCCCTCGGACTTGTGGGGCAGGTGATGGCGACCACGACATTGATCGACCTGAGTACGCATCCCCGGTCGCCGGAACCTCGAACGTCTGGTACGATCTGCGCAGCTTGGTTTTTATCGCCTCTTCGACGGCCGGATATACGAGCGTCCCATTGGTCAGCACACGCGCGCCGGACGTAAGCTTCGCGAGATCCACCTTACCGCTCCCCATGATGTGCATGACCGGAACGCCTTGGGCCAAAAGATAGTCGGCAATGATGCGGCGGTGGCAACGCCACCATACGGCTTCGGCACACATGATCGCGCAGCAATTGTCACGGGAGAGCGCTCGCAGCTCATTCAATCCTGTTCGGAAAGCGTCCGTTGTCGCGTAATCGGCGTAGTCCCGGAAAGCGGCAACTTGCCAGAACGTATTGACCGAAGTTGGCGCCCCCTTTTTCCGGTGCCGCAACCCGCCAAGAGGCCGATAGATGTCGATAACGTATTCCCGCATCACCAAGCGGCCCGGGGAGAGCATCGGCGTTGAACTGCGGATTGGTTCGCGAGCGCGGGATTGAACGCACATCAACGAGCAGATCGACGCCTACCTCTTGCAGCAGAGTCAAAAATTCGGCGATCGGACGCGTCGAGTGACCTATCGTGAAGATCGTCGGTGTCTTTTTGGACCGTCGCGCGCGTTTCGTTATCATTATTTAAAACAATGACGATGACATCCAAGCCGGTGTTTGCTTGGATGGCGACCGCCGTTCATCAAGGTTTGACGGCTCTGAAATGGCCGGCTCGGTCAACAAGATCGATCATCTGGGTTGCCGCATGGATCGTCAGAGGGTGATGGGTGAAGCCCGGTCTTGGTGAGATAAAAGCCGCCATTTCGCGAGCAAGATCGAGTTGCCGATCCGGTGCTTCCGCGAGCAACGAGATCACCAGATTCTCCAACGCGATCACGCGGACGCGAAGCTGCACCAACTCAGCGTTCGTCAGAACAGGAACTTCGGATGGCGCCTCTGCAAAAATCCGAGCCTTTTGCGGGCCGCAGGGTCCAGCGCCGCCCTCATCGTCCCACCTCGAAAGAGCCTCCTGGCGCTGCTGCGAAGGGTCTAACGAATCTGGCTTCAAATCCGACATGAGATGCGTTCCTGAGAACTTCGACATGCAGTTGCAGTGGAATCAATAGCCTATGCCCATCACATAGTCTTGCAAAATCCGCAAGGCCGCCTCCTTCGTTCCTTGTTCGAAATTCTGGCTTTTGTCTCAACTCATCTACCTGACCGTCAACCGGCACAAAAAAAATCGATGACGATTTTCTGAGCGGCTGTGCACCGCGATCATGCCGGTAAGCTCTCGAGCGCAATCTCTCGCCGTTTGGTCCGTTTCTCAATCATTGCTCATGCATCTAGCACTACTTTGGCAGATTCATTCGAGCTGTCTTTGAATGCGGGTTCGGCAATGCGGGCATCGATAGGGCGGCGCGCGCGCCAGGGCGAGAATGACGAGTTTTCGAATGGCTGGGAGC
>Ga0070733_10002530_pt1 | contig 12927 bp, 8 predicted proteins | sample Coa_R1_9_FD_66450 | JGI IMG/M metagenome (GOLD analysis project Ga0070733, IMG submission 66450) | Surface soil microbial communities from Centralia Pennsylvania, which are recovering from an underground coalmine fire - Coalmine... | ecosystem: Environmental > Terrestrial > Soil > Unclassified ... | reverse complement strand
CAATATCCCATCTTCAGGCTCGTACCACAGGTGCATCTTCTAGTCCAACTGTGGAAATTTAGTGTTGACGAATCGTTCGTAGGACGTTATCTGGCGACTACTGAAAATACGATCGTGCAAACGCCAACCAACTCATTGTTTTTGCATACCGTGCAGGGATGGAAAGGGATCAGCATCCTTTCGAGTGCTTTCGCTCTCGACCCACAGGGCAATTTCAACGTCACTGTCGCGTTCAAGGATGGATTTGCCCCGCCGACTTACAAGCGCATTAACGCCGTGCAGGCTGGAATTCTGATTAAGTATTAGCAAGCTGCCGAAGACGAATCCATGGTTGCAACCCTGTCCTGAATCACAACGTTTCAGCTCGGCCTAAAGACCCCGCCCAATCTGGACGCTCGTCGCTTGAGTTCGCGGGCACACGTCGAAGGGGCGACTTGCCATTACCTGCATGAAGATGCCTCGCGACGTTGTCTAAATCCAGGGACAGCGCCTGCGCAGACTCCGCCACCGACACGTTTACGTCTAGAATCTTCGTTTCTGGAGTGACGCCGCCGAAACAATTCAGGTTCAGCTCCATGCACCCCAAATCCTATTTGGCCGCTCCCTGATCCGAAGCCTGTCCTGCCGTTGCGGGCGGGTTACTCGTCGTCTTCTGCGGAGGCTGGGGATTGGTCGACGTCGTTTGTGCCACCCCGGTCTTATCGACCAATTTATCGAACACACCGTCCAGCAAACGCTCCGAGAATCCGAATAATAGAGCGATTGCGAGGGTGATCGGTTGGCATGGAGCGTCGGACCAGTCCACTTTGAAAACGCTGCCCAAGACATTAAGATTGACCGCCAGCCCGGAGACCAGGATTCCTGCCCAAGCACCCAACGCCCCGGCGACCGGGCTGAGAAACAACGTCGTCCAGGACGCCCCATAGTCTGTTGGCACGTCTTTGCGATCGAGCGAGCGACTTAACCTGCTTATCAATCCGCCGGCGGCGCCCACCAAGAAGAGGATCGAGTGATGGTGAATCGCCCCGGTCAGGATCAGAATCAGAACTAGGCCGCACCCGACAAGCCACGATGCCTTGTTCTGCCAACTGACCAGCACACAGAAATCCGTTTCTTCGCGGTCGTAATTGGCATTGAGAGCCTCCGCCAGCAAGGCTTTGCGACGGTCCGGGTCTACGTCCGCTGGGGCAGCCGTCAACTGCGTGTGAATCGCATTGGCCATGGCCAGCGAAGGAGCGTCGTTTGCGAGTCGCAGTTGCTGTTCGTTGGATTCCAGACGGGCCACAACTGTCTGGGGGCTCAGAAGAGCCACCATCTGAATCTGAGCTTCGTAAACGTAGTCCCAGCCGGTCATCTCCTGCCCGCGACTCCAGAACAGAACATTCGCTGCTCGCCGCCCCCAGGGATCGGTTGGGTTATCAATCAGACCCTTTGCGATCGTAAGCAGCTCCTTGATTTTGGTGGCCCTAAATTGATCGTCTCCTTGTTTTCCGTTCGATACAGTTTCTAGTTCGGCTTGGACGGAATCGAGTTCCGCCTTTAACAATTCTCGGGTTGGCCGAGCGATCCGGTTCCAGCGCACCGCGACCACAGCCAGCCAATAAAGCAGGCAAAGAATGAAAACGACCAAGAATTCCCTGCGCGGAGAAGCGGCGCAGAGGTCGCTAAGTGAATTTACCGTGCTCCCAACCAAGTACACGTCCTGTGGGCTGCCAGGGGCATTGCTAAAGATTGTCAGCATGCCCGCTGCACGGCCCTCCCGCGACGGCTTGAAACGCGCCACGAGGACTAGGACCTCACCAGGTTTTAGGGTCTTTGTGTCACGAAACCCCTCGAACGAAAAGTCACCGCTTGCTACCACGCTGCTGACCACGAGATCGCTCGTCGAGTTATTCCTGAGCGTGATCGTCTGAGGGGCGCTCACCTTCCCGGTCTGCTGCGGCGGAAAGCACACGCGCGTCGAAGAAATGCCCAAGTCAGCGAGCTTTCCCATTCCGGTGATGGAAATCGGCGCCAAAGAGGAAGTCGCACTACCCGTGCCGGATGGGTACGTGATTGACAGTTGTCCCGGGCGAGATCCTTCCGCCATCGGGGAGAACGTCACATAGACCACACACGTCGCCTTCGGCGCGACGTCATCCGTGCACTCATCTTTTTCGATCGCGTAATCCGAAGCGTCTAGCTGGACCTTGAATTTCACGGCCGTTGCACCGGGGTTCGCCACCGGAACGGCTATAGGGGCACTGGTGGTGCCGATCTCATGAGTCCCGAAGTCATACTTCGAGGGACTGCTCGCGGTCGAGGCTTGTCCCAACGTGCCGGAAAACGGCGAGGGAAACAGGAACGCCAATAGTGCCAATGTCGCAATTCGAATTTTCATAGGAGGCTCACTTTGTTCACTCATCTAGCGAGGAGAGATCGCTCGGGCCGAACCACTTCCTATTCGGATGGGCCTGGAAACTGATCGCGAACGCTACCATGCCCGTACTTATCCGGTCAAGGACATCGGTAGCCATATCCTATAAGATTATCTTATTAGGATTGCTAATTCATTTTCTTCACAGGTTTTGTGATTGCGGCTAATATTTCAAGCCCAATTGTCGCGCAGCTAACAGGTGAGCACAGATATCTGGGAGCAACTCGGCCGAGGCGTTCCCTGGGACGCGAAGCCGCGACCTGAAGCGTTCGAGCTGGGTTGCAGAGCCGCACTCTTCCGAATTTCTGCAGCGCTGCATCATAGGATCGATGCCCCATGCAAACGGTCCTGCGCTGGTTCCGCGATCGCCGCGCGAACCAGATTACGCCGCAGGATATCGAGCGCAAGCTTGCTGAACTCTCAGAACAGGGTAGAAAGCCTGCGACTCTCAATCGTTATCACACTCTCTTGAGCCTTATCTACTCGCTCGCCGTGCGAAGCGAAAAACCGCCGGAAAATCGCGCGGAACGCGAATTCCAGTCTGGGATGATTCCAAACAACAAGAGAATAAGCCCATGCTTAACTGGATACATGCTCTGCGACAGTTCGCCGGGAATAAATTTCATCGTCAATTCCGGGCTGTCCACGAAATCGATGATCAAGACACTGACACGGCAGGAAATCCACGCCAATCGATACGACGAGCTTGGGCACATGTGGAGTGAACCGCTATTTTGAGACAGTTCTAGGTGATCACACTTCCGAAGCAGCCTTCACGCAACTTTGGACAAGAAGCTCGTAGCGACGAGCTCGTTCGAGTTAGCTTCGAGCATTTGAACCATGGTATCGCGGAAGGATGGAAGACCCCGCCGAGGTCGTTTGCGTGAAGCTCTTCTAGCCACTGGCCCAGAGAACTGATCACGCGTTTTTATGGTCTCGTCGTCACCCCTCGCTGTGAGCCGAGTGCCCAGTGCTCCCTGGACTTTGCCTTAAGACTTGTCGTCTGATTGTGACGATTTGAATTTCCTGAAATTCGGAGGGTGTCATGTTTTCTGAAAAAGCGCTAACGGTTACGCGTGCAGAATTGTACCGACGTGTCTGGAGCACGCCTATGCGGACGCTTGCGAAGGAGTTTGGGCTTTCCGATGTTGGGCTGGCGAAAATTTGCGAGAAACACCAGATCCCTCGCCCGCCCGTAGGCCATTGGGCCCGTGTCGAAAGAGGGTACGACCCAGAGACAATTCCCTTGCCGGATCTTACAGACACGAGGCTCGATGTCGTCAACATTATAGTCCGCGAAAAACCGCTCGATGCTCTCGCGCAAAATCTCGATCCGCAGGTCCGAGCGATGTTGGTCCCAGCGGCGATCGTGGTTCAGAGTGACCGCTTGATTTCTCATCCGTTGGTTCTCAGGACCAAGAAACTGCTGGCACACCCTACCAAAGATGAGAGGGGGTTGCTGCTCCCGAAAGAGGGCAAGCCCCTGGCGCACATTAGAGTCTCTGAGCCTGCACTTCCGAGATCGTTGGGAATTCTCGACGCGCTTTTCCGTGCACTAGATGAACGGAAGATCGCGATTACTTGGGCCAATGTCGACACCGAGAATCTTTCTGTCACGGTCCTCGACGAACCCATGACATTTTCAATATCAGAGTTCGCACAACGAGTGCCACACTCGCTGACCACCGAGGAAGAAGCCAAGCAGAAAAAGGGCCTCTATGTGTATCCTCCACAATGGGATTACAAACCAACAGGACAATTGAAAATCTCCATCAACGAGCTCCCGTACGACAGCAAGATCCGGCAATCATGGTCGGACGGTTCGAGCCAGCGTGTGGAAAACTGCCTCGGAGCCTTCGTGGCGGGTCTCCACCTCGCGGCCCTGGCTCTCAAGAAGCAACGCGACGAACGTCTGCAGTGGAGACGCAAATGGGAGGAAAAGGAGAAACGAGCGGCAGCGGAACGAAGACGCCACTCCGAGTTCGACCGCAAGGCCAAAATCATTTCCGAAGCCGCTGCTGCGTGGCAAACGAGCAATCGTATTCGTGATTTTGCAATGGCAGTGTCAAAGGCAGGTGAAAGCGACGAATGTTCGAAAGATCAAGGCCACGACATTCAGCACCTCGTAAAATGGGCCAGAGGTTATGCGCAGCGATTAGATCCAATCAATCGGATTGCGGAAACCGTGGCCAAGTTAAAAAACTTGCAGGAATTAGAATGAGCGTGGCTCAGGATTTAATGCAGTCGTTCGAGATCGCTCGTGAACCGCCATACATTTGGGATCCGGAGGCTTAAGAACTGGGGCACCGATGGGATCCTTGAGCGACGCTCTCCTTGTGATTCTGATCAATTCTATTGACGAATTTCAGTTGTGGCATTGCGTGACTCTCTCAGAAGAGCTTCGCTCGCGACGTGCTGCGATCCGAAGCTCTGTGCAGAATCGTGCCACGGGCAGAAAACACTGAACTCTCCGAACTATTTCCCATATACTTCATCAAAAGGTACATCTCTGATCACAGAGATGCCAGGTTTTTGATCGATGCCAACAATACGATCCTTGTTTTCGGGAGAGCATTCCTGGCCTAAATTGCGCGTGAGCACCAAGGTACTGGCAGTAGGGGCCGCCGCGTCGGTTCCCTTGCTGGTAGTCCTCGTCGCAAATTACCTCCGGGCGCCAAACGTGCCCTCCCCTTATCTACACCCCCCGGACGAAATTCAGGCGATTTATTGGAATGCTTGGGCTTCCACGACGGCGGATCCCTACTCGCCCACTCGGCGATTTGAGACCGAATCTGACTGCAAGATTTTCCTGGACCTTTCCGGATTTGACTATTCCTCGACGAATTCGGCCACCACCTCGAAGGAGGCTGGGCCCGAATTTGTCCGCACCCTACGCCAGTGGCTGCAGGGTTCAAGGAGTGACACAACCAAGGTCAAGATTCTCTTTCTGCCCGACCCGCGCTACTTCGATCCGCCCAAAGACAACGGTGTCACGCAAATGCCTGTGGACTTGGCGGCGGTCCGCAAGGTATTTGCCCAGTCTCTGTCGCAACCTGCCGATCCTTTTCAGAGCATGCAAAACAACGCGGGCCAGCCAAAGCTCGACTGGCTGTTTGCGCGGGCTACTCTGGAATTGCACACTCGCAAGCTCCGCGGACCAACGTCGATCGGAATCTCCATCTGGGATGGTATTCGTCCGGTGGGCGAAATGGCGATTCCCATCTGCATCGGATCGGAAAACGAATGTCAGGGGATGCCACCGCCGATTGAAACTTCCTTGCGGGGCTTCGATTCGCTGCGCCTCTCTGACCAACGATCCACGGATCGAAGCACCTATCCCGATGGCGCGCTTCATTTTCTTGAACTCAATTCGGGAAATGTGATCGGAATCTTCCATCGCAACGACTGGGCCGAAGACCGATTCGTGTCGTGGCGACTGCGGGATAACGCCCAGTCCCTGAGAGCGTGGCTTAAGGACAAGCTGATACCAGCGTTCAATATTGCCAAGAAACGCGAGGAACTGACAGAGCGCGGGCGAGATCTTTTCGACCGCCTCTTCCCGGACGACGTGGAAGGAGAGTCAGCCCGGAAGGAATTTCAGCAATTCTTCTCCGAGTATCGATTCTCCGCGAGGGGCGGTATTCCGGGCTCGTTATTTGTAAGAATGCTGCCGCAGGACGATGATCCACTGCCGATTCTGCCGATCGGATTGATGGCAGTCCAGATCGGAGATCAACCGTCGGAATTTCTCGGCTTTCAGTTCCTGCTCGAGACTCCACTGGAAAGCCAGGACTATCGCCCGGCCCAGACGTGCATCTCGAACTGGGTAATGCTCTTACCTCCCGAAGATTCGGAACTGTCGAATGTTCGAAACCGCGTGGGCTCTCATCTCGTTGAGTGGCAAAACACGCGGATGATTTTCGATGATATTCCGCGCTTTCGCGACTGGGCTCGGAATACCGATCAGCCATCACCGCCTATAGTTCTGGCCACCTTGAGCCACCACGACCGCGACCGGCTTTACTTTTCATCCGAAAGTATCATGTCGACAGGATTCCACCGCCAGTTCGCAAATCCATCGATTGCTATTCTTGGCGGCTGCGGAACCGGAAACATCGGCGCGACTGACATCGTCCGTGCGTTGAACCATCATGGCGTCGCAGCCGTGATTGCCACATCCTCCGAAATATCCCCCGTCCTCGGAGCAGATTTTCTCTCGACGCTCGACGACACTCTGAGCGCTCAGCCGTCCGCCCCGAGGACCTTGGAACTGGTGATGTTCAACACGCTCCGGACTCTTGCCGCTAAGGAACCTTCGAAGACCAGCGGGCCATACGGTCCCTCCGTTTTAGCGTACGCGCTGCTGGGCAATGGGAATTTGCAAATCTGCACAGCTGCGAAGAAGGGAGAACTGAGATGACGACCTCTTGTTCCCGCCTGTTGTGCTGTCTGTTGGCGGCGCTGGCGTTGCCGCCCCTTCACGCGGCCACGCCGCCTGGAAGCGACCGCCTTCGGATATTCATCAGCGACACCCATTTCGGTCCCGGCAAGGTGAACGGCCACTGGCACAATTTCGAAGACGCACGCTGGGCGCCGGAGTTCGCCGAGTTCCTCGACGAAATGAACCGCATGGGTCAAGGCAAGGCCGACCTGATTCTCAATGGCGATACCTTCGAATTGTGGCAATCCTTGGATCCGATCGACTGTACCGTGGCCGCGAACAAGAATCTCGGCTGCACGCAAGAAGGCGCCCTGAAACGGCTCCAGCGCGTAATTCAATTCCATCAGCCCGAGCTCGACGCCATCGGCAAGTTCGCGAAGTCCGGTGACAACCGCGTGGTGATCGTCCCTGGGAATCACGATGCCGCGCTGCTCTTTGACGGCGTGGCAGCTGCAGTGCTCAAAGCGATCAACGCCCCAGCAGACCGCGTAAGAGTGGCCTTCGAGGGTTATTGGCTCTCGCCCGACAGTTTGATTTACGCAGAGCACGGGCAACAGATCGGAAACGAAGTCAACAAATTCGACCGATGGCCTCAGCCGTTCCTAGACTATCAAGGCAAAAAGTACCTGCAGCGCTCCTGGGGCGAACAGTTTGTGCAGCGCTTCTACAACTCCTTCGAAGACAAGTATCCCATCATCGACAATATTTCGGAGGAGTCCATCGGAGTCAAGTACGGGCTTAAGGCCGAGGGATCAGGAGCCATCTCTTACGATGCAGGGCGATTCGTTTTGTTTTATCTGACCCAGATTTCCTGGGACCAGCTGGGGTCCAGTCTCGGAGGAAGCGAAGACCATCCCAATTGGGATCTGCCGGCGATCCGCGCAAGAGATAGCGACTTCCTGGCAGAATCCGTTCCACAGGGTGATGCCGTCCGGGACGCCGCAGTGGATCAAATGGCTCATGGCACATTCGGCCTGTCCATAAGCGACCTGTCTGACGATGACCTCATCGAAATCTGCAATCTCCGAAAGGCTCTTTCTGATGCGGACATTGAGCAGCATCGCACGCCCACCGTTAAAGCCTGTCCTCTGGCAACGCTCGGCGCCATAACCCAGCCTCTGCTCAGTTCGCGCCGCAAAATCTTCCAAAAGCACTTTGATGAAACGTACGACCGACTGTCCAAGGAGAATCGGATCGAGCGCCCGTTCCAGCTCTTCGTCTACAGCCATACCCACAAGTCCGATAGTGGGTTCCATCCGCTGGCCGGCTCCGCCTGGGATCCATTCGTCGTGAACACGGGCGCCTGGCAGCGCACCGTCACTCCAGACCAGCTGAGCGTAATTCAGAAAAGCCATCATCTGGATGACAAGCACGTCCTTACTCTCGAGCCAGAAGACCTGCCGCCCTGCTACCCGGTGATTCTGGTTGCGCCGTACCAAAACACTCCGAAATCAAAACTGCAATTTTGGAAGAAGAAGGACGCATCGTGGTCACTCGGAGGATCGTGCGATGTTTTCTAAACTCTTACGAATTACGGCTCTTCTCTTGTTCACGACCACTTCCTGCACTGCACAACTTTCCTCTTCCGTCAGTGGGAGGGTGAGCGACCCATCGGGGGCCGTGATTGCAAATGCGGAAGTGACTCTCACCATGAAAGAAACGAACGTCAAGCAGACGTTGCGCACCAACCAAGCCGGCGAGTTCGTCTTCCGAGACGTCCCATCGGGTCCTTATGAACTGTCCGTGGTATCACAAGGTTTTCGGCAAATGAAGCTCGAAGGAGTGGCGGGCATAGGCCAGTCGAGCGAAGTGAATGTGGTTCTTCCACTGGGTGCAATCAGTACCCCAGTGACGGTAGAAAGCAACCCCGCCCTCGAGGCAACATGGAACGCCTGGGTGGAGGACCCCGGGAAAGCGCCATCCTTCCGTCGCCTTAAGACTGTGCACACCAAGAGTGACTATCAGCTTGTACTGGACTTGGCCGCGTTTGCATACGCACCAAGGGATAAGAGTGTGGCGGCTCGTCCTGCAGGATCCGGGCTTCTGGAATGGATGAAACAACAGAAGGATGACTCGGTCCGACTCAAGATCCTGATGATTCCCGACCCGGCGTTACTCTCATCCGGCGGGCAACCTGCTCAGAATTTCGATATCAATCTGGGTCAGTTGAAAAAATATCTGAGTGGCGGCAAGCATAAGATTCCTAAGGACCCTTTTCTCGCCCTCCAGAAACAGCCGCAGTCGGATTTTCGATTTGGAAGTGCCCAATTCGAGTTCCATACCGGAGACCATGACGGAAACGCCTATATCGCCCTTTCGCTTTGGGCCAGTGACCAGCCCCTGGATGAAATCCTAGTCCCCGTATGCATTTCAGACGCGGGCGACGCCGATTCCTGCGAATCGGCTGGTGGCAACGCTTTGTATCACAGCGATCCCCTCAACGCACTGCCGCTTGCGCTTGAGACGGAAACGCCCGCGGCAGCACTGCACTTCTTTGACTTCGATTCAAACCGAGCCATTGGCGTGTTTCGCTCCAAGAACGGCGACTACCTTACGTGGTCTATTGCCAACCTGACCGATTCGCTGGGCGGATTCATTGAGAAAGTGCTGCTGAAAAATTTCGAAAAGGAAGTGTCGGATGACGCGATTCGACAAACCGGATATGAACTGTATAACCTACTGCTGCCCCCCGGACATTCGGACGCTGACAAAGCCCGTAAAGAAATTCAGGAGCTAACCGCGGCACGAATGAAAATGTCCGGATCGCTGGCTGATGCCCCGCCGTTCATGATTCGCATTGCGACCTTTAATCCTAGCCAAGCCTTCTTCGTTCCGCTTGGGATGATCGCCGTCCCGATAGAAGATCAAAAGCATTTCTTGGGGGACTATTTCCGCGTGGCTTCGCCACTCCCTTTTCAGAATTATCAACCGGCTCAGGCATGTGTCTCGCGCTGGGTAATGTTAATGGCACCACATGAGGACCAGAGTCCGAAGGAGTTGGTAGACGCGCGGGATGCGCTGGGAGATTGGGCTAACGCGTGCCGGGGCGCCGACTGCATCGATTCCATTCCAAAATTCGAAACATGGATCGGCGAGCCGACGATCGACAAGAAGTCCACCGCGCTCCTGATCCTCAGTCACTACGAAGATGAAAGCCTGACCTTTGACCACAAGGAATTCGTGTCTCCGAGCGCGATCATCAGGCAATTCCAGTCGCCATCGATTGCTGTCGTCGATGCCTGTGCCGCTGCCGCACCTGGTGCAGATACGTTCGTCAAGAGGCTGAATGAATCCGGATTTGAAGCGGTCGTTGCGACCACCACGACAATCACACCGATCATGGCTGGTCAATATTTCAACCTCCTAGCGGAGCAATTGAAAAATCATAAAGGCGAACCGGGCTACACAATCTCCAAGGCGCACTTCGACGCCGTGCAAGAGTTGAGGAAGGCACAATCCACTCCTGGCGCTCCAGGAGCCTCGCCGTACGGCGCAAAAGCGCTAATCTATTCGCTTTGGGGAAACGGAAGTCTGAGTTTGTGTCCACTCTCGCCGAGCACGGTCTCCGCAAGCGTGCCGTAGGGACATCGGTTCAGGCTTTAGCAATTTCCGGAAGGGCCAATCGCGCCTCGGTCTGTCCTGATCTTGAGACGAACCGTTCTCTACTTCCGTTCGTCCGAATTATCTTCGACTCGAACTTTTGTAGCAGAACGCCTTGCTGACGCCGCAACTCGAATGACTGGGGGCATGCTGGTTTGCAAAATCGTAGATCCACTACACCCGACCGAAAGCTTATATCACGGCCTTAGGTTAACTTCTGATGAGTCGAACGACGGGACATATCCCGTTTGCGGGCTACATATCCAACCACCATCAATTATCTCTGCCAAACGGGCCAACCGTTCACTCCTGCCGAAGCGACCGCAAATCCTGTGAAGAAATTCAGCAAGCCTAGGTATCGGAAATATCCCGCGTCGGATAGGTCCGCCAGCGAGATTCTGGCGGTCTAAAGTAGCGGAAGAGCATGACAGTGCTCCTCCCCGGACCAATAAGCGTCTTTAACACGAACGTTATTGACTCAGCACCTCCACTCTCTATAATCTCTCAAATAATTGGCTAAGCGATCTCGGGCCTTCGGGCGTCGATCGTAACTGCCAGAGCATACGATCGGAAGTTCCATTCCCCACGATTTGGACAGCTTGGCTGTTTTTGGGGCCTCGGGAGATGACATGACGGCCAAACATCCTTCGAGTTCCAATGCTTCTTGTCTAGGGCAGCTTGGATGTCTTGGGGTTCTTCTTTTGGGTTGGGCATTTCTCGCCACATTGCCTAATTCCTTGTATTTTGTCTTGACCATAGCCGTTTTGCTAGTGTCATTCCTTATATGGAAGAAACGAAAGACTGTGGTTTCACTGTTTCGGGAAGGAGATCACTCTCCCACCCTCGGGGCGATTCGACAAAAAAGCCTTATCTTGGTGATCGCGGTCGCGGCGATTGTGACCTATGTCTGTTTCTCGCTCGTCGGAAGCCCTAGCTTTCTATTTTCTTGCCTCTTTTCAATGGTGCTCTGGATCGTGGTTTTACACCTCGGGGCGATTGAGTACAGTAGAAACAGATCTAAGAAGGGCCTTCCGTACATCTTACTGACCAACCTCCGCGAGTTCGCGTTGACTGTGGGCTTCGTACTTGCCGTGTACACGCCTTTTTCTATTCGAATGCGAACACTACCGCTAGACGACATGACTGTGTCCAGGCTGATGGATTGGGAGACTCGCGTCACACAAGTCCATGTTTTTCTTGATGTACTGAAGTTCTCGTTCTTGCAGCTATTGGGTTTGGTCGTGGCTTTTTTCATTCTAAGGACTTGCGAGAGGTATTTTGCAGGCTCTACATCGACATCTGAGAGAACCTGGAGTTGGGTATTGGCCGGCATGCGATGGGTTGAGCGATTCTCGCTTGTCTTCCTGATCGCGGCGTCGATTACATTTCTTGGCACCAAGGCCGACGGTCCGGTCGCAAGGATTAGTGCGCAAATTAGAGACGATAAAGAGCAATACAACGAACTACAACGAATCATCGCGAAGAACACTGAACATTCAGTTAGGCTCAAAGTGTTGAGTGATGCATGGAACCATCGTCCTGAAGCAGTTGCTGCAGCCATGAAACGTTCGCAGTCGCTAATCGAATCTAGGAGAGACTTGGAAAACTTGGCTGCGGAAGCGTCAAACAAGTACCAAATCAAGATCGCTATGCCGGAAACAACTCCACTGATGCCGAAACCCGACGACAATGAACAGCAAGAGGATAACCTGCAAACAATCTTCGCGCAGCGGGGCGATCTTAATGCGAGGCAGATTGCCACTTTGCTTGAAGTCGCGAAAGACCCGGATTTCGGAAATCCTGATAAGGAGGAGCCTGAAGCACCGCAAGACGAACTGCTCAAGAAAACATTTGAAAAGCTGCTGCCCGCCGAACACCTAACCGATCACGTCAGCTCACTTGCGACCCTAAGTGGTAGTTATCCTGTTTTCGGAGAGTTCTTAAGCACGATTGCTTCGGCGTTTGCTGACGCAGGATTTCAGCACTTAAAGCGACTGGCGATACGTAAGATTTTGGCCACACATCTGTCGCCCACAAAATCGTCCATGCAAAGCACTATCGATCGCAGCGCTGCCGAGGTGGCTAGTGCAGTCCAATTCGATTGGTCGCAATTTTCCGAGGCTTGGAAAAACCGAACCGAACTCAAGATTGCGAATAGAATAAGCTCGATAGCTGCCGTACGGGCGCGACTCATCGCCGAAGCCTCGCGGGATCGGGATAGACAAGTCGCAACACTGTCTGCTGAAGTCTCCGCGAAGCGTAGAGAGCTCCTAAAGCTAAGCGCGGGTTTAGAAGACACGAGTCTTTCCGAGAAAGCCGACAAGATTGACGGCGCCTTGCGGGAATTAGATGCGTTGTCACGGAGTTGGCCGGCATTGGGCGATGTTCCGTCGACTCAAAACCAATCTCTCGAAGAGATCGTGCCCCGCATGTCTCACATTTTCACCGTCGACAATCCCTTGATGGGAAT
>Ga0070733_10002529_pt1 | contig 12929 bp, 13 predicted proteins | sample Coa_R1_9_FD_66450 | JGI IMG/M metagenome (GOLD analysis project Ga0070733, IMG submission 66450) | Surface soil microbial communities from Centralia Pennsylvania, which are recovering from an underground coalmine fire - Coalmine... | ecosystem: Environmental > Terrestrial > Soil > Unclassified ... | reverse complement strand
GCCGGCGGCGCGCAGCCGCTGCCGTCCCGGCAGTCAGCGTGTCCGCCGGGCAGATCGCCGCCGCGCAGACCGTTCCCACGGCACAGGCCGCCGCCGCGGCACAGGCCGTTCCCACGGCACAGGCCGCCGCCGCGACACAGACCGTTCCCGCCGGGCAGGCCGCCGCCGCGTCCAGCCGGGCAACGGCTCGCTGGGTGCCCAGACCGGAAGGGAACGGCCGGCAGGCAGCGGCGACCGCCGGGGTCACGGCGGTCCTGGCCGTTGCGATCGTCGTCGGATTCGCCAGCAAGGCCACTGATCAGCACGGTGGCTCGCGGGCAGCGGCGGCTGGCCTGGCCCCGATGCTGTCATCCGGGCCGAAGGCACCTGGCCGGGCTCCGTCGCACACCAGGACCAGGCCGGCTGGGAGCAGTTTCCCGCCCGGATCGCGGCTGGCCGCCGGGTCGGTCAGGCAGAGCGGGCAGTCCGCGCACCAGACGCGGCCCGGTGGCCCCGGACAGCCATCGGCATTCCCAACGCCGTCCCCACCACCCTCCGGATCTCCATCTCCATCTCCATCTCCATCTCCGTCCCCGACCCCGTCCCCGACCCGCACGCCGCATCCCCACCCTGGCAATTGCCCGGTCAAGCTGCTGGGACTGCTCCGGGTGTGCCTGTGAAGCTCCGGGTGTGCCTGACCGCCCGCCAGGGGACTGTGACCTGGCGGGCGCAGGACTTGCCGCCCGCTGGCACCACGCGCCGCCGGAAATGGCGGCGGCACGTGCCAGCGATGCCAGCGAGGCCGCTAGAGCACTCGTACCGGCTGACGGCGGGATCCGGCCGGGGGCCGTACCGGCGGACGGTGTGGCACCGGCCGAGGGCGTCCCTGCGGCGGGCAGGCGATGTCGGGGACCTGCACCAGCTTCAGGAATTTGTCGGTCGGTTCCATGCCGAGTTCCCGGCGCATCAGGTTGCGGTACTCCCGGTACTGGCGGTGCGCCTCCAGTTGGTTCCCCTCGGCCAGGTACGCCCGCACCAGGAGCTGGCGGGCGCTTTCCCTGAACGGGTCGACCCGGATCACACTCAGCGCCGTTTCTACCGCCGCACCGTGCCAGCCGACGGCGATGAGATCTTCGCTCAGCGACTCCAGCGCGTGCAGCCGAAGCTGACGGTGCCGCTCGCGCTCGGCGGCCAGCCACTCCTCGTCGCCGAGATCGGGAACGATGTCCTCGTGGAGGTTGCAGTTCAGCGCCTCGCTGAGCCCGCCGGGGGTCCTGGTGACCGAGCGGTCGAGCAGGCTCCTGGCGACCTGGCCGACCTCCTTGATGTCGACACACACGTCCGGCGCCAGCCTGACCACATGGAACGAGGCGTCCACCACCTCGGGGCAGCAGCGCTGCATCTTCCACAGGACCGACCGGAGGTTGGCGTTGGCGCGGGCCGCTGTGGCGTCCGGCCACAGCGTGCCTGCCGCGCTGGCCCTGCTGACCTGGCAGTCCCTGATCGCGAGCAGGGTTAGCAGGCGCCGGCAGTTGGCGCTCGGGTCGACCGCTCTCGAGCCAACGATGAGCTCGAACTTGCCGAGGACCCGCAGCATGTTGTCGCAAACCTCAGCGGACCCCCCGCTGACCTCGTTGTTCAGCCTGTCCGTATTCTCTTCGGCGCGCCCCGTGGTTGATGTGCTCGACCACATGGAGTTCTCTCCGCCCCCCTCAGGTATGACTGACCCGCCTAAGTCAAGATCATGATGCAGAACGGGGGTACCGCGGTATCCATCGAAAGGGTGACACGACAGAACCGAACGACCCCTTAAACTCTTGGGCAAATTTTTAACGATCGGGGCATACAGCGCAAGACACAACGGGCAGGATGCACAACTTTGGCGCCGGGCCGCGGGCGGCGGCGGTCCTCACACGGGCGTCACAGCGGCGGGTGGTGGACGACGGGCGCCCATCGTCACGCGCGTCACAGCGGCGGGAGCATGCCCAGTGCGAGCGCGCGGGTGACGGCGGCGGTCCGGTCGGAGACCCCGAGTTTGTCGAAGATGCGCACCAGGTGCGTCTTCACCGTCGCCTCGCTGATGAACAGGCTCGCGCCGACCTCGGCGTTGCTCTTGCCGTGGGCGATCTGGCCCAGCACCTCGGTCTCGCGCGGCGACAGCGGTCCGCTGACCGGGGTCTGTGGACGGTTCGCCAGCTTCGTCGCGGCCCCGGGCGACAAGACGGTCTCACCCCGGTGGGCCGACCGGATGGCATTGGCCAGTTCCGTGGGTGAGGTGTCCTTTCCCAGGTAACCGGCCGCGCCATTGTCGATGGCACGCTGGATGTCGGCGACCTTCTCGTAGGTACTGAGCATGATGACCCTTGTGTTAGGGCGTACCGCCAGGATGCGGGGTATCACCGAGATCCCGTCTTCGCCCGGCATTCGCAGATCCATCAGCACGACGTCGAACGGCTCGTCGCTGAGCAGGGCGACCGCTTCGTCGCCCGAGGCCGCCTCGCCGGCCAGCGCGATGTCGGGCTCACCCACCAGCATTCCGCGCAGCCCGGTGCGGATCACCGGGTGATCGTCGGTTATCAGGACACGGATAGCCCGGGTGGTCATCACCGGGCCGGGGCCGGCCGATCCGCCTCGGAGGCGGCGACCGGGACCACGAAGTCGATCGTGGTTCCCCGGCCTGGCTCACTGCGGACCGTGAGTGAACCACCGACCATCTGCGCCCTGGAACGCATGCCACGCAGACCGAAACCGTCCGCGCCCGGGGACGGGACGAAACCGGCGCCGTCGTCGGAGACGGTGAGCCTGGTGGCGTCGGCGGCATAGTCGAGCTGCAGCCGCACCTGGCGGGCATGGGCATGCTTGCGGACGTTCGCCAGCCCCTCCTGAGCCACTCTGAGCAGCGCTACCTCGCAGTCCGGGGGGAGGTCGCGGGTCGTCCCGGTCACCGAGAACGTCAGCGGGATGCCAAGGTCCACCGCGACCCGGTCCGCCAGCCGCTTCAGCGCCTCGTCCAGCGGGCCGGCCAGCGATACCGGGGCCAGTTCGGCAACCAGCGCCCGCGCCTCGGCGAGGTTTTCCCGGGCGGTCTGAGCGGCGATCATGAGCTGCTCATGGGCGGACGTGTCCGCGCCGGTCGTCCGCGCTGCGCCCTGAACCAGCATGAGGATGCTGGCAAAGCCTTGCGTCAGCGTGTCGTGGATCTCCCGGGCGAGCCGCTCGCGCTCGGCGAGCATCCCGCGTTCCTCGGACAACTGCTCCACCTCGGCCTGGGCGGCGCGCAGCCGCTGGATGAGGTCGGCTCGCTCGTTGCTCTGGTCAATGATCTCCCGCATCCACGAACCCGCGGTGAGCGAGAACGTCACGGCGAGCACTGCCATCACGCAGAATTCGGTCACCATCACGACGTTCACGGGCGTCATGCCGATGAAGCGCACGGCTGGGATGACGCTGAGCAGGACGACCAGCCGGCGTGCGTACCTGGGCCTGAGCACTCCGAAGGTCTGTGGCCCGATGGCGAACAACGCCGCACAGCTTTCCGCAGCGCTGAGCGCGGCGCCGGTGAACATGCCGACCAGGATGACGGTATAGATATCCGTTACCGCGCGGTGGCCGTAGCGGGCGACCGCACGGCGGGCCGCCAGGCCGGCCAGCCAGCACAGGACCAACAACGAAATCGCGACCGCGGGCCCGGCGGTCTCCGGGGAATTCTCGGCCACCACCAGCAGGATGCCGAAGGCCAGCAGGGTGGTGAGCAAGGCATCGCCGAACGGAACCCGCTCCCAGATGCGCACGCCGGCATGAACCGGCGGCCCGGCCAGCCTGCCGAGCGCGAATTCGCCGGGCGCGCCAGCATCTACCCGGGATCTATAAAAGATCTTATGTGTTAACGGCAATCCAGCCACCGGCGTTCCAATCCACTCCGCACCAGGAAATTGTAACAAGTTGCCGCAAGGAAGGCTTCCCGTGGCGGTCGTGCATCGCCGCAGGTCCGGCGCATCGTAACGTTGCTCCGGGTAAGCAGATCCCGGCCAAGAACCCGGATCTGAAAGAACTTATCGGACATTCAGGTTCAGTGACGATCACCGGTAGTGTTCAGCGCGATCCAGGCCGCCCGCGCATAGCGCATTCTCAGGACAGAAATTCGAGTCCGAGTTACCCGCAGTACACCGCAGAAAGTTTTGATTAAATTGTCCAGACGTTTGGCAAGCACCACGTCCCGGCTGGATCTTCCCAGCCGGGCCGCTCAATTCGTCACCCTACCCCCATCAGCCGTTGGGTAACCACGGTCCCCGTGGGGTCCCGGGATGCGGCCCGGGGCGCTGGGAGCAGGCGCCGGGGTCAGCTCTGAATAGCCCGCCTGGATAGCGGAGCCGGGCATTTATACAGCGCAGTGGCCATGCGCCCCTGCTGTGTGTGCCTGACTACCCCGTCTGGATAGCGGAGCCAGGCATTTATACGGCGCGGTTTCCCGGCTGGCGGTTCAGCCGGGCGTAAGGTCCGGGACTTGACAGCCAACCACTTCTACCGTCCGCCGGCTAATCCCTCCCCTGACGGTCGTGCGTCTTATGAGTGTGGGAACCCAACGGCTGGACTTCGCGGAGTTCTACCTCCGGTCCAAGGATGAGTGCCTGCGCACGGTCCTGATCAGCGTCGGCGATCGGGATCTGGCGCAGGATCTGGTGGCCGAGGCCTTCGCGCGGGCCTGTGCGTCGTGGCGCACGGTCAGCCAGCACCCGGCTCCCACAGGGTGGGTGGTGCGCACCGCGCTGAACATGAACATCTCCCGGTGGCGGCGCCACCGCCGGGAGGTACCGGTACCAGACCCCAGCAGGATCGCCGACCGGCCGGCCAGCGACGGGGCACAAGGCAGCGGCATCGATCCGCGGATCATGGCCGCCCTGCTGCGATTGCCTGCCCGGCAGCGGCAGGTGGTCGCGTTGCGGCTGGTGCTCGACATGGATACGGCGCGCACGGCGGAACTGCTCGGCATCACGCCGAACACGGTCATGGCCCACATGGCCCGCGCCCTCGCCGCGCTGCGCAGCGACCTTATGCCCGAACGACACCAGGAGAGCTCAGCATGAATGATGACGAACTGATCACCGCGGTGAAGGAGTCCGTGACCGGCGCCCACCTGGAAGTCCCGGTGGACCGGATCGTGAACCGCAGCCGGGCCATCCGCGCCCGGCGCCGGGTCACCGGCGCGTCCGGGGCGCTGGCCGTGGCAGCCGGGGCGGCGCTGGCCGTGACGGCGCTGCTGCCGGGCGGCCATCCGGCGCACCCCCAGCCGCCGGCCGCCCAGCCGGCCCACGCCCAGCCACCGGCCGCCCAGCCGGCTCACGCCCAGTTGGCGGCCTGGACGGTGGTCAAACAAGCCGACGGCAACATCGCCGTCACCATCCGCGAATGGCGCGATCCGGCCGGGCTGCAGCGCACGCTGCGGGCCGATGGCCTGCCGGCCGTCGTCACCCCTCCGCCCAACCCGGCGTGCCGGGTCTACCATACGAGCCCGCGCGCCCTGATGAGGGTCGTCACCATGCAGACACCTCCCTGGATCCGCGGCAGCCGGGTTGTCCTGGCGATCCATCCGGCGGCTCTCCCGCCTGGCCTGGGCCTGTCCATTTCGATCCCGCCGCCGGGGACACACCCCGTGCTGCCGGGCCAGATGAAGCGGGTGCCGCCGGGCGCGCTGCCACTGCCGTACGGCCTGGTCCAGGCAAGCCGGCAGTGCACAGGATCATGACGGAGACGGTTAGCGCGGGGCCGGGCTGAGGCCGGTCAGAGCCGGGATGTCGCTCACCGTGACATCCCGGTTCGCGGCTTCGAGGACGAAGGCCTGCTGTCCAGGTCATGGGAACGTGCCGCCCGCGCCGGCGCGGAATTCCACCCCGAGCTGATCCATCGCCGGTCGCCGCCAGTCGGGAGAATGCCTGGATTCTAGGCACCGAAACGGCGGTGGACCGGGTGGGTGGCTGAACCCGGAACGGCGCGGCGGACGTTACCGGGGAGGAAATGACCGCCGCCGGGAAAGGGAACGTTCATGCGTGGATATGGGTTGGCCGCCGGCCTGCTGGCCACCGCCGTCGCCGGGCTGCACGGTGCTTCTTGGGCCGGGGCCGCTCCGGCCGGGGCCGCTCCGGCCGGGGCCGCCGTCACCTGGCATATCGTCGCGCCGCCGCCGCCCGCAGGGGCGCTTTGGACCGCCGTTTCGGCCCGCACCGACAGCGACGCCTGGGCGGTCGCGCAGGGCGGGGCCAGCCGCCCGCTGGTCGCCCGGTGGAACGGGACGGCCTGGTCGGACGTCACCGGGCCGACCGTGCCGGGCGCGACCAGCACCGTGCCCGAGGCGGCCGGGGCAAGCAGCGCCAGCGACGCCTGGCTGGTGGGCCGCGCCACCGTGTCCCGGGTCACCTCCACGCTCGCGGCGCACTGGGACGGCACCTCCTGGTCGGTAGTGGCCACCCCGCACGTGGCAGGCTCGGTCCTGACCAGCGTCGCCGACATCGCTCCCGGCGTCGCCTACGCGGTGGGCCGGAGTGAGGCGCTGCAATGGAACGGCAGCACCTGGTCGGCGTTCTCCGTACCGGCCCCGGGCGGGGCGCAACCGGCGATCCTCGACGCGGTAGCCGGGGATTCGCCCAGCGATGTCTGGATCACCGGCCAGTACTTCGACCCGGCGACCTCGGCGGATGAGCCGTTCACCGCGCACTGGAACGGCACCGCCTGGGCCTCGGTCCCGGTGCCGGTCAACAAGGCCGAGCTGTTCGGGCTGACCGTCGTCAGCCCATCGGATGCATGGGCGGCCGGCAACACGTTCTCCGGCTCCGCGGTCACCGAGCACTGGACCGGGAAGACGTGGCACGTGGTGCCCAACCCGGCCAAGGGCCTGCTGGTTCGCGTGACCGCCACCGGGCCGCGGAACGTCACCGCGGTCGGGTACAAAAGCTCACCCAACGGGCCGGTCGCGGGGATCATCCTGACCTGGAACGGGTCCTCGTGGGTCAATGACACCGTTCCGGTGGCCGGTGCCACCCGGGAGCTGTTCGCCACCTCGGCCGCTCCCGGCGGGCACATCATCTGGGCGTTCGGCAGCAGCACCAGCTCATCCGGGATCATCAGCAGCCTGACGCTCCGGCACGGCTGACCCGCTGGCCGCCGCACCTGCGGCGGCCACGATCAGGGCGCCGCCTCGATCGCCTGCTCGCAGACCTCGATCGCCTCCCGTACCGCCTCCGTGGCCGGTTCATCGAGCACGTCGACGGCGAGGAAGTCGCGGAGCGGGCCGATCACAGAGCTCAGGGTGGACCGGCGCGCCATCGGGTCGATCAGGTCGATGGCCGAGTGAAGCTCGGCAAGACCTTCGCTGGCGCGCCCGGTGAGCAGCAGCGTGTCCGCCAGGTCGAACAGCTTCCACGGATCGCGGTGGCCGGCGTCGTCGGGCTCGGCCTCGAACCTCGCGAGGTTCTCAAGTTTCCGCAGGTTCTTCAGGGCCGCCGGGCGCATGGCCGGCTCGGCGGCCGACAGCAGCAGGTCCAGCCGGGCCTCGTTGGCCAGTGCGTAGGTGTCGTTGCCGAGGAGCTGGCTGGCGCGCCGGTAGGCGTCCCGGGATTCGCGGAGCATCTGCCAGTCGAATCCCGGGCCGTCCGGCGAACGGGCCAGGCGGCGCCGGAGACCGCCCAGGGTGGCCCATGTTTCGGGGTCACCATCGTTCAGCGCGACCGCATGGCGGAAGGCATCCTCAGCGTCGCTGAGCTGACCGCTCATGCTGAGCGCGACACCGAGTTCCCGCCAGCCATCGGCCGAGTCCTCATTGCGGTCTACCACTGTGCGCAGTTCGCTGATGGCTTCCTCGTAATCGTCTGCCTCGCGCAGCGCGATCCCCAGTTCAAAGTGCGCACGAATGCTTCCTGGATTACGGTCGACGGCCTGCCGCAGAAGCTCCAGGGCACGGGGAAGCGGTGACTTGGCAGCAGCATCTATCAGATCCTCGGCCTGCATCTCCTTGAGCCGGGTGATCTCAGCGGCCTTGGCATCCCATTCGCTGCGCAGGACGGTGAGCGTCGGAAAATTGCTCCGCACCGGACTGTCGATCTGATCTGGATTGTTCATGCCAGCCAGTGCCGACTCGACAATGTCACCGACGGCCTTCTTCAGCTCGTTCGGCATCGGACCGTAGGGAATGACCCGGTTACCGGAGACATTGAACTTGACGTCATCCTTAATGTCCTGCGAGATGAGAATGGTCACCCCATCACGCAGGGCCCAGCGTACGCCCAGCTCCAGATAAACATTCGGATTCGCACCACTCAGATCGGCGATATATATGTCTGCGGTCGCCGCTTCACGGAACATGGAGGGATGGATCGGGCCCGATACGCGCTTGTCCTTCTCTATGGAAAGAGAAGCCGGACGTCCCAGCTTCGACGCCAGTTCATCGGTCACCGGCTGGAGCAACTGCTGTTTGATTTCCTCGATGTCATCCCACCGGGCCCGCTTACCCATGGTGGAGCCGGGCATAGCCACGAAGATCGAGACGGGCTGAGGCTGCACGACCCCAGCGTATCGAGGTCCGGCCACGGGCACCACAGCTATGATCATTGGTCATGCTGAAACCAGATTCTGTGTTAGCCGTCAGGCCATGAGCGAACCTGTGGGAGCATCCGCCCTGGGCAAAGAGCTGAACGGCGCCGGCATGCCCGCAGTCCACAAGGTAGCGGGTACCACGTCCGGCAAGAGCCAGCGTGAATACCTGCTCTGGACGCGGGTAAGGCTCTATTTCGTCATCCTCGCCGCCGCGGCCGGTGCCTGGGCAGCGGCCGCCGACAAGCCGCCTGGCTGGCACAAGGCCCTGGCCGCGATCGCCGTAGCCTGCTTTGTCGTGGCGTTGAGCGCGGAGGTACTGCTGCTCACCCGCCGTCCGGAAGAACTCTGGTACCACTCCCGGGCAATAGCCGAGTCGTCGAAGACGCTGGCCTGGCGATATGCAATGCGCGCGAATCCGTTCAGCGCCGCGGAGACCGAGGCCGAAGCAGACGCACGGATGAATCAGCGGCTCCAGGATCTGCTGACCCAGTCACCCATCGCGGGCAAGCTGCCACCGCCAGCCGGAGAGAACATAACCGAGACCATGCGCGTGCTGCGCGGAGCAGCGCTGGAAGAACGCAAACAGGCGTATCTCAACGGCCGGGTGGATGACCAGCGGAAATGGTACGCCAAAAAGGCGAACGACAATAGCAGAGGTGCTAAGCTGTGGCGCACCTTGCTTATCCTCTTCGAACTTGCCGGGGCATTGTGGGCAATATTCGTTCTGGCCGGGTTCACCACAGTAGTGCTTGATGGCTTGCTGGCCTCGATGGTGGCCGGGGCCGGCGCCTGGCTGGAAGTAAAGCAATTTGAAAATCTGGCCGATGCATACAATCTCACCGCCACGGAGCTGGGATTCGTGTACGACGCGGCGAAGCAGGTCGCCGATGAGGCCGGCTGGTCGGCCTACGTCAACTCCGCAGAACAGGCCATCAGCCGGGAACACACGATGTGGCTCGCCCGGCGGGTCAACCTCAACCCCCAGGCAGAGCCGCAGTGACGGCTGCGCTCAGTGCTCGTAGATGATGAACGACGTGCGGTGCGCGACCTGGTCATACAGCGAACGGGCCGGGGCGTTGAACTCCTGGGTCTCCCAGTAGGTCCGGGCCGCCGAGCGGCGCTTGGCCTCGGCGAACACGGCGTCGAGCAGCTCACGGGCCGCCCCGGTACCGCGCGCCGCCGGGGACACGAACAGATCCTCCAGGTAGCAGTACGGTTCGGTGGACCAGGTCGAAGGGTGGAACACCAGGTGCGCCAGCCCGATCAGGTCCCCGCCGCAGTCCTCGGCGACGAAACCGATCAGCCCATCAGCCTTGTCACACAGCCGCTGAAAGGTCGCGCCGGTCACCTCGCCGCTGACCTCGGCGCGATAGAACCGCAGGTAAGCGAGCCACAGCGGCTTCCATTGCCCGAAGTCGCCGGCGGTCAATTCCCGGATCATCGTTCCTCCCCTGCCTCAAGTGTCTTGACATCGAGGTAAGCTTTCCAGACCGTGGATGTACTGAGTTCTGTCTGAAGCACGTCGCCTGAGGTTCTGTTAATTGTCCGCTCCGTACCGTCAAATATAATAATTAAGAATTAATATTTTGAACGGTGCCGGCCGGCCTCATTGCACATCAGCCGGCCACGGCGGCGGGGCGCCCGGCACAATACGGGGATGGACTGCTGCCAGCCAGGGGAAGCGCCGCCGGAGATGGCCGGGCTGCCGGTGCGGTATGCGGGGAGAGTGATCGTGCTTGACCCCGATGACCGGGTCCTGCTGCTGCGCTACGACGACATACCGCCGGCCGGGGTGCACTGGGCGACACCGGGCGGCGGGCTCAATCCCGGTGAGTCGTATGCTGAGGCCGCGCGCCGCGAGCTGGCCGAGGAGACCGGCTGGGATGACGTCGAACTGCTGCGCGAGGTGCACAGACACCCACGGCTGATCATTCACGGCGGGCACGCCCTCTGCCAGTACGAACGCCTGTTCCTGGCGCGCACCGACCGGCGGCGCCGGGAGCTGGGCGATGTGGCCGCGATGCACGTCAGCGATGGCATCGCCGCCTGGCGGTGGTGGACGCTGGCGGAGCTGGACGCGACGGACGAGGTGGTCTGGCCACGCGGGCTGGCCGAGGTGATCCGGGCGGCTCTAGGCGGCTAGCGGTCAGGCCGCCGCGCACCCGGGCCGGGCAGGACGTCGATGCTGGTGGGCGATCCGGGCGGCTCTCGACGGCTAGCGGTCAGGCCGCCGCGCCCCCGGACCGGGCAGGACGTCGATGCTGGCGGGTGATCCGGGCGGCTCTCGGCGGCTAGCGGTCAGGCCGCCGCGCCCCCGGGCCGGGCAGGACGTCGATGCTGGTGGGTGATCCGGGCGGCTCTCGGCGGCTAGCGGTCAGGCCGCCCCGCGCCCGGGCCGGGCAGGGCGTCGATGCTGGTGGGTGATCCGGGCGATGCCTGGCCGGCGTTAGGCCGCCGCGCCCGGGCCGGGCAGGACGTCGATGCTGGTGGCGGGCATGGGCTTGCCGCAGGCCGAACAGTGCAGCTCGGCGTGACTGATCTGCCCGCAAGCGTGGTGGCGGTACAGCACGGGCGGGCCTGCCTCGCCGGCCAGCCACCGGTCGCCCCAGCGCACCATGACCAGGAGCAGGTCGCAGAGCTCGGTGCCGCGTTCGGTCAGCGTGTACTCGTAGCGCGGTGGGCGGGCGGAATACTCGCGGCGTTCCAGGATTTCGCGGTCCACCAGCCAGCGCAGCCGTTCGGCGAGCACCTTGCGGGAGATGCCGAGGGTCTGCTGTAGCTGGTCGAACCGGGTGATGCCAACGTAGATGTTGCGCAGGATCAACGGCGACCAGGGTTCGCCGATGACGTCCAGCGTCCTGGCGATGGAGCAGGCCATCCCGCCGAAGTCGGTGCGTTGCATGAAACTACTTTAGCCCAACGGGTTCCTTAAGGGAACTCCGTGTGCTAGCTTAAGTTCCCTAAGGGAACCTACCGCTTAGGAGCACATCAATGATCAGGCCCACAGTTGTTTCGGCCGACGAGTGGCAGGCGGCCCGCGCCGCCCTGCTGATCAAGGAGAAGGAGCTCACCCGCGCGCTGGACGCGCTGGCCGCCGAGCGGCGCAGGCTGCCGATGGTCGCGCTGGATACCGGCAAGTACCAGTTCACCGCCCCGGACGGCAATGTCACCGGGCTGACCGGGCTGTTCGGCGATCACCGGCAGCTGGTCATCTACCACTTCATGCTCGACCAGGGCCAGGATTGGCTCTGTCCGGGCTGCTGCACGTTCACCGACAACATCTCCGGACACGCCCAGACGCACCTGTCCAACCGCGACACCCGGCTGATCCTGATGGCCAAGGCACCCCAGGACGAGATCGCGGCACTGCGCGACCGGATGGACTGGACCGTGCCCTGGTACTCCTGCTACGGCACCGAATTCAACGAGGATCTTGGCGTGGAATACTTCGGGATCAGCGTGCTGCTGCGCGATGGCGATGAGGTATTCCGCTCGTATTTCACCACCGCCCGGGGCGTGGAACGGCTGCGGCTGGACTTCAACCTGCTCGACCTGACCCCCTACGGCCGCCAGGAACAATGGGAGGACTCCCCCGCCGGCTGGCCGCAGGACCCCACGATGAGCTGGCTCAAGCCACGCGGCGAGTAACTGAGTTGGGCTTGGGTCCGGGTCGTACTCCGTGTCCTGCCATTCATGGAGCATCTGATTGCTACGGGTAAGGGGCGATGGGTTCGGTGGTGAGTGTGATCTTCCAGCCGCCGGTGGAGAGGGGACGGGCGCGGACGCTGCTGCCGTAACCCATGGCCTGACCATCCTGATTGGTGATGATCACGCCCCAGCGAGTGGTGCGGTTGGTGGCCATTCCGTCGGCGAGACGCCGGGCGATGTCTGCGTGCAGCGGGCCATACCCGGCCGCCTCGCCTGGCCTATCGGCCAGGCCAAGCAGGGTGACCATGGGAATGGTGAGATTGACCTGGCCGGTCAACGGTGGCAGTGGGACGCCGACGGCCGGCTGGTGCGGCCCGGTGGGCATGAGGCCGGCGGGCCCTGGCCCGCTGGCCGTGGAGCCGGCGGCCCCCGGCCCGCTGGCCGTGGAGCCGGCGGGCCCCGGTTCGCTGGTCGTGGGGTCGGCTGCTTGGCCAGGTGATGGGTCAGGCCCCCGGGCGGGTATCGATGCACTCTGTGGGGCCGGATCGCCAGATGGGCCGGGAGCACCGGACAGGCCGGAGCCACTGGCCGAATCATCGGCCCACTGCCTGGGGCTGCCGGGCGAGCCAGGACCGCCAGACGGATCATCAGCCCACTGCCTGGGGCTGCCGGGCGAGCCAGGACCGCCAGACGGATCATCAGCCCACTGCCTGGGGCTG
>Ga0070733_10002528_pt1 | contig 12941 bp, 9 predicted proteins | sample Coa_R1_9_FD_66450 | JGI IMG/M metagenome (GOLD analysis project Ga0070733, IMG submission 66450) | Surface soil microbial communities from Centralia Pennsylvania, which are recovering from an underground coalmine fire - Coalmine... | ecosystem: Environmental > Terrestrial > Soil > Unclassified ... | reverse complement strand
GCCACGGGTATTCGTACACGTTCACCAAGCCCGGCAGCTACAGCTACCACTGCACCATCCACCCGTTCATGACCGGCAAGGTGGTGGTCTCATGACTGGGCATTCCGGCGCGGGCGAGCCGCAGATCGTCCGGGGCGAGCACGGCATGACCCGGCGGCAGCTCATCCGGCACACCGCCTGGTTCGGCGCGGCCGTCGCCCTCACCTTCACCGGCGGCGAGGTGATCAGCCGGATCGCTGGAAACGACACGGCCGACGCCGCGACGGACCCCGGCGCGCTGCGGTTCGTCCAGATCAGCGACAGCCACCTGGGCTTCACCGGGACCGCCAACCCCGACGTCGCCGCGACCTTCGGCACCGCCATCAACCAGGTCAACGCCCTCGGCTACGAGCCGGACTTCGTGATGCACACCGGCGACGTCACGCACCTTTCGCTGCCGTCGGAGTTCGCCCAGGCGAAGGAGATGATGTCGGACATCCGGACGCCCCGGGTCTTCACCGTGCCGGGTGAGCACGACACCATCAACGACGGCGGCAGGGAGTACCGGAAGTTCTTCGGCGCGCAGACCCTGGGCGATGGCTGGTTCAGCTTCGACATCAAGGGCGTGCACGTGATCAGCCTGGTGAACACCACCAGCGTGGACGCACTCGGGCGGCTGGGCGCCGGCCAGCTCGACTTCGTCCGGCGCGACGTCGCCCGGCTGTCCGCCGAGACGCCGATCGTGGTGTTCAGCCACATCCCGCTGTATGCCATGTACCCGAAGTGGGGCTGGGGCACCGGCGACGCGATCACGCTGCTCGGCATGCTCCGCCGGTTCGGGTCGGTGACCTGCCTGAACGGCCATGTCCACCAGGTGTTCACCAAGACCGAGGGCAACGTGACGTTCCACAGCTCCGCGCCGACCTGTTACCCGCTCCCCGAACCGGGGCAGGCTCCGGCTCCGCTGCCGGTGACGCTGCCCGCCGGCGAGCTGACCGCGGCGCTGGGCATCCGCACGGTGTCCTTCCGGGCCGGCAGCAGGTCGCTCGCGCTGACCGATGAACGGCTTGGCTGAGGCCCGCGTTCTGATCCAATGGGTGCCCTGCTGCCCCGCCGGCCCGGGGCAGCAGGTGTAACCCACCCGGCTATTGCATGACGGCAGGGCCGTTCCACAACGGCGGCGCGCGACACGTGACAAGGGCGGCGGTAATGCCGGAACGCGGGGCGGAGCACAGGAGGATGGGCCGGTGAGGTTCGTCCGGGCAACCTCACCCGGCCGGTGCGAGCCCCCCGGCGCACCGGTCCCGGCAGCGCGGCTGCGCGCGGTGACGGCCGATGCGTACCCGGACTGGGACGCTGTGTACCGGGACAACATCGGCCTGGTCTACCGCCTGATGTTCGCCAAGGTCGGCAACCGCGCCGACGCCGAGGACCTGACCACCGAGGTGTTCCTGGCCGTGCTGCGCCCGCTGCGCCTGCCGGCCTCGGCCGGCGAGGTCCGGGCCTACCTGTTCGCCACCGCCCGGACCGTGCTGGCCCGGTACTGGACCCGCACCCTCGGCCAGCCGGTCACCACCCTGAACGAAGATCCGGCCGAGGTCTTCAGCGCCCCACAACTGGAGTCGGCGGCCCCGCAGCGGGCAGAGCGGATCCTCGCCGCCCTGCCCGCGCGATACCGCAGAATCCTCCAGCTCAGGTTCCTGGATGCGTGTTCCGTCGCCGAGGCGGCGCAGGCCCTCGGGATCAGTGTCACCAACGCCAAGGTGCTCCAGCACCGGGCGTTGCGCCGGGCCGCCGAGATAGCGGCCGCAATGGAGTGATAATCATGCGCGGAATCGCCCGGTACGTTGATGATCTGCTACGCTCCCGCCGCCCCCGCCGGTTCCGGGCCAGCGAGCCTGACGCGAGCGTGGCCCAGACCGCGATCATGCTGCGGGCAGCCAGGCCCGGCAGCGGCGCCCCGCGCGAGGAGTTCGTCACCGGACTGCACCGCCGTCTGGCCTCCGAACTCGACCCGCCCGCCCCAGGCCGCACGGTCAGCCGGCGCAAACTGGTCCTGCGCACCGCCGGCGTAGCGGCCGGCACGGCGGTGGCGGGCGCCGCGATCGACCACGGGCTGACCGGCCTCATCGCGGCCCCGGCGGCTGACAGCACGCTGACCCCCCAGCCCGGAACATGGCTCACCGTGGCCGCCAGCGCAGACCTGCCCGACGGCACCGTACGCCCGTTCAGCGCGGGTGCGATCAGCGGCTTCCTCGAACGGGTCAACGGCCGGGCCCGCGCCGTTTCGGGCATCTGTACCCACCAGGGATGCAAACTGGCCCTGGCCGGTCAGCCGGCGCGGCTGGTCTGCCCATGCCATGGCGCGGCATTCGCACTCGACGGCGCGGTGCTGACCCACCGGCTGCCCGGCAGCCTGTCCCCACTCCCCCGGCTGGCGGTACGGGAAACCGGCGGCACCGTGCAGGTGTACGCTCCCGCCGCTACGCAGTCGTCCCCAGGCCAGCCCTAGCCACGGGCTCGGGCGGGCCGGTGATGACGGCGATGATCCGGGTTCCGGGCGGGAAGACGCCGCGCTGGGCCAGGGCGAATATGCCGAACATCATCTTCGCGGTGTAAATCCGGTCCAGGCGCAGGGCGTGTTGTTCTTGGAAGCGGTCGATGAAGGTGGTGAGGCCGGGGGTTGTGCGGGCGTAGCCGCCGAAGTGGAAGCCGTACTCGATGTGCCAGTTGGCTGAGACCGCGCCGATGGCAGAGAGCTGCAGCTGTTCGACGGTCGGCGTGAGGAACTCGCCGCCCTTGAGGACGGCGAAGCCGATGGCATACTGGCCCGGCTTCAGCCCGGCGGCGATCCCGGCCAGGGTGCCGCCGGTTCCGCAGGGGCAGCAGATGACGCCGAAGTCCGGGCCGATCTCGGCCGGGAGCTCGGCGCAGCCGCGAACCGCCAGCTCATTGCTGCCGCCCTCTGGCAGCAGGTAGAAGTCGCCCAGCTCACGATGGAGGGCCGCGATCATCTCGGGATCAGACTTGCGGCGGTAGGTTGCCCGGTCCAGGTAGCGCAGCCGCATTCCGTGGGTTACCGCGTACCGCAGCGACCAGTTCAGCGGGTCGTGCGGCTCGCCCCGGATCACGCCGATGGTGTCCAGGCCGGTGTAGTGCCCGGCGGCTGCCGTGGCCCGGAGGTGGTTGGAGTACGCGCCGCCGAAGGTCAGGAGCGTGCGGTGGCCTTGATCCAGCGCCGCGCGCAGGTTGTACTTCAGCTTCCGCCACTTGTTGCCGGGCAGGTCAGCGTGAATGAGGTCGTCGCGCTTGAGCCAGAGTTGCACGCCGGCCTCGGCCAGCCGCCGGTCATGCACCCGTTCGAGCGGCGACGGGAGCCGCACGTCCAGCAGGCCTTTGCCCTGATCCACCGTGTCAGCGTGGCATAGGCAGGCCGGCGGCATGTCCTGGACGGGCAGCGAATCGTCTCAGCCGGTGAGGGGGACGCTCTCGATGAGGGCGGCCAGGCCTTCGGCGTCCAGGAGGTCGGCCGGGCTGATGGTCAGGTCGTGGCGGACGTAGTAGAAGGCGGCGCGGACCTTCTCCAGTGGGACGCCGGCCAGGGCGGCCCAGGCCAGCCGGTAGGCGGCCAGCTGGACGGCCACCGCGTGCCGCTCGGCCGCCGAACCTGGTGGGCGGCCGGTCTTCCAGTCGACGACGTCGTAGCAGCCGTCGCCAGCGTCGGCGAATACCGCGTCGATTCTGCCCCGGATCAGGCGGTCGCCAATCTGGGTCTCGAACGGGACCTCGACCTCCCGTGGCCACCGGCCCGACCAGGCACCAGCCTCGAACAGCTCACGCAGGAACGCCAGGTCGGCTTCGGATTCCTCGTCCGCGCCGGGTGTGCCGACCAGGTCGGCCGGGTCGATGAGCTGCTGAGCACCGTAGTGCTGTTCCAGCCAGCGGTGGAAGGCCGTCCCGCGCCTGGCCTGCGGCGCGGGCGGGAGCGGCATCGGGCGGCGGATCTGGCTGGCCAGCTCGGCGGGATCGCGGGCGAGCGTCACCAGTGCCGACACCGAGAGCTGGCCGGGCAGCTCGACCGTATGGGCGGCCTCGCCACGCCACCGTTCCCGCTCGGCCAGCAGCAGCGTGGTGTCCCGCGCCCAGGACGCCATCAGCGTCTGGCCGTGCTCGTCAAGGCCGTCGCCCTCGCCGCCGGCCTGATCATCGGCGACCGGCCGGTGCGCCTCGCGCGCCGCGTCCCCGTCTGTCACGCGCGCCCCGTTGTCTCTGGGCGGCACCTCCTTCTCTGAGGCCGGGGTGCAGCCCGGGCCAATTTTTCCTTCCATGGCGCCCCTGACCAGGGCCGCGCCGTCGCGCACCGCCTCGTACCGGTCCCCCTCGGGCGGCGCTGGCCAGGTTGCCGAGGCGGGTTCCGCGAGCGCGGGGTTCTCGGCGCCGGGCTCGGGCGGCGGCGCCCAGTGGGCAATGGTCCCGGCGCCGTTGCGGCAGGCTTCGGCGATCTCCTCCAAGAACACCGACGGCCCGAGCGGCAGCACGCCATCCCCCCACCAGTAGCCCGAACAGCCGAGCCAGAACGCCGCCCGGGTGGCCGCGACGTACATCAGGCGCCGTTCCTCGGTCAGCTCCCGCTCGCTGCAGCTTTGCGTGAACTCCTTCAGTGACTCCTGGTCGAGACCTGTCAGCGTTGGCAGGTCGGCGGCGTCGCCGCGCAGGCCGAACGGGAGCAGCCTCGGGTTCTCCGGCCAGCGCGTGGTCTGCCGGGGCCGGGCCGGGAAGATCTGGCTGCGGTCGCCGGCCGACAACCCCGGCACCACGACCGCGTTCCATTGAAGTCCCTTGGCCGCGTGCACGGTGACCAGCTTGACCGTGTCGGTTTCACCAACCTTGCCCGCTTCCAGGCCGAACTCCTCCTCCTGGGCGGCGGTCAGGTAGGCGAGGAAGGCGCCGAGGGTCGCTTCCTCCTGGTCGGTACCGAACGCGGCCGCCGTCCCGGCGAACGCGTCCAGGTCGGCGCGGGCGGCGGCCGGGTCGATGCCGGGCCTGGCGGCCACCTCGATGTCCAGGCTGAGCGTTCGTTCGACCTCGCCGACGAGATCGGCCAGCGGGCGGGCGGCGTGGGCGCGCAGCGTCCGCAGCTCGGCAGCCAGCGCGGACAGCCTGGTGTAACCGGCCGGTGAGTAGGCGGCCGGGTCGCCCAGGTCGTCCAGCGCCTCGATCAGGCTGCCCGCGTCGGTGGTGAGGTCCGCCACCGCCTGGGTGAGCGCGTCGCCCTCGTCCTGGTCGCCGGATGGGCTGGTGGGCTCGCGGCCGGTGGCGGCCAGCTTGCGGGCCCGCCGGCCGAGGGCGATCAGGTCCCGTGGCCCGATCCGCCAGCGCGGGCCGGTAAGCAGCCGGGCGAGCGCGTCCGAGGCGGCCGGGTCGTGCAGCACCCGCAGTGTCGCGACCACATCCTGCACCTCCGGCACGGTCAGCAGGCCGCCGAGGCCGACCACCTCGACCGGGATTCCCCGTGCTTCCAGCGCCTTGCGCAGCGGGTCGAACTGGACCCGCTTGCGGCAGAGCACGGCGATGTCGGATGGCCGGACGGGATCCTTGCGGCCGCCGGGCCAGCGCCGTCCGTCCGGGGCGATGCCGGGCGGCATCCGCAGCAGGTCGGCCACCTGGCGGCCCACCCACTCCGCCTCGTCGGCGGCGGTCTCGTGCAGCGCGCAGGTGACCCGTCCCCGGTTGCCCAGGCCGGGAGCGGCGACCAGGCGGGGGACCTGGGGCGCCTCGGCCCGCAGGCTGCGCTGGATCATCGCGGCCGCTTCCAGGATCTTGCCGGTGTTGCGGAAGCTGGTGGACAGCGTCCGGGAGTAGGCGCCGTCGAAGTGGGTGGCGAACCGGCGCAGGTTGCCCGCGCTCGCGCCGCGCCACCCGTAGATCGACTGGCAGGGGTCACCCACCGCCGTCACCGGGTGGCCGCCGCCGAACAGCGTGCGCAGCATGACGAGCTGCGCCTCGCTGGTGTCCTGGTACTCATCCAGCAGGACCACCTGGTAGCGACCGCGCTCACCCGCGCCGACCTCCGGATGCCGCTGGGCCAGCCGGGCGGCGAGGGTGACCTGGTCGCCATAGTCGATCACCTCCCTGGACCGCTTGGCCTCGGCGTACCGCTCGATCATGGGCAGCAACTGCTCGCGGGTCCGCTGGCAGGCCAGGATCTTCCTGGCCGCGGCCGACAGGCCACCGCGCCCGTTGGCCGGGCTCTTCCGGCCGGAGAGACTCCCTGCGGCATCGCTCTCTTGGCCGGCGGGACGCCCGGCGGCATCCGCCGCGTGCAGGATCAGCCATTCGCTCACGTTCAGGATGTCCGCCGGGACCCGCAGGTGCTCGGCCAGCTCCCCGGCGAGCTGGAGCACCGCGGCGGTCACGCTGCGGGGTGCCCAGTCGATCGCGTCCACCGGGCCGTCGTAGGCGGCCACCACGGTGGAGGCGATCTGCCAGGCGACGGCCGGGGTGATCAGCCGCATCGAGGGTTCCATCGCCTCGCGCAGCGCATGGTCGGTCACCAGGCGGCCGGCGTAGGCGTGATAGGTGCAGATCACCGGCTCACCGGCCAGCACCTCACGCAGCCCGGCCTCAAGGCCGGCCCGCCGCAGCCCATCCAGCCGCCGCCGTACCCGGTCGGCCAGCTCGGCGGCGGCCTTCCTGGTGAAGGTCAGGCCCAGCATCCGCTCCGGCCGGGCCAGGCCGTTGGCGACCAGCCAGACCAGCCGGGCCGCCATCGTCTCGCTCTTCCCCGAACCGGCGCCGGCGATCACCGCGACCGGGCTCAGTGGCGCGGCGATCACGGCGGCCTGCTCGGCGGTCGGCTCGGGCAGGCCGAGCAGCCTGGCCAGTTGCCCCGGGGTGTAGCGGACAGCCGCGTCGCCGGTCACGGGGTCACGCCCTGGCCGTGCGGGTGAACCGGGCAGCAGGAGGCGACCGGGCAGGTCCGGCAGCCCGGATTGACCCGGGCCTCGAACACCGGGCCCGCCATCCCGGCCGCGACGGTCTCGACCAGGTTCTGCGCCCAGCCCGGGTCCTGGTCGGAGCCCAGCGACTGCTGGCGCTGCACCCGGGCCCGGCCGGCCAGCCCGCCCTTGCCCACCTGGACCAGCTCGGCTCCACCCGGCTTGGTCAGCCCGAACCGCTCGAACGCGCCGAGCAGGACGGAGAGCTGGTAGACACCGAGCTGGGGATTGCGGTCCAGCTCGGCCTCGGCCACCGGGCTCGAGCCGGTCTTGAGGTCGACCACCACGCCGCTGCCGTCCGGGTCCCGCTCCAGCCGGTCCACCCGGCCGGTGATCTGCACCCGGCCCACCTGGACGCGCAGCTCCTGCTCGACCGCGACCAGCTCGCGCGGGTTGGTGGCCTGCCAGTCGAGGAACTTGCGGACCATGGTGCCTGCCAGCGCCCGCTGCTTGGCGCTGTACCAGGCGCTGCCGAAGTCCAGGTGGTGCCACAGTTCGTCGATCCGCCCGGCGATCTCGTCGTCCGGCGTGCCCACAGCGCCCAGCACCGCCGCCGCGTGCACGACCATGCCGAGATGGCGCAGCGCCTCGGGACCGACCCGGCCGGCCGCCGATTCGATCAGCCAGCGCAGGCCACACCGGGTGAAGGACTCGACCTGGGACGGCGACAGCCGCAGCGTCTCACCGGGAGCCGCGACCGGCTCCGGGCTGGACAGGGTCGTCAGGGCGTACCACTGATCCGGATCCGCGCCGCGCACCCCGGCCCCGGCCAGCCGGGCAAGCTGGGCGGCGGCGGCTTGGCGAACGGCGAGTGGCCGGCCCGGATCGGCCACCGTGCGGCGCAGGTCGGCGGTGAGCGCGGGCAGCGACAGCCAGCGGTGACCCTGACCGCTGACCCGCTCGATCTCGATGTCCTCGCCGGCCAGCTCGGCCAGGAACCTGGACGGCCGCTCGTCGCTCTCCTCGCCCGACGCGGTCACGATGAGGCGCTTGCGGGCCCGGGTGGCCGCGACGTAGAACAGCCGTCGTTCCTCGGCGAGCAGCCGGGCCATGATCGTGGCAGCCTTGGACCCGTCGTCGGGAGACGGGTCGGCCAGCTCGTCCGCGCCGAGCAGCGAACCGCGCAGCCGCAGGTCCGGCCAGCTCCCCTCCTGCACAGCACAGACGGCGACCACGTCCCATTCCAGGCCCTTGGACCGGTGCGCGGTGAGGATCCGGACCGCATCCTGCCTGGGGGCCCGCTCGGCCAGCGTGTCGGCGGCTATCTCCTGGCCGGACAGGCTGTCCAGGAACAACCGCGGCGCGCCGGGCGGCAGCCGGTCGGTGAACGTGGCGGCCGCGTGAAACAGCGCCACCACCGCGTCCAGATCCCGGTCCGCCGCCGCTGCCCTGGCTCCGCCGGCCACACTCGCCGCCTGCAGCGTCTCGGCCAGGCCGGAGGCATCCCACACCGCCCAGAGCACGTCTTCGGCGCTGCCCCGCCTGGCGGCCTGGCGCGCGATGGCCAGCAGCTTGGCCACCCGCTCGGCCGGCCTGCCGACGACCGGGGTGATCAGCACCAGATCCCGCGGATCGCGCAACACCGCCGCGAGCGGATCGGCGGGCAGCCGCTGGCCGGCGTCCTCGGCGACCACCCGCAGCGCGCGCCGGAGCCGGCGCAGGCCGAGCGCGTCCGTGCCGCCCAGCGGGCCGGTGAGCAGCTCGATCGCCGTTTCCTCGGTCAGCTCGGCCGGGATCAGCGCGCAGCGCAGCAGGGTGATCAGCGGCCGGGTGCCCGGCTCGGCAGCGAGCGGCAGTTCGTCACCCGCGACCGCGACCGGCACCCCCGCGGTGGTCAGCGCCCGGTGCAGCACCGGTAGCTGGCGGACCGCCGAACGGACCAGCACGGCCATCTGCGACCAGGGCACGCCGTCCACCAGATGGGCCCGCCGCAGCAGGTCGGCGACGAGCGCGGCCTCCTGGTTCGCGCTCTGCGCGACCAGGATCCGGACCTCGCCGGGCTGGGCACCGGGCAGTGGCGTCAGGCCACGATGGGCGAGCGGCGTGGCGCCTGGGCCAGCGGGCAGCCGCCAGGCGACCCGCCGGGACGCCTCCAGCAGCACCGGCCCGCTGCGGCGGCACACGCCCAGCGCGACCACGCCGGCCGGGCTGCCGTCCGGGGCCCGGAACTTGTCGGGAAACCGGGTGATCGCATGGGAGTCCGCGCCGCGGAAGGCATAGATCGACTGGTCCGGATCGCCGACCACGATCAGCTCGCGGCCGTCCCCGGCCAGCGCGTACAGCAGGGCCTCCTGCGCCGGGTCGGTGTCCTGATACTCATCGACCAGCACGAAGTCGTAGGCTTGCCGCTCCCGGCCCTGGACCCCTGACTGGCCGAGCAGCCTGGCCGCGATCCGGACGATCTCGGCATAGTCGTAGGCCGGAACCGGTGCGAGGTCGAAGCGGGCGGCATAGCGATCGAGGAACCGCCCGGCAGCCACCCAGTCGTCCCGCCTGCTCCTGGTCCCGAGCTGGGCCAGCGTGCGCCCGTCCAGGCCCCGCTCGGCGGCGCGCAGCAGCAGGTCGCGCAGTTCCTCGGCGAACCCCCGGGTGCCCAGCGCGGGCCGCAGCCGCTCCGGCCACCGGCTGGCGCCGTCCTCGACCTCGCCGCGCAGCAGCCGCCGAATCTCCAGCAGGTGCTCGGGACCGGACAGCAGCCGTGGCGGCTCGTCCCCGGCCAGCACGAACTCCCGGCGCACCAGTGCGTAGGCGTAACTGTGGAAGGTGAGGGCCAGTGGCTCACGTGTCGTCCGCCCCAGCCGGGCACTGATCCGCTCCCGCAGTTCACCGGCGGCCTTGCGGCTGAACGTCAGCACCAGAACCCGGCCGGGATCGGCGCCCCGCCGGGTGACCCGGTCGGCCACCGCCTCCACTATCGCGGTGGTCTTGCCGGTCCCGGGACCGGCCAGCACGAGCAGCGGCCCGCCGGAGTGGTCCACCACCCGCCGCTGCCCCTCGTCCAGGCTGAGCGCCCGCGGTGGCGGGGCCGGCCTGCGCACAAGGCGGCTGCCGGACGAGTGCTTGTCCATATGCACCGGCCTGCCTGATGTCGGATGGCTGTGGGGTTACCAGAATTCCAGCAGATGCCCCTGACAGTCCGCGCCCCGTTCCTGATAGCCCCCGGTCAGAGGCCCCCGGCCCGGGCTAGCCGGGCCAGCGGGCGCGGCGCATGTCCACTCTGACCGGGGAGCCGTCCGAGCGGAGCGGGGTTGATTCTTCGCGGTAGCGGGCGAGGGCGGCGCGTTCGTGGCCGGGGGCCGGGGTGCCGTCGGCGTGGATCACCCGCCACCAGGCGACGCCGCCGCCCCAGAGGGACATCACCCGCCCTACCTGCCGCGGGCCGCCTTCACCCAGGTACTCGGCGATGTCGCCGTAGGACATCACCCGGCCGGGCGGGATGGCGTCGACGACGTCGAGGACGCGGCTGGCGAAATCGTCCAGTTCCGCGGGCGGGTCTGCACTGGGCTTATCGCGCACCACGCGTTGCCGCCCGCTGAAAGTCCAGATGGGAACCGTTCGGATGCATATAAAAGAATTTTGTCATTCTGATTGCTGGCCGGGGCGGAATCTGCGCAGCACGGCGAGCCTGGTCACGGCCACGATGATGAGGGTCAGCGAGGTGAAGGCGAGCAGCGCGAACAGGATGAGCAGGCCGGGGCCGCGCTTGACGACCGGGGCTGGCGGGATGGCGGACGGGCCGCCGCCGAAATGCATAGCGCTGGCCAGGCCGGCCCTGGCCGCGGGCGGGTCACCGGCCAGTTTGCGGGCGGCGGTGAGGGCGGCGGCGGCATCCACCACGCCGAACCCGACCTTGTCGTCGTAGCCGCCGCGGGGACGATCCCGGGTGCTCGCCGTTATGGCTGTCGTGACGAGGGACGCGGGCAGTCCAGGGTAGGCGGATCTGATCAGGGCGGCCACGCCCGCCGTCAGCGCACAGGCCGGGCTGGTACCGCTGACCAGCCAGTATGCTCCGTCCCTGCCCTGCGCGGGGACCTGGACACCAGGCGCGGCGACCAGCACGGAGAGGTTGTCGCTGGAGAAGCCCGCGGCGTGGGCGCTCTCGTTCACGGCGGAGACCCCGATCACACCCGGGTAGTCGGCCGGGAAGGTGTAGGGGGCGTGGGCGCGGGACGGCTTGCCCGAGTTGCCGGCCGAGGCGACGACGACGACGTTGTGATCGTAGGCGTACTGCAGGGCGGAGCGGACCGGGCGGCTCGGGCCGCCGTAGCCGATGGACATGCTGATCACGCCGGCGCCGTGCGTGACCGCATAGGTGATGGCCGTGGCCAGCGACTGCTGGATGCGCGCGGTCGGCTCGTGCTGGTACCGGCGGTAGCCGGGGTCGCCAGGGTCGGTGATCACCCTGATCGACAGCACCCTGGACTTCGGCGCCATGCCCATGATGCCGTCGCCGCCACCGTTGTGGCCGTGCCCGGCGATCAGTGAGGCCATCCAGGTACCGTGCTGGCCCCAGTGCAGGTTGGATGGCGTGGTGCCGGCCCCGGTGTAGTCCGGGCCCGGGATGACCGAGCCGGTGAGGTCGGAAACGTGGGCGTCGACGCCGCTGTCGATGACCGCGACCTTCACCCCGGCTCCCTGGCTGACCGTCCACGCGGCCTGGGCCCTGAGCATGGCGAGCACCCAGGATTGGGCGTCCCTGACCTGATCGGCCCGGGCGCTGGGGCCGGGGACGGCGGCGATCGCCAGCCCGGTGGACAGCAGGGTGGCCAGCATGGCCAGCCCGATCGCGCCCACTCGGGAATGCTGCTCCGGCCGCAGGGTGTGTTTCCGGCCCAGAAAGCGCCGCCGTGGGGTGTGTTTCCGGCCCAGGAAGTACGGCGTCAGCATCCGGGCGCCCCGGGGCAGTGGGGCACCGGTGGGGTCGCGCCGAGACGGGCGCCGATGCTCTGCGCGACGCCCGTTCCCAGGCTGTTCATCTCACTGGCGGCGTATGGGTCGGTGGATACCTGGTCGAAGATCCGGCCGTCGGTGTAACCCGCGGCGTACAGGAACAGGTACGGGCCGCGGCTGAAGCCGCCGGAGGTCTGCCGCTGCCGGTCGCCGAACCGGGCTGCCAGCGTGCCGGGAAACGCCACCGCCTTGACCGCGGGATGCAGGCCACGCCCGCCGGGCAGGCTCGCCGCCTGCGGCGTGGTGCCGTGGGTGACCACGACCGCGACGGTGACGACCAGGCTGCCGGTCGAGTCGGTGTAGGTGGCGCGCAGCACCGCCGTGCAGCCGTGGGCGTCCAGCAGCTTGGCCAGGGCCCGGTCGGTCGCCTGCGCGCAGCCGGACTGCGGCGCGATCCCGACCCGGTGCGCGGACAGGGTCAGCCCGGAAGCGGTCCCGAAGTCCAGGTAGGGCAACTGGTAGCTGACGTCAGCCGGGAAGATCTTGCCGGCCGGCCAGGACCGCCACCGGCTGGCGACCTCCCAGGCCATGATCTGGCGCTGCTGCGCGGCGCTGAACCTGCGGGGCATGACCTGGACGGCCGCCCCGGCCAGCGATGCGACCAGCCCGGCGACCCCGAGCAGGACCGCGACGATGGTCAGGCTCAGCCGCACCGGATGACGGGTGCCGCTGCGGAGGGGAGGGGGCTCGTACTCGGCCGCGGGACCGGCACCGGGCGCAGACCCGGGCCCGGCGAGCGGGGCGGCGATGGGGGTGCCGAACGGATCGGTCACCGGTTCGTCATCGATGGCCTGCATGGCCGGTGAGTACGTGGACGCGGGCAGCTCCGCCGGGCCCAGCCCAGCATCGATAGGTCCCGGGGGCCGTCCCCCCGGATCAGCACCGCGGGCGGTGGCGCGGCTGGGCGAAGCCCAGCAAGCAGCATCAGGCGCCTCGGCCTCGGCGGGAATGTCCGGCTGCGTCGCCACAATGGCATGCTACGGCCTGGTTGCGCTGCGTTGTCCGGCTCAGCGG
>Ga0070733_10002527_pt1 | contig 12947 bp, 13 predicted proteins | sample Coa_R1_9_FD_66450 | JGI IMG/M metagenome (GOLD analysis project Ga0070733, IMG submission 66450) | Surface soil microbial communities from Centralia Pennsylvania, which are recovering from an underground coalmine fire - Coalmine... | ecosystem: Environmental > Terrestrial > Soil > Unclassified ... | reverse complement strand
GCACCCGACCGCGTGATCGCCATCGTGTTGCGCATGGCGGATTGCCAGGCGCGTTCCTCGCAGGCCGACTTGGCACTGCAGTCTTATCATCTCGCCGAGAAACTCGCCGTGCAGACCCGTCAGCCGAAGCTGGAAAGTGTGGCCGACGTAAATGAAGCTGAGCTGCAGTCGAATGCCGGAAAGTTGAGCGAGGCGTTACAGCTTTACCAGCATGCGCTGCAGTTAGACAATTCGGCCGACGATAACAACGCCAGCGCGCAGGACTGGCTGGCGTACGGACGCTTTCTCGACAATGCGGGATTTCCCGCGCGGCTGGCGTATGCGTGCATCGTCAAATCAGAGAATCTAACGCAATCGCTCTCCAACCCGACGGTTCCAGATGCCACTGCTACGGCTCAAAAGGCACTAGAGAAGCGGTTGGGCGCCGAGGCGTCGTCGATTCGCCGCGACCCGGAACCAGCTCTGCGGGAGGCGCTGACATTGCGCCGCTAAAAGGTTCCGGCCACTCCTGCATCCTATGAGCCAATTGACACCGTCGTGGTCCTGCTAAACAATTAGTGGAATCCCTGCAATCTATTCTTTTATTTCCTGAGGAGGAAGAGTTTATGGCCGATGAAGGCGATCAGATTCAGATGGAACATCAGTCGAACGCGGGCAAGTGGATCCTGACGGTGCTGGCAATTCTGGTTGTGGCGGCTTCTGGGTACGCCCACTACGCCACGCACTTGACAGTCGAAAAGCTGACGAGCGAACTGAACGGCAGCCAGGCTCAGGTCAAGGAACTGCAGAATCGCATGCAAACCGCCGAGGAGACGGAAGAAGCGCTGGCCCGCCAAACTGGCATGACGAAGCAGGATCTGACGCAAAAGACGGCCGAGTTACGGGCCGAGCAAAGGGCAACTGCGAACCGCCTGGAAAAGGAACAGAAGGAACAGATTGGTCAGGTCACCGGAGAAATCTCCGGCGTGAAGAGCGATGTGGGCGGAGTGAAAACGGACCTCGGTACAACGAAAGCCGATCTCGAAGCTACGAAGGCCAAGCTGCAGAGCACGATTGGCGACCTGGGCGTGCAGAGCGGACTCATCGCCCATACCGCCGGTGATCTCGAAGTGCTGAAGCACAAAGGCGACCGTAACTATTACGAATTCACGCTGCTCAAAGGCGCGAAGCCGCAGCCGGTTTCGACCGTCAGCCTGCAGCTGAAAAAAGCCGACGCCAAGAAGGGCAAGTTCACCATGAACGTCACCTCGGACGACAAGACGATCGAGAAGAAAGACCGCAATATTTCCGAGCCCATTCAGTTCTATTCCGGCCGCGATCACCTGCTGTTCGAACTGGTGGTGTGGACGGTGGACGGCAAGAAAGCCACGGGATACCTGAGCACGCCGAAAGGCGCTCCGGTGCCGGTGACGGCGAACTAGATAGCGACGAGCATGTTTTTCCCCGGCAGTCACGTGTTGTTGCAGATTGTGCTGCGCACGGGCGTGATCTACTTGCTGGTGTTGGTGGGTGTGCGTCTCAGCGGCAAGCGTGAGGTCGGGCAGATGACCCCGTTCGACCTCACGCTGCTGCTCCTGCTCTCAAACTCCGTACAGAATGCCATGACCGGACCGGACACGTCGCTGCTGGGCGGCGCGGTTGCGGCCTGCACGCTGCTGGTGATGAATTATCTGGTTGCCAATGTTTCAGGCTCCAACCGCCGTTTCCGTAAGCTGGTGGAGGGCGAGCCTTCGCTGCTCATTCACGACGGTCAGGTCATTCCGTCGCACATGGCCCGCGAGCGCGTCAGCATGGACGAACTTCACCGCGCCCTGCGCGAACACGGACTGAATAGCTGCGATCAGGTTGCGCTGGCCGTGCTGGAAGTGGACGGGTCGATCTCGTGCCTGAAGTACGATGAGATCAAGCCAGACGCCAACACCCACTTGGCGCGGAGAAAAGGGATTCAGAGGAAGCAGTAGGGCGGCGTGATGTTAACCGGCCAGAGTATGCGTAGACGTTGGCTGCGATGGTAGGTCCACTAGCGGAGAGGGAAGTCTGACATCTCATGCTGCGGCGCGGTGAAAACTCCGAAGAGCCATCCTGCGGCCAAGCAGATAATCAGTCTTACACCGAGGTATGGACCTCTCAGATGCGGAAATCCGCCAGTTGTCAGTATGCAATACAGATATTGCCTGAGCGTAATGAATAAAAACAATCCAGATCCCGCCGCGAACAAACCACAACCCCACGCGTAGTACAGTTTGCTCAGGTACTGATTGCATCGGCCCAATCTCCAACCGGACGACATCGGCACACCGAAACCGCGAGCAATCGCCGGGGCAAGGAAGCTAGTCCACACCCACGCACTTAAGATTGCGACAAGAAAACTCGCTGACGCTATCACTCTCTGCTGCTCCTGCCAGATCACAATTTAACCGCAAGTTGGACCTCTTGGATAGGTTCTGTCAATAGTTGGGAAAATTCACTCCGCCACAAACTTCAAGCATACCGGTGACGCCACTTCCAGAACTTTCCTCGTCGGCGTCAGGTTGCCAGTCTTCTGATCGATCTTAAACACAACGATGTTGTTTGAGTTCTGATTTTCCGCGAACAGCAGCGTGCCGGTGGGATCGATCTCAAAGCTGCGCGGTTCCTTTCCTCCGGTGGGAACGCTCGCAACCTGCGTCAGCGTGCCCTTCGCGCCGTCGATGGCATAGACAACAATCGTGTCCTCGCCGCGATTCGAGGCGTACAGGAATTTGCCGGAGGGATGCATCTGGATTTCCGCGTCGTCGTTGCGGCCTTTGAAATCCTTCGGCAGAGTCGTGACGGTCTGCACGATTTGCAGTCTTCCGTGCGCGGTGTCATTCGAAAAAACGGTTACGGTGTGCCCGATTTCGGCGACCACGTAGGCGAACCTGCCGTCGGAACGCAGCACGAAGTGGCGCGGGCCGGCGCCGGCTTCAACCCTGCTGAAAGGCGGGTCGTTCGGCGTGAGCGATCCCTTGGCGCTGTCGAATTTGTAGACGAGCAATTCGTCCAGGCCGAGGTCGTCGACCATGGCGAAACGGTTGTCGGGCGAGAGGTCGATGGAGTGGGCGTGCGGTCCCTCCTGGCGCTCGGGATTAGGGCCGTGTCCGGTGTGCTGCACGAAGGCCGAAGCCTGGCCCAGCTTGCCGTCGGGGAGCACTGGAAAAACGGCGACGCTGCCGCCCGTGTAGTTTGCCACCAACACGTACTTTCCAGTTCTGTCGACGGTGATGTAGCAGGGATCGGCGCCACGCGAGGCTACCTCATTCAAGAATGTCAGCTTCCCGCTGCCGTGATCGATGGAGAATGCGCTGACGCCTCCGCTGTTCGGACCGTCGTATTTTCCGACTTCGTTCACGGCGTAAAGGAATTTTCCGTTGGGGTGCAGAGCGACGAACGAGGGATTGGTCGTCTCCGCAGCTAAGCCGAGATCCGTGATTTCTTCGGTGTTCGGGTCGAGGTGGTAAACATAGATGCCCTTGCTCTTGCTGCCGTCTTCGGTGTAGGTGCCGACGTAGAACAAATAGCTGGGTTGCTTAGCGACTGGCGGCGCGGCTGCGGCGACGAGCGTGAACAGCAGCGGGGCAAACAACGCGATGGGGAGAAGAAAATGCCGGGATATCTTCATCCCGCTATAAAACAGCATTCCAGGTGATTCGCGCAAGCGGTCTCAATTGTTTTGTCATCCTTCGGCCCGCAAAAACCGTGGACCTCAGGATGACAAAGGAATAAATACTCACTACCTGGTCAGCTTCACCGGGACGGTTTGATCGTAAGGCCAGACGATCACGCTCACCGACTGGCGCTCGTTGAACGCGGGCAGCGTCACCGGAAATGCCACAATGACGGTTCGAGTGACGGTTTCACCGGGTTGGATCTTGGTCTCGGGAGGAAGAGCTGGCTGCGCGCCGACCTTCAGGGAAGGGAATGCCTGAAAATAGCGGTCGAAATCGACGGCAGAGACGGCGTCGGCGGAGGTGTCTTCTTTGGACGTCTGGAACGAAGCCTGAATGTTGTGTACGTACAAGATCTTGTCGCTGGTGTTGTTCAGGGTAAATGTCAGGGCAACCATGGTCGAACCCTGACCGGGAATTTCGATGGCGACCACATTATCGAGCGATCCCGCTGCTTGCGGCTTGGCTCGCTTCAGGAATGACGCGATCAGAACTACGACCAGCACCGCGGCCACAGCGATCAGGACGATCTTGACGGGCGGCAGATTCTTTTTCGCCGTGCCGAATTCTTCGCCGATACGGATCGTTGGACCAGCGGGAACGGCAGGCGTAGTGATCGGCTTCGGCGGAGGAGCGGGAGTTGGATCAGCCATAGGTTTTCGTCCCTGCCGATTCTACGCTCCGCGAGCGCGGTGGGGGAACTCTACGCTGGGTGCAAAAACTCTCGTCTAAGCGTTCACCGGGGATTGCGGATCCTGAATCGGCAGCGCGGCGACGACCTCGAGATCCGTGTCCCCGCTGTTCCAGACCTGCTCGCGTACAGTTCGCGGCATGATGACGCAGCCGTGAGACGCGCATCCTGGCGACTCGATCGAGTCGCCGTGCATCAGGAAGCCGCTGCGGCTGAAAGTGTTGGTTTGCGCCGAAGGTTGCAGTTGCAGCACGTAGGGCCCATGGTCCGGCGTGTTCGCAGGTGGGCCCACGATGGTCCAGTCGCCTTGTGGAATCGGCCCCATATTCGGGACCGCCTGCATCGATGGGTTGTTCTTCCCGGTGTCAATTCCAGAATAGCCGGTGGCTACCGGCTGGCCATCTTGCAACAGATCGCCGGAACTTTGAACGTAGGTCCACATCTTGAGCCTCGGCAGTTCTGCCGGAGCCAGTCCGTTCATTGACCGCACAATGCTGGGCTGTGCGCTCCGCGCTTTGAGAGTTGCGGATCAGGGCCCGTTTGGTTTGCGAATATATCTTGTTCGCGGCCGACCGGCAAGTCGCGCTTTTCGGACCGGTTGTTTCCGGGCACAGGCGTCGAGCCTCGATCGACCGGACAGCCGGGGTCGGGTGTCCCCACGCGGGCTTTTGAACAGATCCTTCTTACCAGGCGTGCTTCATGGCTTTGGCGAATTTCGGTGCGGGCAGCGTGTTCAGCACGTCGTCTTTGGTCAGCCAGGCGCGCCTCGCTTGCAGGATGCCATAGCGTATCTTTTCCATGTGCGAAGTGTGGTGAGAGTCGGTGTTGATCACGATCTTCACCCCCTGCTGCTTGGCCTGGCGGAGATGCACGTCGTTGAGGTCGAGGCGGTCAGGATAGGAATTCAATTCCATCGCGACTTTGTGCTTCGCGGCCGCGGTCAGGATTTTGTGCATGTCGAAAGGATAGGCGTCGCGCCGCAGTTGGATGCGGCCGGTGGGATGGCCAAGAATTGATGTGTTCGGATTTTCAATCGCTTTGAGCAGGCGCTCGGTCATCTTGGCTGATTCCTGATTGAAAACGGAATGCACGCTGGCGATGACGAGGTCCATTTGCGCCAGCACATCGTCGGAGAGATCGAGGTCGCCCTCGGCCAGGATGTCGACTTCAATGCCGGCAAAAATTGTGATGCCGTCGATCTTCTCGCCGGCCTCGTGAATGCGGGCGATATGGGCGACGGCGCGCTTGTCGTCGAGTCCGTTGGCGAAGGCGAGATTTTTCGAGTGATCGGTGATGGCCATGTATTGGTAGCCGCGGGCCTTGGCGGCCTCGGCCATTTCTTCGATCGTATTCTTGCCGTCGGTTTCGACGGTGTGCATGTGCACGTCACCCTTGATGTCCGCCTGCGTGATCAATTCAGGCAGAGAATGACTCTGGGCGAGGTCGATTTCGCCGAGATTCTCGCGCATCTCCGGCGGAATGTAGTCGAGCTTCAGCCGGGCGTAGATCTCTTCTTCGGTTTTTCCGGCGACCGATTTGCCACCCTCGAGTTCGGCCAGGCTGTATTCGTTGAGCGTGTATCCCATTTTCAGGGCGCGCTGGCGTAGGGCCACGTTGTGAGCTTTTGATCCGGTGAAATACTGCATGGCCGCGCCGAAAGATTCCGGCGGCAGAAGGCGGACGTCAACCTGCATACCGCTGCGCAAATGAAAGCTGATCTTGTTGTCGCCGCGAGCGATCACGTCCATGAGCGGCGGATATTTCGCTACGTGGTCAATGGCCTGTTGTCGTCCCTCTTCGGTGGAGCAGGCTTTGCCGGTGACGAGAATGTCGAGATCTCCGACGGTTTCGCGGCCCCGTCGCAGCGACCCGGCGGGAGTGATTTTGTCGATACCGGGGAACTTCTCGATATATTCGGTTAGTTTTTCAGCTTCGGCCTCGCCGGCATCGATCAGGAAGCGGCCGCTGATGCGGCGGTAATCCTCAATCGCCTTGATTAGCTTGGCTTCGTGCTTCTCGCCCATGCGTGGCAGTTCGCGGATTTTTCCTTCGCGCGCCAGCTTCTCGACTCCGTCTACGTCGCTGACTTTGTAGGCGCTCCAGATCAGCGCGATGGTCTTCGGACCCAGGCCCTGAATCTTCAGCAACTGCAACATCGAAGGGTTGTACTTCTCCAGCAGTTCGGTTTGTGCGGCGAGTTTGCCGTCTTTGAAGAGTTCGTGCAGGTTGCGCAGCATGCTTTCACCGATGCCGGGAATGGCGAGGATCTGCTTGTCGTCACTGATCAGTTCTTTGATCTGCTGCGAATGATTTTCGATGGCCTGGGCGGCGTTGCGGTAGGAGCGGATGCGGAACGAATCCTGTCCGTCAATTTCGAGCAGATCGGCAGTTTCGTAGAGAATATTGGCGATGGCCTTGTTGTCCATGGACAAGGTAAGAGTAAACAAACTTGGACAGGAGGGCCAGAGGCCGGGCGAAACGTTCCAGGTGGGGCACGCGAAAACCCGCATCAGACACAACGCCTCGGGAGTGCGGGGCGTGCTCGCTGAGCGGGAGAATGAGCGGATGATTGTACCGCTTAGCTGGCCTTGGTCACGTTCGCCGCCTGCGGTCCTTTTTGGCCCTCGGTGATTTCGAACTCCACCGGGTCGCCTTCCTGCAGGCTTTTGTAGCCTTCCGATGTTATCGCGCTGTAGTGAACAAAAACATCCGGCCCATCCGCGCGGCCGATGAAGCCGTACCCCTTGGCGTTATTGAACCACTTAACGGTTCCTTTCAGACGTTCCACGTTAAGGCCCCTCTTTCTGCACGTCCTTTAACGGGGGCCCAAGGACGTGCGCCGCAGTACCAATACGATGCATTTTGGAGCGCCAAGGGTGGGCTGTCAAGCGAATGTGTGAGGAGAAAAACTCGAAAGATGGTGAACTGGCCGGCGCACGTAGACCAGCCATAAACGTTGAGTGTTCCGCTATTTCCTACTTTTGGGCTCGAAGTTTCTTTGCTCCTGCCGTACGCGACACGTGATCCAACCACAGAACCGAAGAGATGGTCTTGGCGTCGCGAATCGTCCCGCTCACGGCCATGCCGACCACGGTGGGCAGGGGAACTAGGCGTTTGTGAATGATTTCATCGTCTTCGGGCTGGGCCTCGCCGGCCCGCAGGCCGGTCGCCAGGAATACAGACATAGTCTCGGCGACGAATCCGGGGCTGGCGTAAAACTTCAGGATGCGCTTCCATTTGGCGGCGGTGTATCCGGTTTCCTCCAGCAATTCACGCTTTGCGGCCTCGAGCTCCTTCTCGCCGGGATCGATGCGGCCCGCGGGCAGTTCCCACAGATAATCACCCGCGGCGTGTCGGTATTGCCGCTCCAGCAGAACGCGAGGCGTGGCGGTGGAGTTATCCACCGCAAGCACGACCACGGAACCGGTGTGATGGATGATGTCACGCCTTGCCGTTACTCCGCCGGGTTCCTTGACGTGGTCGGTGCTCACCGAGAAAACCGGGCCCTGATAAACGGTGCGGGAGGAGATGAGGCGGGCGCGTTTGGGTGATTTTTTGAGAGCGGGCGATTTTGCCATAGTCACAATATAAAACACCCGCGTCGGGCAGGGCATTGGCGTCTGGCGGGAACGGCCAACACTTTGGACCCTTTCTCGGGGATTTACCGCGCGGTCGATCGGCTAGAGGGAGGATGCCCGACGCCCGACGCCAGTCTTTTGCTATGCTGCCGGGCATGAGCAAAAAGCCGAGCGTCGCGATCGTGGGTGCGGGGAATCTTGCGGCCGCTCTGGCGACGTCGCTGCGGCAGGCGGGGTATGAGATCGACGCCGTGATTTCGCGTTCTCGTGGTGCGTCATTGAGGAACGCCCGGAGTCTGGCTGGAGAAGTTGACGCCTACGCGTCGGTTGGGACGCCAGCGTCACTGCGTGCTGAGATTGTCTGGTTCTGTGTGCCGGACGCTGAGATCGCCCGGGCGGGGCGGTTGTTGGCGGGGAAAATCGAGTGGAAGGGAAAGGTGGCCCTGCATTCCAGCGGAGCGCTTACCAGCGATGAACTCGGTTCACTGCGCGAGCGCGGAGCGGCGGTAGCGTCGGTACATCCGTTGATGACGTTTGTGCGAGGCTCGCGGCCACCGCTGGCCGGAGTGCCGTTTGCGATTGAAGGCGACGCCACGGCCGAACGCGTTGCGCGCCGAGTGGTGAAGAACTTGGGCGGGAGCGTGCATTCGATTCGAAAAGAAGATAAGGCCGCCTATCACGCGTGGGGAACGTTTGCCTCGCCGCTGTTTACGGCGCTTCTGGCTACCACCGAGCGGGTCGCGTCGGCGGCGGGAGTGAATCGAAAATCAGCCCGGCGTCGGATGATCCCCATTCTGCTGCAGACCCTGGCGAACTATGCCGCATTCGGCGCGGAGCGCGGATTCAGCGGACCGATCATACGCGGCGACGTCGACACCGTGAAGCGGCATTTGCGCGTGTTGCGTCGGGAACCGGGTGCGCGCGAAGTCTATTTGGTGCTGGCGAGGGCGGCGCTGCGATATCTTCCAACGAAGAACAAGAATTCGCTCAAGAAGCTTCTTGATTCTGAATCAAAGTGATGCGCATCAGATTGACTCGCCACGCGCAAGCCAACAGCGCGAGCACGGCGAAGGGAAGTGATGCCGCGGTGCGGATGGGGAGAGAGAGAACTGGCGCGAATTGTGCAGGTGTAAGAACTGGATGCAACACAATCACCGCAGGCGCGGCCACCCATTGCCAACCGAGAACGACGGCACCCACAATCAGCAATGTGCAGGGGACGCGTCCGCCGTCGCGAAGTTCGCGGCGATAGCGTGCGAGCAGAAAAATTCCGGGGATCAGAATGACGTGGTCATAGACTGCCTGCCCGGGAAGAAGAGTCACGGAAGTGATGGCCAGCAACAGACTCAACGTTAGCCAGAGATCAGCGGAGTCAACACTTGCCCGCCGATTCCGCCACGCCAGAACCGCAGCCATGGCCAGTAATCCCACTATTAGCACGGGGCCAATGTACCGGCCCAAAGTTTCTCCCAGCAACAAGGTCACAAGCGGAGGCGTCGCATAACGGTGGTATCCAATCAGGATTCTGACCCACTGGCAGATCCATTGCGGCCAGATCCAGAAGGACGCGCCCGTCAGAAAAAGCGCCGTCGCCAGGAACCCAGTCAGGAAGCGGGCGCGGCGCCGATCGGCCAGGCTCCACATCAGCAGAAACAGGATCGCGAGCAACGTCATTTGCGGCTTGATCAGAGTCAGGCTCAGCAACACTCCGGCCAGCGACAGCCAGTTTTTTCTGAGAGCCAGCACTGCGCTGGCGAGAAGGAATCCAATGATCAGTCCGGGTTGTTCCGCGAAGAGGGCTTCGAGCACGGGGTAGTTGCAGAGCGCGAGTAAAACTGTAACGGCGAACCAAAGGGGATGAATTCGCCATCGCATAGCGCTCATCCATAGCCATAGGCTCGCGGCGGTAAGAAGAGGCAGCGCTATCGCGAGGACCACTCGCAGCGTGGGAAAGTCCAGTGCCGTGGCTGGCCAAAGAAGAAAATTGGTGAACGCTGGATACGTGAATTGACGGTAGTCCACCGGCGGGTCGTTGGGATTCCGCGCATCGAGGATGCGACCAAATAATCCTTTCTGAATCTCACGGGTCATTTCCGGGCTGTAGGGACCGCGGTGTTCGAGTCTCCATTGCCGCGCGGTCAGCCAGACCGGGTAGAAATCATCGCCGAAGGCATAGCCGTTTCCCAGTCCCTTCGATGCGCGCAGTTCGAGCACGTTGGGAATGAACAGGTGAAGATGGTAATACAGCATGGAAGCCGCGCCCAACATCGCAAGGCACAGCGCAAGAAAGGCGACGCGTGAAGACGGGCGATTGCCGGAGTCGAGAGCAGACATGCAGGGTGGTCAGCGAATTAGAGCACGGGGCATGGGGTTACGCCAAACTACGATATGAAGTTCGCAGCTTGAATCCGACAAAGGGCGGGGACCGGCGCCACGCTAGCTCGAGGTAAATAAGTGACCAAGTTTCTCTTTCTTGGTCCTGAGATATTCCTCGGCGTGGGGGCTAGGCGTGACTTCGCAGGGGACCCGCTCCACCACGCGCACTCCCCCGTTTTCCAATGCCTCGACTTTATCGGGATTGTTCGAGAGCAGACGCACATGGGTGACGCCGAGAGCCTTAAGAATTCCGGCGGGCAGCGCGAAGTCGCGATAGTCGTTACGGAAACCAAGACGCTCGTTGGCTTCGACGGTGTCGAGTCCGGAATCCTGCAACTCGTAAGCTTGCAGCTTGGCCATCAGGCCGATGCCGCGGCCTTCCTGTTGCTCGTAGATCAAGATGCCCGCACCTTCGGCGGCAATCATCGACAGCGAAAGTTCAAGCTGCTGGCGGCAATCGCATCGCAGGGAATGAAAGACGTCGCCCGTCAGGCACTGGGAATGAACGCGAACCAGAGGCGGGGCGGACTTTACGTCGCCCATGACCAGCGCGACGGCCTCCTCCGCGGGCTTTCCGTTCGACGCGGCTTCGGCGCGAAAGCCGTAAATGCGGAAGTTGCCCCAGCGGGTGGGAAAGTCGGCGGACGCGATCTGACGAATTGCGCTGCTCACCTGTACATTATATCGGTTGCCGGCGCGATTCAGAGAGAGCGCAGCACCAGAGAAGCCGAAAAAAGGGCCGCCAAAAATGACGGCCTGGTTAAAGTTGGCTGGGAAACCTAGATGACGTCTCTTAAGACCTTAGTCTCCAGGACGACGGTATTATTTTTCACCCGGCCGATTGCGTAGAGCAGATTGACCGACTGCGAAGACAGGGTGAGTTGTGTCGCACCGACCAAGGCAGTCGTACCTTCGTTAACCGCAACCGTGTAGTTGCCTGCTGGGAGTGTGACATCCAACAGAGCGCCCGGGGCGACCGTGTAGGTGTACGTTTTCATCGTGCTTGTATCTTGCACGACCACCTGCACCGCCAGAGCTCCCACGGCCTGGGCAAACAGGACGCGGGACATGTTTGCCGCCACGGGCATAAGGTTGTTGGTGAACGTCAAGAGGGTTGGCGTCCCATCGGCCGTGAGCGTTGTAACGACCGAAATGTCGGTACGCGCGTCGATGGTGACTTCGCTGTCGATCATGGGAGTGTTCGTGCAAGGCGCCAGCGTGTTAGCGATGCTGATCTTCAGGTTATAGGTCCCCGGCAGGAACGTGAGCGGTCCCGTCACCGCTCCAAAAGCCAGGCCATGTTGAGAGCAAGCTTCATCGTTGAGCAGCACGTCGACTGGGAAGGCGGGATCGGTGGCGGCTGCGAAGGTGCGTCCCGGAATCCCCTGGACGATATACATGGAAGAGGCGAACGCGGCCGTACTCATTGCGGCGCAAAGCAGGGCCAGCGCGAAAGTCACGCGAATGCAGGTTTTCATAGTTCTCTCCATAGGTGGGCAGAGGTGGCTGCGGGCCAGGCAGCCAGCATTCATGGTGATGAGCGCCGCTCGAAAACTCTTGGCGAATGTCGTTGAGAGCTTCTTGCTCCCGGTTGTTTGAACCCAGACTTTCCGCAGAAGTTCTGAAACCTATTTGGAAAGTTCATCGCGGCGAAGACGCGGTGCGATGCGGAGAGCGGAATCGGTGCATGAACACCGAGCTCTTCTCGCCCGTTGCCTTCGGGGAGTCGCGGAATCTAGCCCCGGGCGCGGAAGTGGAAGATGGCATCCTGCTTGGAAGGGATGGGTGCGCCGTTGCGGGTTGCGGGATGGAAGTGCCAGTTGTCGAGCGCGACCAGAACCTTTTCGTCGAGCTTGGGACCCAGGCTTTGCAGGACGGTCTTGGCAATAATTTCTCCGCGCTCGTCGATGGTGATTTCGACCACGACGTTGCCCTCGGAGTCGGGCAGTTCCCAGGGATACGCCACCGGATCGGAAGTCGTGACTGGCAGCGCCGGGCGAATTTCTTCGCCATACAACTGCCCACGATTCAGAGTTCCGTAGGGAAGACCTGCCTGAACGCCGTGGCCCTGAGCGGAAAGAGTTTGTGTCTCGGAGTTCTCTTGTTTCTTCGTGGGGACAAGCGGACTCTGTGACGCCTTCGCCAGTTGGGCCGGCGTCAGGACCAGCTTCTCGTGCGCCAATCGCTGATGGTGGTACTTTTCGGTGGCGCTGTCGGAGGAACTGTGACGGCTGTCGTTGGGAGATTTGGTGGCCCAGTAAAGGCGCGTCACGGAATTGCCGTTATGCCCCAGCGCCACCGAGATGGGATTGAGCAGCATCGGCTCGGGCGCGTGCAACAACCAGGCCAGCACTAAGCCATGCGACGCGAGCGATCCCCAGCGGAGCCAGCGTCCCCGGCGGTTCGCGGTCGCGAGATTCAGTTGGGCAAACATGGCGTCACTTACGAATGTTTCTCTGCTTAGTTAGACGCAAGGCAAGTGACTTCGTCAAGGCCATTTTCGCGCAGATTCGTGCTCCACCGGGTACCCGCGGTAACCGCGTGGCTTGGTGCCGTTCGCAAAACGCTGCTAAAATAACCGAGGCAGTCAACAATCCTACCCTCGGAATGGGGCTA
>Ga0070733_10002526_pt1 | contig 12947 bp, 10 predicted proteins | sample Coa_R1_9_FD_66450 | JGI IMG/M metagenome (GOLD analysis project Ga0070733, IMG submission 66450) | Surface soil microbial communities from Centralia Pennsylvania, which are recovering from an underground coalmine fire - Coalmine... | ecosystem: Environmental > Terrestrial > Soil > Unclassified ... | reverse complement strand
TTTTGTCGTTCGTCATTGCGTTGCGCGTCGCGTGTCGTCCCTACGGGACTTGCCACCTGTTTCGCAGACCTACCCAGGACTTACGTCCTGGGCTAACGGATCTCGCCCCTTCGGGGCTGGTTTACCTCTGCTCCTCGACCCCTCCCCTCTATGTCGCCCTTTCGGGGCTGCCTCACCTGTGACACGTGCTGCAGCTGGTGATCTCTTTCACGCTGCGCACGTGGTATTTCTGGAGCAACGCAGTACCGAGAGCGGCCTGATCGGTGAAGCTACGGCCGTCCAGGGTGACCGGATTTGCGCTGGTCGGCTGCTGATAGCGCATATTAAACACCTGGTCGCGCGGGCGGAGATTCTTCTCCGGGGCGCGGTGGCAACCGATGCACCACTCCATCTGCAGCGACTCCTGCTGGTACATCAGCGGCATCTGATCCACGGGGCCATGACAAGTGTTGCAGCCGACTCCTTTGTTGATATGGATGCTGTGATTGAAATAGACGAAGTCGGGAAGCTGGTTGACGCGCGTCCACTGCAGCGACTCGCCGGATTTGTAGCTGGCGCGAACCGGCTCGAGCAGCGCGGCATTGGTCCAGATCTGCGAATGGCAGTTCATGCAGGTCTTGGTGGGAGGGATGCCGGCGAAGCTGGAGGTCTCGACCGAAGTATGGCAGTAACGGCAGTCAATGCCGAGCCCGGTCACGTGGTGCTGGTGGCTGAACGGGACGGGCTGCGGCTTGCGCACGCCGGCATACGTAACATAAGGCGAGCCCTGGATTTCGTAGGCGATCCAGGCCAGAGCTGCCAGCACGAATACCGCGCCAAAAAGAGTCGCGCGCGACAGGGTATTCGTACTGCGATGAAAGATCTGCGACATGCGCTTACGCTAACGAAATCCGGTTGAGGAGACCTGGCGGAGTAGTCCGCCATGTTCTGAAGCTGATTTAGTGCGATTCTAGAAAACCACCCACTGGCTTTCCGAGTTGTTTGTGAAACTCAAAATTATAAATATTTCGAGCAAGTTTGTCGCGGATTTTGGGAATTCAAAAAAGAAAAAGTTTCTGAATGGTACGGTACCGCCGAATGCGGACCGGCCAGGTGCCGCGTTGGACCATCGCGGGAAAATTCATCGGAGATTCATGACCAGCAGTTTCGGTTCGGTCATTTCTTCAATGGCGTAGCGCAGACCTTCCCGGCCGAGACCGGAATCTTTGACGCCGCCGTAAGGCATGTGGTCAATGCGAAAGGAAGGAATATCGCCGGCGATGACGCCGCCAACCTCGAGTTCCTCGTAGGCCTGGAACAGAAGATTGGCATCACGCGTGAAGACTCCGGCCTGCATTCCGTATACCGAATGGTTGACCTGGCGAAGGGCCTGGTCGAAATCGCGGTAAGGCTCGACGGTCACGACTGGGCCGAATATCTCCTGGCAGTTCACTTTCATGTCGGGCTTAGTGCCGGTGAGCACCGTGGGCTCGACCAGGAGGCCGTTGCGACCGCCGCCGCAAAGCAGACGGGCTCCGCTGTGGACGGCCTCCTCGATCCAGGCCATCGTGCGGGCGGCGTCGCTCTCGCGAATGAGCGGGCCGACGTCAGTCGCGTCGTTGAGTGGATCGCCGACCTTGAGCTGCTTCACGCCTTCGACGAGAAGATCCACGAAACGGCCGTAGACCGAGTGCTCAACCAGGATGCGCTGCACGGAGATGCAGGTCTGGCCGGCGTAAGCGAAGCCTCCGGTGACGCAGCGGTCGGCGGCGTAGGCGAGATCAGCGTCATTGTGAACGATGACGGCGGCGTTGCCGCCGAGTTCAAGCACAACTTTTTTCTTTCCGGCGCGGCGCTTGATATCCCAGCCGACGGGCACGCTGCCGGTAAAGCTGATGAGCTTGATGCGATCGTCGGTGACGAGCAGGCCGGCGTCGTCATTGGATAGCGGAAGAACGTTGAGACCGCCGTCGGGCCATCCCGCCTGCTGTACACATTCGGCCAGAAGCAGCGAGCAGAGCGGAGTCTGCGGGGCCGGCTTGAGGACCATGGGGCAGCCGGCAGCGATGGCGGGTGCGACTTTGTGGGCCACGAGATTGATGGGGAAATTGAATGGCGTGATGCCGGCGATCGGGCCCAGCGGAAAACGTCGCACAATGCCCCAGCGTCCGGCGGTGAATTCCTGCCAGTCGAGCGGCAGATATTCGCCGTGGATGCGCGTGCTCTCTTCGGCGGCGACGTTGAAAGTGAAAATGGCGCGCTCGACTTCGATGCGGGCGCCCTTGATGGGCTTGCCGGCTTCCTGGGCGAGAGTGTGGGCGAACTCTTCCTTACGCTCCGCCATAGAGGCCGAGATGCGGCGCAGCACGCGCTGGCGCTCGAAGGCGGGCAGGCGGCGCGTGGTACCGAAAGCTTTCACGGCCGCAGCGATGGCGGCCTCGGCGTGTTCGCGGCGCCCCTCCACGACGCGAGCGATCAGGCTGCCATCGTAGGGAGACCGGATTTCGACGATATCGCCATCTTCGTGCCATTTTCCATCGAGGAAAAACCCGTGGGTTGCGACCGGCGCGATCGTCATCTCTGCCATGTTTCCCTGAGCCTCGCTGCTCATTATAGGACTTTTTGCGGAGCCGGTTGCGGGCATCTCGAAAACCAATTGCGGAGGACACAAGGCAGCACTCACTCTGCCTTTACAATGAGCGCGTGTTGATTCTTCCCACGACCATTGCCGAATTGGCGCCGCGGCTGCGACAAAGGGAAATCTCCCCGGTCGAGATCACGCGAGCGTGCTTGGAAAACATCGAGAAGCAGAATGCCGCGTTGAATGCATTCATCACGGTCACCGCCGATGCGGCACTTGAGGCAGCGCGCACCACGGAAAAAGAAATTCTGCAGGGACGGTGGCGCGGGCCGCTCCATGGCGTTCCGATCGCGCTGAAGGACCTGATTGACACGGCGGGCGTGCGGACAACCGCAGCCAGCGAGATGCATAAAGATCGCATGCCAACAGCGGACGCCGAAGTCGTGCGGCGACTGCGCGAGGCGGGTGCGATCATCGTCGGGAAAAATAATCTGCACGAGTTCGCCTACGGCGGGAGCTCTCTGGTCAGCTATTTTGGCGAGGTGCGAAATCCGCGGGATGTCGGGCACATTACCGGGGGATCGTCTGGCGGATCGGCGGCCGCGGTGGTGGCGGGCATGGCCTTGGCCACCATCGGAACCGACACGGCGGGCTCGATCCGCGAACCGGCGGCATTGTGCGGATGCGTGGGGCTGAAGCCGACGTACGGGCGGGTATCGAGCCGGGGAGTGATTCCGCTTTCGGCTTCACTCGATCATGTCGGGCCCCTGACGGCGAGCGTGGAAGATGCAGCGATCGTGCTGCAGGCGATTGCGGGTTATGACAAAGCTGACCTCACATCGGCGAGAGAACCGGTGGGCGATTTTAGGGAGTCGCTGAAACATGGTGCGGCCAAACTCCGCTTGGGGGTTTTGCGGGAATATTTTTTTGATCATCTTGACGCGGAAGTCGCAGCGGCCGTCGAGCAGGCTCTGTGCGTAGTTCGCGGGCTGGTGGCCGAGATGAAAGATGTCCGGCTGGAGGTCCCTACGGATCGCAAGCTACAGGCAGCGGAGTCCTGGGCCTATCATGCGGAGAACGTCAGGAAGTCGCCGGAACTGTATCAGCCCGAGACGCTGCGGCGGATTCGGACAGGCGAGAAGGTGACGGCGGAGGAGTACATCGCGAGCCGCCGGGAATTGGAAGAGGCGCGGAGGAAGATCGGCGATGCTCTTGCCGATGCCGGCGTGGATCTGGTGCTGACTCCAACCACGACGATGCCAGCACCGGGGATCGCCGAGTTGAAAGCGAATCCGGATGCGCTGCGCCCGGCGGAACTGAAACTGCTGCGCAATACGCGTCCGTTCAACGTGTGGGGATTGCCGGCCATTTCGGTTCCCTGCGGCTTCAGCAAGGCTGGATTGCCGATCGGGCTGCAGATTGCCGGTCCGGCGTGGCGAGAGGATTTGGTTCTGCGGCTGGCTCATGCCTACGAACAGGCCTCAGCGCGGCACGAGCGCGGCTCGAATGACTAACTCCTGAGCGGCACAGACGAAGGGCCCAAGCGATTCAGCTTGGGCCCTTCTTCTTTCTCATTTCTCACAGCTGCCTATGACGACTGACTAGTCGCCGCTGCCGCAGCTGCAGATGCCATGGCCGCTGCCATCGAGAACGATGCCGTAGCAATCGATCAGCAGATTGTCGTTCCAAGGTCCGAGCGCACGGTCCGAGTATTCGGTTTCGGTGATCGTATCGGTCGGAAGATCCTGGATGTGAGTTCCCCACGCACGGAGCGTCGGATAGACGAGGTTGTTCAGGGGGCTGCACACGCCATTGGAGGGAACGATACCGGAGACGATGGACACGGAACCCATGTGCGGCGTAACCGAGGTCAGGGTGTTGGAAGTTAGATCGGTATTAACCGACAAGGTGCGCAATCCGTCCGGAGTGACCAGGCAGGCGCAGCACTCGACCATTTCCTGCACGGGATCGAACACGTAGATCTGAGCGCAAAGGTCGCCCGCGGCGGAGCCCGGGTTGGAGATGCGAACGGTTCCGTCCGGAGCCGTGCTATTCGCGTTGGAGAAGTAGTTGACTTTCAACAGGTCGGTGGCGCCGGTGGTTTCCGGGGCCTTGGCGCCCTTCAGCGTCCAAGCGAAATTCTGAGCGCCGGCTGATCCCATCAGCCCAACGGTGAGGGCAAGGATTGAGCAAAGGCGAAGTAGCTTCATTCGTTTTTTCTCCTGAGAGTTTCATCGCCACAGGATGGGGGAGCCCGCAGCGAAAGCTCATTGTTTTTCGGTGACCCGATCCGCCAGTCGCGGACTTCGAGTGACTGCACGGTATAACTAAGTGGGCATGAGGAATAGTCGCCGAAAGAAGTAATTCTTCGGCCTAACCCCGCGGGCTACGCCTTGGGCGGGATTATGTGGAAGATCGGTCGCTCGTCCGACTCAACCTTTACTCCACGGTTCTGACGTCGTCCGGCAGGATCAGTACGAACTCGCACTTGCCGGTTGCGGCAGAGCAGGAGAGCGTGCCCCGGCGGAGGATCTTCACCGGCGTGTCGTCGGGGAAGGTCAGGTGATAGTCGGCGGTTTTCAGGGCTTCGGCGAAGGGCTTCAGGTTCTCATCTCCGCTGACGAACTTGACCGCGTCCACCTTCGTGGCCGCACCCGCTCCGCCACTCAGCAAAATGAAAAAATCGGCGTTGCCGGTCTGATGGGCTTTGCCGAGATCAATCGTGTTCAGTTGCCGGAGTTGGTCTTTGTAACGCGCAACCGCGGCATCGGCCTGGGCATCGCCGCCCGCGAGCGCGGCGAGACGCCCGCGCGTTTCAGGAAGAGGCCGCAGGCCATTCATGGAGAGCGCGTAGGTGCGCAGAGCAAGATCCTTATCGCCGCGTTTCTCGTAGATCTGCCCAAGGTGGTCGCCGACTTCGCCGTGATGACCAAGGCCCCATGCAGCGGCGACGTATTTCTCCGCCTTGTCGAGATTGCCTTCGGCGAAGTGCACCCAGCCGAGCGTGTCCCAGTAAGCGATCAAAGACTGCACCAGGGGCAGGTCCTGCTGCGAAAGGCGATCCAGTGAAACATTGCGCAACGCGGCCGCGGTCGCCGCGACGGCGGACTCGGCGTACTGCTGGGCGCGATCCAGATGCGCGTTCTTGAGTGAGAGCTGATAAGCGATGTTGTTCCAGATCAGAGGGGTTGCGGACAACTCGACGGCGTGGTCGAAAGCGGCAAGAGCCTTGTCGTCCTGGCCGAGATTCAGATAGGCGTCGCCGAGCGTGACCTGGATTTGTGGAGCATCGGGGGCGTTGTCGGCGGTGAGCGAGGCGGCTTTTTCGAGTTCGGCGACGGCTTCCGGGTATTTGTGCCACTCGGCGTACATGGAGCCGAGATTGGAGTGCGCATATTTGTCGAGTGGATTGGTTTCGAGCTGTTTGTTGAAAGCGTTGACGGCATCAGGATACTTGCGCTCGTTCCAGTAGACGCGACCGAGATTGTTCCAGGCATACTCGTCGTACGGATTGACTTCGATCTGTTTCTGGTAGGCAGCGATAGCGGCAGGATCGTCGCGCATCTGGAAATAGGCGAGGCCGAGGTTGTTCCAGGCGAACTTGTTCTTGGGATCCACTTCGGTGGCGCGCTTCAGCAGCGCGATCGCGAGCGGGAGGTTGCCATTGGCCATGGCGCTGCGGGCGGTGTCCACGAGGTCGTCGGCCTTGGTGTCGGGTGGAGGGACGGGACTTCCGGCCACCGTGCTTTCCACCGAAAGCGCCTGCGCGAGGTCGGCCGTCACCGCGCGGCGGAAGGATTCGTAATCAGCGGAGCGCGCCTGCGGGAGTTCATTCTGGCGCATGGTCAGCTCCCGGGTCGCGGTGAAGACGTTACCGTCGAGCTTGTAAGTGGCGGCATATTCGGCATAGTCACGCTTCAGCGAAAAGGCCAGTGGGGCACGGGCTTTGTAGCGGGACGGAAGTTCGAGACGAAGCTTGTACGAGTAGTCGGCTTTGGGCCCGAGCACGAGCGGATCGGGATCGGAGTCGTCACCGGCCTCGGGCAGACTGAACTGAATGAGCGGGAGAATGATCTCAGCTTTCTTCTTCGACCAGTCCAGGAAATCTACTTTGGCGACGTCATAGGAAAGGGTAAAGGGCTCGCGCGTGGCCGCGGGGTCGCTCACCTTCAAATTCGTGACGTCGCCGCCCAGACCGGAATTGATGTTCTCGGCCACGTGCTGCCAGCTGGATTGTGGAACGCGCCGGAAAACCGAGCGCAGAAGAAGCTCTTCATCGCCCCGGAACTGATAGTGAACATGGGCCTGGAGCTTGCCGATGTCGTTGATCTTACCCTCGATCTCGGCTGACTCGGTGTCGGGCATGGGCGTGTCCGACGGAGTCTCCTCGAGATGCGGAGGCACCGCGGATGGCGGCACGGCCGGAGGGATCACCAAGGCCAGCTTGTGGCGCAGGGAGAAAGCGAGCAGGCGGAAAGGCGCGACTTCACTGGTCGTATCCATCCAGACTTCGTTGCTTTTACCGTCGGATCCCTTATCGTTCGCCCCAGGCGTTTGAGAGCCCATGGGCAACATGGTGATCACGTGATCGAACTGCGACGGCGAAGGAACGTCGGGATCGAGCTTGCGGGTGGAGTTGATCAGAACCGACGAAGCGTGCAGGCCTTCGGCTTCCAGCAGGGACGCCAGCAAGGTGTGCTTGTCCTTGCAGTCGCCGTACTGGTTGTGGAGGACGTCGGCGGCAGCGTGCGGCTGATAGCGCCCGACTCCCAGCGAGAGGCTGACGTAGCGGAAATTCTTGGCCACGAAGTCGTAGAGCGCTTCCGTCTTCTCCAGATCCGTGGAGAATCCCTTGGTCAGCTCATCGGCTTTGGCGCGAACTTCCGGCGTGAGTGCACGGCGATCTTTCTCGAGCGCAGCGTACCAACGGCCGACTTGCTCCCAGCTCTCGAAAGTGGTCAGTTGAATGTCGGGGCGATCGTCGTCGGGACGGTGCTTCTTGGGCTTCTCTTTCGCCTTGTCATCTTCGTCGTGCTGCAGGTGCGATGAGGCCCAGTGATACATCCGTCGCCCGTTGGCCTCGGTGATCTTGGGATCCATACCTGGCTTGTCTTTGAGTTTGAGCGGCCGGTCGGCGGGGACGTCAACGTCCAGAGTTTCTTCGAGCACGATGTTGTTCTTGTCGAAGTCGTACTCGGTCCAGAACTGTCCGGGGGCGAGCGAAGTGTGCACGACCGTGACCATGTCGTATTCGAGGACTTCGCCGGGACGAAGTCCGGGGACGGTCACGTGTTTCTGGCGATAGTCGGTGTAGACGGGGGCGTCGCGCTCTACCGGAGCGGTGAGGTCCTGCACCGCGTCATCGCCGGCTTTCACTACCGTGCCATCGGTCTTGAGAACGCGCACGTAGGGGATCTCAACCCGCTCGTTGGCGGCGTTGTACCCGACCTGGAGCTGGCCCCACTGTTGAACTCCGGCTTCGCTCTGCACGCGGACGCGGGCGGTCAACTCACGGCTGCCGGTGCCGTCGCTTTCAAAGCGATAACGGGCGTGCAGGTACTCGATAACAAAGCCTTCCTCGGAATAATCGCGCGGTTTGGCGGAATCCGCCGCCGTGGTTGCGGCCGGCGCCGCGGGATGGGAACTGGGAGATTTCGGCTGCTGGGCGATCAAACTGGATACCGGGATACAAGCGACAAACAGAGCCAAGCGACGGCAGCGGCTGAGGTCTTTACTCATAGATTAGAAGGGCTGAAAGGCATTAGGCATTATCCCATGGCTGGCCCGGAATGGCGGCCAGCCACGCAGGAAAGCATTGAAGACACGACACTTGTGTAACCGTTGAGGCAGGCCGGCAAGGCGAGATTGGCTTGCGAGGCAGCGTAAGTCCTTTGAATACAATGGCAGATTCGTACATTTCGGCCCTTTCAGATTATTCCCCGCCAGAGGTGGGAAATCGGGGTAAAATCGGCCCCAGCAAGTCCTGGGCGCCACGATGCGCACAGGCGTGACGCATAATGTATTTGCGCCACGATCTTTCCGTCCGGAGGTTCCTTGCATGGAAGATCGGGCCCCTGTCGTCTCTCTTACCGAATCATCGGCCTCAATGTCATCCTCAGGTTTGCGGCGGCACGAAGGCCGCGGCGCCTGGGTTTTCACTGCCTACGGCATTTGCGGCCTGGCGCTGTTCGGGGTTCTGGCGTACTTCTTCTCGGACTTCATCGCTCATTAGTCCGAAGTACTGCGGGACGAACGGGCGTGCGCGCCCGCGGGCTAGGGTAGGTGTGTATCTGCGCGACTTCTTCAGGATCCGGGAAGATATTGGGGAATTCCGCTTCCGGAGGGGTCCCACAGTGGCCTGAAAGAACCAATCTCGCAGCGTGCTACAATGATCGGCCTTAGGTAGTCGCTCCCAGCGCGAATCCCACTCCAGCAAAGGCACGGAATAAGAATCTGTGGCCAAGACTCCCACCACCAGCTCCACGCCGATCACCTACGCCGACGCGGGTGTGGACATCAGCCGGGCCAACCGGACCAAGCAACGAATCAAGTATCTGGCGCACAAGACTTTCACCCGCGGCGTGCTGAGCGAAATCGGCGGCTTCGGCGGGCTGTTTGCGGTGGACAAAACGAAGTATGCCGATCCCGTGCTGGTTTCGAGCGTGGACGGAGTTGGGACCAAGCTCAAAGTTGCGTTTGAAATGGATCTGCATTCAACCGTGGGCGCGGACCTCGTCAACCACTGCGTGAACGATATCGCGGTCCAGGGAGCGGCGCCGTTGTTCTTCATGGACTACCTGGCGACCGGGACGCTTGACCCGGCCATTGCAGAGAAAGTCGTGGAAGGCATTGCGGATGCGTGCAAGCACAATGGCTGCGCGCTGATCGGCGGTGAAACGGCGGAAATGCCGGGGTTTTATCCGGACGGCGAGTATGACCTGGCCGGATTTATTGTGGGCGTGGTGGACCGCGAGCGAATCATCACCGGCAAAGAGGTTCAGATTGGCGACATTATTCTGGGCCTGCCCTCGAATGGCCTGCACACCAACGGATATTCGCTGGCGCGCAAGCTCCTGTTCGACGTCGCGCACTATTCGTCAGAAACCTACGTCAACGAGATCAAGAACAAAGTTGGAAACGAGTTGATGCGCACGCACAAGAGTTATTGGCCGGCCCTCAAGCGATTGCTGGACGCCCAGTGCGTGGCGGCGCTGGCGCACATCACCGGCGGAGGCATCACGGAGAATCTGCCTCGGGTTCTGCCGAAAGGAACGGCGGCGGTGATTGAACTGGGATCATGGCCGGTCATGCCGATTTTCGAACACCTGCAGCAGCTCGGCAACGTCCCCCAGGAGGAGATGCTGCGCACGTTCAACATGGGCCTGGGGATGCTGCTGGTGGTTCCGTCGGCGAAATTCAAGAAGGCGCAAACCGTTCTGGAGCGCGTCGGTGAGAAAGCGTACACGATCGGCCGCATCGTGAAGGGCGAACGCAAGGTCACTTACAGTTAAGTTCTCATGCACTCTCTGGGGATTCTTCTTTCCGGACGCGGTTCAAACTTCCTCGCTATCGCCGACAGCACTGACGCGGGCCGCATCCCCGACGCGCAAATTTCCATCGTGATCTCGAACAAGCCGGATGCGCCCGGACTTGAGGCCGCGCGCACCCGCGGATTGAAGGCGCTGGCCATTCCATCCAAAGGCAAGCCGCGCGAGGAGCATGATCGGGAGGTGGTCGCGGCGCTCAAGCAGCAAAATGTGGGCCTGGTCTGCCTCGCCGGCTATATGAGGCTGCTCTCGCCGTGGTTCGTGCAGCAGTTTCCGCACAGGATTCTGAATATTCATCCGTCGCTATTGCCCGCGTTTCCGGGACTCGAAGCCCAGGAGCAGGCCTTCGCGTATGGTGTGAAAGTCTCGGGCTGCACGGTGCATTTTGTGGACGAGGAACTCGATCACGGAGCGATCGTCGTGCAGAAAGCCGTGCCCGTACGGGATGATGACGACGAGCACTCGCTCGCATCGCGAATCCTCGAGCAGGAGCATGTCGCCTATACGGAAGCGATCAACGTTGTGCTGGGTGGCGGATTCCGCATCGCAGGACGACGATTGTTGAGGCAGAAGTGAGCGCATGGGAGAGATCACGGCTCCGCTCTTGATAGTGAATCAGCTCAGCTTGCGCGCCATTCTGACAATGGGTAATGACTCTCCATTGCCGAGCGGGACTTCCTGATTCTCGATCGCGGCATAACCTTTCGCGCGGTAAAAAGCGATCCCGCTGAGGGTCGCGCCCATTTCCATGCGGGTAAACCCGGCACTTTGCGCGGCGCTCTCGCAAGCTTCAAGAATGAGGCTGCCGATGCCCTGCCGCGCCCATTCCGGGCGGACGAAAAACGCGCGTACCTTAGCGGCATCGTGCGCCGGATCGAGCAGTGAGTCTTCCCTGCCCGCAAATTGATCTCCGCCAAAAAGAGTCTTGCGCCGGCTCCAACCGCCGCAGCCGACGACTCCGCACCCGGACGAACCCGTGCTCTCGACGACGAAATAAGTGCCGTCCTCGATGAGCCGGCTATCCACTCCATAGACAGTTGCGAGAGCGCCTTCGATCTGGGCGGGAGAGTAATCGCTGCTTTGCAGGCCGCGGACCGATGCTTCGATGACTTCCCTAAGCACAGGGATATCGGCGGCAACTGCCTTCCGCACGCGGAGGTGAGCTCGATCTGACATGGCCGGTCCCGCCATTTTAGCCGCGCAGCGCGCCGGTTACTTATAATGTCATTTCTCATGGCAAACTTCGCACCGGTAGACGAACAGCTCACATATCTAAAAAAAGGCGCGGCAGAAATCATCCGCGAAGCCGATCTGCGGGCCAAGCTTGAAAAATCGCGCGCCACCGGCAAACCTCTGCGCGTGAAGCTCGGCATGGACCCAACCGCGCCCGACCTTCATCTGGGGCATACGGTCGTCTTGCGCAAACTGAAACATTTTCAGGATCTCGGCCACACCGCTATTTTTCTGATCGGCGACTTCACTGGCATGATCGGCGATCCGACGGGACGCTCGGCGACGCGGCCGCCGCTGACCCGCGAGCAAATCGAGTTGAATGCGGAGACTTACAAGGCACAGGTGTTCAAGATTCTCGATCCGCAGAAAACGGTCATTGATTTCAACCGGCGCTGGTTTGGCCCGCTGAGCGCCGACGATTTTGTCCGCCTGGCTTCGAAATACACCGTCTCGCAACTGCTGGAGCGCGAAGACTTTCATAATCGCTTTGAAAATCAGAAGCCGATCTCAGTGCATGAACTGCTCTATCCGCTGGTGCAGGGATATGACTCGGTCGCGCTGGAGGCCGACGTCGAGTTGGGTGGCACCGATCAGAAATTCAATCTGCTGGTGGGACGCGAATTGCAGAGATCGTACGGGCAGGAATCCCAGGTGGTGCTGACCACGCCGATTCTGGAGGGTCTCGACGGGGTGCAGAAGATGTCGAAGTCGCTGGGCAATGCGATCGGAATTCACGAGCCGCCGCTCGAAATGTACGGCAAGATCATGAGCATCTCCGACGAGATGATGTGGAGATATTACGAGCTGCTGACGGATGTGCAGGTGGCTGAGATCGAAAAGATACGGCGGGAAGCGCATCCGATGCAGGCGAAGAAGGATTTGGCGCGAAGGATCGTTTCAGATTTTCATTCGGCCGAAGCGGTTGCGAAAGCGGGAGAAGATTGGGCCAAGCAGTTTCAGAAGGATGAGGTGCCGAGTCTGATCGAGCTAGTGCAAGTCAAACTGGACGATGTGAAAACCGAACAACTCGCTGGAGAAGGCTTCTGGCAGATCAGACTAGACAAGCTGCTGCATAAAGCTGGGCTTTCGGACTCAGTTAGTGACGCTCAGCGCAAGCTGAAGCAGGGATCCGTTCAGATCGGAGGGGAAGTAAAAAAAGAGGTTTGGTCCAGTGCTAAAAGCGGCGGCGCCCCTTTCGATGTTCGGGTAGGAAGGACGATAAAGAAGGTCCACATCATTCCGTAGTGAATTCTCTCCATCGACCTACAGAGAACACCCTGACAGGCCGGGAGTTGACGGCGTGAATGCGCGGGCTCTTTCGACTCCGATTGGCATTCGCAAGCGAAAGCCAATGCTCCGCTCAAGATGACAATCCCTCAGGCGTGAGCAGAATCGGACAGCCGAGGAGGAGTGTCCCTACATAGAACCTTAGCTTACTGCTTATCCGAGTCTTCCTTCGCCAGCTTTACTTTTGCGGCGTCGAGCTTTTGCTGGACTTTGGCGAAAGCGTCGGTGTCCTGCTCGGCCGGAACGGTCTTGTTCCACTCCTGCACCGAGCGCTCCCAGTGGGCGGCGGCCAGTTTCAGGCGCCCGGTTTTCTGGTAGAG